>JAABUV010001293.1_pt1 | contig 36421 bp, 42 predicted proteins | sample 5559971 | NCBI WGS metagenome assembly JAABUV01 (sample SAMN10711881, study PRJNA513362) | rock metagenome | isolation source: Antarctica rocks | place: Antarctica: Victoria Land, Knobhead nord | collected 2015-12-19
GACCACATGGTCAACGTCTGGGGGTACTCGCACCTGTCGTTCTTCGCGCCCATGGCGCGCTTTGCGTCGGACGGCGCGGGCCCTGCGGCCGCCGCGCGCGAGTTCAAGGAGCTCGTGCGCGCGCTGCGCTGTCAGTCGGCGCCCGCTGCCGCCCCAGTTCTCAGCCTGCCTGAGTGCATACATGGCGTTTGCGACTGCCTGAAGCGGCTGTTCAGCATACATGCCATACCCCTGTGAGGTCAGACATGTCAGGTTGGGAGGGGAAGTCAGGACGACACGCGGCGTCCTGCCAGGCGGGTGCGTGAAGAGCGCGGCCGACCGCAGGGCTAGGGCGGCAAAATATTAGGCGCCAGTGCGCGCTGCCTGCGCTTGCTGAGTTCAGGTACGGTATTGACGTTGGGGTGGATGCGGCTGACCCTTGGGTGCGCTTGCACTGGCTGCCTACGGGCAGGACAGCACGGAGGACATAAGACAACCCCGGTTGTTAGGCACGAGCGCGTGTGCTAGGCAGTGTGCTTGCCGTCGCTTTGCTCGCTCAGACGCCGTGTACAAGGTCAGTTGGCTGCGTCTGTAGCGTTGCGGCTGCTCCTACTATCTCATCCCTGCATTTGTTGATATAACCACGCAGGGGCGCAGCTCAACTTGCAGCATACAGGCTGCACAGACCGCAATCCGCCCCGCACCGGCGATGCATGGTGCGCTAGCACGGCAAACAGCTGCAGGGCTGCTGCGGGAGACGCTGCATTGCGCTGAGCTGCCCGCTGACGGACCCACAGCCAGCATGACCGAGAGCCGGCCGAAGACAGGCACCCATGGAACACGGATCTTCTTACTGTCCTCGCGTATCTGAACATGTGATCGCCCCGTGCGCCCTAGCAACTGCCAAGGTCAAGTCTAGAGACAATCAGCGGGCGTACGCGCTCAATCTCCGCGCCGTCCGGCTTCGTGGTGCACCGGCACAGGACAGAAGAGCGTTCACCAGCGTGCCGCGTTTCTCCCGGACGCCGCTTGGGTTCCACTCCGATGGGATCCGCCTTGGGCTGCGTCCGCAGCCGCGAAGATGTTGTTGAGGACACCAAAAAGCCCGTCGCCATCAAGAAGTCCAAGTCGCTCGAGAAGCCCCCCCTCAGCAGGAAGACGTCTCTGAAAGCCAAAGTGGTGCGTGCAGGCTGGGCGTCTCGCAATGCCAACGCTTCGGGCAGCTGAAAGGAGCCCCTGCTGATACTGCAACACGCAGGCGCCCAAGGAGAAGGAGGCCGCGCCGACCAAGCGCGTGCCGCGGCGCCTGAGGACGCTGCCACCGTGCCCTCCCTTCTTCGAGGACTCCCTTCAAACTGTCACCGAGCTGGGTCTTACCCAGGCGGACCCGCGCCTGGGTCCGCCCCTCGCACACGCTTTGCTGCGCCGCGCCGCATAGGGCGTTGTGGGGCCAGGGCACACTGGCTGATCACATGCGCGGCCGCGCAGGAAAATACCTGCAAACCCTGGCGATGGCACTGGACACAGGCAGCTCCTGGCTCGCCATCCTGGAAGGCCGCAAGGGCGTCAAGCTCTTCTCGGCTGTGGGGCCGCTTTGCAGCGTGGGCGATATCCACGGCTGGCAGAACAGCCTCAGCCTGTGGACGTGCAGCCCGGCCATGCACCGCATGCTTGTTATCAACAACACCACCATCGATGCCAGGCACGGCGGCCTGGGCTCCGGGCTGGGGGCGGGCGCGCATCACACTGTGCAGCACTCGGACATGCTGCTGCAGACGGCTGGCTGTGCAGCAGAAAGCTTCCGCAGCAAGCTGCTGGTGGCCACGGGCACGCCTGGGTGGGCGAGTCAGAGCTTGGCGAGGCAGTGTGTGCCAGGGCAGGTCCACAGGCACAAGTCTGCTCTGAGCTGTGTTTGTGCAGGACGCGCTGCTGCTGCTGAGGAGTATGACTTGCGCAGGGTGTCCGAGTCGACATATGTCACGGAGGGCCCCAAGATCCGCTTCTGCGCCGGCGCGCCGCTCGTCGCTTCGTCCGGACACCGCATTGGCGCCCTGTGCGCAACCCCCATCCGCCTGCCACAAGAACCGACCAGGCTCCCGACACATGCGTTGGCTCGGTGCTGTGAGGATCGCAGTCCTGCCTGACCTGGCTGGGCACTCGCGTGCAAGCAAGGCACCCGCGGCTGTCAGTCAGCGCGGCGTGAGCCTGTTTCGTTGCACGAGCGGCGTGAGCCTGCTCAGCATTTTCCTGATGACAAAGACGGAGCTGGCGGCTTGTCTGCCACGCAGCACGCTCAGCAGAGACAGCTGGCCAGCCTGAGCAGCGGCCAGTGGTCACATGAGCGGCCACAAAAGCAGCCAGGAGGCGCCCAGTGCTGCGCCGGCGCCGCGCCACGCCGAGCGCTGCGCTGTGCATGGCAGGCTGACCTTGCGGCTGAGGTTTCTGTGCCGACATGCAGAGCCCTGCGTGCCGGACAGCGCGCGAGGCTGCGCTGCCACCCGTGCGAGCGAATAGGAGTGTGCGCCGACGCGGCTGTAGTGACGGCGCTGCGCTTGCGCGCGCCTGCAGGGCGGTGGTCGGCAAGGAGCCGCGCACGCTGACGCTGCCGGAGGCGTCGCTGCTGATCAACGTGACCGAGCTGTGCGTGCGCGAGCTGGAGAAGCCCTGGGCGCTGGCCAAGGCGCACGCGGCCACGGGCCTGCTGCTGCGCCCGGCCGCCGCGTACCAGGCCGCGATACTCATGGTCGACACGCACACGCCCGGCTGGCCCATCCTGTTCGCCTCTTCGGCCGCTTCGGAGCACGTTGGTGCGCGCAAGCGCGCGCGCGCACGCCCCTCCCGCGCGCAGCCAGGCTCCTAGCTGCTTTGCATGCGCTCGCCATGCGCACACCTTGCCGGGCGCGCCACCGCAGCAGGCCGGCTGCTCAGCACTGCGGCCGACCGTCCAGCGTGGCGCAGGGCTGTCCACGAACGACACGACCGGGCGCTGGTGGGACGTCATGGACTGCCACGGCTGCGCGGCGCGCGACTACCGGGCCGAGCTGGTCGCGGGAGAGATGTTCAACCTGCCGCGCGTGGCTGTGAAGGGCGCCGGGCGCGGCGTGTTTTCGGCGACCTTCCGGTGCGCCGCGCGCCCGGCGCACCCTGCGCCGCAGGTGCTGTCGTGCGGGCCCGCGCTGCGCGCACATGCGCCGCGAGCCGACGAAGTTCTTGTGAGGGTAATAGTTGTCCCGAGCGTCCGCCTCCGGCCACGCAGCGTGCAGGGCTCGCGCAGCTCTGCATGCCAGACCCATGTGGTCCTATAGGTAGGCACCGACACAGTTCCGTGCGCGTCCCGCCTGGGCCCGCGACGTTGCCACAGCCCTGCATGCCCCGCTCGTCACTGGCAGGCCAGCTGTGCGGGCGCTAGCGAGCTTGCGCTGGACGCGCGCCGGCCTGCATCCCGGCAGCCGCGCGCGGCGCAGCAGCCGCGGGCGGTCGGCTCCCACCCCAGGCCCGCGCGCGCGCGCTCACGTCCGGGCCGCTGCGCAGGCGCGCGAGCGAGCCAATCCTGGACGCGCACACGCTGCCGGTCGGCATTCCAGTCTTCGTGCCGGGCGTGCCGGCCGCCCAGTCGGTCGCGCGGCTCTGGTTCGTGCACCTGGCGCGCGTGGGCTTGGGCGAGACGGCGCTGACGGGCGGCGCGCTGGCGCCCAAGGCCATCCCCTTCCTGGGCCTGGAGCTGGGCGCGCCGCTGGCGCAGGGCCCGGCAGGGCGCATGTGGCGCGGGGTCTACCGCAAGCGCCCTGTCGCCGTCAAGGCGCGGCGACTCTCCACTGCGGCCCCATGTGTTGCTCGTGCTTGTCACGGCGCAGGCCTGCTGATCCGGCAGTACCGAGGCGCGGGCCGTCAGGCCTAATTCAGTCCGCGCGGCCGGGCGTGGGCGCGCGCTCGCGGCCGCTCTGCTCGCGGCGCGCCCGCGCTCGGCGCGGCTGACAGCGTGCCCAGCACAGGCTGGGCTGTCTCGGTTCATGCTGAGAGGTTGTCCCTGGCACTGCTCTGTACCACAGGCCACAGCCCCGACCCTCGTCCTTCCCGGCGCGGGCGCTGCGGCGATCGGGCGGGCAGCGCTGCCTGTCTCCACAACCGCAGGCCACCGGAGGCGGCGACCGCCAAGAGCAGCGCGAGCTGTTGCGCCGTGACGGGCCTCGCACGCCGCGCAGGTCGTGGCCGATGGGCGGCGCTGCCTGCGCGACCCCGATGGCACGCCCGTGGAGGTCCGGCTGTCCGAGGACCCCGAGGCGCCTGCCTGCGTGCTGCGCACGCACGCGTTCGCGCTGCCCGCGCTGCCCTGCCTGCCGCCAGGGCGGCCGTCCCTGGACCTCGTCAAGCCCGCGCCCGCGCTCGCTTCTGCGCCGCCGCCGGGCGCCGGCGCCGCCGCTGATGCCCCGGCCGTGGCGCCTGCCGGCAAGCCAGCAGCTGCGGCGGCCCATGGCGGCCCGCGCGCGCCCAGCTCGGCGCAGGAGCCGGCCGCGGGCGCGGGCGGGCCCCGCGACGCCGCCAAGCTGGCCAAGTCGGGAGCCGTGCCCAGCAAAGGGTCCCTGGCAAACGCGAGCAAGGGCGCCAGCTCACAGCCGAACGCGGCATGGCCGGTTGCGGGCGCGGACCGCAGCTTGCTGACGGGCGCGCACGCGAGCGCGCACGACTCGTCGAGCAGCTTTGACGGCGGCGCGGGGGCGGGCACGCGGCTGTCGGGCGAGGTGTGGCTCATCCAGGAGCTGTGCACGGGCGGCACGCTGCAGGACGCGGTGGAGAGCGGCCGCTTCCATAGCGCGGACGGCGCCCTGGACGTGCCCGCCGTGCTGGCCACCGCGCAGGTGCTGGCCGTCGTGCAGGGCTTGCAGGACGCTGTTCAGGGCCGCAGAACCTGTGACGACCGCCCGACCCAGCATGCATGCGCGAGCGCGGCCTGTGCGTGCTGTGCGTGCGTGCGCACAAGCTCACCTCTTCCGCGCTCGCACAAGACCCTGCAGCTGCCTGCTCAGGCGCCCGCCTCAGAGGCTGAGTCCGCTCGTGCGGTCCGCAGGAGCTTGTCAATGGCATGGCCTACCTGCATGGCAAGGGCATCGTGCACGCCGACCTCCCCGCCGTGTCCGTGCTCCTTTCTCCCGATCAGGCGCGCCCTGGGGTTGTCCTGCTGCGACTCTGTGGGGCCGAGCCAGCGCGCCCGGTGGGGGCAGCCAAGCTCTGCACATTCTGATCACGCTGAATAAGGGAAGATTTAAAGGTCCTGCGTGTCGCCTAGGCTGCCAACGATTTGCTCAGGTATGGTGGCCGTGTTCCGCGCAACAGGTCCTCATAGCAGCGCCCGCAGGAGCGCCCGCATCGGCTCAGCTGCGCTGCTTGCGTCAGCAGTCGGGCCCTACACGTTGGGCCGTGACAGCCCGCTTTCACCACAGCCCACAGCAGCCGAGCGGCCATCGCATCGGCAGCGGGTCACAGGAGCCTGGACGACCAGGGGGTGGAGCTGAGCGTGCTGTCGCGGCGCAGGCGGACCCGCGCGGCTTCGTCACCAAGCTGAGCGGCTACGGTGCGCCCGTCGTTCTGTCCTGCAAGATTCTGTGTCGGGCTGCTGTCTGCTGCATGCGCACGCAGGAATACTCGCACGCGCTCCCACTGATGCATGCGCAGAGCCTCGCAAAGAGCTCCGCGTCTTCTGTCACGCGCACATGATCAAACCAGCGGTGCTGGAAGTGCTGGAGAAGGGAGCATGGGTTGCGCGAAGCGATGGGGTGTCTGTGTGGCCTGAACAGGCATCCGCGACCTGGGCAACGACTTCTCCACGCGCGCGGAGATCTGCATGTACCGCACCATCGCGCACCTGCCGCCCGAGACGCTGCTGCGCAACGAGGTCACCGAGGTGCGCCCGCGCGACGGAGCGGCAGTGGCTCCCACGGCCGCAGCGACGGTGGTAGCCTGCCAGCCCAGAGTCGTCTGGACAGAGAGCATGTGGCATGGTGCCTTGTCAACGGTGGGTGGGGACGGGGCTGCTGGCTGCGGGGCGCGTCGTGCACGCCGGCGGGCTGCCGCTGGCTATCCTGGCTGCCCCGGCGAGTCTCTGCCTGGGGAACCCGCGGCCTTTGCGGGCTGCAGAGGTACGCGGTGCGGGGAACCGGCGCGGAGAGCGCTCTGCTGGCCAAGTGCATCTCGGCAGGCCATGCAGCCCGGCGCTCAGCCGGCGCCCGGTGCGCGCGCGCAGGCGTCCGCGATGTACGCGTTTGGCGCGCTGCTGCACCGCATCGCGTACGGCAAGCGGCTGCACGGCGAGATGAGCTGGGCGCAGGCGCTGACGGCGGCCAAGTGCGCGCCGCTGCGGCCGACGCTGCCGCCGGGCGTGCGCGCGCCGCCCGCGCTCATGGCACTCATGGGCTGCTGCCTGCAGCGCGAGCCCTCGGAGCGGCCGACCTTCGACGAGGCGCGCTCCTGTCTCCCAGCCTCATTGCCCCCCGCCCCCCCGCCCCCCCCCCCGCCCCCCCGGGCCCGTGTTTCTGACTGCACACGAAGCTTGCATTCCTTGCATGAGCGTCAAGACTGGCGCGGTCGGCATGCGGGTGCTGATAGCGCTCGTGGGCTGCTGCCTGGAGACGGCGCGCAAGCCAGGTTATGCGGCCTGTGCCCCCGCGCCTGAGGCTGCGCGCGGGGGCCGTCCGCCAGGTGAGAGGCATCCTGGGCGCGATGGAGGATGCGCGCAAGGCGAGCCCCTACCCGGAGTCGTACCCGCCGCTCAGCGACGAGCCGGCCGCCCACGGCGAGGCAGCCAACGGAGGCGCCGCCAAGGCCCCCGACGGCGCGCTCGCCATCGGCGCGGCCGCCGGCGAGCCCGTGCTCAGAGTGAAGGGCGGCACGGCGGGCGCGGCGCTCACCTCGCAGCACCGCGCATCAGACCTGTTCGGGCCGCCGGCCGTGCTGCATGGCGACGCGGGCGAGACGGTCACGATGCGCACGGTCGACAGCGGGCTCAGCGACGTGTCGCTGCATGACGGCGAGCGCGGCTTGAAGCGCCTGCTCGGCACTGAAATGCAGGCGCCGCCGGGCGAGGACCTGGGTGGCGCCGGCGGCGAGCGCCCGCGGCACGCGTCGGCCGAGGCGCCGCGCGCGCCCCTCGAGTGAGCGAGGCCAGGGGTGCTGCTGAGCCCGGGGGCGTGCGGCACCCGACTCAGCTGCACGATGGGCAGCGGGTAGGGTTCGATATTGCTGGGAGGGGCTGCCCGGAGGTGGCAGGCGCGCGCCCGCGCCTCCTCCCAGCGGATTGCTGGCACAGAGTGCGGGCCCAGGGCTGCGCGAAGGGGAGGCCCGGCGCCGGCCTCCGCCTGCTGGAGAGATTATCAGAATGTGGAGGGTGCCGCGGGCGCGCATGCCTGCGCGGCGGGCGATGCCCAGCGGAGCTTGTCGTTGTCGCCCGCCGCGCAGGCGTGGGCGCCTGCGCGCATGCAGCTGAATTCATTGTGAACTTTGCAGGCGCCTTGGCTTGCGCTAGGGTACGGGTGGGCTGGTAGCCGATTTGGGGTGTCTTCGAAGAAGCCTCCATGCTGTTGCTCTCCGAAAACGCGCCGGCCCATGGCCACCGGCAGGCGTGGCGCCAGCGCATGGGTGTGCGTGAATATGCAAGCGGGGCACCGTGAAAACCACCCGCCAAAGATGTAGCTGTGGGCACACAGGGCTGCTGCACTTTTATGCGCCAGTTCCTGGCATGCACGTCGGGGAAAGGGGGCATGCGCCGCTCGCGGGGCCCTTGACGTGCCAGGCATTGAGTACTGCCAGTGGCAGCACGGCCAACACTGCACACGCATCGCCATGACGTGCGTCATTCGCCGGGGAGTTGACGTGCCGGGCAGTGAGGCACGCAAGTGGCAGCACCGTGAACACTGCACGACCACTTACATGGCGTGCATATAAGGGCCCTTTCTCCTTTGCCCTGGGTCAGCTCCCGCGCTGCTCCCGTGACACAGCCCAGGCGGCGGGTGGGCGCTGCGCTGGCCTTGGCCCGCGCGGACACGCACGCACAAGTGCGCCAACAGGCCCTTGGGCTGCTCGCTGGGTATCCCTCCTGCGCAGCACTGCGCTGCGTGACTTGCTAGGAGAGCCCTGCGCACTGGCCGGCGGGACTGCCCATGTACAAGGCCTTACCAGGCATGCGGCTGTGCTGCATGGCCACTGGTTGGTCGACACCCGCTGCCGCCCTAAGCTTTTTGGGCCTGCCTGAGTGCATGCACGGCATTTGGGCCGGCCTGGAGCGGCTGTTCAGCGCAGGCCCCATACCCCTGTGCGGGCTGGTCAAACATGTCAGGTTGGGAGGGTTAATTCATCGGGAGGGCGGCGCCCTGCCTGAAGTGCATTGAGCATTGAAGATTGCAGGCCGACTGCAGGACCTGGGGCGGCAGTTTCGGCATCAGTGCATGCTGCCTGCGCGTGCTAGTTAGGATGAGAAATTCGTATTGGGGTCGATGCGGCTGCCCCTTCGGTGCCCTTGCACTTGCTGCCTGAGGGCAGTACGGCGCAAAGGGCGTCATCCATCGTCTGTTATCAAGTTCTTACCCTGGGTGGGTGTGTGTGGGTGTCTGTTTAGCTCTGTTCGCTGTCTCCTCGCTGTCTCTGTTTACTGTTCTGAAAAGTGTTCTCTGTGCGCTGTTCGCTGTTTGCTGTTTGCAGTTCACTCATCGCGGTTCACTGCACTCTGTTTGCTCATGTAAGCATCTGTAAACTTCGCGGCAATTCGCGGACTGATTGACTCTAGGTAGTACATCTGTTCGCTGTGAAGAAGCAGTCGGCGGCATCTGCAGCTCGCTCTGCTATGTGCATGCTGTAGCGCCCTGGCTGACTGATCGCCTTCAGTCAATCAATTCACCGGAATTTATAATAACTTGTTCCAAAAACATTCTCATAAAGTTCAGAAATACAAGCTGTAGGTAGCCATGCCTTCCAACACGGTGCCCCCGGCATGCTGTGGCTGACAGGGAGCGGTGGCCGAGGCTCGATGCGCCGCCGCTTTGCCGGCCTGCGCAGGCTCCTGAGCAGTGGCGGCCTGGGCGGCGGCGGCAGCCCGGACACCTGCGGCATGACCTCCTTTGCGCCGTCCGGCGTGCTGAACACGCATGGGGCCTCCCTGAGTCGAGCCTCGCCCCCCGCGCCCGCAGCAGCGCTTGCCGGCCTGCCCGGCGCAGCGCGCGGCGCCAAGCACTGCTCGCACAGTGCGGCCGCTGAGGCCGCAAGCAGACCAGGCAGCGCTGCAGCTGGCCCCGTCCTGCGCTCCCGCAGCACGGAGAGCGCGGCTGCGCAGCGGCGCGGAGCGACGTACGCGCACGTGCTGCGGAGCGGCGCCGGCGCGGCGCGTTGCGGCGGCGCAGGCGCTGCGGATGCGCGGGCAGGCCGTCCCGCGTCGTCGCTGCGGGCGGCGGCCGCGGAGTTTGTCCCGGCGGTGGCGAGCGTACGGGGCGGGCTGCGAGTCGGCGTGTGGCACCCGGGGTGCGCCCCGCTACTCACTTGAGGGCCAGTTGCCGCAGCTCCAGCACCTCTCCCCGGCCGCAGACACGCAGTGTGAGTCACTCCAGGATGAGGCCGCACGCCCGAGCCACGCAACAGCCGACGGTGTGGCAGCATCTCTGGTACCTGTGTGAGCTAAGGGATGACGAGGCTCGTGCTTTGCACCAGGGTGCTCGACCCCGAAGACGCGGACCTGCCCAGCACCAGCGGCCGCGGCATGCAGCAGCCGTTCCGCTGCGGCACTGCGCGGCTGGCGCAGTGGGGCGCCGCAGAGGGGCAGGGTCGCCGGTACTGCAGCCAGGCCGCGCCCTGGCGCCAGGAGGCCCCGCCGCCGCCGCCGCCGCCGCCGCCGCCGTGGTTTGCGCGGCAGGGCGAGGACGCCGCAGCGCGCGCCGGGACCCCGCAGGACCCCGCGCCGGCGGGGCCTGCGCCGGCCAGCGCGGCGCGGCCGGCGGCACGCGGGGCGGCGCCGACGCTCGCGCCAGGTGTGCTGGTGGCGTTCCTGCGCGGCGACGGGGCCAGGGCAGGGTTTGGGGCCCACGGCGAGGCCGCCGCGCTGGACGTGGCGCTGCTGCAGGGCGCGCACAGCCACATGCGCTGGCTGGTCACCGACAGCCGGTGCGCCCCGGGACGGGCGGCCGCATGTTGTCGCCGGCGGTTGTCATTTGGTGGCCGCCACTGGGAGGTCGCGCAGCGCGCAAAGTCGTGACGCGCCGCTGGCTGCTGGCAGTGCTGCGTCTGCGCCAGGCGTGGTGCTGCGCCCATGACTCTGCGCACTGGGGTGGGGTGCTGCGTGGGCGGGCTGCTGCGGGCGGGCTGCTGCGGGTTGGTGCGTTCTGCTGAGTGCATAGACATCCTGGTGCGGCGTGAAGGCGTAAAATGGAGCTGATGCGAGGCTGTGCGCTCCCGCTGCAGGAGCGCCTAACCCTAACCCTGATATGACATGGAGCTGATGCTGGGTGTGCGGTCCCGCCGCAGCGGCGCCTCGCTGGTGCTGCGGCAGCAGCAGATCGCGTGCGCGCTGCCCGGCGGCGGCGGCCACACGCCGGCGAGCCTGGAGCGCGTCGCGGCCGAGGCCGCCGCAGCCGGCGCGCACTCGCGCAGCATGCAGGCGGCCTGGGAGGACGTTCGCGCTCGCGGCGCGGGCGCCGCGCCGCTGGACGCCGAGCGCATGGCCGAGCTGCTGTGCGGCAGCGCGTCGCCGGCCGCGGTGCTGGCCGCGCTGCGCGCGCTCGCCGCGGACCTCTCGCACTTCAAGCAGGCGCGCCCGACGGCGCGCCCGCACTCCCTACCGTGACACAGGTGCCGCGCAGAACATCGTGATCCGGAACGCAAAGGTGAGGAATGGGGAAACTTGTGAGTGCTTCTCCAACACTTTGTATATGCTTCTTAACAGTGCATTCAACGGCCGACGCAGGTCTCGCGGCACCCGCCGGCGTTCGTGCCGCGCGCAGCTGCGGAAGTCGCGGCCGCGGCCGCGGCCGCGCAGGCCGCCGCGGCCGCGGCCGCAGAGCGCGCGGCGTTCCGGGCGGCCGCGCGGGCGGCGCGCGGGACGCCCGCGGGCGCAAAGCCGGCGCCGGCCGAGTGGCTGGCGGGCCCGCACGCCGCGCGCGTGCGCGCGCTCGAGGACCTGGCGCTCGAGCGCGAGGGCAGCGGCGGCTCCCATGTGCTGGCCATCGACACGCTGCAGGTGCGATGGGGCTCCGCGCCGGCGCCTGGCGCAGGCCGCCAAGCAGTACCCTGCTTCAGCCGAGCGAGCCTGCCGGCAAGCTTTGGATCCTCCTGCGGGTGCCGCTGCTGGCTCGGTCCGGTCGCAGGGTGTGCCACATCGTGACCTAGCAAGGCTGGATGCTAGCCGTGAGCGTTCCGCGGGGCGTGGCTGCGCATGCGAGGGCGGCCCAGCCTACGCGCGCGGCAGCGCCCCTGGACCCCAGCCTCTGCCTGGCTCCAGGGCAAGCCCCGCTCTGCCGCATGCCGCGCCAGGGAGCCAGAGCTGCCAGCGCTGGGGCCGCGCGCCCGGCGCGGCCGCGCGACGGGGGCTCTGCCCGCTCGGCGCATGGGCAAACCCCCCTTCCCGAGACATGACCTGGCGGCCCTGCAGCCTCTGGCGAACCCACCGCTGTGAGCCGCGTCGGCTGGCGCCTTTAAGGACGCGCGCGGCGCCGGCGCGGCAGGCGCTGGGCCACTCGCTGGGCACGGGCGGCGCGACCGAGGCGCTCGGCGCGCTCGGCGCCTGGGGCCCGCACGAGCACCTGGGCCTGCGCCGCGCGCGCGTCAGCGAGGCCTTCCCGCCCGCGCTGGAGGCCGCGGCGGCCGCGCTGCTGGCTGACCCGCCGCCGGACGCGGACGCGGCCGCGCGCCTGGACCTGCGGCACCAGGCGGTGGTCACCATCGACGACCCGAGCACGCAGGGCGCGCGCGCCCCGCGGCGCCGAGCGTGGGTGTTAGGTGAATGTTAGGTTGTGTTTAGGTTTAGGGTGTAGGGTAGGGCTGTGGGGGAGCGTGCGCGCTTCGGGGGCGTGGTTGCATGACTCTAGCGGCGCCCACCGCGCGGCCGGCGGTTGGCGGCCGGCGCATGCGCCTGTGCGAAGGGGCCGACGAAACAGCATGGCGGTGAAATGCACAATGTGCCCGTGACAGCAGGCCGGGCATGCATGGCTGCCACGCATGGCAGGTCCATGGTGCGGTCGTGGTGGCGAGCCCGGCGCCCGTCCGTGCGTGGCAGAGATCGATGATGGCCTGGCTGCGGAGGAGCTGCCAGGCGGCGGCGTGCGGCTGTGGGTGCTCATCGCCGACCCCAGCCGCTGGGTGCAGCCCGGGACGCCGCTGGCGGACGAGGCCGCACGGCGCGCGTCCACGCTCTACTTGCCCACAGGCGCGCCGCTAAGTTGGGCGCCGCGGTCAGCTCGGCGACGCTGCTCGCGTGCGCGCTTTAACTGTCCGCGAAAGGGCACACGGAGCTCCGCTCAGAGGCAGCAAGCATGGCGGCACTCTCGAGCCCCCGGGCAGGGCTCGCGTGTGTTTCCGCAGCGGAGCGCTGGCTGCAAGCTCAGCCACCCACGCGCCGGCCGCCCGCAGCACCTGCCGCCCCGCGCCGCGCCGGCCGTGCGCGGCACCCGTGCGCGACGGCCGGCTGCACGCGCACGCCCTGCACTCCCTGCACTCCCTGCACTCCCTGCTCTTCCTGCACCGCCTGCCTGCCCTATACCCTAACCCAACCGCGCAGGCCCGGTTTACATGTTCCCGCGCGCTCTTGCGGAGGGCGCGTTCAGCCTGCGCGCGGGTGAGGCCACGCCCGCGCTTGCCATCAGCGCCGAGCTGGCGCCCGACGGCGCGCTGACCGCCGCGGCGGCCGCGCCGGCGACCGTGCGCGTTGCCGCGCGGATGAGCTACGCCGAGGTGGACGCCGCGGACGCAGCGGGCCGCCTGGCGGCCGCGCCCGGCAGCCTGCACCTGCTCATGCAGGCGCGGCCCTACCTAACCGTAACCCTACCCCAACCCTGTGCGCATGCAGACGCGGCCCTCGCGCGCGCGCGGGCGCGGCGCCGCACGGCTCAGACTGTGCGTGACATGGCTGTCGGCCGCGTGCCGGCCGCCTGGCTGGCCGACTGTCAGAAGCGCGTCTGCAGCAGGCAGAGCTGCCCCTGAGGGGAGCGCGCTTGCTCCGTGCGCAAGCGCGTCCCGGGGCTGGCGACGGCGGGCCTGCGCGGCGGCCAGCGCCGCCCTGTCGGCCCGCGCCGCGCGGACGCAATTTCAACCGGTCGCGGGCCGCTGCGCTGCGCTGCGTGGGCTGCGTCTCTGTTTGGCCATGAAGTGTCTGCGCGGCGCGCCAGGCGGCGGAGGCGCGGCGGCGCTGGCGCGAGGCGCGTGGCGCCAGCGTGTTCGACTCGGGCGACGCGGTCGTGCGCGTGGCCGGCGCGGCGGGGCCGGCGCCGGTAGTCACGATCAGCGGCGGCGCCGGCGGCGCCGGCGCCGGCGGCCGCTCGCGCGCGCAGCAGCTGGTCACCGAGATGATGATCCTGGCCAACGAGGCGGCCGCCACGCTCGGTGCGCGATGCAGGCGGCCGGCAGGCCCTGAAAGCGGCTGGCAGACCCCGGGCGCAATGGGGTGGCCCTGCCGGCCAGCCCCGTACATGGCGCGGGGGACCTCGCTGAATGGCTGCGCTTTGCTGACATTGCTGACAGGAGTTGATGCCTGCGGTCTGCCCGTGTAGCTCGTGCACAGCTGGCACGCTGTGCGGCGGGTCACGCTCTCGGTCGGCCTGTTGGCGAGCCGCGCCTGCTCGTCCCGGCCGGCCCGGCAGGCTCGGCGTGACCAGTGACGGGCCGCGCGCCAGGTGCCGCCGGCGGCGTGCCGCTGCCGTACCGTAGCCAGCTGGCGGCGGTCGCGCCGGGCGCGGCAGCGCTGGCGGCCGCGCCCGCCGGCGCCTGCCGCAACGCGCTGCTGCGCTCGCGCATGACGCGCGGCCAGGTGTGCGGGGCGCGCGGCCCGCGCAGGGCACTGCATGCTGCCTGTGACCTGTGCTCAGAGAGGACCTGGGTACAGAGTGCGTGCCGGAGACTCGCTCGCTCAACAGCTCAGGACCGCCACATGTTCAACCAGGGCAGCCAGCGGAGCAGCAGGCAGGCTCGAGGCAGCCGCAAGCGCGCGCGCGGCGCAGCCTGAGCACGCCCTGGTGCGCAGGTGGCCGCGGACGCGCCGCAGGCGCACGCGGGCCTCGGCGTGCCCGCGTACGCGCAGGTGACGTCGCCCATCCGGCGCTACAGCGACCTGCTCGCGCACTGGCAGCTCAAGGTGCGGCGCGGGCGCCCCCCTGCCCACGCGGGCCCGCTGCCACCGCCATCAGGCTCGGCACAGCAGCGCGCTCGGGCGGCCGGCCGGCCCCTGCGGGCCCGCGGCCGCCGCCCTCAGGGCGCCGCATAACACCGTACGCCCGGCCGCCGCCCGCACGAACACGAGCGCGCCGCGCAGGCGCACCTGCGCGGCGCGGCGCCGCCGTGGGGCGCGCCGGCGCTGGCGGCCGCCGTGGACGCGCACAGCGCGGCGCTGCGGCGCCTGCTCGGCCTGGAGCGCGAGGTGGCCGCGTACTGGACCGCGGTCTACTTCCGCGACGCGGCCGCGGCCGACCCCGGCCGCACCTGGCCCGGCCTCCTGCTGTACTGGGTCCGTCAGGCGCGCCGCCGTGCCCGCGATCGCATGAAGCTCCTGTCCCTCGTGTTTCAATGTTTGTTTTGGGGCATGGCGCGCCCTAGCAGGCGCGGGCTGGTTTGCCCGTGGCTGGTGCCTCAATAGACCCTGCCGCGAAGCGCTCCCATGGCGCAGATGTTTCTATCCCCCGACGCCCTGTGCGTGAGCAGCGGCCGCTGGTCTGCAGCAGCCGCCGCTGGCACCCGCTCTGATCCGATCATGCAGCTATGTGCGGGAGCGCGCGCGACGCGCGCGCTGCGGCGCGCAGGAGACGGGCGTGGCGCTCGTGCGCCTGCGCGAGCTGGGCATCGAGACGGTCGTCGTCATCAACCGGCCCGCCGCGGTCGGCGAGCGGCTGCGGCTGCGCTGTGCGGCGGCCGACCCGCGCCAGGGCCACTTCCGCCTGGAGGAGGCCGCGGGTCCGGCCGCCCCCTGAAATGCGGAAATGCGGCCCCTGCTGCCCTCGCTCGCGGTTTGTCAGTGCTGCCAGAGCCACTTTCGCTCGGAGGAGGCCGCCGGCCCGGCCGCCCCCTGAAGCGCGGCCCCTGCTGTGCCTCATTGGCGATTTGTCAGGGCTGCCGAGCGCCGGGGCTGGTTGGCCTGTAAAGGATTAAATGGTGCCGCCGCTGCATAGGCGTGCCTGGTCAGTGTTGATGCACTGGGAGCTTCGTCTACCAGCTGCAGGGCCCAGTGCTGTGAATTCTGCGCTGCAACGCTCGTAGTGTATCATGGCGTTTAACATGCAAGTGGTGTTGTCCTCGCTGCCTGCAATGCGGCCCGCATGCACGTATACGCTTCTCCAGGTACATGGTCCTGTCAACTGTGAAGCCCATACGCATGTTGTCTGACACACTGAATGGTATAAGCAGGCGCCCAGTTCTGAAATAATTTGGTGCGTGTCAGGCAGGCAGCGCAGAAGAGGATTGCAGGTTCAGCCCAGCTCAGCAAGCGTTTTGCTTGCCACCACGGTCTGCCAACTCATATGCGTCCACTGCTAAGTATTGTGCCGGCATGTCTGCCACAATTCCCGACAACACGGCAGACAAACCGTCGTGGCTGAGACCGCGCGGCCCTGCTGCAAGGGCATGCAGGGACAGCCAACATGCCAGGCTGTGCATCATGCCGGGCTATGCACACCTGTTTGACGAAACACTGTAGCTAGCAGACTCGCATGGCGGCCGCGACCCCAGCACAGGCAATGACCATGACATGCTGACCTCTCACGCACCGGCTGGGAGGCCTCACGCCTTGGCAGCAATTACGCCTGTATCTACCATGTGCGGGATCTCTGCTGCCATCCACGGCGCCAGGCCCAAGCATAAGGCGTGCGCGACTCCAAAGTGCGGGCTGCGCGGGCAGGGCTGCCCGTCAGGGCGCCCACCAGCAGGACGGGTGCGGGTCCACACTGCTTCAGACAAGGTCCAGGCGTGCAATAAGAGGCAGCGGCCGATGCAGGGCTGCTGCATGTGGCATAAGTCTGCTAAGCTCACAAGCGGGGCGACACCTCTCAATACCAGCCTTCAAGGCAACACAAGTCTGGCAGCACAGAGGCTTGCAGCTGCCCGTGTGGGCGGCAGCGCGCACGCGCCTGTTTTTGGCCCACAGCGGCTTGAAGTGCACTGTGAGGCAGATGGCGCCGCCGCGGTACATCTTGGCGGTCTTGCCGTCCAGCTCGGGTATGCGGATCTCCGGCGCGGTCGCCGGGTACGTCGCCGGGATGTCGAACTCGAAAGCGAACTCGTGCCGCAGCAGGTTGTGCACGTACCAGCACTTGCCCGACCAGTGCGTGCCCTCCTTGTTGGACGTGATCGTGAACCAGTCGCTGTCGGAGGCCTTGTTCAGCTGGATGTACTTTATGAGCGCGGTCAGCTCCTGCAGGGCGCGCGCCGCTGCGCGCCTCAGGCGCGGGCGCTGCGCCCGCGAGCGCAGGGCCGGGGAGCGGGGGGCAGCAGCAAGGCTGGCTCACCTCCTTCAGCCGCCTGGACCAGTCCTCCTTCTCGCGGGGGCCTGCCTTCACCTGCGGCCCGGCCGGTGCGCCAGTTCAGCACACTCTCGGGCGAATCGATTGATCACTCTTTGAACTTTGTCTGCCGCACCATGAGCAGAGGTATCCGTTTTACTGTCTCCTTTGTGCCGCTGTCCCACTCTGCCATCAGCGCGCTCTCCGCGTCACCAAGCGCAGCAAAGGCGACCACGGACTACACTGGACTGTACGTGTCTGAGTTGCCAGCTACTGGCAAGGCTGCGGGGCTGCGCCCAGGCGACGTAAGCACGATGGCGGGCCAAAACACACCGCGCTGGTTCTGCTTTGCTTTGGCACAATGCGCTCGGACCTATGGACCCTCGTTTGTACGATTTTAAAATTAATCGGACAGAAACGGCGACTGCTTCCGTGAAAAGGGCGGCCTCGACGCTGGGCACCGCCATGGGCGCCTGCGTGTCAGTGCCGCCGCAGGCGTGCGCGCCAGCGCAGGCCCTGCCCAAGGGCAAGGCGCGGGCGCCCAGGGACAAGGGCGCGGGCGTGCAGCACGTCACGGCCGCCGCCCAGCCCCTCCCGGCCCAGCTGGCGGGCTGGACTTCCAGCGGCGGCCTGCCGCTGCTGCCCACAGACCTGCAGTTGTCGCAGGAGGCGGGCAGCCTGCGCATAAAGTCCCAAGGTGCGCCGCCGCCCCGGCCTGCAAGGCGCGCACGGGCGGTTGCAGCGCCCTGCACTCCTGAATGCAAGCGTGTGCCGGGGCTGCAGCGCCAGCGTCGCCGCAGGCCGCCGCGGCGAGCGCCGAGGGGGGCGGCGCGGCCGCACCGCACCTCCCGCCCTTGGGAAGCGCTGCGCACGGCGCAGAGGCAGGACGGGAGCACGCGGGCAGCGCACCCAGCCCCACGGCGCAGCTGCAGTCTGCGACGACGGTGGAGGCCGACTGTGCGCCGCGCGGCGGGTCGCCGCCGCCCGCAGGCGCCTGGTCGGGCGCCGGGCTTGGCTCTGGCGGCGCGTCCTTTGCGCAGACGCCGCCCTGGCAGCGGCCCGATGGCGCTCCAGCCCAGCCGCCGGGCAGCGAGCCATGGAGCTGCCGCCGGGCGTCGGCGCCAAACGCGGTGGGCACGCTGGACGCCGCCTTGGCGCTGCGCAGGACCTCCGCCTCGGCCGGGCCTGCGAACGCGTCCAGCCCAGGGGTGGCGGCCGCGCAACTGGGGGCCGCACCAAGCGAGAGCATGCGGGGTGTGGCTCCCTCAAACGGGCAGGACGATGATGTGTCTGGGCCGGAACGGGGGCAGTCGCTGGAGAGCGGGGGGTCGCAGAGCCTGCCCGAGATGGTGCAGAGGGCGCGCTGGGTGCGCGCGCGCACGCGCACGACTACGGAGGCGCCAGACGGGGCGAGCCACGCGCTGCCCGCGCACCTGTACCCACACCAGGTAGCAGCTCACGAGGCCGCTTGGAGCGGCAGTATGCTGCCTGAGGCAAGCGCGGGCGGCAGCCGACGAGGCCGCCGGCAGCGGCGGCGAGGCAGCGGGCGACGGTGGTGATGCGGGCGACGGCGGCGGCGGCAGCGCGGCCGCCAGCGCAGCGGCGTTCCTCAGCGCCTTTGACGCCCTGGGCGCCTTCGATACCCTCACGGGCCTGCAGCCCGACCCTGAGGGCCCGGCGGCGGCGCCAGCAGCACGCGCGCAGCTTGACCTGCACACGGGGCCTGCGGGCCGCGCCCAGGCCGGCTCGGCCCCTGCCGCATCGCCGCCCGGGCCCGCCGCAGCCTCCAGGGCGCCCGAGCTCGCGGGTCCACTGGGAGCCGCAGTCCCAAGGGCTCCAGACGCCGAAGAGCGCGTGCTGGCTTCAGACCGCCCGCTGGCGGCTGCGCCAGCGAAGGGCGCGGCCGGCGCAGCACCGGCCATAGGGCAGGTGCCGCCAGGGACGGGCACGGCCCCGGCTGCGCAGGGGGCGCCCGCCGCGGCCAAAGATGGGGCGCATGTCAACGCTCCCGGGGCCCCGCTTGTGACCGCGGTACGCGCTGCGGCGGGGCTCACCCTGGCCACGCATGGAGCGCCCGCTGCAGATGCAGGTGCCCTGGTCATGCTGAGGGCGCCCACACCGGGGGCGGATGCGGGCGGCGCTGCCGCGCTGCCGCCGGCGCGCGGCGCACACAAGCCCCACAAGGTACCGGCCGCGCCGGGCGCGAGATGACGCGCTGCCCCTGCCGCCACAGCTGGCTCCCCTGGGTGTCAAGCTCATGAGCCTGAGTTCCTCACCGTCCCGGCAGACAGCATCTGGCACACGAGTCCACCACAGCCCAGATACAGTCTCGCTGCAGCCACGCTGCATGTCTTCAGAAGCCGGGCCGGGCGCGCGAGCAGGGCATGCTGGCGAAGCTGGCGGCGGCGCGGCTGGCGGCGCCGGCTGCGGCCATGCCCGCCGCATTCGTGGACCTGCGCCCCACGTACAGCCGCGATGCGACCGACGAGGCGCCTGGCGGCCACGCGCCGCTGGGCCTCGGCGAGGCGTTCGCGCTGCAGCTGCGGCCGCCGCCGCCGCCGCAGGCGCAGCGGGCGCGCGCCAGCCGCATGGATGCCGCGCTGGGCGCGCCGAGGGCCTTGCGGCAGCGCTGAGTGTCGCCGCGTAGCGCTCCGCGTGCATGTTGCTGCAGCCATGTTTGATGCATAGGGCTGCTTGCACCGCGAGGCAGGGCCATCTAACTGCATGTTCCTGCACGTGCATGCGTGTGTGCCACGGTGTGCCCTCGCGTGAGCTGCCTCAGCCGGACGTGCCCCTGCCGGCGCGGCCGAGCAGCCTCCAGGGACGGCAGTCGCTGTACATCTCTCCAGCAGCAAGCAGCCCCGTTCGCGCGTTCCCGGCACTCGCAGCCCAGAGCCAGTCCCCCCCTGTGACACTAGTGCGCAGCAAGCGGACCCCGAGCTGCCATGGGCGCCGCATGCGGCAGGCCTGGCCGCGGGGGAGGGCGAGCCGCATGGACACAATGACGCCACGGGCGGGGCCACGCACTCCGGCGGCGCAACCATGGGCTCCATGACCGGCTGGCAGGCACTCGCCGATCAGGCGCGCCCCCCGCGCATGCGCGTGCCGTGCCGGGATTAGGGTAAGGTGGGTATTGATAACCCTACCCCAGCCCTGGAGGCGCTGCCGGCCGCAGCCGCTCGCGTGTGCGTACCGAGCGCTGCGCCGCCCGCAGGTCATGGCGGAGGCGGAGGCCGAGGGCGCAGCCGAGGCGCCCGGCGCGCCGCCGGAAGGCCCGGCGGGCCCCGCATGCACGGGCGCGGGCGCGGCGCGCAGCGCGGCTGCGGCGGACGCGCCGAGGCCCGCCGCGCTGCTGGCGGCGCCCGTCGCGCGGCCCGGGTGGCGACCCAGCACAGCTGGCGTAGGCTCTCCTGCCGCGCCTTGCCTGCTCTATCAGGGATGTCCAGCTAGGACAGGCACCATGTGTGCCTGCCGCGGACAGCGGCTATTCTCCACCGCAAGCCAGCTGCCAGCCCTCATGCCCGCGCTCCGTGCATGCCGTGCCCGCCAGGTGGCCTGGGTGCCAGCCCCCGCAGACACCCTCACAGACTCACAGACTGTGGCAGCCAGGCAACGAACCCAGTGCCTGAGGCGCCGACTGCCCGAGGCATTGGCCCCGAGCTCCCCCCAGCACCAAGGCCTTCGGGCGCCGCATGATTCAGCGGGGCGGCGCGCCCGCGCAGGGGCACGCTCTTCCTGCAGTATGAGCTGCAGGAGGACCTGGGCGAGGGCGCGTTCGGGCGCGCGGTGCGCGCGCGCCGGCGCCGCGACGACCAGCCCGTCGTCGTCAAGATCATGCACCCCGACACGCTCAGCGACAGCGCGCGCGAGGAGGTGCACCCGCGGGCCGGCCGCCTGCGAGCCTGCACGCACCCACCCGCAGCCCCGGCGCGTGGCGCATCTTCGTGGCGGCGCCATGCGCTCCTGCCACGCACATGGGCAGTGAGTGCATGGCATGACACCGGTGTGTGCATCCAAAGCAGCAAGCTTTGATACGAGCTGCCCTACCCCGCCCTCCCTCACCCTTGCCCAGCCTCCGAGGCACGCCCGCAGCAAGGAGGGCATCGGGCCGCGCCCGAGCGCAGCCCGCGCCAGACTGGCAGCCTTATTAATATGTTAATATACCGTACCAACCTGATGAGGCGCCGTGCGCGCAGGCGCGGAACGAGGTCGCCGTGCTGGCCGCGCTGGACCACGTCAACATCGTCCGGTACCTCGACTGCTTCACCGCCGAGCGCGGCCGTATCCAGATCGTCATGGAACTGTGCGAGGCGCGCGCGGCGCCCTACACCGTATCGCCCTATTCATTGTTGTCTTGTGTTGTACAGTGCGCAAGGTGCCGACAGGCTGCATCATCCACCGCTCATGCTTGCATGGGCAAGCTCGGGGAGCGCAGTGACTCTCACCATGGTGAAGGCTCAGGCTCTCTTAGCAGACAGGGCCAGCCAGGGCGCCGGGAAACGCCGCGGCGCGAGCGCAGGAGGGCGACCTGCACAGCTACCTCAAGCGGCGCGCCGGGCGGCTGCTGGACGAGGACGAGATCATGGCCAAGCTCGTCCAGCTGTGCCTAGGGCTACAGCATGTGCACAGCAAGGCAGGCAGCCCTCACGCGCGCCCTGCCATGCATCCGCAGTCGGCGGGGGGCTCAGCGCTTCACATCGCGCCCTGCAGCGTCCAGGCCATGCTGCTGCAGGGCGCCCACACGGCAGGGGCGTGCGTGAGATACCCTTCGTGCTTCGGGCTTTGTCATCCAGCAGCAGACGCGGAGTGTGGACATCCAGAGCGTGCGTGTGCAGTCTTGTGCTGTGCGCATGTCCAATGATGTATACCCAGTATATTATTCGAGGAAGTTCCTGCCTTAATCTATGCGCGCCGCGCAGGGCATCATCCACCGCGACCTGAAGGCCAACAACGTGTTTTTATGCTCAAACGGTGTCGTCAAGCTGGGCGACTTTGGCATCTCCAAGGCGCGCGCCCCGCCCCGGCCGCCCCCGCGCATGCGCGGCGAGCGGCGCCCTGCGGGCTGACCCGGCCCGCCGCCCTGTCTGCCGCTGCCGTGCCGCGGCGCGCGCGCTGCGCGGGGGGGAGCGCGCGGGGCATGGTGGGCCGGCTGCACGGCCAGCGTCCCGTGACTGCGCCCGCGCTTCACAGGTGCTTGCGCACGACCAGGCGGCCGCGCGCACCATGCTGGGCACGCCCTACTACATGAGCCCCGAGATCTGCAAGGTGCGCGGCCCGGGCACCCCCGCAGAGCCCGGCGGGCAAGCGGCGGCGGGGCGTCAGGCGCATGCCCCCAGGGCTTGCCCGCGCGGGCTCAGGCATCCCGAGCGTGTCCAGTAGGAGGCCGGCCGGGGCTCAAGCACGAGCGCAGGGGGCGCCGCACATCAGCCAAGCTGAGCCTAGGCTGCTGCGCACAGGGGGGGAACCGCGCAGAATGTGCAGATGCATGCGCACGCGATGCACCTGAAGGGGACCCGCCCCCTGCTGCCAGCAGGGGCGCTCTGTCTGGGTGATTGGCGACACCGCCCAACGCAGGGCCGCCCGTACGGCACAGCAACCGACGTGTGGGCGCTCGGGTGCATACTGTACGAGCTGTGCGCGCTCCGGCGCGCGTTTGACGGCAGCAACCTGGGCGCCATCACCGTGCGCATCATGAGGTGCGCGGAGGGTGTACATGAAACGGCACGTCAGAGAGAGCCCTCGGCATGACGTGCACGGTCTGCTGCATGCCAGAGAGGCGATGCTTTTATTGGGCTGCATGACGAGCTCTGCATCGGGGCGATCCCTTGCACGGACCTGCTTGAGCAGGGCCCAGGCAACGTGCGTGCACATCTTACATCGCGCATGTCTGGAGGACCGTGGAAAAAGCGACATGCGCGCATGCTGCGCCCCTGCCGCCATGACGCCGCCGCCCGGGCGCTCAGCGGCCGGTTCGCGCCCATCCCAGCCGGCTTCAGCGCCGAGCTGCGCGAGCTCAGCGAAGACCTTCTGCAGCGCGACCCCGCGCGCCGCCCAACGCTGGACGCGCTGCTGGCGCGGCCGTTCGTGCGGCGCCACCTAAGTGCACTGGCCGCGCGCGTGGCCGCCAGCGGCATGCGCCGCCGGGCCAGCTTCGAGCGCGCGCTGGCCGGGCTGCGCCTGCCGCCGGTGCGCCCGCGCGCGCGGGGCCGGGTGAGCGGCTGCGCGGCCGGTGCCGCGACGGCGGCCGGCGGGCGCGGGACGCCTGGGGCGGCGCCACGTGGCAGCCAGGCAGCGCGCGCCGGATCCCATGGGGCGGTGCTCGAGCCGCGGCATCTCATGCGGCGCAGCGGGGGCCGCGGGCACCGCGGCCGGCCCGGCTGGCGGCCAGCCGGCGCCAGCTGCATGACACGCACACGTGAGCCAAATTGGGAGTGCTCAGTCGCGGCAACAGATTCATGGCCGGCGGGCCCCTGCACACGCGTCACGCATGTGCATGCGCGGCCGCAGGAGGAGCCGGAGCTTCCAGGCGCTCGCACCGGCGCCGGCGCGTGCGCGCGCGCGGCCGCGGGAGCCAGCGGAGGAGGCGGCAGCAGCGCCTCGCCCGGCTCCTCCGGCCTCGGCCCGCCGACGCCCTGCCCGGCCGCAGAAGCGCTGCCAGGGTTCCCAGCCCCCGAATCGCAGGCCAGCTGCGCCAGCTCGGCGTGCCCGTCTGAGCGCCCCGCAGCGGCGCGCGCCGAGCCTGACGGCCTGGCCGCCGCACGCACAGACCTGGTCGGGGCGCCAGCGCAAGCAGCCACCGGCACCGAACCGGCTGCTGCGCCGCTGCATGCGGGGGACACGGCGAGGGCCGCACAGCCTAGAGATGTGGATATTGGGGCCTCGAGTGGGTGCCATGCAGCTGAGAGGGGTGTGGACGCTAACACGCTTCAAATCCATAGCTGCATGACGAGCATAGGCGACCCCACTCTGCCCGCCGCCGGCTGTCTGGCCGACGCGCGCGCGCCTGCGGCCACGACGCAGGCGCCGGGCAGGCGTGGCATGGGTGCGGAGGCGGCAGCGCAGCAGCGGCAGCAGCGGGAGGCCACGCGGCGCGCGCGGCAGGCAGAGCGCGACGCGGAGGAGGCGGCAGCCGCGCCGCGCGTGCGCGCATTTTTAGCCAGCGGCGGGTTCTAGGCTGCTTTAGTGAACTTGCTTGGCTGCATCAAGGCGGCAGCGGCCATCCTTCACCTGCGCGCTCCAGCGGGGTATACTCGATTTCAGGGTCAGGCTGGGAGCAGCGTGCTTCGCGGTCTGCCACTGGCATTGTGTTGGGGGTATAGTTACATCAGGCTCATTCTCCACACCAGGCATGTGCAAGCCAATGTGCGAATGAGTTAAGGTCATGTCCTTCCTTGCTTTGCAAACTAGGGCTGCTCAGGCGGTCAGGCCCAAATGTGGGGCCGCCAGGCGAGTGCAGCATACTAATGTGAAGTTTGGGGCATGCCATGAGACCTGGTTTCCATTTCAAGCAGCGCATGCGTCCTGTTCAGCTAGCTAGCCTGATCATGTGAAGGAGCCTTCATACAAGAGCACCCAGCCAAGTCGCAATAAGCCAGTAGGGTCTACTTCCGCCCTTTTTTGTACTGGCACGCGCAGATAGGACTGGCTCAGAAACGGATCGGCGTCCTCAGCGGCTTATGCTTCGCACTGTAAGAGCATAGGATAAGATTCTGTCTGCTGCCTTGAGCACAATCATACCTCCCTCTGCAACACAGCTTCACCATGATCACCGTTCCCGGCCTGGCGCCAAGGCTCTGTAGCGGGGCGCTCGCAAGCAGCAGCAACCCCGTTAGCTTCCGGGAACACAGCCGCACAAGCTTGCACCGCAGGCGCTTGCAGCAGCGACCAGCGGTGTCTGCACCAGAGAGCGTCGTTGACGAAGTCTTGCAGCGCATCGCTGGCTCCGGCACGCCCCTTGCTCAGACCCAGCGAGCCAGAAAATGACGCAAGCGCTTGTACGAGCGGGCTGTTTCCTTGGGACGAGGCGTGCATCCATCAAATATACACAGCGGCAGTGCGGGGGAGGCTTAACTGGGCAAACAATGCGCACGTTTCAATCCTGGTAGTATAGCGCCAAGCCAGAGCCTCAGCAGCAGGCTTGCCGTACGGGTGTATGCAGCAAGATGCCAGGTTTTTTGGGCTGGCAATCAAAGTGTGTGCTCATCAGCGCCTCGTCTGGCGTGGTATGCTTTGGAAAGGCAGCAAATCCGGCAAACGGCTTTACAGCGTTGTGGGGAAGTTGGCAAGATACATGGGTGCTTGCTGACGCCTCCCAGCTCTGCTGGCGGTGTGCTTGTAAAGGGCGGCCCTACCGGCAGATGGCGGCGAGGCCCTGGGAGAAGCCGAGCAGGCCTCAGTCGACAGGCTGCTGAGCCAGCTAGAGGAGGCAGGAGCCCGGCAGCAGCCGCGGCCGCTGGACAACCCGCTGTTGATGGGCAACTGTAGGGTCGGGTATGTGTCGACGCGCCAGGCGCCAAAGCAGGACGGCAAGCGTGCGCCCCGGTCTCTTGCAAGCATGCTGCTGTGCTGCTATCGTGTCCCATGACAGTCAAAGTTCTGTGCACTGTTCCAATGTGTACCCAAGTGCACTGAGCATAGCAAGCGCTGGCTCTCATGCAAAGCAGTATGGGCTCTCATGCATGCAAGCGCGCCGGCGCCGCATACGCGGCCCTGTGCTGTGCTCTCATTTCGCACTCCGGCTGGTCCAGCTGACCGTGCGTGTGTGTGTGGGGCGCTGCAGCGGCCGGGGGCCGCTTCCGTACGCGCTGGGGCCGCGCGCTGTTTCAGACCTCCGGCCTGTTCCAAAGCGTGTGCGCCTGCCCTGCAGCCGAACGCGTTGCAGCGCTACCTGCGCTTGCTATTGCTAGGACTCGGCCACAGGCCTGACGCCAACACTTGGCGGGGCCGAGCAGGCTCCCGTCAGACCTGGCGACGAACAAGGCGCGCAGCTCGCTGCCAGTGCTGGCCCGCATGGCATTGCTGCGCTATTACCCCTGCACAGACCAGCATTCTATGCTGCAGGTGGCGTTCAAGCTCTTTGGGTGCATCCCGGGCCATGTCGGCCTGCGCGGAAGAGTGGAGGCTGTCGGCGAGGGGCGGGACACCGTGAAGGTGCGCGGTGCGCCAGGCGCAGCAGCACGCCGCGCCCGCAGGCATGCGCTTGCAGCTTCTCAGTGTTGGGCCCGAGCGGGTTTGGGCCCCGACCCGTGCTCGCCGTGTGGCACCCCCTGCGCCTTGCCCTGGCGCGTCCGGGCCGGGCACTGTGCGTCAGCGCGCCCAGCGCCGGCCAGCCGGCAAGCGCGCTTCAGTTGGAAGCAAACCCCGGGCCCGCAGGTCACGCAGCGCCGTAAGTCACCTCGCCGGCGTCAGCATGGGACGCTGGGGCCCGCGCCAGGTCCGCTTCGAGCGGCCGGAGCTCGTGCTGCCCGGCCTGGCGCTGCGCATCGGCCCGCCCAGCGCGGTGCAGCTGGCCACCACATACCTGGACGAGCGCGTGCGCCTCGGCCGCGGCTCGCGCGGCTCGCGCTTTGTATTCGTGCGCGGCGGGTCAGCCGACGGCGCCGGTGCGCGGCCGATCGCGCGAGCAGGCTGGCATGCCAGGTTGAGACGCGGCTGCGCTGCCCGTCCTGGCGTGCAGATAGTCGGCAAGCCGCAGGCACTGTGCAGCATCGCATCCCAGCCGCGTGCGCCTGCTTGCCTGCGTCAAGCCCCCTGCTCACTGCACTTTCAGGGCTGTCTGCAGCCACGGAGTGGTTGCATGGGGCCGCATGGCGCTTGTCTGACAGCCTGCTGGCGCTGGCACGTGCGGGGGCGGCCAACGGTGCGTCATTGCGCTGTGTGGGGCTGTGCTTGGCTCTGTTCAATGAGCACAACATGTACCCGTCGCTGTGAGCTATTGCTGGAACAGTGCGGCACAGTGCGCAGGCATGGACGTGGTCGGCCTGAACAGGACGTCCCCGGCGGGCTGGCTGCTGCTGGCGGCGGCGGCGGCTGCGAGCGCGTGGCGCGCGGCCGCCCTCTGGCGCGCCGGCACGCTGGCGGCGCGCATCGGGGCCGCGGCCTGCGCGCTGCTGGCGCTCGGGGTGGCACTCGCCGTATGTGTGGACCGCGCGCCGGCGGTCCGGCGGCGGCTGGGAAGCTGACACGTGTCGGGACGACACGATCGACCTTATGAGCGCGCGGCATGCTCAGTTGTGCTGGCTGGGTGCGGCTGCATGCAGCCGCAGCGGCGCAAGCGCTCGTGAGGTAGCGGCTGAGGCAGGCCTGTGACTGCTGTTGCAGAGACGGTGCAGAGACGTGGCGGCAAGGGCCGTCCTTGCTGTGAATTGCTCGTGCGAGAGGAGTGCACACCTGCGCATCTTACGCTCAGTAAGAAGCATGCATGCATCAGCATTGCAAGTATATGCGACTTTGCTGGTACAAAACATCTCCTGGGAAGTCTTGGAGGGTTTCCCAAGGCAAGCCCTACTAGGAAAACAAGGCTGGTGCACTCGCGGTGGGAGGGGCCCAACGTCCTCGACCTCCTAAGGGACAGCGGTGTCCACAGCTGCCCCCAGAAAGCGCGTGCGCTAGCATCCTGCAGCGGCTGCGTGGCTAGTGCGGCGGGAGGGGCCCGGGCCTCGCTGCGCCTCAGCGTGCGTGGCGGCGCTGCCTGCGGCCTCACCGGCGCGGCGTGCGGCGGGGGTTGCCGAGCGGCTCCGCGGGCGCCTGGTGGCAGGCCCAGGCAGTGGCTGGGGGCAGGTGGTGAGCAGGAGCAGCACGAGCCCAGAGCAGTGAGTCCATATGGACTCGCTATTAAATCACCCCAAGTACCAAAAGGTGCGGGTCGCACCGCCGGTCCTGCCTGCCGCTCGGCCGGCAGCCGGCCCGGCGCAGAAAGGTGCCCAGGGCCCATGCAAACGGTAAGCAGAGGTGTCCACGGCCCGGCGCAGATCCGGGACCTCAACAGTGGCACGTTTGGCTTTGTGGAGCTGGCCTTGGACAAGAGCTCGGGGCAGCAGGTCGCCATAAAGGTGCAGCCCTGTGCCGTTCCCTGCTCATATTTGTTTCCTTGTAGTGCCAGGCGCTGGGGCGCGGCCCGCCCGCGCTCCCTGCGCTCCCAGGCGTCCTGCGGTGGACTGAGCGGCTTGTGTGTGCCACCTCCGCAGTTCATCGAGCGGGGAGAGAAGGTGAGCCCCGCCGTAGTGCTGCGCGGTGCAGCTTCGGCGCATGCGGAACATGCTGTAGCGGCCTGTCTCTGGCAGAGCGGCGCCTGGGGTGGGCTGGATGCGCTCGCGGCGGGCGACCCCACTGCGGCGACCGGCCTGAACCCTCGCGGAGCGCGCGCAGGTCACAAAGTATGTGGAGCGCGAGATTCTCAATCACCGCTTCCTCATGCACCCCCAGTGCGTGCCCCGCAGCGCGCTGGCTGCCTGCTGGCTGACCGGCGCGCCGCGCTGCGCCGCGCGGCGCCCGCCGCGCCTGCGCGCCCAGCTTCTGCGCCGGCTGAAGCGCGCGCGGGGTCGGGCGCGCGTTGCGCAGCATCGTGCAGTTCAAGGAGGTGTTCCTCACGCCGCGGTACCTGGCGATCGCGATGGAGTTTGTGGCCGGCGGCGACATGTTCGAGTATGTCGTGCGGAAGGGCGGGCTGAAGGAGAGCGAGGCGCGCTGGTTCTTCCAGCAGCTCATCGTGGGCGTGGACTACCTGCACAGGATGGTGCGCGCCGCGCGCTCGCGGGGGAGGGGGGGCGCGCGTCGGAGTGGTCGCGCGGCTGCGCGCCCGGCTTGCACGGCGCTGCTCGCCGAGCGCGCGCGGCTCGCCACGCGGCTCAGGGCGGTCGCTGGGCTGCACGGAGTGCCGCAACTGTGCCGGTCGACCGCCTGGCGGCGCGGGGACGGCGGGTGACCCCTGCGCGCGCGCGCGCCGCAGGGCGTGGCCAGCCGAGATATAAAGCTGGAGAACACGCTGCTCGACGGCAGCCCGCGGCCGCTGCTGAAGATTTGCGATTTCGGCTACTCGAAGGCGCGCTTGCGCCGGCGCGCTGCTGTGCTCTGCGCCACTGCAGTGCTGGCTAGGCGGAGGGTGCGCAGCACACTGCGTCTCACCAGTCTGCGCCTAATACGAGGACCGCGCGCGCGCGCGCAGCACGAGAAGTTCCAGTCGGCGCCCGGGTCGCGCGTGGGCACGCCGGCCTACCTCGCACCCGAGGTCATCATGACCACAAAGGGGCAGACGTACGACGGCAAGGTGGGCGCCGCGCCCGCCGTACCTCGGCGCATGCGCGGCCAGCGAGCTGCGCGCGGGCACTTGACAGGCGCCGCGGGCGCAGCTCGCGGACCTGTGGAGCTGCGGCGTCATGCTCTACGTCATGCTGGTCGGCGCGTACCCCTTTGAGCGGCCAGAGGACAAGCACGACAACCAGAAGTTGCAAAAGATGATTCAGGCGCGCGGCCGGAACCAAGTAGTTGTGGCTCGTTGCGCGCTCCTGCGCTTGTCCCGTGTGCTTGCAGTGCCCGGGCGCGCGGCGACGCGCGGGGGCGGGCGCGCAGAGGATACTGAAGGTCGAGTACGAGTTCCCCGCGCACGTCAAGGTGTCGCGCGAGTGCCGCGACCTGCTGTCGAAGATCCTGGTGCCCGACCCGACGAAGCGCGTCACCATCCCTGTCATCCAGCGCCACCCCTGGTACTTGAAGGACTTGCCGCCGGGCGTGGCGGAGATGAACGACTCGCTGCCGCAGCCCAGCGCGGGCGTGCAGGCGCGCGCGCTCCCCCCCTCTTTGCCTAGGGGTCTGGGCGAAGCATGTCTGGAGGTCTGGGCAAAGCAAGGAGCGCACAGAGCTCCTGGCGCAAGGAGCGGGGCCGCGTGGGCTGCTGACCTTTGGGCTACAAGGCCTGGATGTGCGCACTGGGATGTGTGCAGCCTGGATGTGCAATCTGGTTGTGTGCAGCCTTGTGTCCCATGTCGTGAGCCAGGACGCTGGCGGCCGCTGATGCTGACGATGCGCGCGGCCCCGCGCAGTCTGTGGAGGACATCCAGCGCATCGTGCGGGAGGCGCAGACGCCGCCCGCGGGGCCGGCCGGCTGGGACAATGATGAATATATCGACGACGCGATGGACCAGGAGCGCTACGACAGCTCCTCCTACGACGAGTGGGGCGCGCCCAGCATGTGAGCCGCGCGCGGGCTGCGCGCGCGCTGCGCCGGTCACACCGGGCAGGCGGGGGTGTAGTGGGCGGCGCTCGTGCGGTGTAGAGCCGGGCGCGCGTACCGCGTGAGGTCTGGATGATCACTGGTGCCGGAGGAGCCGCGGGGCTCGGGCGGACTGGAGGGGGGTGCGCCAGCGGCAACAGCGGTGGTGGGGTGCGCGCACGCGCGGCGGCTGCGCCGTCTTGTCAGCAGGGTGCATCGCTGTGATATACCCTGCTGGGGAAGGAGGCGCGAAGGAACCCTGCGTGCGAGGTGCTGCCGGCCGGGCGTGTGAGCGTGCGCGCTGCGTGTTAGCGCAACCCGCGGCCACCGCCACTGCCAGCGAGGAGGCACGCGCGTCCGGCGTGCGGGCCGTCATCGCCCGGCGCACGCACGCGCTGGGTAGCTTCCTGAGCAATGACAGCGCTGCACGCGCAAGCCTGGCGCGGTAGGAGCGCAGGCGCGCCGGAACGGAGCACGCTCCAGCGTCTGAGTCGCCGCTGGGGCGCATTGCCCGGGCACGCCCCGTGTGCTGCGACCTGTGGCGGGCTGGGTGTACGGCCGGGTTGTTCGCAGATAAGTGCCACCGTGTTGCAGCGGCACAGTGCTCCTTGCTGCCCCCGGGCGCGGCCTTGCAGGGCGCCTGCGCCGCGCCGAGGCTTTGGCCTGCCGCTTGGCTGTCCGGGGTCGCGGCTGCGTGTAGCGGGGCGAGATAGCAAGGGTAGCATCCTGGCTGTTGTGATGTTGGCCCCCCGGGGGGGGCGGTCGGGGGGCCGCTGGCAGCGCAGGCCGTGTTTTTGCCAGGTGGGGCGCTGCGCGCCGGGCTGGCGGGCCGCCGAGCGGTGCCGCTGGCGTGTCGGGCACCTAAGAGCCTGTGATACCCTGTGTGGTGGCAGCGCCTATTGCTGCAATGATTCATATGCACCCGAACAGCTCAGCGTACGCTGCTGTCATGGGGTGGCGCTCAGGCGTGCCTGCTGGGTTTGCTACTAGCCCGCATACGCGCGTCTTGCGCTGCGCTGAGCGGCGCGGGGTTTTGGGCGGGAGTTTGCGCCAGCGCGGGTGGTCCACTCTGCGCTGGTAGCGATTGGAGCACTTTGGTGACAGCCGTGAGTTTGTCATGGCCCCTTCCATGTAGATGGTCTCCAGGGCAGCCTGCGGCCTGCCAGGCAACTGTGTGCGACTTAGGCTGTCCAGAAGTTGGGAGCCCATGTCCCCTGGTTTGGCGGGTGCATTTCCTGTGCACTGGGCGAACTGGTACTTTCCCCGTGTAAGTCGCAGACCGCTTGTCCACATGCATCAGCCCTGAACGCACACCGCTCAGCTTGTGTCCTCCTGCATCGTCCCTGAAGGCACGGACCTCAGTGGCTGCAGCATGCAGTGGTGATGCCATGCAACATTTGCTATCAACGGTTCTGTCAGAACATGGCGGGGTCCTGTACTCACTTTGCTCGACTTGTTTCCAAGCTCGTGCATCTAGCCACGAAGTAGCCCCAACCTTCGCAGACAAGTCCAAGACACAGCAGGGGCTCCACACAAAAAGAGGGCTGGCGGTCAAAGAGGGGCGAAGGCGGCAGCCCATCAGGCGTGCTGAACAACGTGCCCGGCCGGCAGCAGGGCGCTTGCGTTGCCAAGCTGGCGGGGGTTGCGAGTGCAGAGCGCGCAGATAGCGGAACGCAGCGCTATGTCAGCGCCGCGGCCCAGCAAAGCGGAGCCGCTGCTGGGCCATCCCAAATACCGCAAGGCACGGGTCCCAGGAGACGGGCGATAGGACCCCGGGATGCTTGCGGTTGTGCATGCTGTGCCTAGCGCCACCTTGAAACCCACACCGGAGGGCGAGTGGCAGCCATGACCGCCGGTATATGCGTACATTGTGTTGAGCATACTGCAAGGACAGGAGCTGTGTGTTTCGTAAGCTCCACACTACCAGCACATGTGTAATGTTGTTGAAGCAGGTTGCGGACCTGGCGCGCGGAACGTTTGGCTTTGTCCAGCTCGCGCAGGACCTCGTGAGCGGCGAGCATGTTGCTATAAAGGTATGCTTTTCCCAGCGAGTACCAGACCTGGAACGGAGTGGCCGTGTGCCTGCCATGAGCGCAGGTGCTTGCTACTATGTCGCACGCAGCCGAGTATTCCTTGTTCAAGAGGCTGAATAAGGTGTGTGGCTCGCAGTTTGTCCCCCGCGGCGAGAAGGTGCGCGCTCAGCGCCAAGCATACGTTTATTGTGCAGAGTCATGTTGTGAAAAACAAGCGCACGAGCTGAAAATCTGGTACAAGGCCTGGGTATGACAAGCAGTGCTTTACGCATGCTCTGGCGTCACGCAACAGATAACCAAGTACGTGGAGCGAGAGATAATCAACCACAAGCAGCTCAAGCACCCGCACGTGGTGGAGCTCAGGGAGGTGCGCTGCGCCTCGCCCCCGGCGCTTGCGGGAGTCGCTCTGACAGCTTGCACAGAGTCTCCGTACACGCTCAACGTACTCACTCATCTGGAATAGAAAGTAGGTTCCTTCACAACTGCAACTCCCACTGCTGGGTGTTGTATTGCTGGTAGATGTGTGCTGCCTGGTTTGCTGCTTTCTTGAGGAGAGCGCAAAGGTGCGGCAGCTTTATGTTGGTGCCTGTTGCACGCCATGTTGTCTGCTAGAGGCTTTGTCGTCGGCAAGTAACACTGTGCCACTGCAGGCATTGCTGCACGTGTGAGCAACGGCGCAGTTTGTGCGTAATGTACGCCTTGTTGGCTGCTGCTGCAGGCTTTGTCATCGGCAAGTGAAATCGTGCCACAGCAGGAATAGCTGTAAGATGAAAAACGGCGCGCAGGTGTTCCTCACGGCCGAGTACCTGGCGATCGCGATGGAGTATGCGGCCGGCGGTGACATGTACCACCGCGTGGTGCGCTGCCGCGGGCTGCCCGAGGACGACGCGCGCTGGTACTTCCAGCAGCTGGTCATCGCCATTCGACTACTGCCACCGCATGGCGCGCCGCTGTGCTGCACGTGCAGGGCTCCCCCGTCGCGCGTGCGGTGTTTGCAGCCACTTCACAGTGCCCATCTGCTTGATGCTTTGTGTGTGATGGATGGCAACGATGGAAGGCAAGTGGCCAGCTCGCTCTGAGTTGTACTTGTAGTGAAATGTAGAGAAGGTGTCTCGGACCATGCCTTCACACCATAACGCCAAGCGCGCCGTGTGGAGCTACCGTCGACCCGGACGCAACCGGCTGCAGGGCGTCGCAAACCGGGACATAAAGCTGGAGAACACGCTGCTGGACGACAGCGAGCGCCCGCTGCTGAAGATCTGCGACTTCGGCTACTCCAAGGCGCGCCCTGCGCAGTCACACCGCGGCGCGCCCGGCGCCCCGGCCGGCCTGCTGCCTGGCACGCCTGGCAGCCGGCCGGCCATATCGCTGCATGCGCAAGCGTTCCAACCTGGCAGAGACCTGCACGCATGGCTGTCTGAGGTAACGGGGCACATGCAGGCACATGCAAGGCGCTCTCCTTGCCCCGCGCTACTTCGCAAATCTCCATCCCTCACTTTTAGCGTTAGCATGTCCTGGGAGACTACGGTGGGCATGCGTACAGAAGTACTGCCGAACGCCGTGCCTTGGACTGACAGTGCGACGCATGCATGCGTGCAGCATGAGAAGTATCAGTCGGCGCCCGGGTCGCGCGTGGGCACGCCGGCCTACCTAGCCCCTGAGGTCATCCTGACCACCAAGGGCAAGAAGTACGACGGCAAGGTGGCCCCCGCTCGGCCTGCCGTGCGAGCAGCCTGCGGGGCTTGCGTGTATGGAGATAGCGTCATAAGCAAGACGTGCGTGCAGAATTACGCCTGCTGAGCTTAAAAGTACACAGCATGTCATATAGCTTTTTCAACTTGAGATGCCGGTCCTTGAAAGCGTGGACGTGCCCGGCGCGCACATGGCGCGGCCCAGATTGCCATAGTAACCCCATCTGTGGCCGCCGGCAGTCGGCGGACACATGGGCGTGCGGCGTGATGCTGTTCATCATGCTGGCCTCGGCCTACCCGTTTGGGCGCCCGGAGGATGAGCAGCTCAAGCCCTCTGCCAAGATGCATGTCATGCTGCAGGTCCGCCATTGGAGCACGCAGCGGCTAGCTTCCGCTAGGCAGTGCTCATACAGGGGAGGGGGCCGCTGCACCATGCCTGCTTTACGCTGTCTGGCAAGGGGCAAGCACATCAGGGCTGTATGCTGAGCCAAGGCTGCTCTCTGGGGGATTGGAGGCATTTGCAGCCGTATCTGGGGCGTTCGTGAGGTCTGAGGTCTGATGTCTCTGAGACCCTAGCCCTCACATCGGACAGAAGCCACCTCCGCCTGCACTGCACATGCAGCGCTGCTCCTTGGCAGTGCGCCGCCGTGGGGGCGCGCGCGCGCTTCTGCCAGCCATTGAGAAAGCGCTCATGTGGCCGCTCGTGGCGAACTCCGTTGCGGACAGAGACTGCATGTTAGAGCGCTTGCCTGTCCTCCAGGCGCGCGGCTGACCCAGCGCGCCGCGCCTGCGCGCGCAGCGCATCCTGCACACGGACTACGCGCTGCCGGCGCACGTGCGCGCGTCAGCGGAGTGCCGCGATCTGCTCGGCCGCATCCTGGTTGCCGACCCGGCCGCGCGGCTGAGCCTGGCGGGCATCCAGGCGCACGCCTGGTTCTGCGCGGCGCTGCCGGAGGGCTGCCAGGACATGAACGCGCGCCTGCTGGAGGAGCCGCCCGAGGCCGAGCTGCAGGCGCGGCGCCGAGGCTGCGCTGGGGTCGCGTGGCTTGCAGTCCGTAGGGTGTCTGCGTAGGGGCGCCCAAGATGTGCGCCTGGCCCTGAGCGCAGCCGCCAGACGGGAGGGCTAGAGCATGAGTGCGCGCAAGCCACAAGGAGCTGCCCGAGTGGCAGTCTTAGGCGCGCAGCAGGGAGTGGCTGGCTCTGGGAAAGAAGAGGCAGTGAGGCTGCTGATGCAGGCGGGCAAGACTTATTGTGCGTGGCGGCGTGCGGAGGCCGCGTGTGCAGCGCTTAGCAGAGATCAAGGCAGGCTGGGGTTGCCTCCATGCTGGCTCTTTGGCGGGGAGGCTGCGGCGGCGCGTGAGCACCAGATGCGTCTGCCACTCAGCAGCCAGGCGTTCTTGCTCGCCACGATCTGAATGCCAGGGGAAGGCTGAGGAGGTGCTGGCTTGGCAAGGATGTAGGGATGCTGGCCTGTCTAGGGTTTAGGTTTGCAAGGGTTGAGGAGGTGCTGGCCGGCCGCGGCAGACCGTGGAGGAGACGGAGCGCATCGTGCGCGAGGCCATGACCGCGCCGGCCGCCGCGGCCGCCGCGGCCGCCGCGCCGAGGCTCAACTTTGACAACGATGACACGCTGGACACGTTTGTGGACGAGCAGCGCCGCGCGAGCAGCGCCGGCGGCGCCGTGTTTGTTGCCGAGGACGAGTGGTGAGCGCGGGGCGCGCGCCCGGCTCTCCTGATTTGCACCTGCTGCCGACGACGGGCGGCGAGCCCGTGGGTAGCCGCCGCAGCAGCGCTGCCGCCATGCGCTCCGGGTGTGCGCTCCTAGGTTGCTACCGTGTGACTGCCGCTGGACATGGCTGTATAGAGACACGCAGCGGGAGCTGCTCTGCTTGGTTGCGTGGGCAAACAAACGGTGCGCGATGGGCAGGACCTTTGAAAGGCCCGTGGGTGGGTCCTGGGATCCCAGCTGTCTCTTGTCTGGTGCCCAACGTTTCTCGGCCTGAGGCAGCAGCAAGTCTGTACATCCGGTGGTTTTCAGCATGGCGAAGTGTGTGTAGGTAACCTGAAGTACTTTTGCAGAGGTGTGCTTTTCGAAGAGCTCCTGGTCAGCGAAGTATGCCAATAGTTGCATGGATGCCGAGGTACCTTGGTGTGTGATTTGCATTTTGAGTGTTTCCTGATGCCTGCTGTGGGCAGTCTGCACAAGCGCGGCCTTGCAACGCTGTCATCAAGCGCGTCGCGCGCACTGTGTTACCTCCTCAGCCATGAAGCGGCCACCCATGCCATACCTATATGCGAGGCTACTGTGAGAGGCTGCAGTGCTCATATGCACCGCCATGCGCCGTCATAGACCGTCACTTGCGCACAACTCGCATGCGACGAGCAAGGCAAGCCAGCCTATCATGCATCCCTGACGCCTGACACTGCATACGCACAACGCCCCCAATTGACACAAGACCCAAAAAGTTCACACAATATACACTGCAGCATGCCTGCTGCGGCATGCCCCGCACCTGCGCAGAGCTGACGTGGCGCACCGCCCTGCTGACACATGGAACCAACGCGTCACGCTGCTGGCCTGCCGTGCGCTCACTGCACAGCCTGCGCCTGGCCGCCCTCCGTGCACGTGTACCACTGGCCGCTCGCGGCGTCCGCGTACAGCCAGCAGCCGTGCCGGCGGCTGTAGTAGCAGCCCGAGGTCGCGTCGTACTCATAGTCGCTCGCGGCGCACGGCGCGGCGCCCGCACCCGCCCCGGCCGCCGCGGCGCTGGCCGCGGCGGGCGCCTGCGTCCCGACACCCGCGTCGCCAGCCTGGTGCGCGCCACCGGGCGCGCCGGCGCCCCCG
>JAABUV010001295.1_pt1 | contig 36417 bp, 31 predicted proteins | sample 5559971 | NCBI WGS metagenome assembly JAABUV01 (sample SAMN10711881, study PRJNA513362) | rock metagenome | isolation source: Antarctica rocks | place: Antarctica: Victoria Land, Knobhead nord | collected 2015-12-19
AGTCGATGGAAATCGTTGTGAACCGGCGCAGTGGTGGGTGGATAAAGGCTGGACGATACGATAACGCATAAGGTGTTATGCTTTACCGTCGCCCGTCGCCCGTCGCCCGTCGCCCGTCGCCCGTCGCCCGTCGCCCGTCGCCCACTGTGCCGCGCGCGGGGCCGGCGCGCGTCCGCTGGCGCGTATCGCTAGGTATTCGATGGCGCGCAGGAGCAGGTCGGCGAGGAGCGCTAGGACGACGATGGCGAGGACCCCGGCCTCGATCTCCTCGTTGTAGGAGTTGGACACGCCCTCGCTCAACAGGTTGCCGAGCCCGCCGGCGGCGATGTATGTGGCGATCGCGGTCACGCCGATGACGGTGACGGTGGCGATGCGTACCCCCGCCACGATGACCGGTAGGGCCAGCGGCAGCTCGATGCACCACAGGATCTGCGCCGCGTTCATACCCATGCCGCGCGCCGCCTCGAGGACCGCGGGGTCGACCCCGCGCAGCCCGACGGCGACGTTGCGCACCAGGATAAACTGGGCGTAGATGACGAGCGCGATGAGCGCGTTCCTGAAGCCGATGCCGACGATGGGGACGAGGATGGCGAAGAGCGCCAGGCTGGGAATGGTGTAGGCGGCGCCGAGCACGCCCATGACCGGCGTATACAGGCGGGTGTAGCGCGCGACGAGCAGGCCCAGTGGGAAGGCGATCAGGATGGCGATGCCCAGCGCGCTCCCCGCCAGTTGGACGTGCTGCGCGAAGAGGCTCAGCACGGCGTCTATGTGGTCGCGTAGATAGGCGATCATACCGGCAGCGCTTCGGCCTCGGCCGAGGCGTGCACGTCGTCGAGCGAGACCGTCCCGAGCGTCCGGCCGTCGTCGGCGATGACGGTCAGGCTCCTCCCCGAGCCGCCGATGAGCAGCGCCAACGCCTCGCGGGCGCTTTCTTTGTCGCCGATGGTGTGACCATCGCCGTTGGCGGACATGGGCCGCGCGCCGTCGAGGGGGCGCATGACTTCCGTCACAGGGACGAGGCTGAGTTGGCGCAGCGCGTCGCCGGCCCCCACGAGCTGCGCCACGAAGGGGTCGGCGGGGTGGGCGAGGATGGTCCGCGGGCTGTCCGCCTGTAGGATGCGGCCGTCGCGCATGACCACGAGCAGGTCGGCCATTTTGAGGGCCTCCTCGACGTCGTGCGTGACGAAGAGCACCGTCTTGTGGACCTGGTTTTGGATGCGCAGCAATTCGTCTTGCAGGCGCGCGCGCGTGATCGCGTCGATGGCGCCGAATGGCTCGTCCATCAGCAGGATCGGAGGATCGGCGGCCATAGCGCGTGCGATGCCGACGCGTTGCTGCTGACCGCCGGAGAGCTGGCGCGGGCGCCGCTTGCGGTACTCGGCGGGCGGCAGGCCGACCAGGTCGAGCAGGGTGTCGACGCGCGCGCTAGTGCGCCGTTTGTCCCAGTGCAGCAGGCTCGGTACGACGGCGATGTTCTCCTCGATGCTCATGTGCGGGAAGAGGCCGATCTGCTGGATAACGTAGCCGATGTGGCGGCGCAGTTCCGTCTCGGAGACGGCGTGGATGTCGGTCCCGTTGACCTTGATGTGGCCGGAGGTGGGCTCGATGATGCGGTTGACCATCTTGAGTAAGGTGGTCTTGCCGCACCCGGACGGGCCGAGGAGGACCACGAATTGGCCCTCCTCGACCGTCAGCGAACAGTCGTCGACCGCGGCGCGGCCCCCGGCGCCGTACCGCTTGGCGACATGCTCGAAGACGATAGCGCTCATAGCGATAGATACCTCTACTTGAGGAAGCCCTGCTGCTTTAGGAAGTTTTGGGCCACCGTTTTGGCGTCCTGGTGCTGGATCGCGACCTCGGCGCTCAGTTGGCTGATCGTCGATGTCGTGATCTTGGACGCGATCTGGTTGAGCACGGGCCTGATCTTCGGGTAGGTCTGCAGCGCGCTGTAGCGCACGACCGGGGCCAGGTTGTCCGGCGGCGCGTAGTTCTTGGGGTCGTTGAGCAGGACCAGGTGGTCCGCGGAGATCTGAGGATCGGTCGAGAAGGCCTCTACCACGTTGCCGCGGCCCTGCGTTAGCGCCGCGTAGCGCACGCTGCCTACGCCCTGCACCTTGACTAACTCGCCGAGCTTAGACTGGAAACTCCCGTAGATCTTCTGGACCCCTGCCATCCCGTCGGCGCGCCCAAGATATTCGGTGGTGACGATGAGCTTCACTTTAGAGGCCTTACTCACCATGTCCGGGATCGAGTAGATGCCGCTCTGTTTGGCGAAGGACTGCGTCGTCGCGAAGGCGTCCGTGTCGTTCATCGGATACGGGTGCAGCCAGATGAGGTTGTATTTCTGGCGGTAGCCCGTGGACACCGCGTCATAGTAGGCGATGGTGTTGTGCGGCGCGCTCTGTTGCAAGATGGTTTGGAGGCCGGTCCCCGTGTACTCGGGGAAGATGTCGAGGTCGCCGCGCTGCAACGCCGGGGTGGCGGTCTGCGAGGCCAGGTTGTCCTTGAGGCTGCTGTTGACGGGGATGCCCGCGTGCTGCAGCAGCAGGACGTACATGTAGGCGACGATGTCGTTCTCGGGGAAGCCTTTGGCTCCGATGGTGAGCGTCAGCGTGGCGGCGTGCGCCGCCGGGGAGGCGGCGTGCGCGCTCGGCATAGCGGCGAAGGGGAGGGCCGCGGCCGCCGTGAGCGCGGCGCTTGCCAGTGCGCGGGTTAGGATCCGGCGGCGGGAGAGCGTAGGGGCCTGGTGAGGCGTGTCACTACGGTCAAAAGAGTGCAAAGTGGACATAATGGTGCTGTTTTCCTTTCGCCTGGGCGTGGGCGGCGGCTGGCGCGATCCCCATGTGGATATGGTGGAGCGGTCGGCCGTGGATATCGTGATGTATTTATCGCGCGCGTTCATGCAGGCTACCCCTGTTAGACGGGTGGGCTAATCACGCGCTGTAGCTGGCCGAAGATCGCTTCGGCGCCGAGCGCTAGCAGTGCGACCGGCAGCGCGCCGGCCAGTAAGACGTTGACGTTGCTGTTGGCGAGCCCTTGTGTGATGATGTCTCCGAATCCACCTCCCGCGATGAATGTCGCCAGCGTGGCGCTGGCGATAACCTCTAGCGTCGCCGTGCGGACGCCCGCCATCACGATGGGGAGCGCCAATGGGGTCTCAATCCTGCGCAGCGCCTGCCACGCGCCCATACCCATCCCGCGCGCCGCCTCGACCACCGCGGCGTCGACGCCCTGGTAGCCCGCCGCCGTGTTCACTAGGATAGGCGGGCAGGCCAGGATGACGAGGGCGATGAGCACGGGCAAAGGGCCAAAACCCGACAGGCCCAGCAGGGGCAGCACGGGGATAGCCAGGAACAGGATGGCGATGCTGGGGATCGCGCGCGCCGCGCCGAATAGGTTGAGCGCGGCGAAGGAGACTGTACGGCTGCGCGCGGCCAGGACGCCGAGCGGGATGCAGATGACCATGGCGATAGGCAGCGCCAGCAGATACTCTAGCTGCCTGACCAGGGCCGCGCTCCACTCACCCCAGTTCTGAAGTACGTACTGCCAGGCGCCCAGCAGGTTATTCATCCGTCGTCTCCTCCGCCTGCTCTCACGGCACGGCTATCGGTATGGTACCTAATTACGACGCACAAGGACAAAACAGCCATGCTCCGTGTTCCCCTTGTGGCCTGCGCACTTGCCAAGTAACGCCAAATGCGGCAAAATACGCATGTGCCTGGGATGTGCGATAATCCTTGGTGTGATCGCGGGGCTGTAGCTCAGTTGGGAGAGCGCTTGAATCGCACTCAAGAGGTCAGGGGTTCGACTCCCCTCAGCTCCACCCTTTTTAGGTGAGTAGTGGTTAGTGACTGGTGTGTCGTTGGGGTTGCGTTGCGCGGCGGTTGCGCTGTAGCATTTATGCGCCTTAACTAGCCACTCGACCACTAGTCACTCAGCACTGAATAAAGGGAGGGGTACGATGATAGGGCTTGTCGCTCCGGCTCCCGCCGACTCCGGCTTTCCTGCCGGCCCCTCTGCCCTAGCCCTCAGAAGCAGGAACATCGCCTCTACTCCCGTTACAGGTACACCTGTTTTTGTCCTGCATGGACCGTTTCCGGTACGCGCCGCCCTTGGCATCACCCCTGATCGCCTCGTGGTTCAGCCGACCGCCCCGCTCGTGCCGACGATCCGCCTACAGCGCCAGGAGATTGCCGCCATCGGGGTCGAGCAGGGCCATTGGTACGCCTTCGGTCGCGACGTCATTGCCTTGCGCCGCGTGAAAGGCCCCACCTTGCGACTAATGGTCCCCCTCGTCGAGGGTGTCCCGGATGGTACCCTCGACCTGGCGCGCTTGTTGCGCGCTTGGTGGCGCTCGGGATACAGGTTGGGAATCTGACAAACAGGGTAACGCCGCTTGCCATCACTGGCGCAAGCACGTCCGGCGCTTCTTACCGTATCCCTCCCACGCCTGAAGGCGGGGATCTCCTGGGAGGCTTAGGATGAATCGTACACACCGCCTACCCTCCGTACTCGCCCTCTTCGCCATTGTCGCCGTTGTGCTGAGCGGGTGCGCGCCGCTGCCCTGGCAGACGCGCGCGGCGACCGGCGACACCCTGAAAATATCGCCGCATTGCCCCTGTCGCTTTAGCTACCCCGCGTCGTGGTACTTCGAGGCGGCCAACGGTGATAGCAGCAAGCCGCAACTCGCCGTGCACAGCTACAACGACTCCAGCGCCGCCCACGTCCCCATCCCTACGCGTTTCGCCGATGTCGGTATCGACTGGCATCCCGACCCGACGGGACAGCTCTACCTCGCCGCCACGACGCGCCACCTCTCGGCGCAGCCGGAGCAGGTCGCGCGCCTCACGGTCTCGGGCTACCCCGCCACGTCGTACGCCTATTGGACGGCCCCGCCGACCGATGGCGGCGTCTACGAGCAGCATATCTACCTGTGGGTTCCAGCGTATCAGCAGGACTACGATCTCTCGCTCCTGGCCGCCAATCCGCCCGGCCGCGATGTCGCGCGTGAGCGCGCCGTGTTCGATGCGATCGTGCGCTCGCTCGTCATCGGGCCGCAGCCCGCGACGAGTAGCGGCTCGTAGCGCGGCTGGTTCGATGCGCGCGCTCACCGCCACGGTTATCCGCAACGAGCCGCTTTCCGGCGGCCTGACCGCGCTGACGCTCGCCGCGCCCGCGCTGGGAGCCGCGCTCCCTGGCCAAGGCATCGCCGTGCGCCAGCCGGGCGCGCTAACTGTTGTCCCCTACCCCTATCCAATCGCGGAGATCGACGCGCGCGTCGGCACAGTCCTGGCGCTGTATGACGCGCGTGACCCGTTGGCCCCGTGGCTGGCGACCCTGGCGCCGGGCGCCGCGCTCGATGTGTTGGGACCATGGGGGCGTCCGTTTCCGATCGACGCACAGGCGCGTCATGCCGTGTTGATGGGCAGCGCCGCGCGTCTGGCCGCGCTCGTGGCTCTGGCGCGGGCACTCGTGGAGCGTGGCGTCGCCGTCGTCGTGTTGCACGACGCGCCGACCGCCGCCGGCCTATTACCGCCGCTATTACTGCCGCCCGCGGTCGAGTTCCACGTCGCCACGACCGATGGCTCCGCCGGCGCGCGCGGCGACGTGCTCGACCTGCTGCCGTCGTACCTCTCGTGGGCCGACGCGCTCTACGCCGCGCTGCCCCCCGCGTCGTACCTGCCGCTGCGCGATCAGGTCTACCAGGCGCGGTTGCGCGTGCGGCGCGGCTTCGCCACCGTGCTGGCCGAGGCGTCCCTGGCCTGCTACAGCGGCGCCTGCGGCGGTTGCGCCGTACCTTTGCGCGACGAGAGTTATGCGCTCCTGTGCAAGGATGGCCCCGCGTTCGATCTGCGGGAGCTCGGATAGTCGAAAGTCGAAAGTCGAAAGTAATAAGCCTACTTTCGACTTTCACTTTCGACTTTCGACTCCGCAGCGCGGTCCCGCACCGACACATGGGGATTGCCCCGGACGTAGAAACGCCAGGGCAGGTCGACGGCGCGCGTGATACCGATGCGCGTGGTCTGCACGATAGGCGGCGTGTCGTTCGCGACGCTTGGGGCGCCTGTCGCGCCCCCGGCAATGTAGAGGGGCGGCGCGGTCAGGCCGGCGCCGTTGAGGTCCGGCCCGATGCCAAAAGCCTGGCAGAGGCGGCCGGGCCCGTTCGTGACGGTCGTGACGCCTTTGTGTCCCACGGGCGGCCTACTCAAACCACGGTTGTCCAGCATGTTGTCGAGCCCCTCGCGCGGCGCGACGGCGCGGATCAGCACGGCTGCCGCGATGCCCTCGGATTCGGTCACGACATTGAGCATATAGTGGATGCCGTACGAGCGGTACACGTAGGCGTGCCCCGCCGGGCCGAACATAACCCTGTTGCGTGGCGTCATGCCGCGATAGGCGTGGCAGGCCGCGTCTTCCGGGGCGATGTAGGCTTCCGTTTCCACGATCACGCCGCTGAACCGCCCCTTCACCGTATCATGCACGAGCAGGGCGCCGATGAGCTCTCGCGCGATGTCCAGCGTGGGACGTTCGTAAAAGGCTCTATCCAAGGGAACATCTGTGTGAAAAGAGGGTAAAGTTGTCATGCGCGTATCCATAATCCTGTCGACGCCACAAGCTTTATGATACATCTTCCACATAGGCGCCCCTTGGCCGGCGCCATCTCGCGCTCTTAGAAGGTCGAGCGCGCGCGTCACCGGGCCGGCCACGCCCGGCGGCGGTTTCCGCAGGCGCCCAGTCGGCGGCGTTGTAGCCCAGCGTCGTCGCCCCGTCCACCGTCTGGCTCGTTTCGCGGTCGGCGGCGTCGAACGTTGCGGTTGTGACGGAGGTCTGGGTCGCGCCGGTCCCGTTTTGGGTTTGGGTCGTGGTCTGGAGCGTGTTGCCGTCGGGGTCGTAAGCCAGACGTGTGGTGATGGTGGTCGTGCCGGTGATGTCCACGCTCTGGAGGGCGCGATTGTCCGCGTCGTAGCGCGTCGTGGTGTCGCGTCCGTCAGGGTCCACGGTCTCGCGCAGGTTGCCGGCCGCGTCGTAGCGATAGGTGGTCTGATTCTGCCCCGTCGCGCTCGCCACGGGTGCGCCGTCCGTTTCGGAGGTCACGAGTTGGTCGGCGAGATCATACGTATTGACGGTGGTCGTGCCGGTGGGCTGGTTGATCTGGTAGACGTTGCCGTCGGGGTCGTAGCGCGTGGTCGTCGTTTGGGGCGACGCGCCATTCGGGCCGGTCACGGTGTCGGCGATGGCGCGGTTCCAGGCGTCGTACTGGCGCGTTTCGACCTGGATGACGTTCCCGGCGGTGTCGCCGGTGGTGATGGCGGTGGTGTTGCCGGTGACGTCGTAGCCGTACTGGACCGTGCCCGTCACGGCGTCAGTGGCCCCGATCAGCCGCCCCGCCGCGTCGTAGCTCTCGCGCGTGACGTTGCCCTGCGCGTCCTGCGCGGAGATTTGTTCGGTGGCGTTGTAGGTCGTGAGCGAGGCGCCCGAGACGGGGTTGGTCGTGCTGACCTGCCGGCCCAAGGGGTCGTAGCTGCTGGTGGTGACGGCGCCAAGGGCGTCGGTCGTGCGCACGGCGTTGCCCTCGGCGTCGTACTTGGTCGTTTCGCGGATGGCCGTGGTCGGGAGGACCTCGATGCCGTTGACCTGGGCGTTGTCGAGCACCCCGCTGAATTGCAGGCCGATCCGCCCGCCGCTGTCCGCGTTGACGGTGACCTCCTCGACGATGGCGCGGTTGGGCGCCCCCGCCGCCGCGATGATGTCGAAGGTGGTCAGGACGGGCGCGCCATTGATCGCGACGGTGAACAGGCGCTGCCCCGGCCCCGTCTTGAGGTAGTCGGCGAAATGCAGGCGCACGCGGTAGGCCGCGCCCGGCGTCAGCCCCGCAATGGCGTAGCCGACGCTGGCCCCGTAGTGCCGGCTCTGGTAGACGGCTTGGGGCGCCGGGCTGAGCACCCCGCTCGCGTCGATGGCGGCGCCGGTGCTGTCCGTATTGCCCCCGCTGCTGTCGGTGTCGGCGCCGAAACCGCCCGCCGCCCCGCCGCCGCTGTTGAGCGCCACCGTGGGGGTGACGACCAGCGGCGCGCCAGACAGCGCCACGGCGGGCTCGGTGGTCGTGACCTGGCGGCCCAGGTGGTCGTAGCCGTAGAGGGTGGTGTTGCGGTTGGCCGCGGTGGCGGCGGTGCGGTTGCCGTCGGCGTCGTAGGCGTCGAGCGTGACCACGGGCAGCGTCCCGGTGTAGCCGTTGAGCGTGGTCGTGAGCGGGGGCGCGCTCTCGCTCACCTGGTCGCCCTGCGCGTCGTAGGCCGTGTGGCGCGTGTAGAGCCCATTCGGGTCGGTGAGCATGGCCGTGCCGTTCTGGTCGACGGACACGCCGCGCCCGTCGGTCGTGGCGATGCGCTCGCCGTATTGGTCATAGTGGTCGACCGTGCCGCGCCACAGGGGCGTGGGGCTTGTGGCCGTGAGCTCGGTCGTGGCGCTGATGGCGTGGTGGCCGTCGTAGCTGTAGCGCGTGATCCCGCCCGCGGGCTTGTCGACTTCGATCAGGTCGTCGGTCGTGGGGCTGTAGCGATAGGTCGTGGTGGGCGTGATGGGGGCGCCGGCGAGCGGGCTGTAGGCCTGGATCGGGGGCTGCACGGTCTTGGCGAGGAGCCCCACGTCCCCGTTGGGCCCGACGTACTGGTACACGTTCATCGTGGTGTTCCCGTCGGCGTCGGTCGTCGTGGTCGCGTCATGGTCGCCGTCGTAGGCGCGGTAGCTAGTGTCGCCGCGGCCGTCTTGCGTCGCGGTGGCCTCGCCCTGGGCGTCGAGCGTGTAGGTGTGCGTGAGCGCCGCGCTTGTGCCGTAGCCCTCCACCACGACGGTCTGGGTGACCCCGTAGGTGAACGCGGTGGTGTAGGCCGGGGTGTAGCCGGCCTGCCCCGCCGTCCCCGAGACCGGGCTGGTGACGCTCGCCACGCGCCCCGCCGCGTCGTAGGCCAGCGCCCACCGGCGGCCCGCGCCGGTCGTGACGCCGGTGAGCAGGTTGCCCGTGTACCCGAAGGCGGCGGTGGTCGCGTCGCCCGTGCCCGCGCCCCAGGTCAGGCTGCTCAACTGGCCGTTGGTGTAGCCGTAGGCGACGCGCTGGCTGCCCGCCGCGCCGGACCCGCCCTGCTGCCACAAGGGGCTCTGCGCGTCGGCCAGCAACCCGTTGTTGTAGGTGAAGGCCAGGGCGCGGCCCCCGCTGTTCGTTTCTTTGGCTGGCCCGTTCGCCCCCTGCGTCATACTATTCTGGTTGCCGTAGGCGTCGGTAGCGCTGAGGTAGCGCCCCTGGGCGTCGAAGGCCATCGTTTCGCTCGTCAGGAAGTTGGTCAGCGTGTAGCCAGCGGTGGAGGCGGTTAACTGCCAGGGCCGGCCCGGCGCGACGGCGTAGGCGGTGTAGGGGCCGGTCGCGCCGAGGGCGCCCGTGTAGACGAAGGGCCACACGGCGCCGGAGCTGTCGGTGTAGACGACGGTCCCCTGCAACTGGCCGCCCATGCTGGGCGTCAGGCTGCTCTGCCAGCCGGCGCCGCTGGCCCCGGCGACGCCGGCGGCGGCCAGCGCGCTGTCCCAGGTGTGGCCGAGCGCGAGGTCGGGTCCCCGGCCGGGGATCGACAGGTCATCGGTGGAGACGTCGACGTGCCCGTCGGCGAGGTCGACGCTGGCCGAGAGGCGGCCGGCGAAGCGCACGCCCTGGTGCGGATGCCACGGGATGACGCCGGCCGCGCCGACCGGCGCGGGGTAGGTCAGGAGGCGCACGTCGTCGATGAAGGCGGTGTTGTCGCCGCCGGCGGTATCCAGCCCCGTGAACGTGAGCGTGTGCATCCCCGTCGTGGTGGTGAAGACGCCCGTCGTCAGGTACGTGTAGCTCGTACTGGCGGGTTTGAAGGCGCCCAGCGGCGCGCCGTCGAGCAAGACCTGGAAGTCCTCCGCGCTGCCGTTGGCGGCGCAGCAGATGCCGCGCTGCGCCGCCGCGAAAATGAGGGCGTAGGCTGTCCCGGCCCGTAGCGGGCCGATGGACTGGTGAAAGTTGCCCGTCCCCTGCAAGAAGGCGGCCTGGACGCCCTCGGGCGCGTTGGGGTTGCCAACGGTGAAGCCGCTACCGTTCCCGGTGATGCCCGCGGCGCTCGGGTTGGCGCCGAACACCCACCCCGCCCCCGAGGGGGTGTACTGATAGCCCCCGCCGAGCGCGGGCGCCTCGAAGCCGCTGTTGGGGATGAGGGTGGCCACGCGTACGGCGTCGATGAAGGCGGTGTTGTCGCCGCCGGCCGTGTCCAGGCCCACAAAGGCAAGCGTGTGCGATCCGGCCGTCGCGGTGAACGGCAACGTTGCGTAGGTGGCGTAGCCCGTGCCGGCGGGCTTGAAGGTTCCCAGCGGCGCGCCGTCGAGCGTGACCTGGAAGTCCTGTCCGTTGCCGGCGCGTTGTGCCGCCGCGAAGCTGAGCACGTAGGACACGCCGGCCTGGAAGGGGCCGATTGTCTGCTGGAAGCTGCCCTGCTGTTGTAGGAAGGCGACTTGACTGCCCTCAGGGGCGTTGGGGCTGCCGCCGGTGAAACCGCTGCCGTTGCCGGTGACGCCCGAGCCGCCGTTCGTACTGCTGGCGGTGAAGGTCCAGAACGCGCCGGTAGGGTTGTATTGGTAGCCGCCGCCGAGCGGCGGGGCCTCGAAGCCGTTGTTCTGGATTGGCACGACGCCGGGGAGCGGTGGGGCCACGGCGACGGTGGTCTTCTGGATCTGGTCGAACCAGGCCACGGACTCTTTGACCATGCGCGCGCGCAGGACGTACGCGCCCGGCGTCGTGGGGGCGACCACGGCGACGGTGAGGGTCTGCGAGCCGCCCGGCGGCACGTCGCCGGCGAGCGTGAAGCGCTGGTCGGTGGCCCAGCCGTCACCGATGCCGTCGCTGCTCGTCCCGAAGTGGATGCCCAGGTGGACAGGGTTGGAGCCGCCGGCGTTCCACGTCTGCGAGCCCGTGTTCGTCACGGTGACGTTGTAGAGTTGCGTTTGTCCGGTGTCCCACGAGGTCGGCGGATTGCTGCTGTAGCTCGCCGCCAGCGCGGGGCCAGTCGGCGTGGCCGTCGGCGGTGCCGGGATGGTGAAGGTCCCGCTGTCAACTGGGGTGCAGCCCGTTGTGCATCCCGACGCCACAAGATAAACCGTATGGGTTCCCGGAGGAGCGGATGGGATCGTGCCGTTGCAACTGGGATCCTGTGAACCGATGTAATTGTATGATATTGAGCAGAGCGTCGACCCGCTGCTAGGGTCATCCCATCGTACGGGGTAGGAACACGGGGTCTGCCTGTCCCTGCACGCGTAGTAACCCGGCCAAGTGATGGTCACCTGAATACCGCTAGGGCCAGACGACGGTGATACAGCGAGACCGCCGGTCGCGGCGGCTAGGTGAGGTGATACGCCAGTCGGCGTCGCCGTAGGTGTTTGATGTTTCATGCCCATAGGCGTGGGCGACGCCGCGGTGGTCGTGACGGTCGCCGTGGGCGTAGTTGTCGCGGCGGACGTGGCGGTCGCGGCTATGGTCGTGCTCGTCGGCATGACGGACATGACCGGCGTGGTGCCGGGCGTGAGGGGCGTGGGCGTGGTGATTGTCGCCGACGCGGCGGACGTGGCGGTCGCGCTGACCGTCGCCGATACCACCGCTGCGACGGTCGCGGAGGCCGTCGCCGACATGACGGGCGTAGCCGTGGCGCCGGCCGCTGTGTCGCTTGGTTGCGGTCTACTCTGCTGTGTCGCGTTGGTCGAACTATAAGTCGTCGCGCCATTACCCACGCCCCTGGACGCCGACGCGCCGTTAGCGCCCAGTCCGCCCAACAAAACCGCGCACAGCGCTATGATCGGTAGCGCGCGTAGCCGTATCCGTATCGCCATTGCCGTCATCCTCTCCCATTCCGCTAGCCGCGCGCATTGCGCGGACGTGGCGCCATCCCTCCGCGGCGCCGGTTGCGTCTATTGTGCGTCATGCGGGCGCTCGGTGACCATGCGGAACCGGCAGGATTAGCTGCGGAATTAGCCACGAAATGCCGACAATACAGTATGCGAATACAGCTACAGCGATCCCAGACGTTCGGAGAGTTGCTCAGAGGCTACCGCGTGGCGGCCGGCCTGACCCAGGAGGAGTTGGCCGCGCGTGCGCACGTCGGCGTGCGCACCATCAGCGACCTCGAGCGCGGAGCTAGCCGTGCCCCGCAGAGACGTACGCTGGCACAGATTGTCGCGGCTTTGCGGCTCTCGGACGAGGAGCGCGCCGCCATGGGTGCGGCGGCGGAGCGCTGGCGCCGTCCCCACCAGGAGCTGTCGCCCGCGCCCCGCGACGGGGCGCCGTGCGGCGCGTCCCCGTTGCCCGTCCCGCTCACGCCGCTGGTCGGGCGCGACCAGGATGTCGCGGCGGTGGCGGCGCTGCTGCGCGCGGGGACGCGCCTGCTGACGCTGACCGGGACGGGCGGCGTCGGTAAGACGCGCTTGGCGCTACACGCGGCCGCGGCGGCGCGCGACGCCTTCCCCGGCGGCGTGGTGTTCGTGTCCCTGGCCGCCCTCCCTGACCCCACCCTCGTCCCCGCCGCTATAGCCGAGGCGGCGGGCTTGCGCGGGAGCGACAGTGACTGCTCCCCGCTCGCTCCGCTGGCGGCGCGGCTGGCCGGCGTGCGCGCGTTGCTCCTGCTCGATAACTTCGAGCACGTCGTCGCGGCGGCGCCCGTCGTCGCGGACCTGCTGGCGTCGTGCCCCGACCTCCAGGCCCTCGTCACCAGCCGCGCCATGCTGCGCGTGCGCGGGGAGCGCGCGTACCAGGTGGACCCGCTGGCTCTCCCCGGCCACGGCTGTAACGCCGCCGCGCTCGCGCGTGCCCCGGCGACGGCGCTCTTCCTGGAGCGTGCGCGGGACGCCGCGCCCCTCTACGCGCCGGACGACGCGGACGCGCCGGTGGTCGCCGCCATTTGCGCGCGGCTCGATGGGCTGCCACTGGCCATCGAGCTCGCGGCCGCGCGCCTCCAACTGCTTGCCCCGGCCGCCCTGCTGGCGCGCCTGGAGACCGGGCTGGCCGTGCTGGCGGGCGGCCCGCGCGACCTGCCGGCCCGCCAACGGACCATGCGCGACACGCTGGCCCGGAGCGACGCGCTGCTGCCCGCCCCCGCCCGCGCCCTGTTCCCACGTCTCGCCGTCTTTGCCGGCGGCTGGACGCTGGACGCCGCCGAGGCGCTGTGCGGCGCCGTCGACGACCCGTTGCACGGCGTGGAGTGGGACGGCGACATGTTGGCCGCGCTCACCGCGCTCGTCGACAGCAGCCTAGTGCGGCGCGAGGAGCGCGTCGGCGCGGTACGCTTCACCATGTTGCGGACCGTGCGCGAGTATGGCCTGGAGCGATTGGAAGCTATCGGGCGCGCCCCACGATTGTGAGAGGGTTAGGTGCGGCCGCCGGCCCGCCCCGTCGGGCGCGCCCCGCCGCCCCGCAGCCCGGTCAGGGCGCCGCGCGGCCGCAGCGGGCGCGGACGCGCGTGTTCCTTGACACCCCCCCGCTCCGTGCTACACTGGCCTTGTTGGGAGGACACGCGTCCCACGAGAGGGGCTGCCGGTGGGCGCGGCGCGGGAGCACGGCGGTGCACGGGCGCTGGACGGCGGGCTGAGCGCGGTGCACGGGCGGTCGGCCCGCGCGGGCGCCCGTGCGCCGCGCGTCTGACGCCGCGCCTCACAATCACGGGGCGCGCCCGAAGCTATCGCTGGTATTGACGGAATCGCGGGAATAGGATACCGTGTCGGTAAGCAAGCAACATGAAAGAAGGGGGCGGACAATAAATGATGACCGACACGTTGCGCGCTGATTTGCTCCACATTCGTGAGGCCGCGCAAGGCGGCGATATGATAGAGACGGTGCGCCAGCTAGACAAAGTGCTGTCCCACATTGAGCCTGATCACCTGTTGACCAGCACCGAAGCAGCACACCTCTTAGGCGTGCGTTCCCCTAATACGGTCTTACTATGGTGTCGAACAGGCTATCTTCACGGCGTTAAGCGCGGCGGACGGACCCTCATTCCGCTCTCTGAGGTCGAGCGCATCAAAGACGGCGACAAGGTGAGGTTGGATCGGGCGCTCGATAGACTGCACGACGAAGCCGAGGATTTTGGCTCTCCGCGCGATATGACCGAGGATGAGATGGAGATGTTGCATCAGGCACGTCCGGGCACCCTTCCGTGGGAGCGTCCCGTCCGGAATAGCGGCCTTGACGAGCCTTCCAATGGTTAGGGCGGTTATCGATACCAGTTCCTTCTCCTTGCTACGTTGGCGCGATGACGACGCCGTCCTGGTCGATGCGCGCGTCGATGAGGCGCGCTCCGGCGTCCTGGAGGGCGCCGCGTAGGGCCGGGACGCGCGCGGATTCGGCCAGGAAGACGAGGCAGCCCCCGCCCCCCGCGCCGCAGGCTTTGCCGGCCAGCGCGCCTGAGCCGCGCGCGACGCCGAAGAGTTCCTCGACGCGGGCGTTGGTGATGGAGGGGTGCAGCCGCCGCTGCGCCGCCCAGTTGCGGTCGATGAGGGCGGCCACACGCGCGAAGTCGCCCGCCGTCAGGGCGGCGGCCATGGCGATCGCGGTGTCGCGCAACTCGCCGAGCGTCGCGGCGACCGCGCGGTCGCCGCGCTCGTAGGCGCCCCACACGCGGTCGTGGATGTCGCCGGAGAGGCGCGCCTGCCCACAGTAGCACAGCACCAGGCGCGCCTCCAATTCCTCGCGCACGGGCGCCGCCAACGCCAACGGCTCGACCGTCACGTCGGCCCCGTCAGAACCGCCGAAGCGCATCAGGTTGACCCCGCCGACGGCGGCGGCGTACTCGTCCTGCTTGCCGCCCGCGATGCCGAGTAGGGCGGCGAGCGCGCAGGCGTCGCGCGCGAGGGCCGGCCTGTCGAGGGCGGCGCCCATGTTGGCGTGGATGAGGGCGAGCCAGGCCACGCTCAACGCGGCGGACGACCCCAGGCCCGCGCCGGCCGGCAGGTCGAGTCCGTAGGAAACGCGCAGCCCTTCGCCGTCGCGGCCGCTGTCGCGCTCCACCGCGCCGGTGACGTACTGGGCGATCGCCACGTTGAGCACGGCGCCGCCTTCGCGGCGCGCGAAGGGCGGGATATCGCTCCAGCCCCCGGCAAGGTCGATGCGTAAAGGCGCGCGGCACTCGATTTTCACGGCAAATTATCCCCGATCCTCTCTGATGGTCGTGCTTAGATTATACTTAGCAGTAGGATTGCTACACGGCCCGAAGTCTAGCAAGATGTGGAATACGACACCATGGCTATGCCACCACCACCCCGACGCTCACTGGTCTTTTATCGCGGCGGCGTCGAGTTCGTGATCCGTCCAGGCGCGCCGCTGCTCTTCGGCGGCATCGCGGCGGCGCTCGACGTCACCTTCTTACCCTCGGCGCTGCCCGATCAGCCCACCCTGGCCTATCACCTCGCCGCCGTCGCCATCACGGTGTTGATGATCGTGACGACCCTGCTGCACGAGAGCGGGCATGCTCTGGCCTACCGTGCGCAGGGCATCTGGCCGGTGCGCGTGACGCTGCGCGGCAGTGGCGGCGCCTGCGCGGCTATGGTCGATGAGGACAAACCGGGCCAGGCCCTCGTGCGTGCGCTGGCCGGCCCGGCCGTGACGGCGCTGGTCGCCACGACGCTGTTCCTCGCGTGGCGCACGCTGCCCTTGCCGCCGCTGTGGCGGTTGGTCGCCGCGACGTTGGCGGTGTTCAGCGCCTTCGATCTGGTGTTCAACACGCTGCCGGTGCATCCGCGCTGCGATGGGGCGCACGCGCTGCGCGCCGCCGTTTGGCTCCTGCGCGGGCAAGAGCCCGCGCCGTTCGCCGTGCTCTACGTGTGGCGTCCGATCGTGTTGGCGGCGGCGGCGCTGCTTTGTCCCACGGCCGGCGCGCTCACCGGCCTGCTCCCCACGGGGTCATCGGTCAGCGCCATCGCCGGCGCGCTCGCGCTCGCGCTCTGCGCCGTCCCGCTTGGCGCGCTGGCCCTCCGCGCGCTCCGCGGACGTGGCCTGATCCCCGCGCGCGTACGCCATGCCGCGAGCTAATCTACGTAGCTGACAGCTGTCAGCGATCAGCCTTCAGCTTTTTGGTGTGATCAGCGCGACGCCTACTATCAACCGCTACTATTAAAGATAGCCGTGAAAAAGCTGACAGCTGACAGCTGATCGCTGATAACTGGGGAGTCGTTGTGATCGTCGGACGCGCGGAGTTGCAGCGGCGCGAGGACGCGGAGTTGGCCCCGTACGCCTTGCGCGCCACCGATTCGCGGGGGCGGCGCTACACCGAATCGGACGATCCCTACCGCACGGCTTTCCAGCGCGACCGCGACCGCGTGATCCACTGCTCGGCCTATCGCCGCCTGGGCAACAAGACGCAGGTGTTCATCTCATTCGAGGGCGAGCACTACCGCACGCGCCTCACCCACACGGAGGAGGCTACCCAGATCGCGGTCTCGGTGGCCCGCGCCCTGGGCGCTAACGTCGATCTGACCGAGGCCATCTCGCGCGCTCATGACCTCGGGCACGCCCCTTTCGGCCACGCGGGGGAAGACGCGCTCGCCGCGAAGATGGCCGGCCACGGCGGCTTCGAGCACAACCTGCAGACGCTGCGCGTGGTCGAGGAACTCGAACTTGAGTACCCCGACTTTCCCGGCCTGAACCTGACCGTCGAGGTGCGTGAGGGTATGCTGGCGCACCGGGCCGACACGACTACGGTAGGCCATGCGCCGCCGGCGAATATGAAGAAAACCGTGAGCGGTGATGTCATGGGTGGCGAGGGCGAGGGCGAGGGTGGGGCGCTAGGGGAGCGGCTGCGCCCCTCTATCGAGGCGCAGATTGCCGATGTCTCCGACGAGATCGCCTATTCTTGCCATGATCTACAGGATGGCCTGGCCTCGGGCCTGCTGCGGCGCGACGACCTCGTCCGCGACCGGCCGGCCTGGTGGGTCGAGGCGACGGACGCCCTGGCGCGGCGCTGGGGGACCTTAGAGGGCGCGGCGCGCGGCGGCGACCCTGTCGCGCGCGACCTGGAGCGCCGGCGTGTCAAGGGCTACCTGATCAACCGCTTCGTGTCCGACCTCATCGAGTCCAGCGCCGCGCGCCTCGCGGCCGCCGCGCCGTCGGGACCTGTGGCGGCGCAACAGCTGCCCGCGCGTGCGATCGGCCTCTCGCCGCCGGTGCGGGCCATGCGCGCGTCCCTGCACGCCTATCTGCTGGCGCATCTCTACCGGCACTATGAGGTGGTGACGATGAGCGAGAAGGCCCAACGGCTGTTGGGGAGCCTGTTCGACGCCTACCAGGTCAATCAGTCGCAACTACCCGACGCCGTGCGTGGGCGTATCCTCGGCGGCATTCCGCTCGAGCGCGCCGTCTGCGATCACATCGCGTCGATGACGGACCGCGGCGCCGTCCGCGAGTACCACCGGCTGTACGACATGGATGCGCAGGTGTTGCCATAAAAAGCTGTCAGCGATCAGCGATCAGCGGTCAGCTTCTGAATAAACGGCGCAAGCATCCTCTTCACCTCAGTCACATCCTTTGCAAGGCGCTCGTAGTCTGGCGTATTCAGCATAGTCAAATCATGCGCGAGCAATAAATGGTATTCAAGTTCGCTGGCCGAACCCATAGCGATACGTAGGAAGCGGGCAAGTTCCGCGTCGCCGCCCCTCCCGCAACCCTCCGCGATGTTAGCTGGAACAGAGGCGCTGGCCCGGCGTATCTGGCTTGTCAGCCCATACATTTCTTCACGAGGAAAATTAGCAGTAGCTTTGTAGATTTCGCACGTTAAGTGATGGGCTTTGGCCCATACTTTCAATTCCCGGAAGTCTCGCATATGCTACTCCACAAACTTGATTGCGATAAGTCGATCTTCGATCACGAGCGCTGACGGGACGCTACCAGCTGACTGCTGACTGCTGACTGCTGACTGCTGATCGCTGATTGCTGTCAGCTTGTCGAGTAGTCGCCCTACGTCATCGCGCAGACGGGCGACATCCACGCCCATGCAGGTGGGGGCGTAGGGTGCGAGGAGTTGGTGGGCCGCGCGCAGTTTACTCAGGGCGCCGCGCCGGTTGTCGCGCCGTAGGTGGTAGAGCCCGACCCCGGCAAGCAGGATGCCCTGGTACAGGTAGCGCACCGCGTCGGGCTCGCCGCGCCAGATGTCCTCCAGCGTCTCGTGGCACTCCCAGTACTCGCCCCGATTGAACTGGTCGATACCGGCGCGCAACCCCTCGGGGGCGTCGTCGTCGCACCGCGCGGTGCGCTCCACCCGTCCTCTGGGGATGAGGGGCAACCCGGTGCGCGGGCTGATAGGATGAGCGGCAGGGGAAGGGGTGTCCACAAAAGTGCTATTTACAAGAGCTATTTTATTGTCGATAGTTGGGTACGCCTCATGCGGATATCTTAGCACGTAGCTCGGTAGGACTGATAAATGGATGGAGACGGGCAAAGCGGCGAGGAATGGCTGCGCCGGCTCAAGCAGGCGTACGCGGCGGGCTACTACCGCACCGAAGCGGCCGAGGACGAGCAAACGCGCTTCCCTTGGCAGAATCGCACCTGTGGCGATTGCCCATTCTGGGTGCATGATATCTGCCTCGTGCACGAAACGCCGCGCCCGGCCAACGCGCATACCTGCCGCTACGACGACCGGCCGCACCGTGAGGAGGGACGCGCCCTGATCCGCCGGCGGCGCTGGGAGGTGCTGCGCCGTTTGCCGTAGACCGTCTTCGACGGGACGATGGCCCCGCCTTGTTGACAAGCGGTTGGAAAAGTGAGCCCCATGGTGGAAGCTGCTAGCAAGCGGCCTATCGCTTGCGAGGGACACGACAATGAACGAGAATTTCCCGCGCCCACTCGCCGATGACGCCTGGATGCTACGCTTGAAAGCGGCCTATGACGCTGGCTACTACCGCACTGAAGCGGCCGAGGGAGAGCAGGAGCGCTTTCCCTGGCAGAACCGTACGTGCGGCGATTGCCCGTTCTGGGCGCGCGATACTTGCCTCGTGCGCGGGACCAGGCGTGGCGCCGGCGATGCGACCTGCCGTTACTTCGATCCCTGCAACTATCCGGCGGCGGCCTCGATCGTCCAGTACAACCGCATCCCAACAGTTTGGTCCGAAGACGATCAAGCCGCATGACGAGTCCAACGCATCCGTGCAAAATAGCCCGAATTTGACCGTTACTTTTTCCTCCACTGAGCCGTTATAGTAGTAGATGGCTGGCGGCGCTGCCTCCCATACCGTTGGGCTTTCTCCAACGGTTCGCTGACCCTTACGTCGTTCCATGGTTTAAATCTCTTGGTGTCTTGCTCGTGGCCGTGCCATCGGGGCCGCCCCGCGACGGCGAGGGAGTGATAACCCGCTGATAGCGGCCATGATCCACGGTGGTTTATGCGCGGTGGTTGTAGCCGTGGCTTATTGTAGCAGTCGGAATACGGCAGAGGGTAAGAGGACGGCAGTGGAGGGAGCTGTGCCATGGCGCGTGCGTGACGCCGCGCTGACTTTCGCGCTAGGCCTTGGTGTCGCCGCTCTATTCCTCGTGGGCGCGCAAGAGGTCTATGCTTTGCAAGGCGGACTGCAAGGGGCGCCGGCGCAGCCTCCCGCCGGGCTGGCAATGGCGACGACGATTCTCTTCTATCTCGGGATTCTGCTGGGCCTCTGGCTGCTGGTCGTCCGCCGTCGCGGCGTACGGTGGCGCGACCTTGGGCTGGTTATGCCACGGTCCGCGTCAGTCCTGCCCGTTTTGCTCCTGACTCTCCTGTTCGTGATCGGTTCGACGCTCATCCTGGTGGCGGCAACGCTGGTTGTCGAGGCACCGGGATCGCCGGTGTCCATCGCGCTCGAGGATAGTGTTCCCTTGGCGGGACCTATCCCGATCGTCGCGGCTATCCTGACGTCGCTACTATTGGCCCCATTCGCCGAAGAGCTTTTTTTCCGCGGTGTGCTCTACCAGGCGTTGCGCCAGCGCACGGGCAACGTGCTGGCCACGGCCGGGAGCGCGCTGCTGTTCACGCTCGTCCACGCGCGCTCGACCATGGCGCCCGAAGCCTTGCTGCTCGGCGTCGTGTTGGCGATGATGTTCGAGCGGACCGATTCGCTCTATCCGTCGATGTGCTTGCATACGTTATACAATGGCGCTATTTTACTGCTGGCGCCGCACCTGGCATAGTAACCAATTTGTTTGACTAACGACTAACGACTAACGACTAACGACTAACGACTGATAGACGACTGGCGGGAAAGGGACGGACGTGGCGCGCAAGAGTGGCGGGGGACGGCGTGGGAAGGTGGTAGTTGGGGCATGTGCGGCCGGTGGTGTGGCCGTATTACTTGCCGGTGTATGGGGCGTGGGTCCGTGGCGTGGCGCGCCCGGTCGGGTGGCCGCGGCGGCGCGGTTGTCCAACGAGGTAACGATTACCTCGCCGCGCCCGTATTTCGTGCCCGTGAGTGGGCAGGGTCCGTCGCTCTCGGCGGACCGCGTCGCGTGGACAGCGAGCAACCCGCAGGGACCGGCGGGCTCGCCGATCGATCGTATCTACGTCTACGATCTCGCGCGGCGTCAATTAAGCACGCCCGTCCGCTCACACTACGGGACGGCCGGCTTCATCGGCGGCTATGCGCTCGCCGGCGGCGCGCTCGCCTATGTCGACACCGGGGTCACCCCTTCGCGCATCTTCACCTGGCGCGTGTGTATCGTCGACCTGCGGCATGGCGGGACAACGACCGTGTTGACCTCGCCCCCCGGCGCTACGTCCTTCATCCCGCCACAGGTCGCCTTCGACGGCGCGCATCTGCTGGTGTTGCAGTCGATGAGTAGAGGCGTGGGGGCCTTCGAGAGCACGGCCACCCTCTACACGCCAGCGCGGCATACGAGCGAGGTGCTGGCGCGCCTATCATCACCGACGACGAGCTTTGCCGATCCCGCGCTCGCGCGCGACGCCGCCCTATGGACGACGCAGACCTTCGGCCAACACCCGTCGAGCCGGCTCAACGCGTACGACATGCAACGGCGCGACCTGCGCGTACTCCCCGTCGGCGATGTCTCACAGTTGGCGGCCAGCGGCGATCTCGTCGCGTGGAAGAGCGGGTTAACCAGTGGGCCCGGCCGCATCGGCCTCTACTCCGTCCAGCGCGGGCGTGTGCTGTCCGACGATCTCGCCCACAGTGACAAAGCGATCTACCCGGCGGTCGGGGGCGGATTCGTGTCGTGGACCTCGGTCGATTTCTCGCGCGTCTACGTCTATAGCATGGCCGCGCGGGGGGTCGTCTACAAAACGCCCGCCGTCCCGCAGCGCGTCTATGGGCTCAGTTCAATCTCTGTCAACACCACCGGCACGGGCACGGGCGCCGCCTGGGTCTATACCGCTAATGTGTCGAGCAAGACCGCCATGCGTGGGTATGTGGTGGTGCGGGCGATTGGCGGTTAGGCGACGGGCGACGGGCGGCGGGCGGCGGGCGGCGGGCGGCTAAGGATACGCGTTATCAGCGGACTTTCAAGGCAACCCGGTTTACTGTCGCCCGTCGCCCGTCGCCTATCTCACGCCCAGCCCGTGCCCGATGGCGCGCACGAGGGCGGCGAGCGGCGCGGCTAGCAGGGCGAAGGCGGGCGCCGTGATCAGGGCGGGTAGGAAGTTGCCGACGCGTAGTTCGGCGATCTTGAGCAAGCGCAGGCCGACGGCCAGGACCATCAGCCCGCCGACCGCCGTCATCTCGCCGATCACGGCGTTGAATTGCGTCGTGGACAGGTGTGAGAAGATCAGTGCTTTGACGAGTCCTGCGCTGAGGCTCAATCCGCCCTGGTAGACAAGTACGATCAGGGCCGCGAGCAGCACGCCGGGGCCGAACGCCGCCGCGAAGCCAAACGCGGCGAATCCGTCGAGGACGCTCTTGACGCTGAGCAGGCGGATGTCGTTGGGGTTCAATCCGTTCTGCAGCGAGCCCAGGATCGTGATCGGGCCGACACAGAAGACGAGGCTGGCGGTGACGAAGCCCTGCGAGAAGGTCCCGCCGTCACCGGAGAGGCGGCGCTGAAAGTAGTCGCCGAGCCGATCCAGGGCGGTTTCGATGCCGATCAGCTCGCCGATCAGGGCGCCAAAGAGGATGCCCAACAGGGGGAAGAGCGGATTGCTGGTCTTGAGCGCCATCTGCACGCCGATCAACAACGTGGCGAGGCCGAGCGCCTGCATCACGATTTCCTGGAAGCGCGGCGGCAGCGCGGCGCCCAGGAACGTACCGAGCGTGCCGCCGATCAGTACGGTGATGACGTTGATGATAGTTCCGGTGACCACAACACTCCCTAAAACTCCCTTTCATTCGCCCAAGGCTGTAGCATATCATCGTGGGGGCTGTCGTGCTATAGTGAGGCGCAGTATGAAAGTGGCGGGGTACGGGACGCGGTCGTGCGGTTGAGTGGCGCCAGAGATCGGCATAAGTGGGTGTGGGATATCCCCACCATCGTGTTACTGGCGGTAGCGCCTGTTTTCTTCCTGCGTGAGGCCCCCGGCGGCCTGCCGCCCTACGGCGGCGATATCCTGGTCCACGTCTACCCGCTCCTGAGCCTGCTGTCACATGGACTGCACGCGGGACGCCCGACCTTGTGGAATTACTACGCGGCGGGCGGCTATCCTTTGGCCCCCTATAGCGCGCTGTCTTTCTATCCGCCCGTCCTCCTGGCGCTGCTCCTGCTGCCCGTCACCGGCGCGCTCACCGCGCTCTACGCCTTCTACCTGGCCGCGCTCGGCGTCGGGATGTACGTGCTCGCGGCTGACCTCGGTCAGAGCCGTCCGGCGCGCTTGCTCGCGGCCGTGACGCTGGCCTATGGCGGCTTCGTGGCCGCGCACGCCTACGCCGGTCACATCTTCGAAATAGGGGCGATCTGCCCCCTGCCGCTGGCGTTCCTCCTGTTGCGGCGCGCCATTCGACGCCGTAGCCTCACGATGACTCTATGGTGTGGGGGCGTCGTTGGATTAATGGTACTCGCGGCCGGTGTGCAGTTCCTCCCTTTCGCGCTGGCGCCGCTGCCCCTGCTCGTGATCTGGTCTACCTTTGCCCCTCTCCCATGGGCAGGGAAAGGGTGGTGGGCGCTTTGGCCCTGTGCGGCGTTGGTCGTGGCCGGGCTCGTCGCGCTGGCGCTTGGCGCCGTCTTCGTGGCGCCGTTCGCCGAGATCCTGCCCTATACCCTGCGCGCGGGCGCGGTATCCCTGAAGACGGCCGCCGCGCAGTCGCTGCCGTGGCGCGGCCTGACCATGCTCGTCGCCCCGAACGGCCTCGGCAACGCGGCGGATGGCTCGTACTGGCCGGCCGGCCGCTCCAGCCCCTATTTCCACGAGATCTACGCCTATGCGGGCGTTTTGCCGTTGCTGCTGGCGCCGGTAGCCTTCGTGCGCTGCCGCGCGGCGCGGCCGTACGCGACGCTGGCGCTCCTAGCCCTGCTGGTGATGCTCGGCGGTAACACGCCGTTCTATGCGTTGCTCTACCACTTGCCCGGCGCCGGTCTCGTGCGCGTTCCCGCGCGCGCCGGCCTGATCCTCGATTTTGCCCTGGCCCTGCTCGCGGGCTTCGGCCTCGACGCGCTAGGCGCCGCCAGTCCCAAAGTCCCGTGGCGGCGGCTCGCGTTGTTGGCGCCCGGCCTGGCCGTCGCGCTCGTTGCGCTGGCGGCGCTGCTGGCGATCGCCGCGCGCGCGGGTCTCGGCGGCGTCCCCTTCGCGGCGCGCGCGCTGGCCCTCGGCGGCGCGGCGCGCCTCGCCGTTAGCCTCGTCGTGGGACTCGCCGCGTGTCTCATCCTGGTCGTTATTGCCACGCGCCGTCCCGTCGCGTCCGCGCGCGGCGCCTGGGCGCTGGCGCTACCGGCCCTGGCGCTGCTCGACCTCTTCAGCTCCAACGGCGCGCTGTTGCGCCCGCGCGATCCCGCCGTCTACGACAGCGCGTCCAGGGCGGGCGTCCTATCGCCGCGCGACCCGGTCTACCGTGTGTTCGCGCCGGCGCCGGGGAGCGCCGCCCCCGCCATCCCCCTCGGTCTGTGTATGGTGACGCGGGCCTGCTACGACGTGCAGGACGCCTCGCCGCTGGCGCTCGAAGCGTACTGGCGGCTCGGCCACCCCTCGATCGTGCACCGCCAACACGGACGTGTCGCGACCGGCCGCGACACCGCCATCGACGTCTATCCGCCCTTCCTGCGTCTGTTCGGCGTGCGCACGCTATACAGCGCGACGACCCTGCATGTAACAGGGCTTCAACCGGCCGGATTCGTCACCTCGACGCGCTGGAGCGTGCCGGGCGGCGCGGACTGGAACACTGCAACCAGCGTCGCATCCAGCTTCGTGTACGACAACCCCGCCGCCCTGCCGCGTGTGTTCGTGGCGCCACGCGCCATAGCCGCGCGATCAGATGGCGAAGCGCTGGCCCGTGTGCAAGCCGCCGGGACCGATCTCCGGCGCGTCGCCGTGTTCTTGGCCGTGCCGATCAGTCCGGGCGGTCCACTCGGCGCGGTCCAGCAGGCGTGGGCTAATTGGCTCGCCGACGATACGGACGACAGCCTCACCACGCGCGCCGACGGCGGGACGGGCGGCGGCTACCTCGTGATGGACGACGGCTGGTTCCCCGGCTGGACGGCCACTATCGACGGGCGCGCCGCCCCCGTGCTGCGCGCCGACTACCTGCTGCGCGCGGTCCGCCTGTCGCCCGGCCGCCACACCGTACGCTTCGTCTACGCGCCGCTCGTCTACCTGCTCGGCGCCGTCGTCACCCTCGCCACGGCTCTCGCCCTGCTTGCCCTCGCGGTCTACTCGCTCATCAGTCGCAGGCGCCGCCGGGCTGTTGCGCCTGATGGGAGTGTGGAAAGTCGTAGAGCGCTCCCACATCGCGCCGCCGATAGCATTAAACCATATGCGAACGATCATTCGGTATACTGAGCGCATGCGTGCGTGCCCGTAGAGAACGGGGAATACAGTATGAACAGCGCCGACCGCGACCCGCCCGCGTTGGCCGCCGACGCCCTGCGGCGTGTCGCCCGCGACGAGCGGGTCAAGGCCTACATCGAGAACGATCCTGTTCTCTTCCCCATCCTACTGCGCGCCGCGCGTCGCTACATCGGGGGGACGACCCGCGCCGAGTGCCTGGACACGGTCGCGGCCCTCAACGCCGCTGGTCATGCCGCGACCGTGGACTATATGGGGGAGAGCACGCGCGACCCCGATCTGGCCGAGCGGGAGACCGCTGAGTTCGTGCGCCTGGCGGCGGACATCGGGCGGCGTGGCCTCGACAGTTCGCTCTCGCTCGACCTCTCGCACATCGGCTTGGCCGTCGACCCGCGGCTCGCGCTGGCGAACGCGCGGCGCATCGCGGCGGCGGCGCGCGAGATCGGGACCGAGATGATCATCAGTATGGAGGGCGCCGAACGCATCGAGGCGATCCTGGAAGTGTATCGGGCGCTGTGCGCCGAGTTTGACAACGTGGGCGTCACGCTACAGGCGCGCCTGCGCCGGACCGAGGAGGACCTGCCGGCGATGCTTGCGTTGCCAGGCAAGGTGCGCCTGGTCAAGGGCGCCTACGAGGAGGCGCCGGACATTGCCTACCCGCGCGAGAGTGCGGAGCTGGCCGCGTGCTACCGCGACTACGCGCGGCGGATGCTCATCTCGGGGCGCCCCGTTTCCATCGGTACGCACGATGCGTCCATCCATGACGACGTGGATCGGTTCGTCACGGAGCGCGACCTACGGGGTGGCCCGTTCGAGTTCGAGGCGCTGGTAGGATTGGGCGACGCGCAGATCGACCGGCTGCGTCGCCAAGGGTACCAAACGCGGGTCTATGTCGTGTACGGGCGCGAATGGTACCTGTACGTATGCCATCGCCTCGCGGAGGAGCCGACGCGCCTCTACCGGGCGTTGGCCGACTTGGTCGGGATCGACAGGCCGGCTACGTCCGATACCCCCATGGATCGGTCTACACTATTTCCCCACCGCTGAGGTATAGATTATGGCGCCGAAACCCGCTCACCTGACGGCGGCGAACGCGTCCCGTTTCCAGGATCGGAGCGTCGTCGACCTCTATCACCTGCGCCTGCCCTACCCGCCGGAGGTCTTCGATATCCTGCTGGACCTGATCACGGATGAACCTTGCACGGTCCTCGATGCCGGCGCCGGGACCGGCGAGCTCGCGCGCCGGTTGGCGGAGCGCGTCGACCGCGTCGATGCCGTCGACGTGTCCGCCGCGATGATCGCGCGGGGCCAGGCATTGCCCGGCGCCGATCAGCCGCGCTTACGATGGATCGTTGGGCCGATTGAGGACGTGCCGCTACAGCCGCCCTATGCCCTCATCATGGCCGGCGACAGCGTCCATTGGATGGACTGGGATGTCGTGTTCCCGCGCTTCGCCGAGATGTGCAGCCCGCACGGCTTCGTCGCCATCGTGCATCGCGCCGAGCTTTCTCCACCGTGGCAGGACGGCGTGACGCGGCTAATCCAACAATACTCGACTATGCGCGATTACGAGCCGTTCGATCTGATCGAGCAATTGGAACAGCGTTCCCTCTTCCGCATTGTAGGGCGGCGCGAGACGGCGACGGTCACGTCCCGGCAGTCGATCGCGGACTACATCGCGTCGTTCCATTCGCGTTCGAGTCTGTCGCGGGATCACATGCCGGCCGCCGATGCGGACGCCTTCGATCAGCAGCTACGGACCCTGGTGCAACCTTGGAGCGCGGACGGACTGCTCGAATTGCGGACGGTTGGGGGCGTCGTATGGGGCCGGCCGCAGGGCGGTCTAGCGTCTATGCAGCAAATGGTGCTCGACAAAGTGCCGCCAGAGCGATCCCTATCCGAGGAGCTTGCGCGGGAAAGGCGCGAGGAAGCCGCGCGCGAGTGATTACGTCCTCTTGGTCATCAAGCGGCGATGACGAACGTCACGATCGACTGCGCGGGGATCGTGGCGGCGAGCGCGCCGTCGGTGAGGGGCGCGTCCCCCACGCGGGCGCGGTCCTCGTTCGTAGAGGTGCGGTAGACGCCGGCGGCGCCGGCGAGGCGGCTGAACGCGGAGAGGTCGTAGCGGATTTGGCGGTCTTGCCCCGTGTTGTTGTCGCACACGAGCACGAGCGTGCCGGAGGCGTCGTCGTAGGCCGCCAGCGTACCCAGGTCGTCCGTGCCGATGATGGTGTAGCCGGGCCGGATGAAGCTGCTGTACTGCGCCAGCGCGTAGTATTGGCGCGTCAGCCAATACTGCTCGCTCCCACCGAAGTCGGCGTGGATGCAGCCCCAATTGTTGTTCGCCTCGCGCTCCACCACCTGCCAATAGACCCATGACGCCGGCCGCAATTCCGACATGTCGCGCCGGATCTGCGCCGAGAGGATCAGGGCGGACGTCATGTTGTTGTGGTCGTGGGGCCCGCCGCCGGTCCCGTACTCGGACATCCATAACCCCTTGCCCGCCGCGGCCGCGCGTTCGCGTAGGTCGCCGCGCCGCGTGCCATTGTACGAGTGCGTGTTGATCTGGGCGACGAGCGCGCGGGTCGCGGGGTCGTAGGCGTCGAACGTGGCGACCATCTCGTCGATGTTGTTCTCGTCGGCGACGGCGATGGCCGTAGCGGTCAGCCCGCGCGCGGCCAGTTGGCGGCTCAGGTTGGCGATGACGGCGCGCTGCATGCCTTGCGAGAAGTGGCAGCCTTCCTGGTTGTTGCCCGTCTTCCACCATCCCCCGGACGGCTCGTTGAAGGGCTCGATGGTCTGGAACGTCGTGCCCCAGGCGTCGCGGACGTGCGCCAGGACCTCGGCGAGGTAGGCGGCGAAGGTGTTGATGTCCTCCTCCCTGAGGTTGTCGCCGCCATCGGTGGAGCCCGCGGCGCAACCGCTACGCGTCATCCAATAGGGCGGCGCGTTGGAGAACGCCTCGCACACCGTCGCGCCCCTGGCCCGCGCCGCCTGCAGGACCCAACGCTGGTTGGCGTCGGCGTTCCAGTCCCAGACGCCGCGCGCCGGTTGGTAGCCGGGGATGTCGCCGCCGGGGCGCATGTGGTGGTGCGTAGGGTCGTCGCCGCCGCCGATGTTGTAGCGCGCGACGGTGAGGCCCAGCCCATTCGTGGGGTTGAACACCAGGTCGGCGATCTCTTCGCGCTTGGCGTCGGACCAACCCCCGACGACGTGGCCCCACCAGGCCAGCGAGGTCCCCCAACCCTCCATCGTCTGATAGCGTACTGTTGGATCGACGCGGACACCGCTAGCGGCGTTGCCGCCGCCGCCTAGGAAACGCGAGAGAAACCGCTCGACCACCGTGATACCCTCCTCAACAAATCTCGGGAAACGCATTGACGAATTGCCAATCTTCATGTCAACTGGGCGAGACGTTCGATGGTCTCGTAGAGCAGCTGGGGTACAACGCCGAAGGAGTAGGACATCAGGACGCGTTCACCCGCCTGGTGCACGTCGCGCCCGTACGGGCCGATGTTGGCGACGGGTATGTCGAGCGACCGCAGGGCGTCTAGCGGCAGGCTGTAGCCGCCCCGACGCGCTGGGGCGCCCTGTTCGCCGTGGTCCTGCCACACCGGCATGTTGTCGCGCAGGGCCGTCAGGTCCACGCCGGGGTCGAGCCTCAGGTAGCTCATGTCCGAGAGCAGCGGGAAGTAGTCGTCGACCAGGATGTTGAGCTCGGGGCGCCCCGCGGCGACGGCCTCGACCGCTTCCCGCAAAGGCCCCGGCCGTGACGCGACGTGCGGGTAGTAGGGCGGCGCGTAATAGAGCACGACGCCCGGCCCTTGCCGGCCGCTCAACGTCCAGAGACGCCGCACCAGGCGCAGGCAGCGCTCACGGCTATCCAGGTCGGGCGTACAACCCCGCCACTCCTCGTCCAGCGCCGCGCCGGCACGCTCCGCACCCAGCTGCCGGACCGTCTCCGTATGTAGCGTCGCATAGGTCAGCACGGTTCCGGCGCGCGCATTATCTGGGAGCGCGGACGTCTCGCCCCCGGCGGGTTCCTCTGGTGAGGGTACGCGCCGGTCCCGCAGCCAACGCCGCCCCGCCATGTCCATACGCGTCAACAAGTCGCTCAGGACGGACGTCGCGCGCGCGCGCAGCGTTTCCAGCAATTGGCCGGGAGTGGTCGTCAGCGTGACGACGTTGAGGTAGAGATGCGCCTCGTAGGGCAGTTGCGTGTCGTAGCCCGTTTTGAGGTCGGTCGCGTGCAGCGTGACGGGCGGGGGCGCGATGAAGTTGTCTACCGCGTCGCACAGGTCCACGTTCATACTGAACGCGCGCACGAGTTCGGCCACCACGAGGTTGACGTCGAGTCCGGCGAAGGGATCGCCGGCGTGCGCGGTTTGCCCCACGACGAAGAGGCTGGGCAGCAACTTACCGACCGTTCCAGTATATAGATAGCGATGGGGATCGCCGGGGTAGCGCGCGGCCGTGTAGTCGGTGTCGATCGCCCCCACGTACTCGAGTCCGTAGCGCTCGCGCAACGCGCACAGGAGGCGGACGCTCTGCAGGGCGCCGGCCGATTCGCTCTCCTCGTCGACCGTCGCCAGCAGCATGACGGAGAGCGCCAGATCTCCCTCGCGCGCCTGTAGCGCCAGCCGGCGCATCACGGCAATGGTGGCCGCGACGCCGCTCTTCATATCGGCGGCGCCGCGCCCAAGCATCCAGTCACCAGGGTGGGCGGCGAGGTCGGACGCCAGTTCCGGGACCAACCGCCCGAGCGCGTCGAGGCGGGCCGCCAGGGCGTCGGGGTCAAGCGCCCAGGGCTCCAGTGGGCCGTAGTCGGACGTGCCGACGGTGTCGACGTGGCCGAACAGCACGACCGTCCGCCGGCTCCGTCCCTGTACGAAGGCGTAGGCGTTGTGGCGGCCGTACGGGTCGTCCGCGACGGGGTCGAGGCCGCTGAGGGTATAGGCGTCGGCCAGGCCGTCTTCATGGAGGAGACGAAGCGCGTTTTCGGCCGCATGACTCTCGCCCGCTCCGGGGTTCACGCTACGCGTGCGCACCAGTTCCAGGGTGTACCGTCGTGTCGCGTCGTACCAGTCGTACTCGGTCGTCGTCATATGATCCCACCTCCTACATAGCCACTATCACGGTGATGCCGTCAGTGTACCGCGTGATTGTGAGAGGCGGCCTGACCTTAAAAGGTCATGGAAGGGGACGGACCTTAAAAGGTCGGCCTGAGCGCGGCACGCGCCTTTCGTCGGTCGGGTGGCCGCCGCGAGACCTTTCAAGGTCCGGTCCCTGCCATGCGCTGTCAGGCCGCTGCCTGTCAAGCGCAGGCCAGCGGCGGGCGCCATCACAATCGCGGGGCACATTTCCAACGTGGCAGGGCTCGTGAATTATTGGACGCAGAGCCCCTGAAGCGCGCGACGCGGGCGTATCCACTGGGCAGCGCAGCGAGCCGCCGCGGTCCCCGCGGCCCGCCTGCACGGCCACGCGCCCCGGTGTGTCCCAACGTTGCGCCCCCGATGGCAAGCCGCGGAGACCGCGGCGGCTCGCTGCGCTGCCCAGTGGATACGTTGCCGGACGATAATTCACGAGCCTGCCCAACATGGTCGTTCTGTAGCGCACGATGGTTTATAGTGTGAAGGTGAAAAGACAAGGGCTTGTAGGTCAAGGATAAGTATGAACGACGTAGTGGCCGGGTCACGACCACCGCTGGAACGCATCCTGGGTCTTGGTGTCCAGATATTGATTATTATAGGTTTGGAGAAAGTCTACGAGGCCAGCCGCGGTATCGTGCCGCGGCAGGATCGCGTAGCCCTGAGCAACGGCCTCGCCGTCGTCCATCTCGAGAAGACCTTGAACATCTTCGACGAGTGGCATTTGCAACGATTCGTCTTGCGGCCCAAGCAGTGGGATATAGGTCCGCTGATCCTGAACCGCGATGTCATCGTGTCGGCGATCAATCACTTCTATCTGTATAGCCATTTCATCGGCACGTTGCTTTTTCTGGCGTGGCTCTACTGGTTCCGGCGCCGCCAGTTCCCGTTCGTGCGTAACCTCCTCACCGTCACGTCGGCCTTGGCTATGGTCATCTATATCGTGTTCCCGATGATGCCGCCGCGATTGATGGGCCGGCATATGGATGTTCCTCAGGGCTGGCGGGTGCAAGACACGCTGGCGCCGCTCATCAACTACAAGCTGCAGCAGTACCAGATCGGGTACAATCCCTACGCCGCTATGCCAAGCCTGCACTTCGCGTGGGCTTTGGTGCTCGGCGTGACGCTGGCGCTGATCGGGCGCCACTGGCTGTTGCGCGCCGTGGGCGTGCTTTATCCGTTCATGATGCTGGCGACGATCCTGATCTCGGGCAACCACTTGCTGCTCGACGCCGTCGGCTCGGTCGTCGTCGTCACCATCTCCGTCGCCATCACGCTTGCCCTCCACCGCCGCTTCAAACCAGGGGCGATCATGGGACGTCGGGCGCTGGCGGCCTGATGTGGAAGCCCGGCGTGACGATGTAGCTGGTTTTGTAGGTTCAGGACGTGTAGCATAAGGGCCGAACGGACCCTTTGAGAGGATTTTGAGATAGCCGTGATTGCTGCTCCTACTCATCACACCGCGCCATTTTTGCACACCGCGCCCATGCCCGACGGTTTTGGCGCGCGGCAGGATGAACAGCTCGACATCTCGCTCCTGATCCCTGTCATGAACGAGGAAGAGAGCGTCGGCGAACTCTATACGCGCCTGATCGACGCGTTGGCGTCGATCACCGAGCGCTTCGAGATCCTGTTCGTGGACGATGGCAGCACCGACGGCACGTTTGACCGCCTGTGCGCGTTGAACGGGCATGATCCGCGCGTCAAGGTGATCCGTTTCCGCCGCAACTACGGCAAGACGGCCGCGTTGGTCGCGGGGTTCGAGCGCTGTCGCGGTGAAGTTGTCATAACGATGGACGGCGACCTGCAGGACGAGCCGACCGAGATCCCCAAGCTGCTCGAGCAACTCCGCGACTACGACCTCGTCTCAGGGTGGAAGAAAGAACGGCACGACCCGCGCAACAAGACGCTGCCGTCGCGTATCTTCAACTCGGTCGTGGCGCGGACGACCGGCCTGCCGCTACACGACTTCAACTGCGGCTTCAAGGCCTACCGGCGCGAGGTGACGCAGGAGCTCACGCTCTACAGCGAGTTCCACCGCTTCATCCCCGTGCTGGCCGATTGGCGCGGCTTCCGCGTCACCGAGGTGGCGGTGCAGCACAATCCGCGCAAGTACGGGCAGAGTAAGTTTGGCGCGATGCGCTTCCTGCGCGGGTTGTTCGACTTTCTCAAGGTGCTCTTCATCATGAAGTATTTGCAGCGCCCGCTGCACTTCTTCGGGCCGATCGCGGGCGTCATGTTCGTGGTGGGCTTTATATTGGGTCTCTATCTGACGGTCGATAAGTTTGTCCTTGGCCGCAGTGTCGGCACGAGCCCCGCGCTCCCGTTGACCGTGCTGCTGATCGTGATGGCGGTGCAGTTGTTCTCGCTCGGGTTGCTCGGCGAGATGCTGCGCAACTTTGCCTATCGCTCGACGGCCGAATTCAGTATCAGGCAAACACTCGAGTGAACTCCAAGGCCCCGATGGCCCGCCGCGTGGTCAGTGTCCCCCGGCAGTCCGCCCCGACGCGATCCATGGCTTTGCCGGCGTTCTTGCGCGGACGCGCGCGCGATGACGCGGGCGACGCCACGGCCGACCTCGTCGTCAACGCGCTGCTGTGGGCGATGGCCGTGGGCTATATGGCGCTCTTTATCTGGCTGTCCTGGCTGCGCTACGACCGTTTCCTGATGCACGCCGAGGACATGGGCAACATGGTACAGGCCGTGTGGAATACCGCCCATGGCTCCCTCAGCCCGCTGCTCCAGTTCAACAACCAGCGCATCCATTTCGGCGCCGAGGCGACGGGGATCAATACGCGGTTGGGCATCCACGTCGAGCCTATCCTGTTCCTGGTCGCCGTCCCGTACATATTCTTCTCGAGTCCGGTGACGCTGATCGTGATCCAGACGCTGGTGGTGGCCTCGGGCGTCTTTCCGGCGGCGTGGCTGGCGCGGCGGCGCCTCAAGCTGCCGCTGGCGCAAGTGGCCTTTCCGCTCGCTTATCTATTGGCGCCGCCGTTGGAGGCGGCCAACCTCTACGAGTTCCATGCCGTCACGTTGTCGGCGGCGCTGCTGCTGTGGGCGCTCTATTTCGCCGACGGCGCGCGCTACTGGCTCTTCGCCGTCTTCGGCGCGCTCGCGGCGGCCACGAAAGAGGAGATCGGCGTCGCCGTCGCGGCCCTAGCGCTGTGGATGTGGTGGCGGCAGCGCGATCGCACGAGCCGCACGATCGGCCTGACGGCGGCGATCCTGGGCGTGGGCTGGTCGCTCTTCTGCTTTCTGGTCGTTATCCGGCACTTCCATCATGGCCAGTCCAGCCCGTTTTGCGGGCGCCTCAACCCTTTCGTCATCAACGGGCAGAACACTGACGCGTCGGCGCAGATCAAAACCTGCAGCGGCGTGGCCAAGCTATGGCTGCGGCATCCCGACCAGGTGTTGAGCGTGGTGTGGATCACGCAGAAGCGCGGCTTCCTGCATCGCATGTTCATCACCACGGGCTATCTCTCCGTGCTGAGCCCGCTCACGCTGGCGATCAACCTGCCCTGGTACGCGGCTATCCTATTCAGCAACGACGTGCACATGTACGGCGGCCTCGCGCACTACCCGGCCGAGCTCGTGCCGATCCAAATCGCGGCGGCGATCATCGGCGTCGCCTGGCTGGCGTATCGCATCGGCCCGCGCCTGCGTATTCCGCCGGCGGCGATCACGACCGTGGCCTGCGTCTGGCTGCTCATAGCCAGCGTCGCCAATACGCACGTCAACGGCTTTACCCCGTTGGCCGCCAATTTTGACGCGCCCGCGCAGACCTATCACGACCAGATCGGGCACAAGGTGCTGGCGATGATCCCGCCCGGCGCGTCCGTGTCGGCCGGGGACTACCTCAACCCGCACCTCAGCGACCGCCACAACATCTACCTGTTCCCGATCGACACCAACGATGCTCAGTACGCCGTGGGCGATGTGAGCCGGGATAGCTTCCCATTAAAATCGGTGGACGAACTCAACTTAATCCGCTACTGCATGCTGAAAGCCGTCATCCCAGGGTGTAAGGCCGGCTGGGGCGTGCGCTATGCCGCCGACGGCTACGTACTGCTGGAGCGCAAATCGGCCGACCCGACGCTGCCCACCACGCTGCCGCTGTCCTTCGATAGCTTCGTCACGGACGCGGCGCCGGCCAGCATCCCGCACCCCATGGTGGTCAACTTCGGTCCCTCGCTGCAGTTGCTCGGCTACGACGTGCAACGGCGCGAGCAGGTCAATCTGCGCCAGCCCGACGTGCTGGTGACCACCTACTGGCGGGTGACGGCGCCGATCACGAGCCCGATCACGCCCACCCTGTACATGACGAACAGCGGTGGCGCTATCGACGTGTGGAACTCTGACTTCGCGGGTCTCGCGGCGTTGCCCATCATGCAGTGGCCCGTCAACAAAGTGATGACGCTGCAGTCGCCCCCGTTGACCGTGTTCACCAACGAGAACGGCCCGGTGGACATCGATCTCGCCGTCTACCGGCCGGAAACGTGCGCGGAGCAATTGGCGGCGGCGTTGTCCGCCAATCCCACGCTGAAGGCCGCCGATGTTGGCTGCGACCTGTTGACCGACCAGGCGCACCGCTACCGTCCGGCGGTGCGGCAGACGGCCGGGCGTGTGTCGATGGAGGTCGTGGCCGCGGGGACGATCCTCAAATTGGCGCAGGTCTCGGCGCACTGGTAGGGCGGTAGCATGCGTCTCGGCGTGCTAGGCGGCACCTTCGATCCCATACACCTCGGCCACCTTGCGGCGGCGGAGGAGGCGGCCTACCGCTTCGACCTGGAAAGGGTCCTGTTGCTGCCGGCGCGCCACCAACCGCTCAAGGACCATGAACCATGGGCCACCGACGCGCAGCGGTTGGCGATGCTGCGTCTGGCCGCCGAGGGCAACCCGCGTTTCGCGGTGAGCGCGCTCGAACTGGAACGTCCGGCGCCATCCTACACGGTCGATACGCTGCGCTTATTACATGCGTCGTATGGCCCCTCGTGCGAGCTCTACTTTCTGCTTGGGATCGACGCCGTGAACGCGCTGGACCGCTGGCGCGAGCCGGCCGAGTTGCCGCGGTTGGCGCGGTTGGTGGCGATGTCGCGTAGCGACGTACGCGAGCCGGACTGGGCGCTGCTACAAAAAATATCGCCCGACGCCGCGGCTCGCGTCGAGGTACTGGCCGTCCCCGACATCGACATCAGTTCGCGCGAGTTGCGCCGCCGCGTCGCCGCTGGCGCGCCGATCCGCTATCAGGTCCCCGAGGCCGTGTGGGCGTACATCGGTGAGCAGGGGCTGTACCAGGCGATAGGCGATAGGCGATAGGCGATGGGCGATGGTCGATGGTCGTACGATGCGCCGAGTTCGTAGGTATGAGCAGCCGCAGCGTGTATGCCGAACTCACCAAACGTGTCACCGACCTCTTGCCCCCGCCTCTCGCCCCCCGCCTCTCGCCTATTGCGTCAGCAGCCGCCCGCAATTGATGCACTGCACGAGCTCGTCGGCGGCGACCTTCTGCTGTAAGGCGGTGGAAACGGCGACGCCGCAGCCGCCGCAACTGCCGTGGTTGAGCGCGACGACGGCGGGCCGCGTGCTAGCGCGCACCCGCTCGTAGCGCGCCAGCAAAGCGGGTGGCGCGGCGGATGCGAGGGCCGCGCGCTGCTCCTGCATGGCCTTCAGGCGTGTCGTGGCCTCGCGTCCCTCGGCCTTAGCGTGCGGCACGCGCGCCGTGCGCGACTCTTCGGCCGCCGTGAGCGCGGTACGCGCGGCAGCGTCCGTCGCCTGCGCCGCCTCGACCTGCTCCATCGCCGCCAGCACGCGGTCTTCGGTCGCGCCGCGCTCGTCGCGCCGGTGGCGCGACTCGTCCTCGACGCTCGCCGCTTCCTTGGCGTTGTGGATGGAGCCGTCGTAGAGGCGTGTGGAGAGCATCGCGATCGTGTGGTCGAGCCGTTCCAGGGCCGCCTCGCCAGAGTGGACGGCCGTCTCGGCGGCGACAAGCTCGGTCTGCGCCGTCTGAGCGCGTGCGCGCGCCGTCGCGAGCGTACCTTCGTCGGCCAACTCCGCCTGCAGCGCGCGGATGCGCTGGCGGTACACCTCGATGTCGTGGTCGAGGGTTTGTAGTGCGGTTAGGGCTTGTTGTTGAGAGTGCATACCATACCTTACAACTTTCTCCGCGGTTTGTCCCAAGGCTGCTGACCCCCTCACCCCCACCTTTTGAGGGTAGGTTAGCCATACTGCCATTATGCTACCTGCCGGGCAGAGGCGGGTGAGGCGGGTGAGGCGGTTGGGAAGGTCGCGGGCCAAGGCAAGGGGATGAAGTAGCCGCGTGGCAGCGG
>JAABUV010001296.1_pt1 | contig 36398 bp, 26 predicted proteins | sample 5559971 | NCBI WGS metagenome assembly JAABUV01 (sample SAMN10711881, study PRJNA513362) | rock metagenome | isolation source: Antarctica rocks | place: Antarctica: Victoria Land, Knobhead nord | collected 2015-12-19
CGTCGGGCCGCGTCACGTTGGTCAGCGGCAGCGGATGGGACATCGGCTGCACGCCGTCGGTCGGTGCCTGCTGGACCTGGGCCACCGAGTCGAGGATGACCGTGAGCTCGTCGAGCATCCGGTCGAGCTCGGCATCGCTGAGGTCGATGCGGGCCAGGTCGGCCAGGTGGGCGACGTCAGCACGGGACAGGGAGGACATGGCTCGAGTCTATGGGGTGGCCCGCCGGCGGGCTTCCGTCGAGCGTCGCGATCCGGGCATCGCCAGGTCGGTGTCCACGTCAGTCCACCCTCCCGGTCTCGAGCAGCCGGCAGAAACCGGCCTCGTCGAGGACCGGTACACCGAGCTCCTCGGCCCGGGCGGCGTTGGTGCCGGCGTTCTGGCCGACGACGACGTAGTCGGTCTTCTTCGACACCGAGCCGGACGCCCTTCCCCCGCGGGACAGGACGGCCTCCTTGGCCTCGTCGCGGGAGAAGCCCTCGAGCGAGCCGGTGACGACGACCGTGCGTCCTTCGAGCGTCCGCTCGACCGACTCGTCCCGGTCGTCCTTCATCCGGACGCCGTCCTGCGCCCACTTGCGGACGATCTCCTGGTGCCAGTCGACGCCGAACCACTCGATCACGGCATCGGCGATGATGCCGCCGACGCCCTCGGCCTCGGCGAGCTCCTCGCGGGTCGCCGCCCGGATCGTTGCCATGGACCCGAAGTGCGCTGCCAGCGCCCGGGCAACGGTCGGCCCGACGTGCCGGATCGACAGGGCGACGAGGACCCGCCAGAGTGGCTGGGTCCTGGCCTTGTCCAGGTTGTCGACGAGCTTCTGGCCGTTGGCGGACAGCACCTTCGCGTCGAGCACCGCGCCGGGAGGGTCGCTCTTCCTCGCGGCGCGGGTGAAGAGGCCGGCCCGGCTGATCGTCTCGGGGGTCAGGCGGAAGAGGTCGCCCTCGTCGGTGACCACACCGGCGCCGAGGAGGGCGGCCGCACCCTCCTCCCCCAGCGCCTCGATGTCGAAGGCGCCGCGGCCGGCCAGGCTGGACAGCCGCTCGCGCAGCTGCGCCGGGCAGGACCGCGAGTTGGGGCAGCGGATGTCCTTGTCACCCTCCTTCTGCGGGGAGAGCGGCGTGCCGCAGGACGGGCAGTGCGTCGGCATGACGAACTCACGCTCGCTGCCGTCGCGCAGCTCGACGACCGGCCCGACGATCTCGGGGATGACGTCGCCGGCCTTGCGCAGGACGACGGTGTCGCCGATGAGCACGCCCTTGCGCCGGACCTCGGAGGCGTTGTGCAGCGTCGCCATCTCGACCGTGGAACCGGCCACGACCACCGGCTTCATCACACCGAACGGCGTCACCCGCCCCGTCCGCCCGACGTTGACCTGGATGTCGAGGAGCGTCGTGTTGACCTCCTCGGGCGGGTACTTGACGGCGATCGCCCACCGCGGTGCCCGCGACGTCGAGCCGAGTCGCCGCTGCACGGCCACCTCGTCCACCTTGACGACGACCCCGTCCAGCTCGTGCTCGACGGAGTGGCGGTGCTCGCCGTAGTAGGCGACGTAGCCCTGCACCTCCTCGATCGTGTCGACCACCCTGACGTGAGCGGAGGTGGGCAGCCCCCAGGCCCGCAGCACGGCATACGCCTCGCTCTGCCGGGCGATGTCGAAGCCGCGCCGTGCGCCGACTCCGTGCACGAGCATCCGCAGCGGCCGGGACGCGGTGACCTTCGGGTCCTTCATCCGCAGCGACCCGGCCGCCGCGTTGCGCGGGTTGGCGAACGGCGCCTTGCCCGCCTCGACGAGTGCGGCGTTGAGCTCGGCGAAGGCCTCGACCGGGAAGAAGACCTCGCCCCGGACCTCCACCCGCTCCGGGACGGCGTCGCCCGACAGCTGGTGCGGTATGCCGTGGATCGTGCGGACGTTGTTGGTGACGTCCTCGCCGGTGCGCCCGTCCCCTCGGGTCAGCGCCCTCCTAAGGCGGCCCCGCTCATAGAGCAGGTTGATCGCCAGTCCGTCGATCTTGGGCTCGGTGAGGAAGTGGAAGCTCGTCCCGGCGTCGCGGGCGACCCGAGCGGCCCACTGGGCGAGCTCCTCGTCGGAGAACGCGTTGTCCAGGCTGAGCATCCGCTCGAGGTGGTCGACCGCGGCGAAGTCGGACGAGAAGGACGCGCCGCCGACCTGCTGCGTGGGGCTGTCGGGAGTGCGCAGCGAGGGGTGCGCCTCCTCGAGGGCGGCCAGCCGGCGCATCAGCCGGTCGTACTCGCCGTCGCTGACCGTCGGGGCGTCCTGGACGTGGTAGGCGAACTGGTGGCTCCTGGCCCGCTCCGCCAGGTCGGTCCACTCGTGCAGCACCTCGGCCGGCACTCCCGTGCCCTCCTGGGCCGGGACGCCGTCGTCGGAGCCGGTGAGGGGGCCGGGTGAGCTGGTTGCCTTCGCCACGGCCCCAATCCTGCCGCACCGCCCTGACACCCCAACGGCGTGCGGCTCCAACCCGGAACGGGGGCGGCCCGACACGCCGACAGCGCGGGGTGTTTGGCGCTGCCCCGGCAGGGCGAGACACTTTCTTGTGGGCCGGAGGCGCCCGCTGGTTCCTACGGGCCTCGGGAGGATGTTCGTGGTGCACGCTGCTCGACCACACCCGCTCCTCACCGCGGGCGCCGCCGTGCTGACCCTCGTCGGCGCCCTCGGGGCCTGCGGCAGCCCCCGGCCCACTCCGTCGGGCACGAGCGCGGCATCTCCCACCTCACGCCAGCCGGCGCCGAGCGCCACGACCACGACGACGCCGCCCCCCGTCGTCCTCACGTCCAGCGTCGAGCAGGGCTCCCGGGTCCCCGTCGACACCGTGGTGTCGGTGGCCGCCTCGAACGGCACCGTGAACGACGTCGAGCTGAGCTACCGGGACCCGAAGAAGGGCGACATCAAGGTCGAGGGCTCACTCGATCCGGACGGCAGGAAGTGGGTGGCGCGCAGCCTCCTGGAGCCGGGAACCACCTACTCGCTCATGATGACCGGCAAGAACCCCGGGGGCACCGAGGCCACCAGGCACTCGATGTTCTCCACGCAGGACCTCTCCAAGAAGCAACAGATCTTTGCGCAGGTCATCGGCGACGGCGCCACGGTCGGGGTCGCGATGCCCGTCATCGTCCACTTCGACGTCCCCGTCAAGGACAAGGCTGCGTTCGAGAAGCGGATGACGGTGACGTCGACCCCGAGGCAGGACGGGTCCTGGAACTGGGTCAGCAGCAACGAGGCGCACTGGCGGCCGGCCAGCTACTGGCAGCCCGGCTCCAAGGTCGCCGTCAACGTCGACATCAACAGCGTCGCCGCCGGCAACGGCACGTACGGCCAGGTCTCGGTCAAGGGCGGGTTCACGGTGGGTCGTTCGGTCGTCATGCGTGCCGACCTCGCGGCGCACCAGATGAACGTCGAGGTCGACGGGGCCGTCGTCAGGACCATCCCGGTCACCGCGGGCAAGGCCGGCTTCGAGACCCGCAGCGGCACGAAGGTCATCATGGAGAAGTTCTCCACGCTCCACATGGACGCCAACACCATCGGCATCGAGCCCGGCGACCCGAACTACTACAACATTCCCGACGTCAAGTACGCCATGCGGGAGACCGGCTCCGGCGAGTTCCTCCATGCCGCCCCGTGGTCGGTGAGCAGCCAGGGCAAAGCCAACATCAGCCACGGCTGCATCGGCATGAGCGACGCCGACGCCGGCTGGCTCTTCTCCAACGTGCAGGTCGGTGACCCGGTCGTCGTCACCGGCACTAACCGTGGCCTGGAGGCCGGCAACGGCTGGACCGACTGGAACGTCAGCTTTCCCACCTACCAGAAGGGCTCCGCACTCGCCGGCTGAGTGGCGCGGGTCCGGCTGTTGCCGCTACCGACTCAGGCCCGTCCGCTCGCCTGGACCCCCGGGTCCGGACCCCGCCGGCTCTTCCTCGGCCACTCCCTCGGGCTGGGCCGCCGGCTCTTCCTCGGCCACTCCTTCGGGCTGGGCCGCCGGACGTCCTCGGTCGGGAAGGCCCGTGACGGCTGCCGCCGTCAGGACGACGGCGGCACCGACGACCTGCGGCCACTGCAGCCGCTCGTGCAGGAAGACGATTCCCAGGAGCACAGCGACGACGGGGATGAGGTAGGTGACCGTCGCGCCCATCGTCGGCCCGACGGCACGCACGACGTCGAACTGCAGCGAGAACGCGAATCCGGTGCCGACGATGCCTAGCACGAGGACGGCCACGACCGGCCAGAGGGCCGGCCCGGATCCGGGGATGGTGGACCACGGCGCCGCCAGCTTGTCCCGGTGGACGAGCCACCACCCCGTGACGAGGACCACCATCTGCAGGGCCGACATCGAGAGCTGGGCAGCTGGGAGGCTCAGGCCGCCGACGTCACCGGGCCCGAGGAACCGCTTGAGGTAGGTCCAGCCCAGGCCGTAGGAGGCTCCCGCCACGAGGGTCATGCCGAAACCGAGCAGGTCGGGCCGTCCGAGCGAGGCCCACGGCTGCATGATGACGAGCACCCCCAGGAACCCGAGCAGCACCGCCGACAGCCTCCGGGCAGGCAGGCGGTCGGCGGGCATGAGCGCGAGGCCGAAGACCACTGTGGCGAGCGGGGTGGTTGCGTTGCCGATGCCGGCCAGCGCCGAGGTGACCCGCTGCTCGCCCAGCGGAAAGAGGGTGAAGGGCAGGGAGCAGAGGAAGAACCCCGACACGACGAGGTGCAGCCAGACGCGACGCTGACGGGGCAGCCGCACGCCGCTCAGCGACGCCACCAACAAGATGGTGGCCGTCCCCGACAGGACCCGCAGCGTGGCAAGCTGCAGTGGTTGGAGGGACTCCAGTCCGAGCTTCATGAGCAGGAAGCTCGCGCCCCAGATCAGCGCGAGCGCACCGAACTTCGCCTGCCAGGGCACGCGGGTGCTCACCCTGCTCCGCGGTCAGTCGAGCGCACGTTCGGAGACCTCCTTGGCCGTGTCGATGGACAGCTGTTGAACGTCCCGGGCGCCCTGTGGTGTGAGCCCTGCCATCCCGCACGTCGGTGTGACGACGATCCCCCCGAGGGTGGCCGGCGACAGACCGAGCTCTCGCCACCGCGAGACGAGCCCCGCGGCGAGCACCTGCGCCCGCGGCGCTGACCCGTCGGTGGGCACGCACCCAGCATACAACGTCATCCCGTCCTCGATCCCGACGGCGACCTCCTCCCAGCCCCTGGAGCCCAGGAACGAGGTGTCGGTCCCGAGGCCCGCACCCGTCTGTCGCAGCAACGGCAGTGGTATGCCGGGTGCGCAGCAGTGGACGAGCGTCACCGCACCGTCAGCTGCTGCGAGGACGGTCCGCAGACCGTCCAGGGCCACCTGCCGGTCGAGGGAGCGCACCATGCCGTAGCCGGAGGCGGTGGGGAGGTGACCGGCCAGCGCCGCGGGCAGGGACGGCTCGTCGAGCTGCAGGACCAGCTCGGCGCCCGGCACGAGCCGGCGGATCTCGGCCAGGTGCAGGCGCACGCCCTCGGCGAGCGAGTCGACCAGGTCCCTCGACGCCCCCTCGTCGACGACCGCGCGCTCGCCGCGGTGCAGCCAGACGCTCGAGGCCAGCGTCCACGGGCCGGCGACCTGGACCTTGAGAGGCCCGGTCCACCCGTCGAAGGCCTCGGCGAGCTCGTCGATGTCCTCCTGCAGGAAGGCCGTCGTGCGGTGCGCGTCCGCGCCGGGGCGGTCGACGAAGCGCCACCCGGACGGCTGCAGGTCGACCGGCAGGTCGACGAGCAGGCCTGCGGCTCGGCCGATCAGGTCGGACCCCGGCCCCCGGTCAGGGAGCTCGGGAAGGTAGGGCAACCACCCGACCCCGCCATCCTCCGCTCCGGAGTCGCCACCGAAGGCGTCGCGGACCACGCGCAGCGTCTCGCGGACGTCGGTGCCCGGCCAGGATCCGGTCCCGCTCGCCATGGCCATTGGGGGACTCTATCTGCGCCGACGGACGTCTCTCGTCATCGAGGGGTCAGCGGCTGAACGCTGATGGGCCCTCCGGTGGCGATGGCTCCACGTCAACCGGTGCCGGCCGAGCTAGCGCTCCGCCTCGTTGGCCTTGACCAACCGGGGACCGGCGACGGTGCGCCACGCCTCGTCCACGAGGAGCTCGACGCGGTCCCAGTCGGGATGTCGGTCGATCCACATGCCGATCCACCCCCGGGCGCCGACGTAGGGGGGCCGAAAAAAGAACGTCGGCTCGTCCTCGAGCAGGTGCCGCTGGACCCCGTCCTGAGCAGCCGCCCAGAACGCCACGCGGTTGTCGTGATGGTGGTCCGCCAGGGTAAGGAACATCCGCCTGCCGCCAGCGAACCATGCCGGTTCACCGTGGCTGACCCGTTCCTGCGTCTGCGGAAAGGACATGCACAGCTCGCGGATCGACTGCAAGAGCTCGCCGTCGGTTCTCGCCGACGGTCCCGTCCCCATCATGCGGCCATCCTTGATCACTCGTCCCCAGGCGCCCTGCGGCGCCACCATACCGCCCTTGAGATCGCGGTGCGAGGGGAGGGATGGCTCATGGGGTGGACGGCGCCGCCGTCTTTGGGTGGTGGGGGTCGTTGACCAACGGCGGCGCCGAATTTGTGGTGCGCGCACCCCAACGCGCTGAGAGGCTGCCGCAGCCCGCGCTGCGGCGGGCAGCCGGCCCCCGCTGTCGTGCTCCGCGTCTCCTCACGGATGACGTGCCCAGCACGAGAACTCCGCAACCGCCCCACCGCCTGCCCGAGCTCGTGTGCCCATCCTCACCGATGGTAAAGGAATAGTCAAGAACAAACCAAGAAATGTACAGCTGCCTCCGGCGCCAAGGGCTACCGGGGCGCTATCGGGCCGTCGAGGAGGCGCGTTGTCAGGTGCTCCTCGGCGACGGCACGCTCGACACGTCGGAGACGTCCCGCTCGAGGGACGCAGTGCTGATGGTGGCCGACCCCACGACGCGGGTGCCGTCGTAGAGGACGACCGACTGTCCGGGCGCGACGCCGCGGATACGCTCCTCGAGCCGGACGCGGACGAGTTCGCCTTCGGCCCAGGCAGTCGCGGCGATCTCCTCGCCGTGGGCCCGGATCTGCGCGCCGACGTGGACCACGCCCTCAGGGCACGAGCCGCACCAGCGCGCGTGCGAGCCGGTGATGGCGTTCACGCCGAGGAGCTCCTGCGGGCCGATGACGACGGTGTTGGTGGAGGCGTCTACCGAGACGACGTAGCGCGGCTCACCGTCGAGCCGCTCCCTGACCAGTCCCAGGCCTCGACGCTGACCGACGGTGTAGGAGTACGCCCCTGCGTGCTGGCCGACGACCGTCCCCTCGGAGTCGACGATGTGGCCGGGGTGCTGCCCGAGCCGGTCGGTGAGCCACTGCTTCGTGTTGCCGTCCGGGATGAAGCAGATGTCGTGGCTGTCCGGCTTGCCGGCGACGAAGAAGCCTCGGGCCCTTGCCTCCTCGCGGACCTGCGGCTTGGTCGTGTCGCCGAGAGGGAAGAACGAGTGGGAAAGCTGCTCGGCGTCGAGGACCCCGAGCACATAGGACTGGTCCTTGGCGGTGTCGACCGCCCGGTGCAGCTCCCGGCGGCCGGCGCCGGTCTCGACGACCCGGGCGTAGTGTCCGGTCGCCACGGCGTCGAAGCCGAGAGCGCGCGCCTTGTAAAGGAGGGCGGCGAACTTGATCTTCTCGTTGCACCGCAGACAGGGGTTGGGGGTGCGCCCGGAGGAGTACTCCGCCACGAAGTCGTCGATGATGTCGGCCTTGAAACGGGCTGCCATGTCCCAGACGTAGAACGGGATCTGCAGCACGTCGGCGACCCGGCGGGCATCCCCGGCGTCCTCGATGGTGCAGCAGCCGCGGGCGCTCTCGCGCAGGGTTGCGGCGTTCTGGCTCAGGGCGAGGTGGACTCCGACGACCTCGTGACCGGCATCGACCATCCGGGCGGCCGCGACGGCCGAGTCGACCCCGCCGCTCATCGCCGCGACGACCCGCATCAGTGAGCGCCGGCGGCTCGGCGGGCCCGCTCGACGGCGGCGGGAAGGGCTGACAGGAACGCCTCGACGTCGTCGGCGGTCGAGGTGTGCCCGAGGGTCAGCCGCAGCGCACCCCGGGCGTCCGCCTCGCTGAGCCCCATGGCCAGAAGGACGTGGCTCGGCTGGGGCACACCGGCCTGGCAGGCCGACCCGGTCGAGCACTCGATGCCGGCGGCGTCGAGCAGGTAGAGCAGCGAGTCGCCCTCGCATCCGGGGACGAGGAGGTGCGCGTTGCCCGGCAACCGGTGCACGTGGTCACCTGGTGACCACGCCCCGCCGGGGTGGATGTCGAAGCCGAGGGCCAGGGCTCCCTGGATCAAGGAGTCCCGAAGGCCGGCCAGCCGGCCGGCCTCGTCGTCGAGGTCGCCGACCGCCCTTTGCACCGCGACGGCGAAGGCCCGGATCGCGGCGACGTCGAGCGTGCCGCTGCGCACCTGCCGCTCCTGCCCACCGCCGTGGCTCGTCGGCACGAGCTGGGCGTCGCGCTTGACGACCAGTGCGCCGACGCCGACCGGTCCGCCGACCTTGTGGGCGTTGAGCGACAGCAGGTCGACACCGCTCGCGGCGAAGTCCAGGTGAATGTGGCCGAACGCCTGAATGGCGTCAGTGTGCACCGGGATGCCGAAATCGTGGGCGACCCGGGTGATCGCGGCGACGTCCTGCACCGTGCCGACCTCGTTGTTGGCCCACATGACCGACACCAGGACGACCGACTCGGGATCCTGCTGGATGGCCGCGCGCACGCTCTCCGGAGCGACGAACCCCAAGGCGTCGCAGTCCAGCCAGGTGACCTTGGCACCCTCGTGGGCGACGAGGAAGTCGACGCAGTCGATCACCGCGTGGTGCTCGATCGAGCTGACGAGCAGCCGGACACGTCGAGGATCGGCGTCGCGCCGCGCCCAGAAGGTGCCCTTGATGGCGAGGTTGTCGGACTCGGTGCCGCCCCCGGTGAAGACGATCTCGGACGGGCGCGCCCCGACGGCCTTGGCGATGGCCTCCCGGGACTCCTCGACCACCCGGCGCGCAGACCGTCCCGAGGTGTGCAACGACGAGGCGTTGCCGACCCTGCGCAGCTCCTCCACCATCGCGTCGCCCGCCTCCGGGTACATCGGAGTGGTTGCCGCATGGTCGAGGTAGTGGCGCACCGGAGAAGTTTACGGGCGCCGCACGTATGCCGGGTTCACCCACCTGGCTGAGGGATGAGCGTGACCTTGGTCGACTCCGTGCCGGCGGCGACGAGGTCCAGGCCCTTCTGGAACTCCGACAGCGGCAGCTGGTGGCTGCAGATCTGGTCCAGGGGCAGCCGTCCGGACTCGATAAGCCGGATCGCGGCGGGCCAGCAGCCCGGGCCGAGGTGGGCGCCGAGGACGTCGAGCTCCTTGTCGTCGCTGATGATGCTCCAGTCGACGCTGACGTCCTCCTTGAAGACGCTGTACTCGATGAACCGGCCCTGCTTGCGCAAGAGCTTCAGTCCCTGCAGGACTGCGGAGGGATGGCCGGTGCCCTCGAAGTAGACGTCGGCGCCGTATCCTCCGGTCATTCCCTGGACGATGGCGACCGGGTCCTCCTCCGCGATGTTGACCGTCCTCGTGGCGCCGGTCCTCAGCGCCAGGTCGAGCTTGCGCAGATCAAGGTCCAGCGCCACGATCTCGGCCGGGAACTTCGCGGCGGCGCCAGCGACCATGCCCAGGCCGATGGGGCCGCAACCGGCGACGACGACGATGTCGTTGAAGGTCAGCTGCGCCCGTTCCACGGCATGCAGAGCGCAGGACAGTGGCTCGGCGAACGCGGCATGGGCCGGCGGCAGGTTCCTGCTGATCTTGTGGACGATGGCCTCGACCGGGAAGACCATGTAGGCCGCCATGCCCCCGGGGTTGCGGCGCTTGAACCCGAAGATGTCGTGCGGCGCGCAGAGGTGGTAGTTCCCCGTGTCGCAGTACCGGCAGCTCCAACACGGCACGATCTGCTCCGCGACGACGCGGTCGCCGGCCTCGATGCTCCAGTGTTCGCGGGCCAGGTCGTCCACGCCGACGACGATGCCGGTGAACTCGTGTCCGGGGATGACCCCGGTCTCGGCCCAGGCCGGCCGGTGCTCGTCACCCCAGAACTTCGCTGCCCCGTGGTAGCACTTGAGGTCGCTGGCGCAGATCCCGACGGCCTCCACCCTCACCAGTGCCTCACCCGGGCCGGGCGTCGGCACTGCCACCTCCTCGAGGCGGTAGTCCCGGGGACCATGACAGACCACCGCCTGCATCGTCGCCGGCACCTGCTGCGTCGTGTTCGTCATGGCCCGATCATCGCCTGTATGCCGGTCTGTTCCGCTACGGCCGGGGGTCCGTCGCGATGATGGCCATGTCGTGGACGTCGAACCACTTGCGGCCCCGTCGGACCGCGTCGCGCCGGACACCCTCACGGATGAAGCCGGCCTTGGTGTAGACCGCGACCGCCGCGGCGTTGCACGAGTTCACCTCGAGGACGAGCCGGTGCAGGTGCAGCGGCCCGAGGGCGAAGTCCCGCACCAGCCGGGTCGTCTCCGTGCCAAACCCCTGACCGAAGACCTCCGGTCCGATGAGCGAGATGCGGTAGGCCATCGACGCGTTGTCCTCGTCGAGGTCCATGAGCACCGCCTCACCCAGCACGGCGCCGTTCTCGACGTGCACGATGACCCAGTCGGCCCGGTCGTGCCGCTCGCTGGCCTTGGCCATCCCGGACCGGATCTGCTCGCGGGTGAACTCGTGCAGCGTGCCGGTGCCGGCCCGCAGCTCGTCGTCGGCGAACATCGGCCACAGCCCATCGAAGTGCTGTGGCCCCATCGGCTCGAGACGCACCAGCGTGCCCGTCAGGGTCGGCTGGTGTCGCAGCAGCTGGAGATCGAGCACCCTCAGACCCAACCAACTTCTGCGCCGAACGGCAAGCGCCGGTCACGGCATACCGGGTCGGGGCTGCGGTGTTTCGGGCCCAGTCGGTGCCTGGCCGCCGGGGGAAGCGGTCGCCCGGCAGGCAGCTGCCAAGCCAACCCACGCCAAGCAGCCGACCAGACCCGCCTCGTCACCGTCATTTCGGGGCAAGCCCCGAGGAGCCGGAGCCGGAGCTGGTCCGAGGTCAGCCCTTGGCCGCCGCGACAGCCTCGGTCGCCTGAGGGAGCACCGTGAAGAGGTCCCCCACCACGCCGAAGTCCACGAGCTCGAAGATCGGTGCCTCCTCGTCCTTGTTGACGGCGACGATCGTCTTGGACGTCTGCATGCCGGCGCGGTGCTGGATGGCGCCCGAGATGCCACACGCGACGTAGAGCTGCGGCGAGACCTGCTTGCCGGTCTGGCCGACCTGCGAGGTGTGGGGGTACCACCCGGCGTCGACGGCCGCCCGGCTCGCGCCCACTGCGGCGCCGAGCGAGTCCGCGAAGTCCTCCACCGTGGAGAAGTCACCCGCCGTGCCGCGACCACCCGAGACGACGATGGCGGCCTCGGTCAGCTCCGGGCGACCGGTCTTCTCCCGGGGCCGGGACGCCGTGATCCTCGCCGTCTTGCCGGCCTCGGAAGCCGAGAAGTCGACGATCTGTTCGACGACCTCGGCGGCGGCCTGCTCCGGCGTGGCCGAGTTCGGCTTGACGGTGATGACCGGTGTGCCGTGGGTGACCGCCGCCCGGACGGTGTAGGACCCGGCGAAGACGGACTGCGTCGTCACGACGCCCCCCTCGCCGGCCTGGACGTCGACCGCGTCGGTGATCAGGCCGGACTCGATCTTCACGGCAAGGCGCGCAGCGACCTCCTTGCCCTCCGTCGAGGAGGAGACGAGAACTGCCGCGGGCGAGACCTGGCCGACGAGCTGGGCGAGCAGCTCGGCCTGTGGGACGACGAGGTAGTCGCCCAGGTCGGCCGACTCGGCGCGATAGGCCTTTACGGCTCCGTAGGCGCTGAGTGCCTCCTTCGCCCCGTCGAAACCGTCACCCACGAAGACGGCGGCGGGCTCGCCGATCCGGCGGGCGATGGTCAGCAGCTCGGCGGTCGTCTTGCGGACCTGGCCGCCGACGTGGTCGACGAGGACGAGTACTTCAGCCATGTCAGTCAGTCTCCTCGGCAGTGCGGGCTCAGGCGGTTCAGTGCTCGGCTGGCCAGGTAGCTCAGCACGTTCAGACGAACTTGTGCTCGACGAGGAAGGCGGCCAGCTGCTGGCCGCCGGTCCCCTCGTCGGTGACGATCTGTCCTTGCTGGCGCGCCGGCCGTGCGGTGAACGAGTCGACCTTCGTCCAGGCGGCATCCAGGCCCACCTGGCCGGCGTCCACGCCGAGGTCGGCGAGCGTCCACTCCTCGACGGGCTTCTTCTTGGCGGCCATGATCCCCTTGAAGGAGGGATAGCGCGGCTCGTTGATCTGGTCGGTGACCGAGACGACTGCCGGCAGGCTGGCCTCGATCGTCTGCGAGGCAGCGTCGCCGTCCCGGCGGACCGACACGGTGTCACCGGCGACGGTCAGCTCGGAGGCGTAGGTGACGGCGGGCAGGCCGAGCCGCTCGGCGAGCATCGTCGCAACCACGCCCATGGAGCCGTCGGTCGAGGCCATGCCGGTGAGGACGAGGTCGGGGGCGCCGTCCGCGCCGAGCTTCTCGATGGCCTTCGCGAGGAGGAGCGACGTCGCGGGGGCGTCGGAGCCGTGGATGGCGTCGTCCCTGACGTGGACGCCCTTGTGGGCCCCCATCTGCAGGGCCTTCTTGATGGCGTCGGAAGCCCGGTCGGGCCCGACGGTCAGCACGGTCACCTCGCCCTCGCTCGCCTCGACGATCTTGAGGGCCTCCTCGATCGCGTACTCGTCGAGCTCGGAAAGCAGTCCGTCGACGTTGACCCGGTCGGTCGTGCTGTCGCTCTCGGCGAAGGTGCGGTCGGCCTGCGCGTCCGGCACGTACTTGACACAGACGACGATGTTCATGGGTGGGAACGCCTTCTTCCGGTTCGGGATGTGGTCCAGCTGTCCGTCGTCCATCCTGACAGCCCCGGCAGCGTTTCCCTCTGCCCGGGGGCCGTGATGCCGGACACCCCCGGTGTCACGCGCCGTGCACGGCGCTCCGCAGCCCGGCATACGCGGACCGGACGTCCTCGGCCCAGCTGCCGGCGGGCTGGGGAACGGGCTCGGGAAGCCGTCGCATACGCAGCGACCACAGGGGCAGGTCGGCGGGCTCGCCGCGGGAGCGGGCCAGTGCCCAGGCCGCCTGACGCGCCGCGCCGAGGGCGACGTACTCGACCGGCTCGGGCACGGCCACGGCAGCGCCGAAGATGCCGGCCGCCACCGACTGCACCGCCGCCGACCTGGCCGCTCCTCCGACGAGGAGCACCCGCTCGACCGGGACGCCCATCCCCCGCAACGCGTCAAGTCCGTCGGCGAGCCCGCACAGCATGCCCTCGACTGCGGCCCGGGCGAAGTTCTCCGGCGTCATGTTGGATCGGGTCAGGCCGCCCATCATGCCGGTCGAGTGCGGCAGGTCGGGTGTGCGCTCACCGTCGAGATAGGGCAGGAGCGTCAACCCACCCGACCCCGGAGCCGCGGCCAGCGCCAGCCGCTCGAGTCCCGCCAGGTCGGTCCCGAGCATCGCCGCCGCCGCGCTGAGGACCCGGGCGGCGTTCAGCGTGCAGACGAGGGGGAGGTAGCGACCGGTGGCGTCAGCGAAACCGGCGACGAACCCCGACGGGTCGGCGCTCGGATGCTCGGCCACGGCGAAGACGGTGCCGCTCGTGCCGAGCGAGACGACCACGTCTCCCGGGCCCAGGCCGAGCCCCAGGGCAGCGCCCATGTTGTCACCGGTGCCCGCGCCGACGACCAGCCCGGAGGAGGTCGTGCCCGCCGGCTCATCGGGCTGGAGCACGGCCGGGGTCCCGATCTCCCGGCCGAACGCGCGGGTCAGCAGCTCGGGACGATACCGGCCCTCGCGAGGTGACCAGTAACCCGTGCCGGAGGCATCGCCACGGTCCGTTGCCAGCTGCACCCCTGACAGCCGGCCGCCGCCGACGATCATGGCCGTCATCCAGTCGTGCGGCAGCCCGACGCCCTCGACCCGCGCGGCGTTCTCCGCCTCGTGCGTCGCCAGCCAGCGCAGCTTCGAGACCGTGATGCTCGCCAGCGGAACTGTGCCGACGGCCTCGGCCCAGGCTGCGGGTCCGCCGAGCTCGGCGACGAGCTCGGCGGCGGCCTGCGCCGAGCGGGTGTCGTTCCACAACAACGCCGGGCGGACCACCTCACTCTCGCCGTCGAGGACGACCATGCCGTGTTGCTGACCGGCCACCGCGATGGCGCTGACCCCGTCGAGCAGACCACCACTCGTGGCCCGGCCGTAGGCAGCCCACCACTCCTGCGGGTCGACCTCCGTCCCGTCGGGGTGAGGGGCCCGGCCCTCGCGCACGACTTCGCCGGTGTCGACGTCACAGACGAGCACCTTCGTCGACTGCGTCGAGCTGTCGACACCGGCCACCAGAGATGGCTCGGCGTCCCTCAGGGGCGTCACCGCCCGTCGCGCAGACGCTCAAGGGTCTCCCGCGCGCCGTGGGCGTGCAGCGAGGTCAGGAAGAGCTCGTACGCCCTGGTGAACGTCTCCTGCTCGGCGAGGTCGCCGAACAGCCGCTCGTTGCGCAGAAAGGCCAGCGGATCCTGACCCTGCCGGCCCGCGGCGGCCATGAGCTGCTCTCTCAGCTGGTCGACCACCTCGATGGGTTGGTCCTGCTCGTCGAGCCCTTCCGCATAGCGGGCCCACGCGGCCACGACGAGCGCGGAAAGCTCCACCTCACCGTCGTGCTCGAGGTTGGTCCGGATCACGGGGACGAGCCACTTGGGAATCCGGTCCGAGCTCTCGGCGCACAGGCGGGCCAGGGTGTCCCGGACCTCCGGGTTCGCGAACCGCTCGACAAGCTGGTGCTTGTATGCCGTGAGGTCGACGCCCGGGACCTCGGGCAACGTCGGGGTCGCCTCGCGGTCCATGTAGGCAAGCAGGAAGTCGACGAAGAGCGGGTCCTGGCAGACCTCGTGGGCATAGCGGTAACCGGCGAGGTAGCCGAGGTAGCACAGCGCCTGATGGCTCGCGTTGAGCAACCGCAGCTTCATCAGCTCATAGGGCTCGACATCCGGCACGAGCTGGACGCCGACCTCCTCGAATGGTGGACGACCAACAGTGAAGTGGTCCTCGAGGACCCACTGCGTGAACGGCTCACAGACGACGGGCCAGCGGTCCTCCACTTCGAACCTCTCCCGGAGGGAGTCGATGTCGTCCGACGTCGTTACGGGGGTGATCCGGTCGACCATGCAGTTCGGGAACGCGACCTCGGCCCCGATCCAGGCCCCGAGCCCGTCGTCCTTGAGCCGGGCGAAGGTGCTGATCATTCTCCGGGCGACGTCACCGTTGCCGGGGATGTTGTCGCACGACATCACGGTGAATGCCGCGGTGCCGGCCTCACGCCGACGGCGCAGCGCCTCGACGATGTAGCCGAACGGGGTGGACGGCACCGCTCCCTCGACGAGGTCCGGCTGGAGGCTCGGCGCCGAGGAGTCGAGCTCCCCGGTCGAGGGTTGGAAGAGGTAGCCGCCCTCGGTGATGGTCAGCGACACGATCCGGGTCGACGGAGCGGTGAGAGCTCCGAGGACCTTCTCCGGGTCGTCCGAGGCGAGGTGGTAGCCGACCACCGACCCGATGACGCGCGGTTCCAGGGTGCCGTCCGGGTGCTTCAGGACGAGCGTGTAGAGGCCGTCCTGGGGCACGAGGGCGTCCCGCATCCGGAAGTCCTGCGGCATCGTCCCGACCCCGATGATGCCCCAGTCGAGGGCCGTGCCCTGGTTCATCAGGGAGTCCACGTACATCGCCTGGTGCGCGCGGTGGAACCCGCCGACGCCGAAGTGGACGATGCCCGGCGTGACCCGGCTGCGGTCGTAGGTCGGACGGGCCACCGACTCGGGCAGGGAGGCCAGCGCGGCCTGGTTCAGCGGCATACCGGGTCCTTTGGTCGACTACTTGACGGCGCCCAGTGACAGACCCTGGACGAGCTTGTCCTGGGCCGCGAACCCGGCGATGAGGACCGGGAGCGAGACGACGAGGGACGCGGCACAGACCTTGGCCAGGAAGAGCCCCTGGCTGGTGACGAACCCGGTGAGGAACACCGGGGCCGTCTGGGCGACGGTGCCGGTCAGAACCCGGGCGAACAGGAGCTCGTTCCAGCTGAAGATGAACGAGATCAACCCGGCCGCGGCGATGCCCGGCAGGACGACCGGGGCGATGATCGACCGCAGGGTCCGGACGAGCCCCGCGCCGTCGACCTGGGCGGCCTCGAGCATCTCCACCGGGACCTCCGCGAGGAAGGACCGCAACATCCAGACGACGATCGGGAGGTTCATCGACGTGTAGAGCACGATGAGGAACCAGATGTTGTCGAGGAGGTGCACGTTCTGGGCGAAGAGGTAGATCGGGAGCAGGCCGGCGACGACCGGAAGCATCTTCGTCGAGAGGAAGAAGAACATGACGTCGGTCCACTTCTTCACCGGCTTGATGGATAGGGCGTAGGCCGCCGGAAAGGCGAGCAGCAGCACGAGCACCGTGGAGAGGACGCTGGCAGTGACGGAGTTGAGCAGTGGCGGCCACGGACCGGACTCGAAGAAGGCCCGGTAGCCGTCGACCGTCAACGGCGCCGCGATGGAGGGCGGGTTGGTCGCGGCGTCCGGCTCGGAGTGGAACGACGTCAGGGCCATCCACAGCACCGGCAGCACGAAGAGGACTCCGACGACCCAGGCCACGACCGTGAGGACGGTGCCACTGCGCGGCGGCTTGTTGTGGCGCAGCGCGGCCGACGCCCGTGTTCTCGCCGTTGACGCAGTTGACGCCGTTGACGCGGCTGTGGCGCTCATCGTCCGGTCTCCTCCTGGAACAGTGTCGAGACGCTGCGCAGGGCGAAGGTCGCGATGATGATCGTGCCGATGACGACGACCACACCTGCGGCAGAGGCTCGTCCGTAGTCGTGCGCCGTGTAGAAGGTCTGGTAGATGGTGTACGGCAGGTTCGCCGTGCCGAGGCCACCGGCCGTGATGGTGAAGACATGGTCGAAGTTCTGCACCACGTAGATCGACCCCAGCAGACCGCTCAGCTCGAGGTACTGGCGCAGGTGGGGAAAGGTCATGTAGCGGAAGATCTGCCAGCCGCCGGCGCCGTCGATCCGGGCCGCCTCGACGACGTCGAGCGGTCGGCTCTGGAGGCCGGCGAGCAGAATCAGCATCATGAACGGGGTCCACTGCCAGACGAGGGCGAAGATGACGGACGGGAGCGGGAAGCTGCTGATCCAGTCGGGCTGGGCCCATTCCTGTCCGAAGAGGCGTCCGACTGCCCGCAGGGTGCCGTTGAAGAGGCCGTACTCCGGGTTGTAGAGGGCGTGCTTCCACAACAGCGCGGCGGCGACGGGCACGACGAGGAACGGTGTGATCATCATCGTCCTGACGATGCCCCGACCGCGGAAGTTGCGGTCGAGCAGGAGGGCCACGAGCATCCCGATGACAAGGCTGAGAAGGACGACCGCCGCCGTGAGGATGATCGTCACGAAGATCGCCGAGCGAGTGTTCGCGTCGGTGAGAACCCGCCGGAAGTTGTCCAACCCGGCGAAGCCGATCTCGTCCGGGTAGTAGGCGTTCCAGTTCATGAACGAGGTGATCACCGTGACGACGAACGGCAGCTGGGTCACGACGATCATGAAGATCAGGGCCGGCAGGAGGGGTGCCCGGCGTGCCCAGGCGCCAGCCCTCTCCATCGACCCCCTGGCTGGCGCAGCGCTCGTGCGCACCTTCGCTGCTGCAACGGTGGAGCTCATCCGCGCCTCCTCCTCGGTGACCGGCAGCGTCGCCTCTGGCGGGTCATCGCGCTCCCCTCGCCCGATAGCGGTCGGCAACGTCATCGGCGAGCTCCTGCCCCTTGTCCAGAGCCGCCTTGACGGTCGTCTGCCCCGCGATCGCTGCGCTGACGTCCTGGGAGACCTGGGTGCCGAGATCCGGGAACTCGGGAATGTCGACGAACTGGATGCCGGTGGCCGGCCTGGGCTGGACCCCGGGGTTGCTCGGGTCTGCCGCCTCGATGGCGGCCTTGGTCGGCTCGGCGAAGGACTTCGCCTCCGCGAGGTAGTCGGGGTTCTCGTAGGTCGACGCTCGCTTGCCGGCAGGAACGCGCGACCAGCCGAGCTGGCTGCCCACGAGGTTCTCGTACTCCTTGCCGGAGGCCCAGGAGATGAACTTCCAGGCGTTGTCCTTCTTCGAGCTCGCCTGCTGGATGCCCCAGGCCCACGAGTAGAGCCACCCGGCGCTCTTCGTCTTGACGACGGGCGCCGCGGCATACCCGATCTTGCCCTTGACCGGCGAGTCGGCGGCCTCGAGGGAGCCGGCCGCCGAGGTGGCGTCGTACCACATGGCCACACTGCCCTGTTCGAGGTTGTTGAGGCACTCGGTGAAGCCGGCCTGCGGGGCGCCCTTCTCGCCGTGGGCCGTGACGAGGTCGACGTAGAACTGCGTCGCCGCGGTGAACTCCGGTGAGCTGACCTTGGCGTTCCAGTCCTTGTCGAACCAGGTGCCGCCGAAGGTGTTGACGACCGTGGTCAGCGGGGCGAAGAGCTGACCCCACCCGGGCTGTCCGCGCAGGCAGATGCCCTTCATGTTCGGCTGCGCTCCGTCGACCTTGGCGGCGATGTCCGCAACTTGCTGCCATGTCGGTCTGGCGGGCATCGTCACCCCCTTGGACGCCAAGATGTCCTTGCGGTACATCAGGAACGAGCTCTCGCCGTAGAACGGCTCGCCGTAGATGACGTCGTCTCTGCTCATCGACTTCGTCATCGGGCCGAGGATGTCGCGCTGGTCGAAGCTGGTGTCCTTGGCGATGTAGTCGCTCAGCGGAGCGATCCACTTGCTGCGCGCGTAGATGGGGATCTCGAAGTTGCTCACGGAAGCCACGTCGTACTGTCCGGCCTGGCTCGAGAACTCCTGGCTGATCTTGTCCCGCACGTCGTTCTCGGGCAGGACGGTGTAGTTCACCGTGATGCCCGTCTTCGCGGTGAAGTTCTGGGCGGTGAGCTTCTGGAGGTCGACCATCTGGGGGTTGTTGACCATCAGGACGTTGATCGTGTTCGCACCGCCGCCGCCCCCGCCGCCGCCCCAGCCGGCGCAGCCGCTCAGGCTGACGGACAGGACCAGCACGCCCGCGAGTGCCGACCCGGTCCGCATGCTCCGGGCGCTCGTGGCCGCGGCCTGCTTGCTGCGTCGCTGCACGGTGACGTCCTTGTCCTCGGTTGGTTTCGGTGCCACGATGTCTTGGTCGCTCATCTGAGCATGGCCGCGCTCACATGTTCAGAGGAGTCAACCGCCGCCGCGGCGACCTGTCAAGGGGCACGGGGAGGCGGTAGCGGGCCGCCGTCCGGCGGCTCGGCCGACAACGACAAGGAAGGCAGATGGAGCTCTCGGGCTTTGCCGGAGGACCGGCCCACCTGGTGCTGACGGAGACCGTGGCCCGGATGTTCTACGTCGACGGGCGGTCCAAGGTCGAGATCGCCCGGGACCTCGACATCAGCCGGTTCAGGGTCGCCCGCCTCCTCGAGCAGGCCAGGTCCAGCGGCCTGGTGCGTGTCGAGATCGGCCATCCGGGAAGCATCGACACCGCGCTGTCGAAACAGCTCCGCGAGCACCTCGGGCTGCGTACCGTCATCGTCGTCGACACTGCGGAGCGGGACCCGGCTGCGCTACGGAAGGTCCTGGGCCAGGCGGCGGGTGCGCTGCTCGCCGAGACCGTCACCCGGGACGACGTCCTCGGACTCGCCTGGGCCAGGTCGGTGGCCAGCACGGTCGCGGCGCTCGCCTCGATGCCCCCCGTCCCCGTCGTCCAGCTGACGGGGTCTCTCGCCCGGGACGACGTGGCGGCGACGTCGATCGAGCTCGTACGGGAGGTGGCCAGGATCACCGGGGCGCCGGCGATGTTCTTCTACGCCCCCTTCCTCCTCCCCGACATCGCGACGGCCACGACCCTGCGCCGACAGCCCGATGTCGCACGGGCCATCCGTGCCTTTCCGTCGGTGACCAGAGCGGTCGTGGGTCTCGGTGCGTGGGCCGACAGCCAGAGCACGATCCACGACGCCATGTCTCCACGGGAGCGCGCGGTCCTCGACCGGGCAGGAGCCGTGGCCGACCTGTCCGGCATCTTCCTCGACGAGGACGGCGCTGTCGTCGGGCGCGAGCAGACCGCCCGGATGATCTGCATGAACGCCGAGCAGCTCGTCGCTGTGGGCGACGTCATGGCAGTCCCCTACGGCGTCGCACGGGCGAGAGCCGTCCTGGCGGCAGTCCGAAGCGGCCTCCTGACGACGCTCGTCACCCACACCGACCTGGCCAACACGCTCGTCGCCACCGCTCCTGTCCACCGCGCCGCCCGATGAGGAGCCGCCAAGCGCAGGCAGGCGATCGGTCCGGGGACAGGGAAGCATCAGGCCTGGCCCAGTCAGCACCTCGTCCGGCCAGTGCTCACCGACCCTCGAAGGTCGCCTTGCCCGGGCCGCTCTCGACGAAGGAGGCCATCCCGCTCGAGCGGTCCCTGGTGGCGAACAGCCCGGCGAACAGCAGCCGCTCGATCGCCAAGCCCGTGTCCAGGTCGACGTCGAGGCCCTTGTCGACGGCCTCCTTGGCGGCCCGGAGCGCATAGGCCGGGCCAGCGACGAACGTGCGCATCCATGTCGTGGCGACGTCGTAGACCTCCGCAGCCGGGACGACCTTGTCGACGAGCCCGATGGACAGTGCCTCGTCGGCGCTCACGAAGCGGCCGGAGTAGATGAGGTCCTTGGCGCGGGCCGGACCGACGAGCCGGGCCAGCCGCTGGGTGCCGCCCGCGCCGGGGATGATCCCGAGGAGGATCTCCGGCTGGCCCAGCTTCGCGTTGTCGCCGGCGACCCGGAAGTCGCAGGCCAGCGCCAGCTCGCAGCCACCGCCGAGCGCATAGCCGGTGATGGCCGCCACCGTGGGCTTCGGGATCCGCGCCACCGCGGTGAGCGAGCTCTGGAGCGCGGCCGAGCGGTCCACCATGTCCGTGTAGGACATCCGCTGCATCTCCTTGATGTCCGCGCCCGCAGCGAAGACCTTCTCGCCGCCGTAGACGACCACGGCAGCGACGTCGCGCCGCTCCGCCGCCTCGCCAGCGGCGGCCCGGATCTCCTCCTGGACCTGCACGGACAAGGGGTTCATCGGGGGCCGGTCGAGGCGGATCGTGCCGATCCCGGCCGCCACCTCGAGCCGGACGAACTCCGCGGACCCGCTCACGCCTGGTCCTGTGGGCGGTGCCGGGGCTCGTCGTCGCCCTCGACGCCGTCCTGGCGGGCGAGCGGTCCTGCCGCGTCGCCGGGGTCCTCCCCCGCCTGGGCGACAGCCGCCTGCTCGGCAGCGGCCTGCGCGGCTGCCGCCTGCTCGGCCAGAGCCTGCTGCTCCTCGGGCGGCAGGAAGGAGGCGTGCCACATCTGGACCACCTCCATGATGAGGTTGACGGTGATCTGGAAGAGCGTCGAGATGTCGACACCGTCCGTGACGACGTGCTCGCCGGTGACGACGAGGTTGTCGTTCGCGATGCCGACCTTGACCAGGTTGAGCTGGAGGGTGAAGTCGTTCGAGCGCTGCAGCCGGGTCAGCGCGTCCTGCGGCACCTGCTCACCGATCATCCACTGGCCGAAGATCCGCATCACCGGGAAGTCGCCGTCCTGGCAGCGGACGAACAGCTGCTGGGCCGGCTCGCCGATGGTGAAGGCGACGTCACCGTCGGCGTCGATGTTGGGGTCGAGACCGACGTCCTTGAGGACGTCGAGGACACGTCCCCGCAGCGGGTGCTCGTCCGCGGGGGGCGGGAAGTTGGGCAGGCTGGTGGGATCGCTCATGGTTCCACCGTAACCGCCCCTACCCTTTGGGCCATGTGCCCCCCGCCACCGCGTCGTCCCCTCCGGGACCTTCCGCCGGCCCCCGGCCTGAGCCTCGTGGAGGGCGGCGCGGAGGTGTGCGTCTACGCCGGGCACGCGGACGCCGTCGACATCTGCCTCTTCGAACCCGGCGACGTCCTGGGCACCTCCGAACGGCGCGTCCCGCTCACCGAGCGGGCCCACGGCTACTGGTTCGGCCACCTCCCCGGGGTGGGACCGGGCCAGCGGTATGCCGTGCGGGCGGCAGGGCCGTGGCGCCCCGAGTCCGGTCTGCGGCACAACCGCGCCAAGCTCCTCCTGGACCCCTACGCCCGGGCCATCGAGGGCGAGGTGCGCTGGCGGCCGGAGGTGTTCGGGCACGAGGTCGGCGTCGAGCTCGCCGGCGACGGCGGGCTCCTCGACGACCGTGACTCCGCTGCCTGCACTCCCCGATGCGTCGTCGTCGACGAGCGGTTCGACTGGGAGGAGGACACGCCGCCGCGCCGCCCGCTGGGGGAGTCGCTGATCTACGAGGTCCACGTCCGCAACCTCACCCAGCAGCTGCCGGGAGTCCCCGAGGCGCTGCGCGGCACGTATGCCGGGCTGGCGCACCCCGTGACCATCGAGCACCTGACCCGCCTCGGCGTCACCGCCGTCGAGCTCCTGCCCGTCCAAACCTTCACGAGCGAGCCGCAGGTCGTCAGCCGGGGCCTGGAGAACCACTGGGGCTACAACACCCTCGGCTTCTTCGCACCTCATGCCGCCTACGCCTCGAACCCGGACCCGCAGGGGGTGCTCGACGAGTTCAAGGGCATGGTCAAGCTCCTGCACCGGGCCGGCATCGAGGTCCTCCTCGACGTCGTCTACAACCACACCTGCGAGCAGGGCGTGACCGGCGCCACCCTCAGCTGGCGCGGTCTGGACAACCGCGCGTACTACCGCCTCGACGAGCGCGGTCACGACATCGACGTCACCGGCTGTGGCAACACGCTCGACCTCAGCCACCCGGTGGTCTGCCGCATGGTCCTCGACTCGTTGCGCTACTGGGTGCAGGAGTGCCACGTCGACGGGTTCCGCTTCGACCTGGCGGTGGCCCTGGCCCGCGGCCGCTCGGAGGAGTACGACCCGAACCACCCGTTCCTCGTCGCCCTGCGCACCGATCCCGTCCTCTCCCGGGTCAAGAACATCGCCGAGCCGTGGGACCTCGGCATTCATGGCTGGCGCACGGGTCGGTTCCCGCCGCCGTTCAGCGAGTGGAACGACCGCTACCGCGACACCGTCCGCTCGTTCTGGCTCGCCGACCTCGACCGCGACAACCGGGAGCGGACCGGCCACGGGGTGCGGGACCTCGCGACCCGGCTCGCCGGCTCGCAGGACCTCTTCGGCGCCCGGGACCGGGGTCCCATCGCCTCCATCAACTACGTCGCAGCCCACGACGGCTTCACGGCGGCGGACCTGACGACCTACAACAGCAAGCACAACCACGCCAACGGCGAGGGCAACCAGGACGGCTCGGACGACAACAGGTCCTGGAACCACGGGGTCGAGGGACGGGCCGACGCGAGCACCGAGCACACCCGGCGGCGCTCGGTGCGAAACCTGCTCGGCACCCTGCTCGCCTCGACCGGAGTGCCGATGCTGGGCGGCGGCGACGAGATCGGACGGACCCAGCGCGGCAACAACAACGCCTACTGCCAGGACAACGAGGTGTCCTGGTTCGACTGGGACCTGCAGGACTGGCAGCGCGACCTGCTCGAGACGACCCGCTTCCTCGCCGGTCTGCGGGCCGGCCACCCCGCGCTACGGCAACGGATGTTCTTCTCCGGCAACCAGGTCCGCGAGGACGGGTCGACCGACCTCGGCTGGTTCGACGCGGCCGGCCGGCCGATGACGGCGCAGGCCTGGGCCGACCCGGCGTCACGCACCGTGTCGATGTTGCTCGACGGCGCCGACCTCGGCGAGGACTCGATGCTCGTCCTCTGCCACGGCGGCGCCCACATGCTCGAGGTGACGCTGCCCACGCCGGCCGGGCTCACGGCATACGAGCTGCTCTGGGACAGCGTGTGGGAGAGACCGCAGGCCCCCCAGCCCGCTGCCCTTGCCGGCCGATCGTTTCCGGTGACCGCGGCGTCGATGCGGATCTACCGCGTGGTCGCCTCCACCTGACCCTCACCGCACGCCTTCGCCGGCTCCCGCACCACCCGTTAGAGCTTCCACCGGACTACCTTGTCCTCAGGGCTCAATGGTGAGACCCCGCACCCGAGGAGTGGACCATGGACTCGAAAACCCTGCTGTGGATCATCGTGGCCGTTGTCGTCATCGCGATCATCGTCGCGGTCGTTCTGTCGCAGAACCGCAAGAGGCAGGCAGAGAGCAACCGGGCCGAGGCAGCGCAGCTGCGCGACACATCGGCCGAGAGCAACCTGAAGCTCCAGGAGCAGGAGGCGTCGGCGGCCGGGGCGGAGGCAGAGGCTCGCAGGGTGCGCGCCGAGGCCGACCAGCGCTCCGCGGAGGCCAGGCGGCTCGAGGTCGAGGCAGAGCGCCGCGGCCAGGACCGCAACACTGCGAGCGAGGAGCACGAGTCGACGCTGCGCCGTGCCGATGCGCTCGACCCCGACGTCCGCACCGACAAGGAGGGATTCCACCTCGACGAGGACGGCAACCGGATCGACGACGGTCCCATGCCGCCCACCCCCGCGTCGCCGGTCCACGAGGGCTCCGACCACGTCGACCAGGACCACGGGCACGAGCACGCCCAAGGGGTCGACGCCGCCGAGACCACTCCGAGCGACCTCCGGAAACGTCGCGACCGCGACGGTGGCGGTCTCACGGGCTGAGACCCACAGCGCCCGCCCGCGGGTCAGGCGTTAGCGACGAGTCCGAGCTCGCTGGAGCCGGCGATCGAGGGGTGGCACGGCAGCACCCGCACGCTGTAGCCGAAGGAGCCGGTGCGGGAGAGGACAAGCGAGCCGGCGTACTGGTGGCGGGCGCCCTCGTAGTTCTGCACGTGCTCGAGCGACGCCACCTCGATGCCGCCGGTCAGCTCGTCGGCGTCGTTCGTGCGGCCGTGGACGACCTGGACGCTGACGTCCTCGGGGGCGAGCCCACCGAGGTCGACGTACGCCTTGACGTGGAGGACGTCACCGATCTGTGGGGAGTCCGACACGCCGGACGGCTCGACGTGGTCGACCCGCACCGACGGCCAGGCCGCCCGCACCCTGGCCTTGAAGGCGGCGAGGTCCTTCGCCCCGGCATACGTGGGGCCGTTCAGGGCCCGACCGGCCCGCGCCGCGGGCGCGTACAGCCGGGTCACGTAGTCGCGGACCATCCGGCTCGCGAGAACCTTCGGCCCCAGCGTCTCGAGCGTGTGCACGACCATCTCGATCCAGTGCAGCGGCAGCCCGGCGTCGTTGACGTCGTAGAAGTGCTCCCGCACGGAGTTCTCGATGAGGTCGTAGAGCGCCGACGCCTCGATGTCGTCGCGCCGGTCGGCGTCCTCGACGCCGTCGGCCGTCGGGATGGCCCAGCCGTTGACGCCGTCGTACCACTCGTCCCACCACCCGTCGAGGATCGAGAGGTTGAGCCCGCCGTTGAGGGCGGCCTTCATGCCGGAGGTGCCACAGGCCTCGAAGGGTCGCAGCGGGTTGTTCAGCCAGACGTCGCAGCCCGGGTAGAGGTACTGCGCCATGCCGATGTCGTAGTTCGGGAGGAAGACGATCCGGTGCCGGATCTTGGGGTCGTCCGCGAACTGCACCATCTGCTGGATGAGCTTCTTGCCGGTCTCGTCTGCAGGGTGGGACTTGCCGGCGATGACGAGCTGCACCGGACGGTCGGGGTCGAGGAGGATCTCCTTGAGCCGGTCGGGGTCACGCAGCATGAGGGTGAGCCGCTTGTAGGTCGGCACCCGCCGGGCGAAGCCGATCGTCAGCACGTCGGGGTCCAGCACGTCGTCGACCCAGCCGAGCTCGGCCCGGGTCGCGCCCCGTTTGAGCCACGACGAGCGCAGCCGGCGACGGACTTCGATGACCAGCTGCTCGCGCATCTCGCGCTTGGTCGACCAGATCTCGTCCCACGGCACGTTGCGGACCCGGCTCCACGCGTCGGCGCCCTCGACGTCAACGGTGCCGATGTGCTTGCGGGCCAGGCCGAACACTCGTCGGTCAACCCACGTCGGGGCGTGGACACCGTTGGTGACGCTGGTGATCGGGACCTCGGAGTCGTCGAAGCCGGGCCACAGGCCGTCGAACATGCCACGGCTGACCTCCCCGTGCAGCAGCGAGACCCCGTTGGAGCGCTGGGCAAGGCGCAGCCCCATGACGGCCATGTTGAACATGCCTGCCTCGCCGCCCTCGTAGTCCTCGGCGCCGAGTGCCAGGAGCCGGTCCACGGGGATCCCGGGGATCGCGTTGTCGCCGCCGAAGTACAGGTTGATCCGGTCGGCCGAGAAGCGGTCGATGCCGGCCGAAACCGGCGTGTGGGTCGTGAAGAGGGTCGCGGAGCGGACCGCCTCGAGCGCCTCGTCGAAGGTCATGCCCTGGTCGCGGACAAGCTCGGTGATCCGCTCGACACCGAGGAAGCCCGCGTGGCCCTCGTTCGAGTGGTACACGTCCGGCTCCGGTGCGTCGGTGAGCCGCGACCACAGCCGCAGCGCGCGCACGCCGCCCACGCCCAGCAGGAGCTCCTGCTCCAGCCGCCGGTCGCCTCCCCCGCCGTAGAGGGCGCCGGTGATCTCCCGTGCGGCCTCGTCGTTGCCGGGCACGTCCGAGTCGAGCAGCAGCAGCGGCACGCGGCCGACCTGTGCCTTGAGGACGTGGGCCCTGAGAACCCGGCCTCCCGCGAGCGCGATCTCGATGACGCACGGTCGCCCGTCGGCCTCGCGCAGGAGCGACAGCGGAAGACCGTCGGGGTCCAGGACGGGGTAGGTCTCCTGCTGCCAGCCGTCCCGGTTGAGGGACTGCTTGAAGTAGCCGGTCTTGTAGAACAGGCCGACGCCGATGATCGGGACGCCGAGGTCGGACGCGCTCTTGAGGTGGTCGCCGGCGAGGATGCCGAGCCCGCCGGAGTACTGGGGCAGGACGGAGCTGATGCCGAACTCGGGGCTGAAGTAGGCGATGGCCCTCGGCGCGCCCTGCCCGTCCTCGTCCTGCGCCTGCGCCCAGGCCTGGTACCAGCGCGGCGCGTCCAGGTACTCGTCGAGGGAGGCCCTGACCTGCGCCACCCGGGCGACGAAGACCGCGTCCTCGGCGAGAGCGGCGAGCCGGTCGGCGCTCAGACCGGCGAGCAGCTGCACGGAGTCGCCCTTGAACCTGCGCCAGCCGTCGGGGTCGATCTCCTCGAACAGTACGCGGGTGGAGATGTCCCAGGAGAACCGGAGGTTTTGCGCCAGCTCGCCCAGGGCGGTGATGGGAGCGGGCAGGACGGTGCGCACGTTGAAGTGGCGGATGGCCTTCACCGCGCAGACTATAGACGGTCGGTTGTCGGGCTTCTGCAGGCGTTTCACGTCCTCTCAGAAGCCGGGCGACACCCGGCCCCCGCGGTAGAGGCTTCCCTCCGCCACCGAGTAGCGTCGGGACCGTGACTGCGACTCCCGCCGCTGCGTCCTCGAGCACCGTCTCCCCACCCTCGACCACGGTCCCGTCGACCACCATCCCGTCGCCCCGCGAAGTGCTGCCCGAGCAAGTCACACCCTTCGGCCGGATCCCGGTCCAGTCCGTCCGTCCGCTGGTCGACGGGGGCACCCGTCCGGCGAAGTCCGTGGAGGGTGAGGAGTTCGTCGTCGCGGCCCAGGTCTTCCGCGAGGGGCACGACGCCGTCGGCGCGACGGCCGTGCTCACCGACACCGACGGCGCGGACCACCACTTCCCCATGCAGGTCGACAACCCGGGCCTCAGCTGGTGGAGCGCCACCGTAGTCGCCGACCACCCGGGCTGGTGGACGTACTGCGTCGAGGGCTGGTCCGACCCCTACGGGACCTGGGCCCACGATGCGACGATCAAGGTCGAGGCCGACATCGACGCCGAGATGATGCTCGAGGAGGGCGCCCGGGTCCTCGAGCGGGCGATCCGCTCGTATGCCGTGGGGCCGGCGGCCGCCGGCGCGGCGCTCTTGGGGCCGGCGGCCGCCGGCGCGGCGCTCTTGGGGCCGGCGGCCGCCGGGGCGGGCGCAGACCTCGGCACGCTCCGCGACGCGGTGACCGCCCTGCGGGACACCACCCGGCCCGCCCCGGCCCGCTTGCACGCGGCCACGTCTGCCGAGGTGCAGGAGATCTTCGCGGCACACCCCTACCGCGAGATGGTCAGCCGCAGCCCGGCATACCCCCTGCTCGTCGAGCGTGAGCTCGCGCTCTTCGGCGCCTGGTACGAGATCTTCCCGCGGTCCGAGGGCGCCTGGTACGACGAGGAACAGGGCCGCTGGCACTCCGGCACGTTGCGGACCTCGGCCGAGCGGCTCGGGGCGATCGCCGGGATGGGCTTCGACGTCGTCTACCTCACCCCGGTCCATCCCATCGGGACGACCGCGCGCAAGGGACGCAACAACGCCCTCACCGCCCAGCCGGGGGACCCGGGCAGCCCCTACGCCATCGGCTCTCCGGCCGGGGGTCACGACTCGATCCATCCCGACCTCGGCACCTTCGAGGACTTCGACCACTTCGTGCGGACCGCCCGGCGAAACGGTCTCGAGGTCGCCCTCGACATCGCGCTCCAGTGCTCCCCCGACCACCCCTACGTCGCCGAGCATCCCGAGTGGTTCACGACGCGTGCCGACGGCAGCATCGCCTACGCCGAGAACCCGCCGAAGAAGTACCAGGACATCTACCCGCTGAACTTCGACAAGGACCCCGGGGGCGCTTACGCCGAGATGCGCCGGATGATCCAGGTCTGGATCGACCATGGCGTCACCCTCTTCCGCGTGGACAACCCGCACACCAAGCCGGTCCAGTTCTGGCAGTGGATCATCGCCGACGTCGCCAGGGACCACCCGGAGGTCATCTGGCTGTCGGAGGCGTTCACGAAGCCGGCGATGATGCACAGCCTCGCGAAGGCCGGGTTCCAGCAGTCCTACACGTACTACGCGTGGCGCAACCTCCGGTGGGAGATCGAGGAGTACCTTCGCGAGCTGTCCGGCGAGACCGCTGCGTTCCTGCGGCCCTCCTTCTGGCCGACCACCCACGACATCCTCACGCCGTACCTGCAGTACGGCGGTCCGACGGCCTGGACGCTGCGCGCTGCCCTCGCTGCGACGCTCTCCCCCGCCTACGGCGTCTACGCCGGTTACGAGCTCATGGAGAACGTCGCCCGGCCGGGCGTCGAGGAGCAGATCGACAACGAGAAGTACGAGTACAAGGACCGCCACTGGGAGGACTACGAGCCCGGTGGGTCGAAGGAGGGGCAGTCACTCGCCGGCTACCTCAAGAAGCTCAACACGATCCGCAGGGCCCACCCGGCGCTGCGGTGGCTGCGCAATCTCACCTTCCACAGCGCCGACGACGAGAACGTGATCGTCTTCTCCAAGTCGCGGGTGGTGGACGGCCTTCGTGACACGATCCTCGTCGTCGCGAACCTCGACCCGCACGCCACCCGCGAGACGACCGTCCACCTGGACATGCCGGCACTCGGGGTCGGCTGGGCCGACCACTTCCGCGCCCGCGAGCTGATCACCGAGCAGACGTGGATCTGGCAGGAGGACAACTACGTCCGGCTCGGCCCGGACACCCATCCCATCCACGTTCTCGAGGTCAGGAGCATCTGAGCGTGCAAGGACTCAACCTCTCGCAGCCGGGTCTGCGCCACGACCCCGAGTGGTACAAGACGGCCGTCTTCTACGAGGTCCTGGTGCGCGCCTTCGCCGACTCCAAGGGCTCCGGCTCGGGCGACTTCTCCGGCCTAATCGCGCGGCTGGACTACCTGCAGTGGCTCGGCATCGACTGCCTCTGGCTGCCGCCGTTCTACGCCTCGCCCCTGCGTGACGGCGGCTACGACATCGCCGACTTCCAGGCCGTCCTGCCGGAGTTCGGCACGTTGCCGGAGTTCATCGAGCTCGTCTCGCAGGCGCACGCCCGGGGCATCCGGATCGTCACCGACCTCGTCATGAACCACACCTCGGACCAGCACCCGTGGTTCCAGGCGAGCCGGGCCGAGCCGGAGGGTCCCTTCGGTGACTACTACGTGTGGTCGGACAGCGACGAGGGCTACAGCGACGCCCGGGTCATCTTCGTCGACACCGAGGTCACCAACTGGAGCTTCGACCCGGTCCGCCGGCAGTTCTTCTGGCACCGCTTCTTCTCCCACCAGCCGGACCTCAACTTCGAGAACCCCAGGGTCCAGGAGGAGATGTTCGACATCGTCCGCTTCTGGATGGACCTCGGCATCGACGGCTTCCGGCTGGACGCGGTCCCCTACCTCTTCGAGGAGGAGGGCACCAACTGCGAGAACCTTCCCCGGACCCACGCCTTCCTCGCCGACCTGCGGGCCATGGTCGACAAGGAGTACCCCGGGCGCATCCTCCTCGCCGAGGCCAACCAGCTGCCGGCGGAGGTGGTCGACTACTTCGGCACGTCCGCCGCCCCGGAGTGCCAGATGTGCTTCCACTTCCCCGTCATGCCGCGCCTCTACTACTCCCTCCGCGAGGAGAAGGCGGCCCCGATTATCGACGTCCTCGCGGACACCCCCGACATCCCGCCGGGCGGGCAGTGGGGGACCTTCCTGCGCAACCACGACGAGCTCACCCTCGAGATGGTCTCTCCGGAGGAACGCGTCGCCATGTACGGCTGGTACGCGCCCGACCCGCGGATGCGCGCCAACATCGGCATCCGCCGCCGGCTCGCGCCCCTGCTCGACAACTCCCGGCCGGAGATCGAGCTCATCCACGCCCTGCTGCTGTCCCTGCCCGGCTCCCCGTGCCTCTACTACGGCGACGAGATCGGCATGGGCGACAACATCTGGCTCAACGACCGCGACGCCGTCCGCACCCCGATGCAGTGGAGCCCCGACCGCAACTCCGGCTTCTCGAGCGTGGACCCGGGCAAGCTCTTCCTTCCGGTGATCTCCAGCCTCGTCTACCACTACAACAACCTCAACGTCGAGGCGCAGATGGCGACGTCGTCCTCGATGCTCCACTGGCTGAGGGGGATGCTCCAGGTCCGCAGCCGGCACACGGTCTTCGGCCTCGGCGACTTCCGGGTCTGCCGGGCCGACAACGAGGCGGTCCTGGCCTACGTCCGCAGTGCCGAGAGCTCCAGCGTCAGTGGCGGCGAGGACCAGCTGCCCGAGACGGTGCTGTGCGTCAACAACCTGTCCTCCCGTCCGCAGGCGACGACGATCCACCTGCCGCAGGAGTATGCCGGGGCGCAGCTCGTCGACCTCTTCGGGGGGCACGGCTTCCCGAAGATCGACGGCGACGGGTGTGTGCTGATCACGATGGGCTCACGCGACTTCTTCTGGCTCCGGGTGCGGGGGACGGACCATGGCGGCTGAGCAGCCAGCGGCCGCCGCCCTCGCCCCCGCGCTGAAGGACTTCCTGCCCACCTGGCTCGCCGAGCAACGCTGGTATGCCGGGAAGGGCCGGCGCCCGGTGCTGCGGCGTCTGGGGGGCTTCCGCTTCGAGGACCCCGACGGCGAGGTCGGCGTCGAGACGCACGTCACCGCCGACGTGTCGGTCCATCCCGCCGTGGTCTACCAGGTGCCGCTGTCCTATCGCGCTGCGCCGCTCGCCGGCGCCGAGCACGCCCTCGTCGCGACGACCGAGCACAGCCGGCTCGGCAGACGCTGGGTCTACGACGCGACCCACGACCCGGTCTACGTCACGGCCCTGCTGAAGCTCGTCCTCGGCTCGGGGTCCTCCGACCCGGCTCGGGGGACAGAGGGCGGGGGCGCCGTGGCGCGGGGGATGCACACGAGCGGGCCCACCGACGTCGTCCTCACCGCGTCGTCGGTCCTGCGCGGCGAGCAGTCCAACACCTCGATCATCTGCACGGTCCACGACCCGTCCGGCAGGCCGGCCGAGCCCATCATCGTCAAGGTCTTCCGCACGCTGCAGCCGGGCGACAACCCGGACGTCGTCGTGCAGTCCGCGCTCACCGGGGCCGGCTCGACCCAGGTCCCCGAGACGATCGGCTACGTCTCGGGACACTGGGTCGCGCCCGACCACGTCGAGGCCAGGGCACGGCACGAGGGCGACATCGACGCCAGCCTCAAGGCCGCCGTCGCTGCCCGCACCCGAGTCGTCAACCAGATCCACAAGGACCGCCAGGCCGCTGCCGCCGCCCAGGTCAGCGAGAGGGCACGGGTGTCCAAGCAGCGTGCCCTCGAGGTCAGGCGTCGCCGCGAGGCGGTGCGCCCGACGCTCCACGAGGCGTTGCTCGCCGACAAGGAGACGCTCGAGCGGAGGATCGACGCCGAGGGACTGCCCGACCCGGACGCTGTGCCGGTGCCGGCCCTGCCGAGGCGCGAGCTGCCGCGCATCCCGGGCCGCGGCGAGTTCCCGGAGTTCGTCCCCGAGGTCGTCGGCGGCCACCTCGCCTTCGCCCAGCGCTTCTTCCCCGGCGTCGAGGACGCCTGGCGGGTCGCCCTGCGAGCAGCGGGGAGCGGCACCGACTTCTCGGCGCAGGCCCGCGAGCTCGGGAAGGCCACGGCACGGATCCACGTCAGCCTCGCCGAGGCGCTCGGCACCGAGGCGGCCTCCGACGACGCCCGCCGGGTGGTGTTGGACTCCATCAGGACCCGGTATGTCGCCGCCCTCGGGGAGGTGCCCGCCCTGGCCGCCCACGAACGTGCCGTCCACGGCATACTCGACGCGTTCGCGGCGCTGAGCTGGCCCGACCTGCAACGGGTGCACGGCGACTACCACCTGGGACAGGTGCTGCAGGTCGCGGACCGCGGCTGGGTCGCCGTCGACTTCGAGGGAGAGCCGTTGCGGCCCCTGTCGGAACGGGTCCGCCCCGACCTGGCACTGCGCGACGTCGCCGGGATGCTGCGGTCCTTCGACTACGCCGGAGGCTCTGTCGAGCTGGCCCGTCCGGGCACCTCGGCAAGAGGCTGGGTGGAGGGCTGCCGGGGCGCCTTTCTCGACGGCTACGCCGGGGTGACCCGTCTCCACCATCCGTCGGCCGCCACGATGATCCGGGCCCTCGAGCTCGACAAGGCGCTCTACGAGGTCGTCTACGAGGCCCGCAACCGCCCCACCTGGCTGGCCATCCCGGCCACCGCCATCGACCGCCTCATCGCCGACAGCAAGGTTTCGCCATGACGAGCGTCCCGTCCACGCCGCAGATCGGCGACGAGAGTGCCGTCCGGGCCCTCCTCGAGGGCCGGCACTCCCAGCCGCACGACCTCCTCGGCCACCACCTCGGCCCCGGAGGCCTCACGGTCACGGCATACCGGCCGCTGGCCCGCTCGGTGCGCACCCGGCTCGCCGACGGAACGACCTTCGAGCTCGACCACATCCGGGGGGGCATCTGGTCCGGCACCGCCGCCGGGGTGTCGACGACCCAGGACTACCGGCTGCTCGTGGCCTACGACGACGGCTTCGAGCACGAGCACGACGACCCCTACCGCTTCGCCCCCACCCTTGGCGAGATCGACCGGCACCTCATCAACGAGGGTCGGCACGAACAGCTGTGGACCGTTCTGGGCTCGCACGTGCGCACCTACGGCGGCCCGATGGGTGCGGTTCACGGCGTCTCGTTCGCCGTGTGGGCACCCCGGGCGAGGTCCGTCCACGTCGTCGGCGACTTCAACGGCTGGGACACCGTCTCCCATCCGATGCGCCTGCTCGGGACCACCGGCATCTGGGAGCTCTTCGTGCCGGGGGCCGGCGAGGGGATGAACTACCAGTACGCGATCCGCGGAGCCGACGACGTCGTCCGACCGCACACCGACCCCATGGCCCGGCGCACCGAGGTCGCCCCGAAGACCGCCGCCATCGTCACCGAGTCGCACTACACCTGGGACGACCAGGAGTGGATGGCGAAGCGGGCCAACGAGAACCCGCACACCGGCCCGATGAGCACCTACGAGGTGCACCTCGGCTCGTGGCGCCAGGGCCTGAGCTACGTCGAGCTGGCCGAGCACCTCGTCAACTACGTCAAGGACCTCGGCTTCACCCACGTCGAGCTGCTGCCGGTGATGGAGCACCCCTACGTCCCGTCGTGGGGCTACCACGTCACGGGCTACTACGCCCCGACGTCCCGGTTCGGCTCTCCCGACGATTTCCGCTTCCTCGTGGATCGCCTGCACCAGAACGGGATCGGCGTCATCCTCGACTGGGTGCCGGGTCACTTCGCCACCGACTCCTGGGGGCTGGCCGAGTACGACGGCCAGGCGCTCTACGAGCACCCCGACCCGCGCAAGGGCTGGCACCCCGAGTGGGGCTCCTACATCTTCGACCTCGGCCGCAACGAGGTGCGCAACTTCCTCGTCGCCAACGCGATCTACTGGTTCGAGGAGTTCCACGTCGACGGCCTGCGGGTCGACGGCGTCGCGTCGATGCTCTACCTCGACTACGCCCGCCAGCCCGGGGAGTGGGTCCCGAACTCCTACGGCGGACGCGAGAACCTCGACGCGGTGCGGGTCCTCCAGGAGGTGAACGGCACGGCATACAAGCGGGTCCCGGGAATCGTGACCGTTGCCGAGGAGTCGACGTCGTGGGAAGGCGTCACGGCGCCGACCGACAAGGGGGGGCTCGGTTTCGGGTTCAAGTGGAACATGGGCTGGATGAACGACACCATGCGCTATCTCGGCCAGGACCCGATCTTCCGCAGCCACCACCACACCAACCTCACCTTCTCGCTGGTGTACGCCTTCACCGAGAACTTCATCCTGCCGATCAGCCACGACGAGGTCGTCCACGGCAAGGGGTCGCTGCTGCGCAAGTCGCCCGGCACCCGCGACGAGCAGCTCGCCACGCTGCGCGCCTTCCTCGCCTACCTCTGGTCGCACCCGGGCAAGCAGCTGATCTTCATGGGCTGCGAGTTCGCCCAGGAGTCGGAGTGGGCCGACGGGCGCAGCCTCGACTGGTGGCTCCTCGACCAGCCGGCGCACCACCGCGTCCACGCCCAGGTCAAGGAGATGAACGCGATCTACACGAGCCACCGCCAGCTGTGGGAGTACGACTCCGACCCGGCCGGCTTCGCGTGGCTCAACGCCGACGACGCGCCGCACAACACGTTGTCCTACCTGCGTTTCGGCTCGGGCGAGCGGGCCACGGACGCGCCGGTCATGGCCGTCGTCGTCAACTTCAGCGGCCGCACGCACGAGGCCTACCGGATCGGTCTGCCCCGTGGTGGCCGATGGCGGGTCGTCCTCGACACGGCCGGTTACCGGCCCGAGGCACCGAGCTCCGCCGGGGTCGTCCTCAGCGCCGAGTCGCAGTCCTGGGACAACCAGCCGTATGCCGTGAACCTCACCGTCCCGGCGCTGTCCACCGTCTGGGTCGTGCCGGACGCCGAGGCCCGGTCGCAGGCAGCCACCGAGGGAGTCACGTCATGAGCCATCCACGCGCCGGACAGCCCGCCCAGCCGCAGGACCTCGTCGACGTCGGCCGGCTCGTCGACGCCTACTACGACCACGTGCCCGACGCATCGAACCCGGACGAGCAGGTCGTCTTCGGCACCTCGGGGCACCGGGGGTCGAGCCTGCGGACCGCCTTCAACGAGGCACACATCCTCGCCACGACACAGGCGATCTGCGAGTACCGCTCGGCCGCCGGAGTGGACGGGCCGCTGTTCATCGGGCGCGACCCGCACGCCCTCTCCATGCCGGCCTGGAAGTCCGCCCTGGAGGTCCTCGTCGCCAACGGCGTCACCGTCCTGGTCGACGACCGGGACGGCTACACGCCGACGCCCGTGGTCTCGCACGCGATCCTGCGCCTCAACCGCGACAAGCTCGGGGCGAGCACCGGTGGCAACGGCCTGGCCGACGGCATCGTCGTCACCCCGTCGCACAACCCTCCGTCGGACGGCGGGTTCAAGTACAACCCGACCCACGGCGGTCCGGCCGACACCGACGTGACGAGCTGGATCGCGGCCCGGGCCAACGAGATCATCGTCGCCGGCTTGCGCGACGTCAGGCGGATGCCGCTGGGGCAGGCCCTCGGCGAGGTCGGGAAGTACGACTTCCTCGGCACCTACGTGGACGACCTGCCGCACGTCGTCGACCTGGCGAGGATCAAGGGAGCCGGCGTCCGGATCGGCGCCGACCCACTGGGCGGCGCCTCGGTCGCCTACTGGGGCGAGATTGCGGAGCGGCACGGCTTCGACCTCACCGTCGTCAACCCGGACGTCGACCCCACGTGGCGCTTCATGACCCTCGACTGGGACGGCAAGATCCGGATGGACTGCTCGTCGCCGTTCACGATGGCCTCGCTCATCGACCGGCGGTCGGAGTACGACATCGCGACCGGCAACGACGCCGACGCCGACCGGCACGGCATCGTGACCCCTGACACCGGCCTGATGAACCCCAAC
>JAABUV010001299.1_pt1 | contig 36310 bp, 33 predicted proteins | sample 5559971 | NCBI WGS metagenome assembly JAABUV01 (sample SAMN10711881, study PRJNA513362) | rock metagenome | isolation source: Antarctica rocks | place: Antarctica: Victoria Land, Knobhead nord | collected 2015-12-19
GGCCACCCTAGGGCAGAGGCACGTCGCACCATTGGTAGGTCGCCCGCGCCATGGAGCACAGGCTCCGACGCTGGGAACACGTTCAGCCGGTTCCTGGGCGACGGACGTCTGTGTCTCAGCAACAATGCCGCCGAGCGCGCGCTGCGTGGCGTCGCCCTCGGGCGCAAGGCGTGGTTGTTCTGCAGGTCCGATCGTGGCGGCGACCGCGCCGCAGGGACGTATTCGCTCATCGTCAGCGCCAAGCTGAACGACGTCGACCCGCGCGCCTGGCTCGCCGACGTCCTGCGCCGGATCGCCAACCATCCCGCATCACAGCTGCACGAACTCCCACCGTGGAACCAGCATCAACCCGTCCAGAACACCACCGTCGCAGCCCAACAGCAGCTCACAACCACAGCCTCCAGAGGGATATGAGGTTGCGGGCTGCGCCCGGGCGGAGCGGCGCTCGCTCAATCCAGTGCCGCCGAGTGTCACACGATTCCCAATCCACGGATCAGGGCGAAGCTGATCGCTCCTAGTACGACTAGCGACAGCGTCACCGCCGCGGCGACACGCAGTCCGGCCTCGGCTACGACCCGGACATCCACCCCAAGCCCGAGCGCTGCCATCGAGAGCGTCGTCAGCAGGTTCGCCGCGGTCGCGATCGGCGCCAGCCACGGTGGCGGGATCAGCCCGGCCGAGCGAAGCGCCAGCACAATCAGGAAGCCGACGATGAACCACGGCACCAGCTCCTGCAGCGCCGGACCGCTGCGCTGCGGGCGATCCCCCGCGGTCACGTTCGGCGCCGCCTCGTCGGCCTCGTCGCGTAGCCGCTGCGTCAGCAGGGAGAGGCCCAGCACGACCGGACCGAGCATCAGCACCCGCACCAGCTTGACCACCGTGCCGACCTGGTTGCTCAGCGCGCCGATCGGCAGCGTCGCCGCCAGCACCTGCGGCACGGCATACACAGTCAGCCCAGCAAGCACGCCATACTGCGTCAGCGACAGGAGCAGCACGGGCACCAACAGCGGCAGCAGCAGCACCACGACGACCCCCAGTACCGCCGTGAAGGCGATGGAGGAAGCGATGTCGTCGCCGTCGGCGCCGATTACCGGCGCTACGGCGGCAATCGCCGAATTGCCGCAAATGGAGTTGCCGCATGCCACCAGGATCGCCATGCGCTGCCGTAGGCCGAACGCACGGCTGATGGCGTAGCTGGTCGCGATCGCCACCGCGACCACCACGACGATGCCCGCCAGCAGCTCCGGCCCGAGCGCCAGCACCGTCCGCGCGCTCACCGACGCGCCGAGCAGCACCACGGCGATTTCGAGCAGGGTCTTGGCGCTGAATGCGATTCCCGGATGCCAACGTGGCCCGGGGGTCCAGGCGGTGCGGATCGCGACACCCAGCAGGATCGCCAGCACGAGGGCTTCGAGGTATGGCTCCCCGGCCAGCCGCACCTCGACCGCTTGGAAAAGGCTGGCCGCGGTCGTGACCAGGATGCAGAGCAGAATGCCCGGTAGCAGGCGCAAGGCGGGTCGGGTCTGTGGCACAGGCAGTGTCCTAGATGTTGCCGGGTGCCGTGGGCACATCCGCCTGAAGGGCATGCGGGAAGGTAGCGATAACGTGGCGCAGGAACGCCGTACCTTCCATTTTGCCCGAACTTGGGTGGAACTCGACGACTGTGAACTTTAAAACCCGGTCGATTGCCAGGAACATGGTGAGCTTGCCTTCAGCCAAGCGCAGCTCACAGCTGTCGACGTGTACGAAGCCGATCCTGGTTCCTGCGAATGTGCCGCGTTTGGCTGCGCCCGCAGCATCGTGTTGCTCTGGCCGTTGGCGACCAGTTCGATTGCGGCGGGCTCATCCTGCGCGGCATAGAACCCCGGCCGCGTTGTCGATGTTATGCAGCGCCGTCGCCATCAGCGCCGGGCCACCGCCGAAACGAGGGACGATCCGGTGCGGGCGCTGCGTCTACGCGCGTGCGGAACCGGCGGCCAGCACGGCCGCGCCGAGCGCTAGCCCTACGCTCAGGCCGCGGCGGTTCATGTGCGGGTCACCCGGCCCTCGATCGGGTACGCCGGGTCGTTGTAGCCCGGCGTGGAGGGATGCCCGGTCGCGACCAAGCCGTCGATCAGCCCCTCGTCCTCGGCGGTGAACGGAGTGGACAAGGCGGCCAGGTAGTCCTCCCACTGCGCCTCGGTGCGCGGCCCGCCGATCACCCCCGTCACCAGGGCGTTGTTCAGCACCCAGGCGATGGCGAAGTGGCTGGGCTTGATGCCGCGCGCCTCCGCGTGGTGTGCGATCGTGCGGGCGAGACGCAGCGATTCCGGCCGCCACTCACTCTGCATCATGCGCGAATCTTTGCGCCCGGCGCGGCTGTCGGCGGGCGGCGGCTGGTCCGGATCGTATTTCCCCGTCAGCACGCCGCGGGCCAGCGGGCTATAGCTGACGACGCCCAGCCCGTACGCAGCGCACGCCGGCAAATGCTCGGTTTCCGGTGCCCGGTTCAGCGCGTGGTAGTACGGCTGACTGACCACCGGACGGTCGATGCCGAGCTCGTCGCACAGGTGGCAGATTTGCGCCACGCGCCACGACCGGGTGTTCGAGACGCCGAAATACCTGATCTTGCCCGCCCGCACCAGGTCGCCCATCGCGTGCACCGTCTCGGCCAGCGGCGTCGCGTGGTCCTCCTTGTGCAAGTAGTAGATGTCGACGTAGTCGGTCCCGAGCCGGCGCAGGCTAGCGTCGATCGCGCGCAGGACCGACTTGCGCGACAGCCCGCCGCCGTTCGGCCCGGGCGCCACGGTGTTTGCCACCTTGGTCGCCAGCACCCACTCGTCGCGGTGCGCGGCGATCGCCCGGCCGGTGATCTCCTCCGACGCGCCGCCGGTGTACACATCGGCCGTGTCGATGAAGTTCACCCCGGCCTCGCGCGCGCGGGCGACGATGCGGGCGCTGGTCGCCTCGTCCGTCGGGCCGCCGAACATCATCGTGCCCAGGCACAGCGGCGACACGCGCAGCCCGCTCCGGCCGAGATTGCGGTATTCCATGGTCACCTCCGGTTCAGGGCCTGACGTTCCTCGCCGGGCGCGCTACTGTCAAACCGGCGACAGCGGGGGAACGCGGATGGATGTGCAGGTGCAGGTTCGGCCCGAGGAGGTTGGGCTGTCGTCCGAGCGGCTGGAACGGGTCGGCGGCTGGATGCAGCGCCTGGTTGACGACCGCCTGCTCGCGGGCCTGACAGTCGCCGTCATGCGCCGGGGCCAGACCGTGTTCGGCCACAGCGCGGGCCTGGCCGACCTGGCGCGCGGTACGGCGATGGCACCCGACACCCTCGTGCGCATCTATTCCATGACCAAGCCGCTCACCAGCGTCGCCCTGATGATGCTGTACGAAGAAGGCCGCTTCCAGCTCGACGACCCGATCGCCCGCTTCCTGCCCTGCTTCGCCGACATGCGCGTGTTCGCCGGCGGCAACCGCTTCAAGCTGGAGACGGTCCCGGCCGCCCGCCCCATCACCTTCCGCGACCTGCTGACCCACACCTCCGGCCTGACCTATGGCTTCATGGAGGCGACGTTGGTTGACGCCGCCTACCGCGAGGCCGGGATCGACTTTCAGACTTCCGGCGCCGACCTCGGCAGCTTGGTCGAGCAGGCTGCCGCCCTGCCGCTGCTGGCGCAACCCGGCGCCGAGTGGAACTACAGCATCGCCACCGACGTGCTGGGCCACCTGGTCGCCGTCATCTCCGGGCAGGAATTCGGCGCGTTCCTGCGCGACCGGGTCATCGGGCCGCTCGGCATGACGGACACCGACTTCCACGTGCCGCCGGACAAGCAGGCCCGTTTCGCCGCCAACTACGCCCGCGGCCGCGACGGCGCGCCCCAGCTGATCGACGACCCAGCAACGAGCCGCTACCTCGCGCCGCCCCCGCTATGCTCCGGCGGCGGCGGCCTGGTGTCGACGGCCGGCGACTACCTCCGCTTCTGCCGCATGATGCTGAACGGCGGGGAACTGGACGGCGTCCGCCTGCTGGGCCGCAAGACGGTGGCGCTGATGACGAGCAACCACCTGCGCGGCGACATGGCGGCCATGGGCCAGCCCCGGTTCAGCGAGAGCAGCTACGAGGGGGTTGGGTTCGGGCTGGGCTTCTCGGTCATGCTCGACCCGGCGCGCGCCCAAATCGTCGGCACGCCGGGCGAATACGCGTGGGGCGGCGCTGCGAGCACGGCGTTCTGGATCGACCCGGCCGAGGACATGGCGGTCGTGCTGCTGACCCAACTGACGCCGTCGAGCACGTACCCGATCCGGCGGGAGTTGAGGGTGCTGACGTACGGGGCGATCATCGCCTGACCCAACCCTCCGTATTGACACCACAGCGGCATTTTCCCTCACGACTCCGAAGGCCGGCTTCACGGATACTGCTCCCGCTGCCCTGGATGGCTGCCGGCTTTCTGGGGAAGGAACAGGATGCAGACGACCATGAATAGCGCGATCACGACGGAGGAGCTGATGCGGCTCAGCTCCAGCCCGCCCTCGGCGTGCGGCTTGGTCAGGAGGTCGCCTACGGTGGCGCCCAAAGGCCGGGTCAGGATGAATGCCGCCCAGAACAGCAGAACACGGGACGCGCTGGTGAAGAAGTTGGCAGCCGCGACCAGCGCCAACGCGCCGGCAAAGACGAGCGCGCCTCCTTCGTAGCCGAGACCTGTCGCCGCCAGCCAGTCGCCCAGCGCGGTGCCGAGCGTATTCGAGAACAGGATCGTCGCCCAATAAAACGCTTCGACCTTGGGCGAGGTGATGTTGCTGGCCGACACGGAGCCCAAGGAAAACCACCAGGAACCTAGCACGCCCATCAGCAGCAAGAACAGCATGAGGGAGCCGCCAGGATAGCCGATCCCGAGGGAACGGTCCGCGTAGTCCGCCATCGTCGTGCCCGCCGTCGTGGTGGCGACGATGACGGCCCAGTACAGGAACGGGTGGAACGCCCTCGCACGGATTTGCGCCGCGACGGCCACGATGAAGAAAGCCGAGAAGATAAGGGTGCTGAGCGCGTAACCCAGATGCATCGTCATCGACAGCGCGTCGCCGCCGGTTTCCCCGAGCGTGGTCGCCGCGATCTTGATGACCCAGAACGCCAGGACGACTTCAGGCACCTTGCTCTGACGGGGCTTCGACAGGTCGATCATGCTGTGGTTTTCCTTCCTGTGAACGTGATATTCGAGGTCATTGCACCATCCCCTCTCGTGGAAGGCACAGCGCAACCCGCAGTCCCGGACCGGCATCCCGCAAGCTCAACGCGGCGCCATGCAGCTCCGCCACCGCGGCCACCAAGCTCAGTCCTAACCCATTACCCGGCGTCGTGCGGCTGCGCTCGCCGCGGTAGAAGCGGTCAACCAGGCGCGGCAGGTCGTCGGGCGCGGCACCAGGGCCATCGTCCTCGACCGCCAGGCAGGCGCCCGCTTGGCCGTTGGACAGCCGGATGCCAATCCGCGTTCCCGCCGGCGTATGGCGGAGCGCGTTCTCCATCAAGTTGGCGACCGCCTGCGTCAGCAGCTCCTGGTCGCCGAGAACGACGACGCCTGGCACGATGTCGGCGACGAGGGCGTGCCCGGCTTCCTCCGCGTCGGGCCGGTAGGCGTCGATGACAGACTCGGCCACCGCCGTCAGGTCCACGCGGCGGAACCCGGCCCGGGGCGAGGCGCCTTCGACCTGGGCGATACGCAGGAGGGCCGAGAAGATCTCCAGCAGCCCTTCCGCTTCCCGCACCGCCCCTTCGACCGCCGTCTCGTACTCCGCCATCGAGCGGGCGTGCATCCTTGCATCTTCCAATCGCTGGTACAGGCGCGACAAGGGCGTGCGCAGGTCATGGGCGACGTCGCTGCTGACTTGGCGCAGGCTGTCCATCAAGGCGCCGATGCGGTCCAGCATCCGGTTCAGCGTGCCCGCCAGCCGATCGAGGTCGTCATCCGTCCCACGCACCGGCACGCGGCGCTGGAGGTCTCCCGCGATGATGGCTTCCGCCGTGCGCGCGATCGCGTCCACCCGCGCCAGGAACGCCCGGCTGAGCAGGACGCCGCCGCCGATGCCCAGCGGCGCCGCGAGCCCGACGGTCCACAGGAAGGCGGTTGCGATCGCGGCTTCCACCTCGGCAATGCGGCCGAGATCGTCGCCGACCACCAGCAGCAAGCCGTCGCCAAGGTCCGACACCAGCGCCCACACTTGCTCCGGCCGCCCGCTATTCTCGTCCGCCTCCTGAATTTCGACCGTTACCCAGCCCCGCCGCAGCGGCAAGCCCGCCGGCATCTCGCCTGCGAGATGCGCGCCGCCGGGGCCCTGGACCAGGTAGTCGAGCGCGCTCGCCCCGCGGCCACGCGCGCCGACGGTCGCGAGCAGGCGCTGCAGCCCGCCGCTGCGGAACTCCTTGCGCAGGAACCCGGCCTCGGTCTCCACCCGGTCCGTCATCTGCTGTTCCAACGCCGAACGCGCGGCGAGGAAAACGGCCAGGCCCAGCACCATCGCCGAGACCGCGAACAGCGCGACATAGAGCGCGGCGAACCGGAAGCTCGCCGTGCGCAGCAGCCTTGGCGCACGCGGCCTAACCAACGGCGCCCTGGATCGGCGAGTCCTGAGGCGGCGAACGCAGGGCGTAGCCGGCACCGCGCACGGTATGGATCAGTTCGGGCGCTCCCTCGCGGGCGAGCTTGGCGCGCAGGCGGCTGACGTGCGTCTCGACGATGTTGGTCTTGGGGTCGAAATGGAAGTCCCACACCGCCTCCAGCAGCATGGTGCGCGTCACCACGCGGTCGGCGTGGCGCATGAGGTATTCGAGCAGCTGGAACTCGCGCGGCTGCAGCTCGATGCGCTGGCCGGCCCGAACCACGAGGCGTTTGAGCAGGTCCATATCGAGATCGCCGACGCGCAGCATGGTCTGCACGTCGGCAAGCGGCGGACGCCGGGCGAGCGCCTGCAGCCGGGCGTGCAACTCGGCGAAGGCGAACGGCTTGACGAGATAGTCGTCGCCCCCCGCCTCCAGGCCTTTCACCCGGTCGCCCACGCCGCCGAGAGCGGTCAGGAACAGCACCGGCGCCTTCACCCCGGTCTCACGCAGGGCGCGCACGAGGCCAAGGCCATCGAGGCCGGGCAGCATCCGGTCCACGACCAGCACGTCGTGCCCGCCGTCCATGGCAAGGAACAAACCGTCCTGCCCGGTGACGGCGGCATCCACGAGATGGCCGTGCTCGCGCAGGCCGCGGGCGACGTAGGCGGCGGTTTCCGGATCGTCCTCGATCAGCAGGATTTTCATGCCAGCCTCCGTCGCCCGCTGGTTTCAGTCTGCCTCGGCGCCGGCGTGGGCGCCGACGACTTGGCCGCTCTGCGCATCCACCATGACGGTCTGGACGCCCTTGGGGCCGTTGGTCTCAACCGCGATACGGGTCCGCCCGCCTTTGACGTCGACGCCGGCATCGTAAGCCTTGCCGCCCGTCTGCTGCTCGGCGGTCGCGATCGCCTCGGTCAGCGACACCTTGGCGCCCTGCAGCGCCGTGGCTTCCTTCTGCTCGTCGCTGCCGGCGAGTGCCACGCCGCTGCCGGCGGCGAGGAGGCCGGCGAAAGCGAGGGCGGCGAGGAGTTTGCTAGTCATGATGTTGAATCCCTTATCTCGGGTTCGCGCCGGCGAAATGCCGTCCGCTGATGATGACATTATGCGCGTGGAAGTTGGGGAGGCTGCGACGGGCCTATACGGTTTCTCAATCTTGCCTCGAGTGGCGGCGGATTGTCGGCCACGGTGCGATGGCCCGGCTGATCAGGTCCACAGACAAGTTTCGAATTGGAAAACCCGACGAGTGCTTGACCTTCCCACGTGGGCAACCCGATATGGTAAGGCATGCACGGCACCCGGATTCTGTTCGCTGCCTTGATGTTCGTCGCAGTGACACTTGGAGCCTCGCTTCATGGCGTGGCCGCGCGTGGGGTGGCTGGTTCCGGCGCTCACGCTGTCCACTCGGCGCATGTCGCGGCGGAGGGCCTGCATTGCCGTCCGGACCATCACGGCATGAGCGGGTTGGACGCAGCCTGCCAACTGGCGTGCGAAGCTGCTATCCCGATACTCGGCAGCTCCCCCCGCATGGACACCCGGCCTGCCTATGCCGTGCAGTTCGCATCCAGCGTATCCGCTGCTGGTCGTGGCGTGACGCCTGTGCTCGAGCCGTTCCCACCTAGACCCTTCGACATCGCCTAAGCTCGTCCGGCCTGCGTAGGCCAGGACGCATCTTGGCTCGCCTGCCGCTAGTGGGCAGGCAAACCGTCGCCTGCCGGCACGCGGCGCAACTCAGGGGATCATCGCTGAGGCAACATTCCCACGCAGCGTCTCCAGCCGCGTATTGCCCAGATCGTGACGACCGACAGCGACTCAGCCACCCAGGAAAGACTCCCACCATGCCAGCCATCGTCATACCCCGTCGCCGCCTCGTGCAGGGCCTGGCCGCCACCGGCGCGCTCGCCAGCCTCGGCCTGCCGCGCCGCGCACGCCGCCAACTTCGGCCACCCCGAGCTGAGCGGCAGCGCGTTCGACCTCACCATTGGCCGCGGGTCGGTCAACGTCACCGGACGCCAAGCCTCGGCCACCCTGGTGAACCAGCTCCTGCCCGGCCCCGTGCTGCGCTGGCGGCAAGGCGACACCGTGACGCTGCGGGTACGCAACACGCTCGCCGTGCCGACGTCGATCCACTGGCACGGCATCCGCTCGCCGGCCGACATGGACGGCGTGCCCGCCTTGTCGTTCAAAGGCATCGAGCCCGGCGAAACCTTCACCTACCGCATTCCGCTGCCCGAGCATCAGGCTGGCACCTACTGGTACCACAGCCACTCCGGGTCCCAGGAGCAGACCGGGCTGTACGGCGCGATCGTGGTCGAGCCGCGGGGCGGCTACCGCGAACGCTTCGAGCGCGACTACGTGGTGATGCTGTCGGACTGGTCGGACCAGAATCCGGAGCAGATCGTCAGCAACCTCAAGTTCCAGAGCGACTACTACAACTTCCACCAGCGGACGATCGGCACCTTCGTCGCCGACGCGCAACGGAGCGGATTGGGCACGACGATCGCCGACCGCCTCGAATGGGGCGGGATGCGCATGAGCCCCACCGACATCGCCGACGTGACCGGGGCGACCTACACCTACTTGCTCAACGGCACGGCGCCGGGCGTCAACTGGACGGGGCTGTTCCGCCCCGGCGAGCGGGTGCGGCTGCGTTTCATCAACGCCTCGGCCATGACCTTCTTCGACGTGCGCATCCCCGGGCTGGCCATGACCGTGGTTCAGACGGATGGCAACGACGTGGAGCCGGTGCCGGTGGACGAGTTCCGCATCGGCGTGGCCGAGACCTACGACGTGATCGTGGAACCCGGCAACGCGGCCTACGCCATTTTCGCGCAAAGCGAGGACCGCACCGGATTTGCCCGTGGGACGCTGGCGCCGCGCCAGGACATGGCCGCCCCGACCCCGCCCATGGATCCCCGCCCGATCCGAACCATGGCCGACATGGGCATGGGTAATATGGACATGGGGGCCGCGGGCAAGGATGGCGCGAGCAAGAGCGACCCGGGCAAAAGTGGCTCGGGAAGCATGGCCGGCATGGACATGGGCGGCGCGGCCGATCCGGCCAACCCGCGGATGCGCCTCCAGGTCGGCGTGGACAATGTCGCCATGACGCCGGCCAGCCGCATCGACGACCCCGGCGACGGGCTAGAGCAGAACGGCCGCCGCGTCCTGACCTACGCCATGCTGCGCGCCCGTGAGCCAGGCGCCGACCCGCGCCCGCCATCGCGCGAGATCACCCTCCATCTCACTGGCAACATGCGGCGCTACATGTGGGGGTTCGACGGCAAGAAGTTCTCCCAGGCCGAGCCGATCCGCCTCGCCCGCGGCGAACGGGTGCGCTTCACCCTCATCAACGACACGATGATGGAGCACCCGATCCATCTGCACGGGCTGTGGAGCGAACTGGAGAACGGCCAGGGCGAGCACCGGCCGTATAAGCACACCGTCATCGTCAAGCCTGGCGAGAAGCTGAGCTACCTCGTGACCGCGGACACGCCCGGCGCATGGGCCTACCACTGCCACCTCCTCTATCACATGGAGATGGGCATGTTCCGCACCGTGGTCGTGGCGTGAGCCGCGGCCATGGCGGCGCCCTCGCGCTAGCGGCCGGCATGCTCGCCAGCGGCCCCGGCGCGCTGGCGCAGCAGGTCGCGCCCTCGGGCGTGGTCGACCAAACACGCGTAGCCCCCTTCGAATACGTGGGCGGGATGCAGCCGGTCATGGACGACACCGTGTTCGCCCATGTCCTCCTGGATCAGGCCGAAGACCGCTGGAACGGGCGCGACCATGAATTCCGCTACGACGGCCAGGGCTGGGTCGGCACCGACTACAACAAGCTCTGGTTCAAGTCCCAGGGCACCGTCGCTGGCCGGGGCCGCTTCTCCGAAGGTCAGCACGAGGCGCTGTACGACCGGTCCATCAGCACCTTCTTCGACCTGCAAGCGGGCATGCGGGTGGACCTCGACAGCGCCACCACCCGCACCTGGGCCGCGCTGGGCGTCCAGGGTTTCTCGCTGTACGCCTTCGACGTCGAGGCCACGGCCTACGCGAGCGACGGCGGGCACTACGCCGCGCGGCTCCGGGGCAGCTACGATCTGCTCATCACCAACCGCCTCATCCTGCAGCCGGAGGCGGAGCTGAACTTCTACACCAGGTCCGATCCGGGCCGCCGCACCGGCTCGGGCCTGTCCGACATCGATAGCGGGCTGCGGCTGCGCTACGAGTTCACCCGCAAGCTGGCGCCCTATGTCGGCGTCTCCTACGCCGGGCTGTTCGGCCAGAGCGCCAGCTTTGCCCGGCGCGACGGCGGGCCTGCGCACCGGGTCAGCTTCGCCTTCGGCCTGCGATCCTGGTTCTAACGCCAGCTTCCCCGTATGCGCCCGTCAGCGCCAGCGACACCGAAACCGCTGGAGGGCGCATCGCGCGCTGGCGCCCGGCATGCCTCCCGCATCGCAACCCTCGAACGAGAGAACCGCACTATGACCTATCCCAAGACGCTTCTTCACGCCGCTTTCGTCACGGCGGTCGGCCTGCTTCCCGCCGCCTGCGCCAAGCCAGCCAACCCGTCCGGGATGCAGGGCATGTCGGGGATGCAGGACACATCGAATATGCCAGGGCACAGTATGGCTGGGCACGATATGGCTGGGCATGATATGAAAGGCATGGATATGCAGGCGATGATGGCCCACTGCGCCGACATGCGCCGGCAAATGGCCCAGGGCGCCCATCCGAACATGCCCGACATGGCCAAGATGACGGCGCGCTGCGACGAGATGGACCGCAGCATGGGCAGCATGCCGGGCATGGGCGCCTCCGCTCCGGCTGACGCCCCACCCGCGACGCGGGCGCGCTAGGGGCAGCGTGGGGGTGGTCCAGCCCACTCTCCCCCAACGGCTGAGCGGCGGCTAGCTTGATGACGCCGACCTGCGCCTGGCTTCCTGCAATGCGGCGCTATCTTGCCATCATCGTTACGGGAAACCTGGCGTGGGAGGTGGCGCAGATGCCGCTCTACACCCTCTGGCGGACCGGCTCCCCGTATGAGATTGCGTTCGCCGTCGTTCACTGCACCGGCGGCGACGTGCTGATCGCCGGGGCGTCGCTGGTCGGCGGCTTGCTGCTGCTCGGCGTTGTCGACTGGCCGAAATCCCGTTTTCTGGCGGTGGGCGGCACGGCAATCGCGTTCGGCCTCGCCTGCACGGTATATAGCGAGCAGCTGAACACGGCCCGGAATGCCTGGACCTACTCGGCGCTGATGCCAGTCTTGCCGTGGCTGGGCACCGGGCTGGCGCCGTTGGCCCAGTGGGTTGTCGTCCCAGCGCTGGCGTTCAGGGCGACGTGGTCCCTGGCGCAGCGCACGATCGCGCCTTGACCTTCCCATGATGGGAAGCATTACACCCAGTCCTGCGCCGGGCCATTCGGCCCGACCGTTTCGGAGAGCGCCATGAGCGAGCACCTTCACGCGAGTTTGGAACCAGGCCGCACCGCCAGCGGCCACGGCGCGAACGATCCCCGTGTCACCGATCCGGTTTGCGGCATGACGGTGGATCCTGCCACGTCCAAGCACCGCGCCGATCACGGCGGCACCACCTTCCATTTCTGCTCGGCCGGTTGCCGGGCCAAGTTCGTCGCCGCGCCAGAAACCTACCTGCAACCGAAGGCTGCCGCTCCAGCGCCCGCCAACCCCGGCGCTCTCTACACCTGTCCCATGCACCCGCAAATCCGCCAGGTCGGCCCCGGCAGCTGCCCGATCTGCGGCATGGCGCTCGAACCCGTGGAGGCGACCGCGGACGCCGCGCCGAACCACGAGCTGGCCGACATGACCCGGCGCTTCTGGATCGGCCTCGCGCTGACCCTGCCGGTGTTCATCCTGGAAATGGGCAGCCACATCCCCGGCCTCGGCCTGCACGGCCTCGTCGCTCCCGCCACCTCCACCTGGATTCAGTTCACCCTGGCGACGCCCGTGGTGCTGTGGGCGGGCTGGCCGTTCTTCCAGCGCGGCGCGGCGTCGGTCCGCTCCGGCCACCTGAACATGTTCACGCTTATCGCGCTGGGAACCGCCGCCGCCTACCTCTACAGCCTCGCCGCCACCTTCGCCCCGAGCCTGTTCCCGGCGGGGTTCCGGACGATGGGCGGCGCCGTTCCGGTGTATTACGAGGCGGCGGCCGTCATCACGGTGCTGGTCCTGCTCGGGCAGGTGCTGGAGCTGCGGGCGCGCGACCAGACCGGCGGCGCCATCCGCGCCCTGCTCAACCTGGCCCCAAAACGCGCCCGGCGCCTGCGCGACGGCGCTGAGGACGAGGACATCCCGCTGAATGAGGTCCAGGTCGGCGACCGGCTGCGCGTGCGGCCCGGCGACGGCGTTCCCGTGGATGGCGCGGTGCTGGACGGCCGGAGTGCCGTGGACGAGTCGATGGTCACCGGCGAGTCGATGCCGTCGCCCAAGGGTCCTGGTGGCAAGCTCATCGGCGGCACCGTCAACGGCACCGGGTCGCTGGTCATGCGCGCCGACACGGTGGGCGCCGGCACCGTGCTGTCGCGCATCGTCGCCATGGTCGCCGAAGCGCAACGTAGCCGCGCGCCCATCCAGCGCATGGCCGACACGGTCGCGGGATACTTCGTTCCGGCGGTACTCGCCATCGCTCTCGCAGCCTTCATCGGCTGGGCGGTTTGGGGCCCGGCCCCGGCGCTCGCCTACGCGCTGATCGCGGCGGTGTCGGTGGTGATCATCGCCTGCCCGTGCGCGCTCGGCCTGGCCACGCCGATGTCGATCATGGTCGCGGTCGGCAAGGGCGCCGGGGCGGGCGTGCTGATCAAATCAGCCGAGTCGCTGGAGCGCCTGGAGAAGGTCAACACCCTGGTGGTGGACAAGACCGGCACCCTGACCGAGGGCAAGCCCCGCGTTACCGCCATCGTCCCAGCGCCCGGACTGGCCGAAGGCGACTTGCTGCGGCTGGCCGCCAGCCTGGAGCGGTCGAGCGAGCATCCGCTCGCCGCCGCCATCGTTGCGGCCGCCCAGGAGCGCGGCGTGGCCGTCGAGGAGCCGTCAGACTTTGCTTCAGTCACCGGGAAGGGCGTGACCGGCAACGTCGGCGGACAGTCCGTGGCGCTCGGCAACGCCAGCTTGATGAAGGACCAGGGCATCGACTTGGGAGCGCTGGCCGGGCCGGCCGACGAGCTGCGCGGCTCGGGCGCTACGGCATTATTCGTGGGGGTGGATGGCAAGCCGGGCGGCATCGTCGCGATCGCCGACCCGATCAAGGCGACCACCCGCGCGGCGCTCGACAGCTTGCGGGCGGACGGCATCCACATCGTCATGCTGACCGGCGACAACCGGACCACGGCCACCGCGGTCGCCCGCCAGCTCGGCATCGACGACGTCGAGGCAGACGTGCTGCCGGAGGACAAGAACCGCATCGTCCGCACGCTGCGCGCCGCCGGCAAGGTGGTGGCCATGGCCGGCGACGGCGTGAACGACGCGCCCGCGCTGGCCGAGGCCGACGTGGGCATCGCGATGGGCACGGGCACCGAAGTCGCGATCCAGAGCGCCGGGGTGACGCTGGTCAAGGGCGATCTCGCCGGCATCGCGCGCGCCCGGGCGCTGAGCCGGGCGACCATGCGCAACATCCGGCAGAACCTGGTGTTCGCGTTCGCCTACAACGCCGTCGGCATCCCGGTGGCCGCCGGCGTGCTCTACCCGGCGTTCGGCCTCCTGCTTAGCCCGGTGGTCGCAGCGCTGGCGATGTCGCTAAGCTCGGTGTCGGTGATCGGCAACGCCCTGCGGTTGCGGGCGGCCCGGCTGTGAGGCGGGTCGCCGCAACGACCGGCAGCGAGGACCTACGGCGAACGCCCCGTCATCGTCGACCGCAGCGCCTCGAATGAGATCAGCGTGGTCCGGGAGAAACCGGGTTAGCACGCGTCCAGCGCCCGCCGTAGGTCCTCGCTGCCATATGGTTTCTGCAGCGGCACGGCGCCCTCGATGGCGTTGTTCGCCGAGCGGCCCGTCGCCACGATCACCCGCAGGCCGGGCCGCAGCTCCCGGGCACGGGCGATCAGCGCCGACCCGTCCATGTCCGGAAGCCCAAGGTCGGCGATCATGATCGAGATCGTAGGGTCCGCCAGCAGTGCCGCCAGTGCCGTCCTGCCGTCCGCTGCCTCCCGCACGATGCGGCCGAAATCCTTCAGCTGTATTGCGACGTTCATCCGAATCAGCTCGTCGTCCTCCACCACCAGCACGGATCCGGACGCCGGGTGCAGCAGCGCGTGGAGCTTGCGGGCGAGATCGTCGCGGCTGTACGGCTTGGACAGCAGGTGCAGCCCACCCTCCAGCCGGCCATCGCACGCGAGCGCGCCTGTCGTCTCGCGCGGGAGCGCGTCCTCCATGTGGCCCGGCGTAAACAGCACGGGGATGCCGGGCCGGATGGCGTGCATCTTCCGCACCAGTTCAGCCGACGACAACGGCCCCGGCATGGCGATGTCGGCGACAATCAGATCGAGCGGCGTCCAGGCTTGCAGCAACGCCAGCGCGGCCGTCGCATTGGCTGCCAACCGGGTCCGATAGCCTAGGCTTTGCAGCAGGTCGGCCACGCCCTCCCGCACGTGCAGGTCGTCTTCCACCACCAGGATGGTCTCGTTGCCCCGTACAGCGTCCGGCACGGGAGCGTCTGGCACCGGAGTGGCCGCCGTCCCGGTGTGGTTGCGGGGGAGGTACAACGACACGGTGGTGCCCTGCCCCACTTGCGACTCGATCCGGGCATGGCCGCCGGATTGGCGCACGACGCCATCCACCTGCGCAAGGCCCAGGCCGGTGCCTTTGCCCGCTTCCTTGGTGGTGAAAAATGGCTCGAACACGTGTTCGAGCAGGTCTGGCGGCATTCCCATCCCGGTATCAGCCACGGCGATGCACACGTACTCGCCAGCGACCGCCTCGCCGGCATCAAGCTCGACGTTGGTGGCTGTGAGCGTCAGTCGCCCACCGCCTGCCATAGCGTCGCGCGCGTTCACCCCCAGATTCAGCAGCGCATTCTGCAGTCGCAGCCGATCGGTCCAGATGTTCCACAGCCCGGCGGCCACGCGGGTTTCCACCGTCACGGCCGTCCCCAACGCGTGACGCAGCAGCTCGGCCGCGTCTGCGAGCATGGCTGCCGTATCCAGCACCTTAGGCTCGAGCGGCTGCTTGTGCGCGAACGCCAGCAGCGAACGGGTCAGGGTCGCGCCACGTTGCACGCCATCCAGCGCCGCCCGGTGCCGCCGCAGCGCGGTCTCACCAGCGGCGGCGGCCATCGGGCGCAGCAGCTCGAGGTTGGCGGAAACGACCTGCAGCAGATTGTTGAAATCGTGCGCGACCCCACCAGTCAGACGTCCGATTGATTCGAGCTTCTGCGAGTGCGCCAGCTGCGCCTGCACCGCCTCCCGCTCGGTGATTTCACGGGAAAGCTGGGTCGCGGCGGCCGCCAGTTCCCGCGTATGGTCGGCCACCCGGCTTTCGAGTTCAACCTGGCTTCGGCGCAGGCCTTCGGACAGGGCTTGGAATTGCTCCTCGCTCAGCTGCATCGCCGTCTGTGGCCCGCACCGGTCGCCGGCGTCGCGGAAATAGGCTTCCAGCCCGCTGCCATCCGATGTGAAAACGACATCAACCCAGCGACGCAGTGCCGGCAAGTAGATGTCCAGGCGAACCGGCTTGTGCTCCCATGCCGATTGGGCTGCCAGCGCCTCCACATCGAGAGGGCGGGTATCGGGAAACACCTCCCTGAACAGGCGGCCCTGCAGGTCGGTGCGGGTACGCCCAGATAGCTCCTCGAAACGCGGGTTCGCGTCGACAAACTGCCCTGCAGCGTCGAGCCGGCACCAGCCATCGCTGCTGGCAGGCAGGACGCGGCTCGGGCTCTGCTCCGTTCCGGGCTCGGTCGAGCACGATTGTTCGTTCATTTCCGCTCCGCGCAGGCTTCGATCCGGTCGGATATTACGGAGCACAGGTTGAGCATTCGTTTCGATATAACAAAAACGATTTATTGTCAATTATTTAACGTAGGAACGTACGTTGCCTGGCCGCGTCTGATCCTTAGCAACTATTCCGAGAGGTCAGGTATGGACGAGCACCAGGCGATGCGGGACCTCCCGATCGGCATCGACGCAGTGGGGTACCGGGTCGAGAGCGACTCGATGGGAGAGATCGAGGTCGCGGCCGATCGCTACTGGGGCGCGCAGACGCAGCGGTCGCTGAAGCACTTCTCCATCGGCCGCGACCTGATGCCGATCGAGGTCGCGCACGCTTACGGCACGGTCAAGAAAGCTGCCGCCATGGTGAACGCCAGGGCCGGGCGCTTGCCGCAGTGGAAAGCCGACGCCATTGCGCGCGCTGCCGACGAGGTGGTCTCGGGCGCGCTGGACGCCTATTTCCCGCTGTTCGTCTGGCAGACCGGGTCGGGCACGCAGTCGAACATGAACGTGAACGAGGTCATTTCCAACCGCGCCATCCAGCTATTGGGCGGCGAGCTCGGCAGCAAGCAGCCGGTGCACCCGAACGACGACGTCAACATGGGGCAGTCGTCCAACGATAGCTTCCCGACCGCGATGCACGTGGCCGCTATCGCCGCCATCGAGGACCGGGTGGTGCCCCAGCTCGGCGCGTTGGCCGATGCGATTTCAGCCAAGGCGCAGGAGTGGGCCGACATCGTCAAGATCGGCCGCACCCACCTGGAGGACGCCGTGCCGCTGACGGTCGGACAGGAATGGTCGGGCTACGCCGCCCAGCTGCACCATGCGATGGACGGCGTGCGCGCCAGCCGGGCGGGGCTGCTGCGGCTGGCGATGGGCGGCACGGCGGTGGGCACCGGGCTGAACGCCCCGCCGGGCTTCGCGGAGGAGGTGGCGGCCGAGCTCGCGGCGCTGACCGGGCAGCCGTTCGTGACCGCGCCGAACAAGTTCGCGGCGCAGGCCTCGCTGGACGAGATGGTGGCCGCCATGGCCGCCCTGCGCGGCGTCGCGGTGGCGCTCATGAAAATCGCCAACGACATGCGCTGGCTCGGCTCCGGCCCCCGCTGCGGCCTCGGCGAGCTGCTGCTGCCGGAGAACGAGCCCGGCAGCTCCATCATGCCCGGCAAGGTCAACCCGACCCAGTGCGAGGCGATGGTGATGATCTGCATCCAGGTGATCGGCGAAGACGCCGCAGTCGCCTTCGCCGGCAGCCAGGGCAATTTCGAGCTGAATACCATGCGTCCGCTGGTCATCAACAACTACCTGCACGCGGCGCTGATCCTTTCGGACGGGTGCGAGATGTTCCGCCGCTACTCGGTCGAGGGCACCCGGCTGAACCGCGCCCGCATCGACCGCTACGTCGCGGAGTCGGTCATGCTGGTGACGGCGTTGAACCCGGTGATCGGCTACGATCGCGCGTCCCAGATCGCGCATCTCGCGATGGAGCACGACCTGACGTTGCGGGAGGCGGCGCTGCGGTCCGGCTTCGTGGACGCCGCCACGTTCGACGCGACCGTCGATCCGCGCCGCATGGTGTAGCGGCGCCGGGCTGGCTGTGACGCTGGCGCTCAACGCGCCAGTGGCCGCGCACCGCGGCACGATCTAAACCTTCTGGAAAGACGTTGGCGCATAAGATCATCCCATGCGGCTCAAGCTCTATCGCGCCCCCTCCGTTAGCGAAGCCATGGCACGCGTGCGCGCCGAGCTGGGTGGAGATGCACTGATCCTGTCGACCCGCCGGGTCGCGGACGGTGTGGAGCTGACGGCAGCGCTGGATCCCGAGGAACCATCTCCGGAACATGATCCGGAACTGGCGCGCACCCTCGCCTGGCACGGCGTTCCGGACAGCTTAACCCATCAGCTTGCCGCCGGTCCTCTGGAGGCGTCGCTGTCCTGTACCTTGCGCTTCGCATCCCTGCCGTTGGCGTCGGGAGCTGCGCCGCTACTGCTGGCGGGGCCGCCTGGTGCGGGAAAAACGCTCACGACAGCGCGGTTGGCAACTCGCTTGGTCATGGCTGGGACAGCGCCCCTTGTCATCACCGCCGATGGCCGACGCGCCGGCGCCACCGAGCAGTTGGCCGCCTTCACGCGCTTGCTGGGGCTGACGCTCATCGTCGCCAGCCACCCCGTGACGCTTGCGCGCGCGCTGGCCCGCCGGCAGGACGGTGTCCCCGTGCTGATCGACGGACCCGGCACCGACCCCTTCGACCCGGCGCAACGCGAGGAGGTCGCCGGGTTGGCGGCCACCGCCGGCGCTGTCGTCGCTCTCGTAATCCCCGCCGGTCTCGACGCGGCGGAGGCCTCCGATATTGCCGGGACATTTGCCGAAAGTGGGGCAAGTTTGCTTGTAGCCACACGATTGGACATCGCGCGCCGGCTGGGCGGGATCGTCGCAGCCGCCCATGGCGGCCGCCTCGCGCTGACTGAGGCAGGGATCGGTCCTGGCGCCGCGGATGGCTTGGCCCCCCTCACTCCCGCTTTCTTGGCGGCCCGCTTGGCGCGAGACGGCTCGCACCCCCACCAGAGGCGCATTGATGACTACTATTCAGTCGACCCGGGCCGGACGCATGCTCGCGGTCGCATCGGGAAAGGGCGGTGTCGGCAAGACCTGGTTCGCCATTTCGCTGGCCCATGTCTTGGCGCAGCAAGGCCGCCGGGTGCTGCTATTCGACGGTGACCTCGGGTTGGCCAACATCGACGTCCAACTCGGACTGACGCCGGCGCTCGACCTGTCCGCCGTGGTCGCCGGGCGCTCGACCGTGCAGGGCGCCGCAGTCGCGTATCCACCCGGCGGCTTCGATGTGCTGGCCGGCCGCTCAGGCTCCGGAGCACTTGCGGCACTAGACCCTGCAGCGTTGGAGCGGGTGTTGAGCGCGTTGCGGGCAGCCGACGGCTACGACCATGTGGTGCTCGACCTCGGCGCCGGGCTGGACCGTTCGACCCGGCGGATGGCCGCCTGGTCCGACACCCTCCTGGTGATAGCGACGGAGGAGCCGACCAGCCTGACAGACGCCTACGCCGTAATGAAGCTGCACGCCGCCGACCAGCCGCAGGGTGATGCGCGCTTCATCGTTAATCTTGCTGGCAGCCCTGCGTCCGGCGCACGCACCTTCGCGACACTCGCGCGCGCCTGCACGGCATTCCTGGGCCGCACTCCGCCACTCGCCGGGGTCATCCGCCGTGACGATCGGGACGCGATGCGATTCGGCGGCAAACGCTGCTGCAAACGCGCCATCCAGGGTCGCCCGCTGCCCTGGATGTCGAGCGGATTGCCGGAACGCTGCTCGGATGACGCCGTCGCAAGCGCCTTGCGTTGGCGGGTGCCCCTCCCTTATTCCTGCCGTCATTACGGGCGGAGGGCGGCATGAGACTGATCCGCGCCGGCCGCGACCTGCGGGTGGATTTCTTCCGCGGTTTGGCGCTCTGGTGGATTTTCCTGGACCATATTCCATCCGATTGGCTGAACCAACTCAGCCTCCGCAACTTCGCAATGTGCGACTCGGCCGAGGTGTTTGTTTTGCTGGCCGGATACGGCGCCGGCCTCGCCTACGGAAAGTCCATGGACCGCAACGGTTGGCTGTATGCCGCGGCCGACACGCTGAAGCGGGCCTGGACACTCTATATCGCCCATATTTTTCTGTTCGTCGTCTTCGCGGCCCAAGTCAGCTACTCTGCGATCGCCCTCAACCGGGCGGACTATCTCGACGAAATGGATTTGGATGTGGTGGGGCAAACTCCGTACCGCGCCATGCTCGAAGCGCTTACGCTGCATTTTCAACCGGCCTACCTGAACATCCTGCCGATGTACGTGGCGCTGCTGGCGCTGTTCGCCATAGTGATGCCGCTGCTGCGCTGGCCGCGCCTTCTCGCCGCATTGTCGGTGACCCTCTATATCCTAGCCCGGCTGATGGACCTGAACTTGCCCTCGTGGACCAGCGGTGGGTGGTACTTCAACCCGCTAACCTGGCAGTTGCTGTTCATCATCGGCGCCATCATCGCCTACGCTCCGGGGCAGGCGCCACGGCCCCATCCGCTGATCGACGTCGTCGCCGGATTTGTGGTGTTCTTCGGCCTCGTGATGCAATTCGTCGTGTTGGATCATCCGGAAATCACGGCCCAGCTGCCGGTGCATGTATCGCGCGTGCTGCTCTCGGTAGACAAATCCGGCCTCCATCCATTCCGGCTCCTGTCCATCCTGGCGCTGACCTGGTCGGTGTCCCGCCTCGTTCCAGCAACGGCGCGTTGGCTCAGGTCACGTTGGGCCGGGCCATTCGTCCTATGTGGACAGCATTCGCTGCCGGTGTTCTGTTCCAGCATTGCGCTGTCGTTCCTAGGCCGGCTCATTATGGAAGAGGAGGACGGCTGGTGGTTGCAGGTCGCGGTCAACATCATTGGGGCGGCTGCCCTGATCGGGGTTGGGGCGCTTGCCGCCTGGTACCGCGAGAAAGGACGACCCGCTCCTCGCCCGCTTGCTGGGGGTGTTGTCCCCTGATATCGCTAACACGATGAAGCGACTTCTGCTCGCGCGCATCGTCTGTGTCGCCATGGCGCTCGAAGTGCCGAATTCAGGTCAGGCTGCCGACCTATGCGCAGCGCCCGACGAGTTGACGAGCGCCGTTGCTCCTCTACCCCATGTCGCGACGGTGCTGAAACCGGCAGGCACGTTCGATGTCTTGACCGTGGGCTCGGCGACCGTGTTCAGCCCTGGCGAGTCGCTGGTGCCAGGGACCGTGACTGGCCAGGCGCTCGGGTTGGGCACGTTGCGTCCTCCCGGTGATGTCGCGCCGGCAGATGACTTAGCGTTCCCGCTGCAAATGGCGCGAAGCCTACAGGCAGCTGTTCCGGGATTGAAGGTGAATGTGACCGTCCGCGGCGGACGCGGAATGACGGCATCCGAGATGCTCGTCATCGTGAAATCAGAGCTGTCGCAGCACCATTACCAGCTCGTGATCTGGCAAACCGGCACTGTGGAAGCTGTTCGCAGCGTGCCAGCGGCCGACTTCGTCGAGGTGCTCTCCGATGGCGCCGCCATCGTCCAGGACGCTGGAGCGGACCTCGTGCTGGTCGATCCGCAATTCAGCCGATTCCTGCATAGCAATGCGCAACTCGACCCCTACATGCAGGCAATGCAGGAGATTGCGGCTCGGCCGAACGCCATGCTGTTTCCTCGCTACGAATTGATGCGATACTGGGCGGGCGAGGGGCAAATCGATCTGGAACGCACCCCGCGGGGCCAGCGGCAGAAAGTCGCCGAGCAGTTGCATGCGTGTATCGGCAGCAAACTCAGCCGCATGGTCCAGGACGGGGCGAACACGCCGCCGTCATAACCTGTCGGGGGACACGTCATCGACAAGCATGCCCTCGGCTTCCGCTCGCAGCCGCTGAAAGCTGCGATGGCTGAAGGGCAGCATGGCGGCGTAAATCAGACCCGCAGCGGCAAGGGCGGCCCATGGATCGGCTACCAGCAACGCGGCAAATGTCCCTGTGCCCAGCAGCACCGGCAACACGTACTCCGATCGAACTTTGAAATTCTTGAAGCTCCAAACCGGTAGGGTAGACACCAGCAGTGTCGCTGTGCCGACCAGCACCACAGCGCAGAATAGCGGATGGCGTGCGACTCCGAGCAGGCGCGTCCAGCCAAGGTTCTGGGCTTCCAACCCCAAGAACAAGGGAAACAGCACTAGCCCAGCGCCTGCCGGCGCGGGAACTCCGGTGAAGAAATTGTAGGCGTAGGCGGGCGACGGGGCTGCATCCAACGAGGCGTTGAAGCGGGCCAGCCGCAAGGCCATGCACACGGCGAACATCAGGCAGGGAGCGAAACCGTAGCCGCGCGCCACCTGCAGCGACCAGAGATATAGGATGAATGCGGGCGCCACGCCGAAGCATAGGAAGTCGGCAAGGCTGTCGAACTCGGCTCCAAAACGCGACGTGGCCTTCAGCAACCGCGCTAACCGCCCATCTAGCCCGTCGATGCAGCCAGCGACGACGAGGAACACGGCGGCGGACCCGAACCGATTCTCCAGGGCAAACCGCATGGCTGTCAGCCCGGCGCACAGGCCGAGCAGCGTCATGATATTGGGAATCAACCGGTTGAACGACGGGCCCTTGAAGCGCGGACGCGTACGCCGCCCCATCGGCCGACGCAGCCTGCGGGGACGGAACCCGGAAACCGGTGTCATGGCAAGTCGGCAAGCACTGTCTCACCGCCGATCATCGTCTGCCCTTCGACCACCAGAGGACGTACACCCTCCGGAAGGTACACGTCGGTGCGGCTGCCGAAACGGATCAGACCGAAGCGGGCGCCGGCACGTACGGCGTCGCCCTCCCGCACGCTGCACAGGATCCGCCGCGCGATCAGCCCGGCGATCTGCACGACCGCGATCTCCCGGCCGTCTGGCATGCGAATGGCTAAAGCGTTGCGTTCATTGGCGTCGCTCGCTTTGTCGTGTCCGGCGCTGAGGAACGATCCGTGGTGATAGGCGAGGCGCGACACAGTCCCATCCGCCGGCACCCGGTTGACATGGACGTCCAGTACCGAGAGGAAGGTCGCAACTCGCCAGCGCGGCGTCGTTCCCAGGCCGAGTTCGACCGGCGGCGCGGAAAGGCTGACAGACACGACGTGGCCGTCGGCGGCGGCCAGCACGACGCCGGGTCGCGCGGGAGGTATCCGCTCGGGATCGCGGAAGAAATATATGCAAAATGCCGTGAAGATCGCAGCGGGCCACGCGAGCCAGGAACTGACGAACAAGCCGATCAGCAGCAACGCGGCACCGGCGCCGATAAATGGATAACCGGCCGGGTGGGGCCGGTGCAGCACAGTTTGGAACGTCTCGGAAAGGGTCATGGCGCCCCGGTTATGGGGCCAACACCGAGCACCGTCCAGGTTAGTGTGTTAGGCTTACCCCGCTTGGCGTCGGCGTTTCGGCGTTGGCCAGCGGCACTTCGAAAGCCTGGCCGGGGTAGATCAGGCGCGGATCGCGAATTTGCTCACGGTTTGCCTGGTAGATCACGGTGTAGCGCATCCCCGTGCCGTAGGCCTGGCGCGCCAGTCGCCACAAATTTCGCCTTGCCTGCACCACGACCCGCCTTTCCGACACCTGCGCCAGCGCAAGCGTTTCGCGCTGGAGCGGCAACCCGCCCGTCCGACGCCAGTTGGTTTACCCGGAGCCGATGCAGCCCAGGCGCCACAGTCTGGGCGGGCGATAACGCCCATTGCCCGCCCTCGTCGGCTGTGGCGTCCCCAGCTGTCCACATACACCCGAACCACGGCCCCCCAGGCGCGCTGCCGGAGAAGCGGATATTGCCGTGATCGTCGTAGTCCACCGTGCCGAGGCCAAGTTTTCCGCCCGGCGCACGCGAGGCGGGCAGCAAGCGCGTCGGCGCTGCGGCCGGCGCTAGCAGCGTCACGGGCACACCCGGCGCCGCCACGGCCGATGGCACAACCAGCAGCACCGACACGGTTCCGGCCGTCTCAGCGCCCAAAGGCGTGCGCACCGTAATTGTCAATTCCTGCCCACCGTGGTAGTCGGCCGTTACGTGGCCGATCTTATAGGTGCCATTGTGCACCGTCACCTCGGGCTCGGCACGCCCGGCGATGACCGCGTGACCATCGGGCGACACGCGAACGATGTCGAACTCCGGAGCTGTTGGCGTTGGAGCGGCAGGGGAAAACGAGGCTAGGGGCAACCGGGATCTCGGGGTAGAACCAGCCAGGCTCAAGAGTTACCGCAATGCCGCCGTCAACAGCAGCCCACCGGCGATGAACCGGGATGCGTGACCGGAGCGTGGCGCCCACATAGGACATGACGACATTTTACGGCTACGGTGGCAAGCTGCAACGTTTCTCACCCGTGCCGTATTCACGCCGCCAGCCAGACTGCCGCGACCACCCCCGCAACAGTCAACGTCGCAGCGCCCCATGGCCCAAAGTTTCTGGCGTCGATCCGGGCAATCCGGCTCTCGATGCGGGGTAGCAGCCATAACGCCAGCAGCGGCGCCAAGCAGGCCGCATCCACCGCGTTGAACCCTGCCCGGAACCGGCCATGCGCGAGATCGGCCGCGACCGCCAGCCCGGCCAGCGCCATGGCAATGGGCGGCAGCGCGGCGCCGCCCAGGCTGGATAGCGCCGCTGCGCCCACCACCATTGCGGCCAGCGGCCAGGCGACAGGTGTGCCTGCGACAAGGAACCCACCCGCCATCACAACTGCCGCCACAACGGGGTGTGAGGGGCGCTCCAGTCTCCGTCCGAACAGAAACGCCAGCCCGGCTGCCGCCAGCACCGGCGGCAGGGTCGCGTTCCACCCGGCCCGGTCTGCTGCCCCTCCAAGCCAAGCTCCAGCGACCGCCGCCAATGCCACAGCCGCTGCTTTCGGCAACCAGGGCGGCCCGCGCAAGGACGCGACCCCCACCGCAGTGGCTAGCAGCCCGACGCCGGGCAGCCGCGCAAGCAACCCCGCCGGGTGCAGCAGCGCCAACGGCTCCGGCGCCAGCACCAGCCACCCGGCGAACACGCCCAACCCGGCGGCGGACGCCAGCAGTGGCCGCAGGCCCCGTCCGGCGGCGAGTGCCAGGACGCCCACGAGCAGCGCTGCCACTGGCGCCGCGCCCGCGCGCAGGTTGGGCGACGCTAGAAGATGTCCGATCATCGCGTCCGCATCGCTGCCGCAGGCAGTCACGTCAAGCGGGACGCATCGAGCGGGGTGGCGGCGGACAGCTTGCGGCGGCAGGATAGGATCTTTCCGCACCGGCAAGGCAGATTCCATGAGCGGCACGCGACGCACATCCCCCCGCACTTCACGGCAGACCGTCATCCGCTTATCGATGCGGGTATGGGACGCGCCCACCCGGTTGCTGCACTGGGCGATCGTGTTGCTGCTGGCCACTAGCACCGTCAGCGCACTCCAGGGCTGGACGCAACTGCATTTCCTGTCCGGTTACGCACTGCTCACGTTGCTGCTGTTCCGGTTGGCCTGGGGTTTCGTCGGCAGCGAAACCTCGCGTTTCGGGCAGTACCTCCGCACCCCCCTTGCTGGCCTGCGCACCCCGCCGAATGGCCAACGCGAGTCTGGCAACGAGCTTGGCCATGTCGCGGCTGGCGGCTGGACGGTGCTCGTGTTCCTGGCGGCACTCGCGTTCGGGGCGATCACCGGGCTGTTCTGCGGCCCTGGCGTCGTGTCGCAGGGCCCCCTGGCGCATCTGCTGAGTGAGGCCGCTGCCGCTCAGGTCAATGCGCTCCATTCCTTCGGCTTCTACGCCATCCTAGCCCTGACCGTCTTTCACCTGGCGTCCGTCGCCGGGTACGCCGGAGTGAAGCGAGAAGCCCTGCTGCGCCCGATGATCACCGGCCGCAAGCGCCTGCCCGGAAACTTTCGCCAGCCCCGCATGGCTTCGCCGCTGCTAGCGCTCATGCTCGTGGCACTCGCCGCCTGCATCGTGTGGGTGGTCGCAACCCGGATTTAACGGCCTCGCAGGACGCCTGTGACGCTCGGAACCGAAAAGGGCATGACACGCCGCCGCTTTCAGGCCAGATCAGACACCGCAAGCCGCTGCCCGTGCCATGGAGAGTTCCTGAATGCCGACTGCCTCTATCCGATCCGCCGTCGTCTTCTGTGGCTCCCGCGTCGGCAATGACCCGGCGTGGCGCGAGGCTGCCGTCTCGCTTGGCCGCGGCATGGCGGTCGCCGGCATCCGCCTGATCTACGGCGGCGGACGGGTGGGCCTTATGGGCGCCATCGCCGACGCGGCGCTGGCCAGCGGCGGGCAGGTCACCGGCATCATCCCGGAATTCCTGCAAGCGCGCGAGGTCGCCCATGCCGGCGTCACCGACCTGATCGTCACCGACAGCATGCACACGCGCAAGCGCCATATGGCCGAGCAGGCCGACGTGTTCATCACCATGCCCGGCGGCCTCGGCACGCTGGACGAGACGGTCGAGATCATCACGTGGCGCCAACTCGGTTTGCACGACAAGCCGATTTTGGTGTGCAACGTGAACGGTTGGGCGGCGAAGCTGCTCGCGACCGTGTCGGCCGCCATCGCCGATGGGTTCGCCGACCCGAGCGCCCGAGCCTTGTTCGAGGTCATGCCAAACGTGCCCTCGCTGCTGTCCCGCCTCTCGCACCTGTCCGCCATGCCGCCGACCGGCACGTCCCGCCTGTAGCGCTTGCGGACGCTGGAGGCGGGCTGTATATCGCCGGCTTGGTCGGAGCGTAGCTCAGCCTGGTAGAGCGCTTGCTTCGGGAGCCAGAGGCCGGAGGTTCGAATCCTCTCGCTCCGACCAATTCACTCCGCCAAATGCATCTCCCGCGTCGAAGCAGGCGCCTTGGCCGGGCGCGCCACCCGGGACCACGCCGCATACAACGCGGGGACGAAGCAGAGCGTCAGCACGGTGGCGCTGACGAGGCCACCCATGATCGCAATCGCCATCGGCCCCCAGAACACCGAGAACGCCAAAGGAATCAGCCCTAGGATTGCCGCCGCGGCCGTCAGCACGATCGGACGAGAACGGCGGACGGTCGCCTCGACGATCGCATCGGCGGGCGCAATACCGGCGCGGATGTCCTGCTCGATCTGGTCCACCAGGATGACGCTGTTGCGCATGATGATCCCCGCAAGCGCGATGAAGCCGAGCGTCGCCACGAAACCGAACGGTGCGCCAGTCAGCAGCAGCGCCGCCGCCACGCCGATCAGCCCGAGCGGCGCCGTCAGCAGCACCATCGCCACCCGGCTGAACGACTGCATCTGCACCATCAGCAGCGCCAGCATCACCGCGACCATCAGCGGCATCACCTTGTTGATGCTGGCCGAACCCTTCGCGCTCTCCTCAACCGCCCCGGCTGTCTCGATCCGGTAACCCGGGGGTAGTGCCGCCTTGATCCCATCCAGCGCCGGCAACACCTCGGCCGTTGCCACCGGCGCCTGGATATCCGGAGTCGTGTCGGCGCGAACCAGCAGCATCGGCGTGCGATTCCGGCGCCACACCACCGGCTGCTCCAAATCCCAGCCGAGATGGGCGATTTGCGCCAGCGGCACGGCACGGCCGCTCGCAGTGGGGACCGTCACGTTGCCCAGCCCCGCAACGTCCTGCCGTTCGGCCGGAATGGCGCGGGCGATCACGGGAATGAGATCGGTGCCCTCGCGATACTGCGTGACGGTGGCGCCCTGTTGCAGCGTTTGCAGGGTGTTCGCCACGTCCTCGCTCGTCAGGCCGAGCAGGCGTGCCTTGTCCTGGTCGACCGCAATTGTCGCCGTCTTGCCCATCGCACCCCAATTGTCGCTGACGTTGCGGAGATGCGGAGATGCCTCCATCGCCGTCCGGACCTGCCCAGCGATGCGGCGCAGTTCCATCGGATCGGGGCCGACAATGCGAAATTGCACGGGATAGCCGACGGGAGGTCCCAGCTCCAGCCGCGACGGCCGCAGCCGCACGTCGGCGAAATCCCCCATGGGACCTTCCTCGGTGAGAGCTGTAAGTGTCTGCAGGAGGGCTTCGCGATCGGCGATAGATGCCATGTTGATGACGAATTGGGCGTAGTTCGGCTGGTCCAGCTCCGGCGAGAACGCCAGGAAAAAGCGGGGCGTTCCGGTTCCGGTGTAGGCGACGCTGGACTCGATGCCGGGCTGGCGGCTGAGCAGCCGCTCCATCCGATCCACCGCAGCGGCGGTGCTGGCGAAGCTGGCGCCCTCCGGCAGGCGCATGTCGATCAGGATCTCCAGCCGATCAGAAGCTGGAAAGAACTGGTTTGGCACCCTGGTGAAGCCGACGATCGAGACCGCGAAAGCGACGACCGTCAGCCCGATCACCGTCCAGCGCCGCCGCACGCACCAGGCTACGATCCGGCGGAACCGGCGATACACGCGGCTGTCGTATACGTCATGGTGGACGGCGTGCGGCTTCGGCGATGGCAGCAACGCCGCGCCGAGGAACGGCACGAACAGCACCGCCACCAGCCAGCTCAACACCAGCGCCATACCGACGACGCGGAAGATGTCCTGGGTGTATTCGCCGGTGCTGGAATTCGCCAGGCCGACCGGAAGATAACCGGCCGCAGTGACCAGCGTGCCCGTCAGCATCGGGAATGCGGTCGAGGTGTAGGCGAAGCTGCCGGCGCGAAACCGATCCCAGCCCTGCTCCAGCTTTACCGTCATCGTCTCCACGGCGATGATCGCGTCGTCGACCAGCAGGCCGAGCGCGATCACCATGGCGCCGAGGGAAATCCGCTGCAGGTCGATGCCGAGCAGCTTCATGCCCACGAACACGCCCGCCAGCACCAACGGCACGCTGATGGCGACCACGATCCCGGTGCGCCAGCCGAGGCTGACGAAACTGACCAACAGCACGATAGCGAGCGCCTCCAGGAAGCTGTCCTGGAAGTCGGATATGTCGGCGGCGACCACCTTCGACTGGTCGTTCAGCGGCGACACTTGCACCCCCAACGGCAACCCCGGCTCGATCTCCGCCAGGCGCGCGGCGACGCGTTCGCCGAGGTCGAGGATGTTGCCGCCTTCCGCCATGCTGATGCCCAACCCCAGCGCCGGACGCCCGTTGAAGCGCATCGTGGAGGTGGGCGGGTCGGCGACGGTGCGGTCGATGGCGGCGAAATCGCCGAGCCGCACCAAGTGGCCGTGTGCCTGCACCGGCAAGCCCGCAAGCGCCGCCGGGCCGTCGATGGCGGGGCGGGTGCGGACGCGGATGCGGTCATGCGCGGTGTCGACGAAGCCGCTCGCGACCACGCTGTTCTCGCGGCGGATGGCGCTGAACACGTCCGGCAGCGTCAGTCCGAGTTGAGCCAGCTTGCGATACGATACGTCGACGGTGATCTGCTCGTCTTGCCGGCCGACCAGGATGACCTTGCCGACGCCGGGCACATCGATCAGCCCTTCGCGCACGTCCTCGGCCACGTGCTTTAATTCGGGCAGGCTGAAGCCATCCCCGGTCAACGCATACACGATCGAGTAGGTGTCGCCGAATTCGTCGTTGAAATACGGCCCCTGGACGCCGGCGGGGAATTCCCTGGCGATATCCCCGACTTTCTTGCGGACTTGATACCATAGGCCGGACACCTGCCTGACCGGCGTGTCGTCTCGCAGCGACACCGTCACGACCGCGTGGCCCGGCTGTGTCTGGCTTTGGGTATAATCGAGGTGCGCCAGATCCTCGAGCTTGCGCTCAATCCGGTCGGTCACCTCCCGCGACATCTCGCTGGGCGAGGCGCCGGGCCAGTCCACGATGACGACCATTTGCTTGATCGTGAACGCCGGGTCTTCGGCGCGGCCGAGCGACAGCAGGGCATAGACGCCGGAAGCGGCGAGGGCGAGCATAGCAAACAGCGTCAGCGCCCGGTGTTGCAGGGCCCAAGCCGACAAGTTTCCCTTTATCGTGGCGTCAGGCGGGCGGCTCACCGTGCGGCTCCGGCCCAAGCGGTCAATTCCATGCCGGGCACAATCTGTTGCAGGCCGGCGGTGACGACCTGTTCACCCGCAGCCAGGCCGGCGTGGACCAGGACGCTGCCATCGCCCCCATAACCGGCGACCTCGATCGGACGCAGCGCCGCCTGGTGGCTCACCGGATCGAGCACCCAAACGGCGGGCTGGCCCGCCACGTCGGTCAACGCCGTGGCGGGGAGGGCTGCCATCAGGTCTCCGGCGCGGCCGAACGTGACGGCGGCCGTCATTCCCAGCGCCATCACGTCCGCGGGGGCGTCCAACACCGTAACTTTCACGGCGAAAGTGCGGCTGGCCGGGTCGGCTAGCGCTCCCATCTCTCGCACGCGCCCGTGCATGACCCGGCCCGGCACCGCCCACAGCGTCAGGGTGACGTCCTTCACGGCACGGATGTCGGCCAGGCGGTTCTCGGGAACGTCGGCGACAACCTCGGTTTCATCGGTATGGGCGACGCGCGCCACCGTCTGCCCAGCGGTGACGACCTGCCCGACCTGGGCCGGCACCGCCGTGACGATCCCATCCGCGTCGGCGGTCAACACCCCGTAGGACCGCTGATTCCGCGCCAGCGCAACCTGCCGTACGGCTTGCGTCAACCGCGCGCTCGCGACCCGCTGCGCCGCGATACGCTTGTCATACTCGGATGGCAGGAAGGCGGGTGAGGACCGGCCCAGCCCGGTGTAGCGTTTGATGTCCGCCTGCGCGTTCTCAGCATCGGCCATTGCCGCCTGCAACGCGGCCTCGGATGCCTCCTGGGAGAATTGAAGGTCTGCTGGATCAAGCGACGCTAGCGTCTGCCCGACGTTTACGTGGTCACCGATTTCGACCGGACGACGCGTGATCTTGCCAGCGACACGAAAGCCAAGATCCGCTTCGGTGCGGGCCTGGACGGTGCCAGAGAAGGTCAACCCGGCCTGTGGCGCTTGCATGGCGACGGTCGCGACCCGCACCGGCTTGGGCGTCTCCCCTGCCGCGCCAAGAAGGAGCGCGGAGGCGAGCAAGGCGAAGCGGAGCAGCATGGGGTCACCTTGCGGAGAGATGGGCCTCTATAAGATAACACCGTTCAGTTAACAAGGGTTAGCTTATATCGAAAATCCACGGATGGCAGCGTTCACGAGTGTGTCGATCAAAGTTCGATGATTGGAGACGATGTGTTCGGAATGATCCAAGAGCAAGACCACGATGCCGTGCATCGCGGCCCAGAGCGCCTCGGCCACCAGTGTGATGTCGCGGGACGCAAAAAGGCCAGCCGACATCATTTCTGCCACACCCTGCTCGAGCATCTCGAATGACTGGACGGCGGTGGCGACCTCGTGGCAGGCCTGGTTGGTGCGCACCCTCGAGAACGTCAGCCGATACTCATCCGGGCGTGCCAGGCCGAGGCCAATGTAGGCGTGCAGGCCGGCGCGCAGCCGCTCTAGGGGCGTGCCCTCGCGTTGCTGAGTTTCGGCGTGCACTGTGAGGAACTCGGTGAACATCGCTTCGGCGATGGCCTGGAGTATGGCGTTCTTGTCGGGGAAATAGACGTAAAGCGCGGTAGGCGAGACGCCAACCGCCGCCGCAATCCGGCGCATAGTGGCGTGTTCGACGCCTTCCTCAAGAAACAGCCGCTTGGCAGCCTCAAGGATTTCGCCGCGACGGGATGCGCCTTGGCCACGGGCTTTGCGCAAGCGCGCCGGTAACGTTGCGATATTCATGACTGAACGCTGTTTAGATAGAATTGGAGATAAAATCAAACGCTCAGGGGTCGCAATTAAACAATCATCGCCGGTGACGGTGGGCGACGCCTAGCGTTTGTAGACGCTCCACAACATCAACCAGCGGATTGGAAACACCCAAAGCACGCCAGCGACCAAAAAATAGACTGCTTGCACGGCCCAGTGCTGGGGCAGAACGTCCGGCAGGGTAATGGCCGCAGCGATGTAAGCGATGACGAAGGTGATCCCCATCAGGGCAGCGGCGGCGGGTCGGGACATCATACCGGGTTAGCGCAACGGCGCACTTGCCGCTATAGCGGCAATGCCTGTTGGAGCGATGCGATCTCTATGAATCTCAAGGACCACATCCGATCGGTGCCGGATTTTCCGAAGCCTGGCATCCTGTTCTACGATATCTCGACGCTGCTGCGGCATCCGGACGCTTGGCAGGTCGCGATGGGCCGAATGGCGCGAGGCATGCGGCATTACCAGCCCGACTTGTTGGCCGGCATCGAATCACGCGGTTTTTTGCTGGCGGCTCCCTTGGCGTTGAAACTCGGTTGCGGCTTCGTGATGCTGCGAAAGCGCGGCAAGCTGCCCGGTCCGGTCATCGGCCACGATTACGCATTGGAATACGGTGCCGACCGGATTGAGATACAGGCCGACGCCATTACCGCCGGACAGCGCGTGGTGGTCGTGGATGACCTGCTCGCGACCGGGGGCACCCTAGCCGCCGGGATCGCGTTGCTGCGCCAAGTCGGGGCCGTCGTGCCCGCGGCGGCGACATTGATCGAGCTGACGTTTCTCGGAGGACGCACGAAACTCGACGTGCCGCTTGAGACGTTGGTCGCCTATGATGAATGATCGAGATCTCACCACGATTTGACATGGCTGATCATCGCGTTAGGACTGATGGCTCTGCTAGCCGACTTCGGGTCGGCCAGGAAACGGGAGAAGTCTCAATGGCCGAGGCCGCGTCGCCGATTGGACGACGAACCCTGCTATGCTTGGGCGCTTCGGTCGCTGCGGCATTCGCGCAACCCGCCCTTGCTCTACCAGTCCGCTCGGCTTCGACGCCATTCGTTGATGGGGCCACCCTTCTCGTCGCAGGGCCAGAGAGTGGCGCCACGGATCGATGGGCAGCGTTGCTCGGGCCGGCGCTGGGCCGTGGTCTGCCACCCGGAACCCAGGTGCATACCGAAACCGTGGGCGGACCCGACGGCGTGACAGGCGCCAACCAGTTCGAAGCGCGCACAACCCCCGACGGCACGACCGCGCTGCTCCTGCCGGGTTCGGCCGCGCTGGCGTGGCTGGTCGGCGATCCGCGCGCTCAGTTCGACGCTGCGCATTGGACGCCCGGCCTCGCGGGCACCACGCCCGGAGTGTTGGCGAGCCGCATTCCGATTGCCGCCTTGCTGGCTGGGGCGCCGTTGCGCATTGGCGCCGCCGGGCCGGCTGGGCCCGACCTGCCGATACTGCTCGCGCTGGATATGATGGGCGTGAACTGGACGCCGGTGTTTGGTTTGAACACTGAAGCCGCCTTGTCAGATGCATTGGCGCGGGGGGCTGTCGACGCCGTGCCGCTCCGGGGTCGCCGTGTTCCCGGACAGGCACATGCCTTCAGCGCTGCCGGAACCCAGCCGATCTTTACACTTGGCACGCCGGACGATGCGGGTGTTCTGCAACGCGACCCGACGTTTCCGGGGCGACCCACGGCAAGCGAGTTGTTCGCTCGCCACGCCCCTCCAAATGCCGCGCTTGATGCCGCGTTCCGTGCTACTGCAGCGGCTGCGCAATTGGACGTCGCGCTGGTGCTTCCGCAACTGACCCCGGCTGCTATGGTTGCCGTTTGGCGGCATGCCTGCGCGGTGGCGGCCGGCTCCCCCGATGTGCAAACGCAGGCAACTGCGTTGGGCGTGCGTCCGCTCTCGGCGCCGGCTGCGGCCAGCAGCACGACCGCAATCGCCGCCGACACGGAGGCCTTGTTGGAGCTGCGGCGTTGGCTGGCGACCAGAGTAAATTATCGTGCAGCTTAAGCGGAGGCGGGCATGAACAACCATGTTGGCGTTGCGTTGAACCGTGCCTCGGGCTCGTAGCCAAGCGGCGATAGCAAGGCGTCTATTGCCGCGAACGCCTCATCGGTCGCGGCCTCGATATACACGGCGGGACGGGCCCGTTGCAGCATCGCAAGCGCTCCGTAAACGACGGCGCATTCCATTCCCTCCACGTCGATTTTCACGACCGCTGGGCTTTCGTGAGCCAACGCTTGGTCCAGCGTGACGATCTGTGCGACGCCCTCCGGGTCAGGTAACAGCCGCGTCATTCCTGCGTTGCCAGCTTGGCCTGGGTGAATGGCGGCGCGCGTGGGGTTAGCCCCAGCCCCTTGGCGTCGTAGATCGATGGACAGTCCATTGGCAGCGAGCGTTGCGGCACAGTGATCGGCCAAGCAAGGCGCTGGCTCGAACGCGATCACCCGCGCGCTGCACACGCCTGCGGCAAATAACGCGTGATTGCCGATGTTGGCTCCAACATCCACGAACAGCCCGCCCGGGTGCAGGCGCGCCCGCACATCCTCCAGCATGTCGGCTTCGTAGAAGCGGCCGGTGTCGCACACGATGCGCTCAATGTGCTCGCGGCGGTCGCGCACCACGAAGCGCCCGCGCCAGCCGCCGTGCGCGATTGGAACGGTATCGTCCGACCAAATGCCACGGGGCGCATCCAGTACGTCGGCGATCGCGGCACACTGGCGGTCGAGGCTGAAATGGGCCGCGACGCTGCGCCAGCGATCCGGGGCAGCGTCGCGAATCAGACGCGCCGCCTCTGCAACTGTCCCGAACCGCGCCTCGCTGGGCCAGAACTCGTCCGCCCCGGCGTAGTCGAGGATGGCGAGATCACATCCAGAGGCGGCCGCTTCGACGATTGCGTAGCCGAAACTTTCATAGGCGCTGGTCGAGAGCAGGACGGCGTTGCGGGCGTGCCAGGCTGGCATATCTGCTTGCGCGATCGCGCCGTCGAACACGATCGCCTCGCTTAGGCCCATCCGGCGAGCCAAGTAGTCAAGGGAGTCGAGCGCAACGGGGTCACCTTCCTTGCCACAAATATGGAGGCGATAGCGCGGGTCCTCCGCCCGAAGCACAACTAGCACCTGCAAGGCGAGCATCGGATTTTTGTGCAAGGTAATCAGGCCGCACCAGCCGATGCGGAATGGGTCGGGAGCGGCTTGTGCCGCAAACCGGGTGAGATCGATTCCATTATGGACGACGTGCAGCCGGGTTGTGCCGTCCAAAGCAGGTGCCGCGTGGCGGACCCGCGCCGCCATATCGTGACTGACGACGATCACGTCATCGATTTTGTGCCAAGGAGCGCGGGCGACGTGGTTCGTCCCATAAGCCTCAATGCGGTGAACGCGTACGACAACACGACGCCCGCCAAATGCGGTTCGGTCGATCAGGCCGGGGAAGGGCGGCCAGCAAAATTCAAACCAAATTGCGTCGTGCGCCGGGTCGTCGGTCCAGTCCAGCGCGGCGTCTAGATCGGTGGCGCTGCGCACCTGGAAAGCGCGCACGTCCCATCCCGCGATTGCCGGCAAGCCCGCGAGAAGGTCTTGGGCGAAATGATCCAGCCGCGGCAGAAGCATGAGTGCGAGGCGGCGCGCGCGCATTATCCGGCGTCACAGGCATCACGCCAGGCCTGGCGCAGCCCGTCACCCAAGCTGCGGCCGAAACGCTTTGCATCGACCAGCGGACTCGCTTTCATCCGGGCGCGTAAACCGGCACGCAACGTTGCCAACGCTGGTAAGTAAGACGCACGCGCGACAGCGAGGTCGATGTAGCCGTCCACGTTTGCCGCGTCCCAGCCGTGCAGCCCGGCGTTGCTCATATGGCTTAGCGTATGGCGTGAGGCGAAGGTGGTTCCTGGCAACGTCACCGTAGGCACCCCCATCCACAGCGCCTCGCAGGTCGTCAGACCACCCGAGTAGGGAAACGGGTCGAGCACGATGTCGATGTCGTTGTATTCGCCCAGGAAGGCGCGATGGGGCGACGCGCCGCGCAATTGCACGCGTGTCGCGGCGATTCCTTCGGCAGCGAAGGCCTGGCGTACGCGGTTGCAGGTTTCCGGCTCGCTGAACTGGTGCGTTTTCAACACGAGACGGGCCATGGGCAAACGGTGCAGCAGACGACCCCAGGCAGTGATGACGGTCGGCGTGATCTTGGCCAGGTTGTTGAAGCAACCAAAGGTCACAAACCCATTGGACAATGCCGGCAACGGGCCGACATCCGGTGCGTGGGGCGGCGGGCTGTAGCATACATAGCCGTCGCGTAGGCGCATCAGGCGCTCGGAGTATAGCGGTTCCGATCCTTCTGGCGTTTCCCACCGGTCGGTGATGAACCAATCCATCTCGGCCAGTCCGCTGCTATGGTTCTGCATGCCGACCCACTTCACCTGCACTGGCGCCAGCCGGTGGGCGCAAGCCGCCATGCGGCCGGTGTCGCCATAACCGGAGCTATGCCGGAGAATGGGTGACGACGGTTTGAGAAGGGCGGCGTATCGAGGCGGGTGGAAGCCTGCCTGAACTCCCGAAGGAGCCGATACGCCATGACAAGTAGTAGCACTGTTGTTTCATTCC
>JAABUV010001300.1_pt1 | contig 36294 bp, 49 predicted proteins | sample 5559971 | NCBI WGS metagenome assembly JAABUV01 (sample SAMN10711881, study PRJNA513362) | rock metagenome | isolation source: Antarctica rocks | place: Antarctica: Victoria Land, Knobhead nord | collected 2015-12-19
GCTGCCGTCCGCATCCTCGCACGCCACGTCAAAGTGGCTGCCTGCGCTGCGGCGGCCGCTCGCGCGCTCGCGCAGCTGGCTGTGCGCCTTGCCGGGGGCACAGGGGAGGAGTGCCATCCAAACATGCCTTTTTCCTGGCATGTCAGTACGCATTAAAAGCATGTCTGCGAGTTCGATATACCTAAAAGCCAAGCCAAGCATGTGCATAATATCGTTCCGTGGCGCTTTTCATTCTGAAGCGGCGCACCAGCGTCGCGCCAGCCGGTCAGCCGCGCGCCGCCGCGCACATCGGCGCCCGCGCGCGCCGCCAGCGCGGCCAGCAGCGCCGCGGCGGCCGCGCCGTCCAGCATGCCGCCGCCGGGCTGCCACAGCGCGGACGCGCCCGCCGGCAGCCGCAGCACCGGGAAGCGCGCCGACACCTCGCTCGCGCCCCACAGCCTGTGCCGCAGCCCAGTCTCCTGCGCAGCTGCGGGCCCGAGGTTTGTGGCCACCCTTTGCAGGGTGGCCACAAAAATTGCACCGTGCCTGCTGCAGTAGTGCCGTTGCGAGCGGACGGTCGTGTGGTGCTGGCGGGAGGCGCTGGCAGCCCCGCCAGCCGCCCCGTGCGTGCCTGCTAAGGAAGCAAACTGCTCGTGCAGCTGCCTTGCATGCAGGGTGAGGCGCACAGCTCGAGCTGCCTTGCCTTGCATGCAGGGTGAAGTGCACAGCTCGGCGCACAGCAGGCACGCCTGGCAAGCCTGTGCACAGCAAGCCGCGCCCCCACCTGGTGCCTGCAGCGGCAAGCTCGAGGCCCGAGGGGCTTCAGGGATGGTGTGAGCGGTGACGCGGGTCGGACGGGGCACCACACAGACGTGGCAAGCAAGGCAGCATGGCAAGCTCGGCGCCTACCTTACACGAGTCCTCCAGCTGGCCCAGGGCCTCCCCGGCCGCGGCGTTGCCGCGCTCCGCCGCGGCGTCGAGCGTGCCGCACGCGCGCCAGACATCGCCCAGCGCCGCCAGCTGCGCCCACAGCTGGCCCGCCTCCTGCGCCAGCCTGTCCCGCGCCTGTCTATTGTAAAGGTAAAGTGGGCAACCTTCTTGCCCGCAACCTCGCCCGTGCGCACGGGGAGCTCTGACGCCAATTGACTCCAGTCAGGAACCAACTTCAAGGCCTCAGCCAGCCAGGCACAAACAGGGCGGCCAGCCGCCACGTTGGAGTCTGCCCGACCTCCACCAGGCGCAGGCGTGGGTGTCTGGTGCCAGCCTGCCTCAGGCTGACTTGGGGATGGTCAGTGAGTCTGAGGTGCGGAGCAGAGGCTGGCCGGGGTGATAGTGCGGAGGCTCTGAGGCAAGGCACGTCTGTGCCTACGCCGTAGGTGGTGAGCACCGGCTTGATGCGGGCGTCGCCTGCGGCAGGTGGATGGGTACGGGGCCGGGCGCCTCGCCCAGCCCGGCGGCGCTCAGGCCAAAGCTGTCCACGAGGAGGACCTTGAGAACACAGCAGGTGTTTCGCGCCAGGAGTGCAAGCACTTACGGCGAAGTTCGCTGGGCGCCGCCTGCAAGTGATGCACAAGATGGCTTGCAGCAACTGAAAGACAGGATTGCGGCACGCTCTGTGTGCGCTCTGCACAGGAGCCTGTACTGCAACAAGATTGCCTGTAAACGTGCACGGTTTGCTTTCTCAAAGGAGGCACAGCTTGCAGGATTTGAAGGCACCTTCTTGCTGCGCTTGGCAAGAGCTTGCGCAGCTGACAGGCCCAGCAGGCCGCCGCCCACAACAGCCACATCGTACGCCTTGCGCGCTGGCGGCGGCGGAGCGCCCGCTCGCACAGCGCCGGTTGTCGCGGCTGGTGCCCTCACCGTTGCCATACGCGCGACTGCAGCCGCGCGCAACTGCACGATGCACCTCTGGAGCTTGCGTGCAGAGATTGTGAGCAAGTGGGTCTCGCTCAGGCGTCAGCCCGGCATGTCGATGCCGGCATGCCTCATGCCGGCATGCCTCATGCCGGCATGGCATGCCTCATGCCGGCTTTCGCATGCACAGCTCCAGTAGCATTAAATGACTGTCAGACCAAGTCTGCCTGCTCCATTGCCCACTGCCTAGCCGCAGCTGCCCATGCGCGGGCACGCTCGTTCGCCGCCCTGGCCGTCTGCAGGCCGGATGCGCCTGGGGCAGGCCAGCGCCGCCAGGCCAGGCAGCGCAGCGTGGTCATATTCTTCCAACACTTCTCACCCTCATCATGAGGCTCTCGGATAACGCCCACCTCAACGGCAAACCGGCCGCCATACCTGCTGGTCATCTCGCGCACGACTGAATAAAGAGACGGACCTTCACTGGGGAGCACATCGATGTTATCCGCAGCGCACAGCTCTGCAGCCTGCAGGCCAGCGGGGCAGAGGCGGTCCACAAACGTGGCCACATCATCCTGGTCATTCCATAAGCGCACGCAGCCAACAGCAACAATGCGCAGAGACCTGACCTGGCCAAACAGGTCGTCATAATTATCAATGTCCGCCCCACCCACTTTGAGCTCCCGCAAGCCGGAGGAGCTCTCCAGAAGGGGGGTTTCATAGACGCACAGTTGTGTTTCCCGGGTGTCATCATCGCCCAATGGTAAGTCAGCTTCCACGCTCGTCACGCGGAGGGTGTGCAGCCGCGGCAGGCGCCCTGCCAAGCCTGGCATTGGTTGCGGCGCCCACGCTAGGAACCCAGGCCAGTTACCGTCCAGGCCGAGCAGGTGCAGCTCCTCCAGAGCGCCTGGCAGGCGCTCGGGCCACAACCATAGACACTTTGCACCCGCATTGTCGTCCATGTGCAGCAGGCCAATAACGTCACAGCAGTCAACGCCCAGCGCGGTGAGGCGCAGGCCGCTCAGGTCCACGGCGGGCCGGTCCTCCTGGCTCACGCAGGCCACAAGCCGCAGCGGCACGCCTGACAGCCGCAGCAGCGTGCCGCCGTGCAGGGCCAGAAAGTTCTTGAGCACCGGCTGCTCCCACAGGGCGACCTCATCTGCCTCGAAAGCAACATAGAACTTAGCCGCCTCCACGCGGCCGGCCTGCGCGGGCTCGAGCAGCCAGCAGCGCTGGGCCGCGCTCAGTGGCGCCGCACTGAAGTCGAGGTCCAGCGGCAGCGGCAGCGTGCGCAGCAGCTCGCGCACGCGGCGGCACACGAGCGCCAGGCCGGCCGCGGCGCGCACCTCCTCCGCCGCAGGGCGACGCGGCCTGTCCGCCCAGGCGCGCCGCAGGACGCCGCCCAGCAGCTCGTCGGGCAGCGCAATGAAAGACGCCTGTGCGGCCGGCAGCGCGCCTGAGCGAGGCAAAGCGCTTTGGCAGCAGCACAAGGTAGATGCAGCCGCAGTCCGCCCCCTCAGTGCCGTGAAGAAGGCCGCGCCTGATGTGCTGGCTGCAGTTCAGCACTGCGTGCGGCACATCCTGCACGGTCGTGGGAGCCCATGCCTCGCTGTGCAGGGCTTCGCACGTACTAGCGGCGTGCGCATACGACGGGCAGACAGGGCTTGCGCGACATACGTCAGACGGGTGCCACTCAGAAAAAGTAGGCAGCTTTTGCTTGCTTGCGCTGCGCAGGAAAAGCTGTACACTGTGGTTACATATTAATTAAAAAATTTATTCTGCGCATTTAAGTTTGGAGCAAACAGAAAATGGCTCAGGTGTACACAGCGACAGTGACACACAGCGACCGCTGCAGCTGAGCAGTGCTGAGCAGGACGCTCTTGCGCACGACAGTGGGCCTTGCGGCTGGCAGCGCGCCATGGCTCAATGCGTGTGTTGTTAGCACAGGGGAGCAGCATGGATTTCGTCATCCCTGCGCAGCCCGAGGACCTCCTCGACGAGGACAAGGCGCCAGGCCTGAAAGTGCTGGCTGTGACGGAGTTTGCGGGGCTGTCAAAGGAGGATGTGAACGAGTTTGCAGAGCGTGAGGGCCTCCCGCACGGGCACTCACACCGGCGGCCTATCTGCTCGTAGCAAGCCCGCTGTCGGTTTGAAGCGCCGCTGTGCGCACAATGCGTAGGAGCACTGTATGAGGTCTGCAACCACGATGCGCTCAGCATCGTGGAGCAAGCCGTATTCGACCAGGTGTACTCGCTCATCAGGCGCGCTCCCTCTGAAGCCAGTCTGGCCCATCGTGATATATACGAAGCCACTCTGGCCATCTTGCTATATAGGTTGCCGGTGCCCGGTGCACTCAGCACCTGCAACAACGCCACCAGCCCCGTTGTGGTGCCAATGCTCGTTTGAGCCTGCGCGTGTCTGCCGGTGCCCCGCAGTCTCTGCGGCATTTCCTAGAGCAGCTCCAGCGAGCGCGCGCAGGGGCTTTGCGCACCTGGACAGCATCGCGCGGCGCCGTCTGGTCGACGGCCTGTGCTCCAACCTGTCGGTGCTGTGCCTGTCCGTGTCGGCGCTAGTGGCGGCGGAGGCCGCCGGCGACGACGGCGGCGAGCGCGAGGCCGCCGCCGCCGGCCACCGCAACGCGCTGCACGCCTACGTCTTCTTCCTGTCCTGGCTATACTCCGCGGCGGAGGCGGAGGCGCGCGCGGCAGCGGCGGCCGCGCCCGGCGCTGTCGGTGCGCCCGACCTGCACACGCAGCCAGCCGCTGGCGCCTGAACAGTTGCAAAGCCTGCGGCGGCGAGTGCGCGGTGCGCTCCGCGCGCCCTACGAGGCCGCGTGTGGCGCGCTCGCAGGCGCGGCGGGCGGTAAGGGCCGCGCGCGCAAGCGCGCCGCGCCGCACGAGGAGCTGCTGAGCTGGGACTGGGACGGGCAGCGCGAGCAGCTGGCGCGCGCGCTCGCGCTCATCGCCGGCGCCGACCTGGCCGCGCTCTACCGCCCCGCGCGCCCGGACGACCGCCTGCTGCGAGCGTGGGCGGCCACGGTGCGTGCGCGCGCCAGCAGCGATCCTCCGGCAGGAGGGTGCGGGGCCATGCGCGCTGCGCTCAAGACTGCGTGTCCATGCGGGCTGCGCTGGGTCTCGTGCTTTGACACCACGTGGGTTGCGTGTCCATGCTTGCGCTTATGACTCCAACGTCAGGCCTGGCCTGCAATCACCTTCCATGCGCATGCAGGCCATGCTGGGGCATCATCCTGCGTTGCGGCCCCGCGTCCAGGCCGCGGCGATCGCGCGCGCAGGCGCACCAGCTGGCCGAGAGCGCGGGCGCGATGCGCGGCAAGCTGGCGCGCCAGGCGGTGTTCGAGGTGCTGGCGGCGGCCGCGCTGCGCTACGGCGGCCTGGAGGCCGTGGCGGGCGCGCTGGCGGCCGCGCTGGCGCGGCACGAGCATCTGGCGGTGGCGCTGGCCGAGCTGGCCGAGTTCGCAGAGGCCAAGGTCGGGGACAGCCGCCTGGTGCGCCCGCCGCGCTCCGCTTCCGGGCGCAATTGCGCACAGCCTGCACGAGCGCATTCCTGTACCTGCGCACACTCTGCACCTCACCAGGATCATCTTTCGGAGGACGCGCCGCATGCACGTTGGCGGGGCTAGCTGCTCCCTTGCGAGAGCGCTCACAAGCAGCGTGGCGGCACCGCCTAGCGCTGCACGGCCTGCATCGGGCGGCCGGCCCCACTTTGCAGGCCGTGGAGCTGCTGCGCGAGGTCGCGGCGGTGGACCCCGCGGTGTACGAGCGCCAGCAGAAGGAGGACGCCGCCGGCACGGGCGGCGTGCGCAACGTGGCCGCCTTCGTCGCGGAGCTGGCCGCCCGGTGCGCGCGGTGCTCTGATGCCCGGCGCTGGAGAACCTCTGCTCTCACTCGAGGTCGCGCCAGAGAAGGCGCTTGCCAGTGTGCCGCGCGCGGTCTGGACGAGAGACGGCAGTGACCAACATGTGGCTCCTAGCCATGACCTGTGCAGCAACCCACGGCGCGAGTGTCATGCGCGAGCGCACTGTCTCAGGGTGCCACGAACGGTGGCGGCGCACATTGCGCTGTTGGCGCCGCACCTGGGCGGCCGCGCGTACTCGCTGCGCTCCGCCATCGTGATCGCGCTCGGGCACCTGATCGCGCGCGCGTTCGTGCCGGCGCCTGAGGACGAGGCTGATGCGCAGGGTGCGTGCAGCCTGGTGGGCTTGTATGACATGCGCATGTGCAGGACCTTGTGCATGTCACAGAAGTTCACGCGCTCTCTTTCCTGGGAGACTCAAGCACTAGAACACCGCCAGATGATTGCCCCACAAGTGTACATCCACCCGCATCCATGCCACCGCGGAGTCTGTGTGGCGTGCGCTTGCAGTAGCTGAGGCAGCACTCAGTAATGATGGGTGTTAGCAGCATGGTGCGCGGCTGGCAGCTCTGGCGTGTGCTCACACAGCACCACACAACATCAGGCGCTGGGTGCGTCTCAAGCAAGCCCGCCGCGGCCTGCTTGGCCGCCCCCGCTCAAGCGACCAAGAAGCCGCCTGCGCCGCAGGCGCGCGCGCGCGCCAGCTGAGCAAGCAGCGCCTGCTCGACACGCTGGTCGAGCGCGCGCTGGACGCCAACGCGTTCACGCGCGCGCGCGTCATGCAGACCTGGGCGCACCTGGCGTCGGCCAGCGCGCTGCCGCTCGGCCACTGGCTCTGCGTCACGCGCCTGGCCGTCGGTGCGCCGCGCCCGCACGGGCGGGGCGCGAGGCCCCGCGGCCACGCCCGCATGCCAGTGACCTGCCGGGCTGGGCTGCTGCTGCCAGTGTACCACAACAGGATGCCGGACTCGCATGTGACGCGTGCACGCGCACGTCTTTGACCCGTTGTGCACTATAGCAAGTGCTCTGTGGATGACAGAAGTTGGGCTTACTATTGTCATGCTTTGAAGGCAATCAAGGTCACCCGGCGCCAGAACGGCAAGCTTGGCGCTCTAACCCTAACCTTGCTGCCAGCTGCTGACGGGCCGCGGGCACCATGCTCAGGTGGTGAGACGCTTCAAGAGGCCGCATGGGCTGCGCAAACCTGCTCTCACAGGCCGGCGCCGCGGCCGCAGGGCGCCTGGAGGACAAGTCGTCGCTGGTGCGCAAGGCGGCGCTGCAGCTGCTGGGCGAGCTGCTGGCCAGCAACCCGTTCGGGCCGCGGCTGCCGGAGGCCGAGTTTGCCGCCTCGCTCGCGCAGTTCCAAGCGCGCCTGGAGGTGCGCCTGGCGCTGCCGACAGCAGGGCAGGGTATGATAGGGTGTCCACTGCGAGTGCGAGGCCGTGAGGCCCCCTGCTCCGGTGGCACGCGCGCCGCAGGCGGGCCACTCACCTGCTGAGAGCTGCATCAACGCTCCGGCTCACCTGATGCTCGCATTGCTGTTTGCATGCGCGTGCTGTAAGACCGCTCAGTGTGCAGTGCCAGTGGCTGGGCGCCATGCGTTGCGGGGCAAGCTGCAGCCTCCTAGGCAGACAACACTTCAGCGCCGATGCACAGCAAGCCCAGCAGCTAGTCTGTATCTGGCCGCTGGATTGACAATGGCCCTTCAACTCGCGACCACTGCAACAAGCGGCGCAGGAACTGGAGCCCGTGAAGCCTGAGCCAGCCGACGCCGCAGCAGCCTGGCCCGAGCGCGGCGCGTCTCCCTCGGGGGGCGCCGGCGGCGAGCCTGGCGGCGCGGGCGACCCGGGCGCAGCCGGGGAGGGCGGCGCAGACGCTGACCCCGACCCGGGCCAGGCTCCCGGGAGCGATGCGGAGGCCATGGATGTGGACGAGGCCGCCATGCGCGCGGGCTCGCAGCAGGTCGCACCGACCGCAGGTGACCCCCCAGCGTGCTTGACAAGTCCTAGCCGAGCGGCCGAGACGAGCGCGCCTGCACGTGACACACGTTTGAGCTACTGGCGCCTGCATGTGATGGTGTATGGCGGTGAGCGGCCGTGTTTGCACAAACAGGCGGTTCGGCATAGCTCCAGTGGCGTGGAATGTGAAGTAGTTGGGCATGCGCCTGTGCCAGGGTGCATGTGGTGGTCACTGGGCAGCAGGCGTGAGCAACAGCTCGCAGAGGTGAGCAACAGCTCCAAGTCCGCCACTGCACACGGTTTCCAGGGTGTCTATGTCAGACACCAGCCTGACCGGGCTTACAGGCTGGCACGCGTGCTGCCACCCATGTGCAGCTTACCAGCGCGGTGGCAGGAGCCGCGCGCCCCGCCCATGGCGACCCCTCGGGCGCGCAGGGGCCGGGCTGGACGGCACGGCGGCGCAGGTGCGGACGGTGGTCGCCTCGCTGGATGCCGCGCTGGCGTTCACGCGCGCGCTCGCCGGCGCGCTGCCGCTGCTGACGCAGCTGCTGGCCAGGCGCGCGCTGCTGCTGCGCCATGCATGCGCGCACGCGTGTGCGTGCCGACCCTCGCCGTCGCCATGTGCACAGCTGGAGAGGAACAAAGCGCTGCTTGCTGGTCTGTGGATGAAAGTGACAAGGCCCATGTACCAAAGTATAGAACTCACACAAGAGGAAAGCCATCGGTACAGCTCTTTCAGCTTACATTACTGTGACCATGCACGTGCATCTTGGTGCAGCTCAGCTTGACTTTGTACATTTCAGTACGCGGTGCGCCTTACGCGCCTCCTTGCTTCTGCAGCGCCGTGCAGAGCGACGTGTCCGAGGCTATCACGCTGCTGCTGGCGGCGGCGCGCTTCGGCGTTGCGGGCGCGCCGGCGGCGCTGCGGCGCATGCTGCCGCTGGTCTTCTCGCGCGAGCAAAGTGCGCGCCCGGCGATTGCATGTCAAGTATCCGACAGGTCACCGGTGCATGCCGGTGTGCATGGGGAACAGCCGTCACTTTACAGTGCAGCCCTTGGCTCTGGCCGGCAACCGCGTACCCGCCGCACCTGTACGTCGCGCAGTGTCTGTGAGGCGGAAGCGGCCAGCTGGGGCGGCACCCCAGCACCCGGCGCCTGCTCTGCCGACGATTCTGCCTGGCGGGCGGCGCCCGCCTCCTAGAGCGCTGCCTGCTCCGCCTGTGCCGTCAGGCTCCGGGGCCGCGCGCGCAGGCGTCAGGGACGCGGTGGTCGACGCGCTGGACGAGCTGCACCTGGCCGGCCGGCCGCCGCAGGAGGCCGCGCTCAGCCTGATCGGCCTGACCTACGGCGCCTCGCTCGGCGCGCCCCGCCCCGCCCCGCCGCCTCTCTCCAGTGCCTTGCGCGGAGCCGGCAACGCTGCGTACGCGAAGCCCGGCTGTGCTGAGCCAGCACTTTGGGGAAGCGGGAGCTGCAGGCCTGTTCGTCCCCGCGGAGCGCGTGATCACCAGGCTTGTATGAGAAAATTTATCCTCTTGAAACATTTTTCGGGGGGCAGGGGACATGAGCGCGCTGGAGGAGGTCGTGGCGCAGCTGCTGCTGCGCCAGCCCGCGCCGCTGCTGCGGCCGCTGCACATCCAGGTCGGTGCCCTACCCTAAATCTGGCCCCAACCCATCCAGGTCAATGCCAGCCCCCATGCACGCAGGCAGCTTGCGCGCAGGCGGCTTGTGCACGGGCGGCTGCCACACTGGTGCATTGCAAGACGGGTTAAGGTGGGGCAGGGTATGTGGTAGGGCAAGATGCTCACGCGTTAGCCAGGGCCGCTGGCCGCTCCAGCGCCTGGCCGCAAGCCGCCGCTCCCCCAGGCCGGGCACCAGGCTGGCCCGCATGTCCCGCCCAGGTTGGCAGCCAGCCGGTGCCCCAGCCGAGGCAGCACGACCCTTGACGGGGGCCTCCTTGCACATTTGCTGCGTCAGTGTGGCGGTGAACCTGGCAGGGTTCGTCCCATCACTGGCCCGCATGGCGAGCCCCGCGGCGCGCCCTCCTGCAGGCGCTGTGGTGGGCCGCCGACCGCGCGCACCGCGCGCTGCTCGCCGTGCCGGCGGCCGGAGGCCAGTGCCCGGCTGGCACCCCTGCTACGGCGAACGCTCGCGATGACGGCGCGGACGCGCCCAACGGGGCCGCCGGCGCTGGCGCCGACGCAAACTCTACAAGCTCCGGCGCCGAGGGCGGCGAAGGCCCGCAGCGCGAGCTGCGCGGCGCGCTAGAGCTGCTCGCGATGGTCGCCGCCAAGAAACCAATGGTCATTGGCGAGCGCCTTGGCCTGCTGCTGAAGGCGAGCTCCTCGCAGCGACCGAGCACCCCTCCCCACCCAGTAAATCCGTGCGCGGCTGATTGGCGCCCTTCCAGCCGCGTGCGACACGTGCTGCAGGCTGGCAAGTGCGTGCGGGCCTGCTTCGCATGGGCGCATCGCGCGCAGGATGCGCCCGCCCCGAGCCTGGGCGCCAGCGCGCAGGTCGGCTTCAGCCGGCAGCGCCCGGACGCCGTGGCGGCCCGCGCGGCCGCCGCCGCGCTGCGCCGCCTCGGCGCTGCCGCCGCCGCTGACCCGGCGCCGCCGAGCGAGTTGCGGCCGGCGCTGCAGGCGCTGGCGGGCGTGCTGCTGCAGCCCTGCATGAACCCTATGCTCTCCGACCCTGACCCTGGACACGCCGGCGCGCCCGCCGCCGCCGGGGCTGGCGCGGGGCCGGGCGCAGCGGGGCCGGGCGCGCCACGCGGCGACCCGAGGTCAGGGTCAGGGCCCGGGCAGGGCCTGCCGGAGTCCGGCTGGTACGGCGCGGCGGAGGAGGCCGTGGCAGCGGTGTATGCGCTGCACCCGGAGCCGGCGGCGCTGGCGGCCGCCGTGCTGGAGCGCCTGGCGGCCGCCGCGCTGGGGCGGCTGGGCGCGGGCGGCGACGCGGCGCCGTCCGGCGCGCTCGCGCACTTCTTCCACGTGCTCGGCCAGGCGCGCCGCCCCGGCCGCATGCGCCCTCACTCGATGCACACGCGGTCGTTCGCTGTACTGAGCAAACGACTCGTGCTAGAGTGGCGCAGGCGGCACTCTGTGCGTGACGGCGGCGAGGCCGCAGGACGTGCGCGCATGTGCGCGCGCACTCTGCATAATCTTAATGCATGCTGTTGACAACTGTTTGACTGTTCCGACAGCAGCGTCGGCCTGTTGCGCGCTGTGGGGGTCCTCACTAAGCGCTTACAGTGCCATCATACCATGCCGGCTGTGCGCCCGACGCGCGTCGCGTCGCAGGTGGCGATGCAGCAGCTGGTGCACGGGGAGCGCGTGGCGCGCGCCGTGCGCGCGCAGCGCGCCGCGGCCGAGAGGGCGGCGGCCGCGGCGCGCTCGGAGGGCGCCGCGGACGGCGGCGCGGACGGCGGCGCGGCCGCGCACGGTGCGCCCGGGCCGGCCGTCCAGCCGACGGACCGCGTGAGGCCGGCAGGCAGCTGCCTGATGACCTGTGCCGCCCTGCTGCGTGCATGGCTGACGCCCATGGATGCGTTGGCGGTTGTGGGTAGGTTGTTTGTCTCCCTGGTGTGCTGTGCGCTCGATCTGCTATCCTGTTGGGCCACCGTGCGCTCATCGGGGGCTTGCGCCGTGTGGACGCGGGCGGCTGTGGCCGCATGCCCGAGGCGCGGTTGCAGCAGGCAGCGCCTGCGCCGCCGCGCACTCGTGAGCGCGCGCGGGGCACGCAGGCGGCGAGGAGGACATCGCGGCGCAGCTGGGCGTCGGCGCGGCCGCGGCGGACGCCGAGCTGGACGCGCTCAAGGAGGCCGCCGAGGCCGAGATCCTGGCGCCGGGCGGGCTGGTCGGCCGCTACGCGCCGCTGGTGGCTGCCTTCTGCCACAGCAGGCGCGCCCGTGCGCCGCCGTGCCCCCTGGATAGTTTGGGGCATGGTTATGGCCAGACACCGTGGCTGGCCGTTTGGCTGGAACTGCGCCGCGAGCCGCGCATGCGCCCATCGTATGGTGGTGAATCCAGCGCGAGCAAAGGCGCGCTCTGAGTGCGGTCTGTGGTCTGAACGCGTGTGTGTCACATGTGGGGCCTCACCTGAGGCGTAATCATTGCTGCTCTTGCACTACCGCATGGCGTGCACGAGCATGAGCGAACCTGGATGATACCTGCGCAGAGCGCTCCTGGGCGCGCACGCGGCGCTGCGGGGCGCCGCGCTGCTGGCGCTCGCGCGGCTCATGTGCACCAGCGCGGCGTTCTGCGAGGACAACCTGCGCCTGCTCATCACGCTGCTGCACACCCGGCGCGCGCCTCGCACCCCAGCGCACACCCCGGCCGCGCGCGCGCCGGCAGACCATTGCCTGGCCTGCTGCATGCATGCAGGCGTCGATGTCTGCGGGGCCGCTCACGGGGCCGAGCGGCGGCCAGCACGCGCTCGGGCGCTGCGCTTGGGTGTAGGGCTCGACGCGCGCCCAGCGCGCGCGCGCAGGGCGGCGGAGCCGGGCGTGCGCTGCAACCTGGTCATCGCGCTGGGCGATCTGGCCTTCCGCTTCCCCAACCTGGTCGAGCCCTGGACCGCGCACCTGTACCAGCCGCTCGCCGACCCCGCGCCCAGTGCGGGCGCCCGGCCCCGCCGCGCTCCGCCTTTTTGCATTCTTGCCCTAAAGCGATGCGACCCGTTGAACATTGCTGAACACAGGGTAAAACCTGCGCCGTCACCTGTGTCGCTTGCAGAGCTGGGAGAGCTGTCTGGTGTGTGAGTATCAAGGGGCGCGCCCGGCGGCCGTCACCGGCGGGGCCGCCGCGCAGGCGTGCGCAAGACGAGCCTGATGGTGCTCACGCACCTCATACTGAACGACATGATGAAGGTCAAGGGCCACGTGGCCGCGCTGGCGCTGCGCCTGCGCGACGACGAGCCGCGCATCGCCGCGCTCGCCGCACTCTTCTTCCACGAGCTGGCCAACAAGGCGTGCAAGGCGCGCGCGCCCTATACCCTGCACCCTATAGCTGCGACCCCAGCCTCGCCGGCGTGCCGGCGGCCGTGGCGCCACGCAGGCTACAGGCGCCCACGCTGCCACACAGCACGGCGTGACGACCAGCACAACAGCAAAGCTGCCCGAGACGCTCGGGTGCATCAAAGCGCGTCCGCGCAGCTCAGGCAACGACGCGGCCAGAAGGAGGATGACAAACCCCTGGGGGCCGCGCGCAGGGCACCAACCCCATCTACAACCTGCTGCCGGACATGCTGTCGGCGCTGGCGGCGGAGCCCGGCCTGCCGCCGGCGGGCTTCCAGGCGATCATGCGCACGCTGCTGGGCTACATCGGGCGCGACCGCCAGGCGGACGCGCTGGTGGACAAGCTGCTCGCGCGCTTCGAGGCCGCCGCCGCGCCGCCGCAGTGGCGCAACCTGGCCTTCTGCCTGGCGCAGGCGCGCGCCTGCGCTAGACCCTAGCCATATCCCCATCGGCAATCACCGGGCACGCGCGGTGAGGTGCACAGCTGTGGCAGGCGGCTGGGCAGCTCGCCGAGAGCGGCGCGGCCGGACCGTGCTGTTGTCCGATCCGTGAGTGTGGCGCCCGGCGCGCTGCTGAGGGGCGCGGGGCCCGGCTGCGCGCGCGCAGCTGGGCTACAGCGAGAAGGGGTACCGCCGGATGGCGGAGCTGCTCAAGGTCTACCGCCACGCGCTGGCCGACGAGGAGGTCCTGGCCACATTCAAGGTGGGGTTAGGGTAGGGTGTCCCTTTTCAGATGGGGCGCTGTCTGCACATGCAAGGGGCGCTCAGCCCGAGCGCTCGGGACGCCTTGTTGGTGTCGCATGCATAGTCCCAGCGCCTGTGCTGCCAGGCTCATGATCACATGCGCGCGAACGCGGGACACACATTGTGCTCCGAAGCCGCCCCCCCTTGCACCCTCACACACAGTCGCGGAGCCCCGCCGCGCTGCGCGCGGCGCAGGCGCTGGCCGGCAAGGCCCGGAAGCTGGCGAAGCAGTCGGCTGAGCTCCGGGCCGACATGGACGCGTTCGAGGAGCGCCTGGCCGCCGCAGCCGCGGAGGCGCGCGCGTTGGGCTGGCCCTCCGCGCTGCAGTCAGGCACAGTGCTCAAGGCACAGTTTTGGTACCAAGTATTGCGTTGAGCTGCTGGCAGGCCGGGTCCGCGTGTGGTCGGCGCGCAAGCCAATCCGCATCGCTGCCGCCTGCCACGCCCCTCCTCAGCGGCTGCTTGTCAGGCCAAGTGGGTGGGAGCAGGCGCACCGCAAAGTCTTACAAGCGCTGCAAGCGCAATTACTGTACATTCAGCATCCTCTGCGTGTGAGCGAGCGGCCCCGTTACCTAGTGCCTGCCATGCCATGCAGGTTGCCGAGGAGGCGACTGCAGCCGCTGCCGCTGCTGCGCTCGCCGGCGGAGCCCTCGCTGGCGCAGAGCCTGGCTCCAGCAGCGCCGACGCCGCCACCGGCGGCGTGAAAGACGAGAGCGGCGATGCGGACGCCGCTGCGGTGGGCGCTGCGCCGCCCGGCAGCCCCAGCGATGGGGATGAGGGCGCTGAGGAAGAGGCGGGCGCGGCGCCGGATGCGGGCGTAGCGGCCATCACAGCCGCGCTTGCGGCCGCGACCGTGGGCGACGCGGGCGGCCAGGACGGCAGCGGCGGCGCGTCCCCGGCCACGGAGGCTGCGGGGGTCCGCGGCGGCGACGGCGCCGACGTGGCCGGCATCACCGCCGCGCTCGCCGCGGCCGCGCTGTCAGAGGACGGTGGCGCCGGGCCGGTCAATGATGCGGCGCCCTGCGCAAGGGCCGACGATGAGGGGGAGGAGGAGTGTGGCGCCGCTCCTCCGCGCGGCAGCGGCAGCGAGGCGACAGGCGAGCCGCGGCAGCCCGGCGGTGGGGCGGGAGCTGTGCAGCCTGCAGAGGGCGACGAGGAGGATGACGCGGGCGCTGGGCGCGCCGCCGCCTGGCAGCCCGCCGGGCTGCCGCGCGGCGCGCAGGAGCCCACCGCGGCCACCCTCCCGGCGCCGGGAGGCGCGCCTGTCAAGGCCGAGCCGGCCGTGCCGGCGCCGCCCGGGGCCGTGGCCGCAGCGGCGGCGCCTGCCGCATGCGCGCAGGCGGAGGGGCAGCGCCAGGGATCGGCAGCGGGCGCGCCCAGAGGCCCTGCGGGGCAGCCCACAGGCCATAGCCCTACAGCGGCGCGCGGCGGCCCAGCCAAGGAGAACCGCGGGGCCGGCGCGCCCGGCGGCGACCGCGCCGCCCGCGGCAGCGGCGGGCGGGGCAGGGACGCTCTTGGCGCGGTGAAGCTCGAGCAGTCCGAAGGCGACGGCCGCGGCGGCCGCGGCAAGGACGGCGAGGGCGGGCGGGGCGTGGCAGGCTTGCGCAGCTTCTGGGAGGCGTCCGCGGCCAAAGCCGGGCCGCCGGCGGGCGGCGCAGGGCGCAAGCCGGGTGCCGGCGCAGCCGGGGGTGCAGGCGGCGCCGCAGCGGACAGGGCGCCGCTGGGCCGCGCAAGGGCCGCCAACTCATTAGCGGCACGCAACATACAGGACTGGAGCGACGATGAGTGAGCCTGCTGTGGGAGGCACCCAGGGCGCAGCGGGCGGCGCATGAGCCGAGGGGGCCTGCTGGGGTACTTTTCCAGGATCCTCTTGAGCGCCCCTGTCCGTGTCTTGTTGCCGTGTGTCCTGCGCGGCAGCGCCGCCATACATGGGCGTGTGGCGCGCCCGCTTTTATATTTGAGTTGATGACAGGGATGCCGCTCGAAAGGGCTACATGGTGACAAGGCTTGGCATCAACAGCTGAGTAAGCCGCATGTGATGTGACTATTTGCATGACGGGGCATCAAGCATGGCTTGGACAAGCTAGTGCCAACAAAGCGCAGCACGTTGGTGTGGCAAAATTGCAGGGTGGGATCCTCCATGACAAGTATGCATGAACCCCTGAGCAGGCCATGCTCTGGTAAGGGTATTGTGCTGCAGCTATGGACTCACTCTACGTCTACGCCCATCCATGGTGCATGCATTGAGCAAGTTGCCTTTGCAAGTGGGGGTGTAAAAAAAGGCAGTCTCTGCTCCCAGCATGCCGGCCCCATGTCTGCCATGTATATTTACCGGCCGTCCGTGTACATCGCACGCGGCGTGAACTCGTAGTAGTTCTGTGCGCAGGGCCCACACTAGCTACAGTGAGCACGACGCCGCCAAATGTAGCCTACCATGATCTATGACCATCAGGTGCCTTCAGAGTGACACCCTGTACGCCAAGTAGCTTGTACTGCAGCATGCAGCAAGGCTCATCACATAGGTGTACAACCACGCCCCAGCCTGTCCCCACCAGAGGGGCCAAAGGCGGCAGGGCGGCACACGATGGGCGCCGAGGGGGCGGCACCTGCACGAAGAGCATCTTAGCGCGCGGCGGCTTCATGCCCTTGCGCTCCGTCCAGGCGTCCCAGCGCGCGCGGCCCTCAAAGTCCAGCCCGCCCTTCTCGGCCCACATCGGCCGCTCGCCCTCGTTGTCGCCTTGCGCCGCCTGCATGTGGTACCTGCAGTCGCGCTGCCCTATTCAACACCATGGGCGTCGCTATGTCGGGTGAGCCCGCATGAGACAGTTTCTATCAACCATGAGCAGAGTAAGAGGGGTCCAGTAGTTCGGGCTGCTGGGAGGCGGGCAGCGCGCCCATACAAGGTGTAGAACTCGTCTGGCTTGACAGTCGCGCCGCCCGGCTTGGACACGATGCGCCAGTTCAGCGCGGCATACTTCTCCGACAGCGCGTCGAACTCGGCCGCGCTGTACGACTGCCGCGGCGCGCGCGCGCGCCTGTGCGTTGCAACGCAGACTGCATAATGTGTGGTTGGGGACAGGATGTGGCTGCCCTGGCACTTTCTTTGCATTCAACAGCAGCGCGTGCTTGGATTGGATTGGATTGATAATCAGCTGTGGTGAAGAGAGCTCTTGTGTTTGCCAGCTCAACACAGGGACTGTGCAATATTCACTCCGTCTGCTCGGTGTGTGTCTTGCAGGGCAGCTCCAGGAAGGCAGCCGCGCGTGCGCACCTCTTTGGCGTGCGGCGAGCGGTCCGCCGCATTCTTAGACGCCAGCAGCAGCTTCTTGGCGGCCTCATCGGCCTTGATCTTCCGCAGCTTGGTCCTGGCGGCTGCCGGGCGCGTGGCAGTGGGGTTAGGGTCGGGCGCGGGGCGCGCAGGGCTTGCGCTCAGGCCCCCGGTGCCTGTTGGGGCGCGGGAGCCGCACCCCGCAACTTCTGGCGCGCCTCGCCCGGCGTGGCGTCAAGGAAGGCGGCCTCCCTGATTGCGACCGCCAGGGCCTCAGTGTCGTTGCTGGCAGCGACGATGGCCTCAAGCGCTGCTTGGGCGTCCCCCATGCTGTTCGTTACCATGAGAACGCAATGATGCACGCTCGTACAAACCGTTGCTGGCAGCGCCAAGCGGACCGGAAACAGCTGCGTCCGAAACGCCAACCCTGCGCCCTCAAGGGTCCGAGGTGAGTTACTAGTAGAGCGGGCGTGCTTCCTTGCTGTGAAGTGGGTGAAGGAGCCAAGCAAGCTTGTTGGAATACTCCTCGTCATATTTGCTTACCGCCTTGTACAATTTACGCGGTTTTGTTACGCAATAGTACAAGCCATCGCGTTGCACAGTTGAGCTGCACGGCCACCAAGGCACGCTGCCTGCACCCACGCGCTACGGTAGTCCTTGAGCACCCAGGTTGAAGTCCAAGCAGGTGCGTTATTCTGCACTGGCGGGTAAGTGGTTCGCGAGTGTGCAGGTTCTTGGGTTCAATGCACCTCAGCTGCGGTGCCATATTAGCTGCGGTGCCAGACTCTGTGCATGTTGTTTATTCATAGCTCAGGCAAGTAAGGAGTCACTTGTTTGGTGGAAACACGGTCTGGGACTCTCACTCAATACCATGTGCTTACTGTGGACGCAAGCTTTCCGCCAGGTGTGCGATCGAGGAGCTGGGAGGCGTGGGTCCAGCCGGGCAGCCATGCTGGGCGCTGGGCGTGAGCCCGGCCACTGACAGGCCGCCATGGCCAGCGCCCCGGGCGGCCCGGCGGGATGGGCCCATCAGCCGCCCCCGGCCGCCTCCGCCGCCACGAACGGCGCGCATACGGAGCTGGCAGTGCGGGAGGACGCCAACGGCGGGCCCCGGGCAGGCCCGGACGGCGCGCACGCCGCGCCGGACGCGGCGCGCCCGGGGTCAAAGGGGCCGGGCGCGAGCCCGTCCCCCGAGCCTCCCAGCGGACTGAGCTCCGCAGGTGAACCCCAGCCTTGAACGGCTTGAGCCCCAACTGCAAATGGCTGGGCCCCTTTCCGCCTGTTTTGCCAGCTGTCTGGGTGCGCGCACGGCCCTGCGCGCCGTACCTCCGTGCCGCATGCCGCCCGCCCCGTAGCAGGCGCGCGGTGCATGAGGCGGGCCCGGCGGGGCCCGGCCCGGCTGACGCCGCGCGCGCGCACACGCCCCGCAGCGGCGGAGCAGCTGCTGGCGGTGCACGGGCGCAACGAGCTGGAGGAGCGGCACACCTCCAAGCTGCTCATCTTTCTCAAGCTGGTGCGTGAGCTAGCGGGCCTGCGCTCCGCGGGTAGCCTCGGCCCTGGCCAGGCCATGGGCATGATCATGCCCACGGCCAGGCCATGCCCATGAGCATGCTCATGGGTATGGCCTGGCAGCGGGACGGAGATGGGCACCATGGTCGCAGCCAGTGCGGCCGAGCGCGGCGCCTGCTGCCCCCTGCCAGAGTCGGCAGCGGCCCGGCCCTGCTGGTGCCTGAATGGGCCAACGCGCAGCACGGGGCGGCCCCTCGCTGTCCGGCCCAGAGCGCGCGCGCTCCGCGGCGGAGTAAGAGGCCGGCAGCGCGCCCGCGCCACGTGCTTGATACCCGCCCGGGCGCCGACGCACGCCTTCGGCCGCGCAGCTGGTCATGCCCATGCCCATCATAGCTGGTCCTGCCCATATCCGTCATAGCTTGTCATGCCCATGCGCATCATGCCCATGCGCCCATGCCCATGCCCCCGATGCCCGGTGCGGCCGCGCAGCTGGTCATGCCCATGCCCATCATGATCTGGCTGGCGGTGCTGGTGGAGGCGGCCATCGGCAACTGGGTCGACATGCTCATCCTGCTGCTCATCCAGTTCGTCAACGCGTTCATCGCCTGGTGCGCGCCGGCCGACGCCCTGCCGCCGCCTCCAGCCGCTCGCTGTGGCCTTGCAGTGAGAGAGGCTGCAGGCATTCTATGTAGGGTTAGGGTTCGGGTAGGGTTGGGCATGCGTACTGCACTCCGATGCGGGCGCCGAGCGCGCGCGGCGCGCAGGTACGAGACGACGAAGGCGGGCGACGCGGTGCGCGCGCTCAAGGCGTCGCTGCGGCCGCAGGCGACCGCGCGGCGCGACGGGGTCTGGCAGACCCTGGACGCGGCCGCGCTGGTCCCGGGCGACCTCGTGCTGCTGGCGTCCGGCTCGCACGTTCCGGCGGACTGCAAGGCGCGCGCCGCCCGCGCCCGTGCGTGCCGCCGTGGGCTGCCGCAGCTGGTCGCGCGCGCCACTGAGCACATGTCTCGCGAGCCTCTGCCCCCGGAGACCCTACCACGCCACATGCATGGCGGCAGCATGCATGCGCTCAACACAACGGTACTGGCTGGAAAATGCACGCTCAGGCTTGCTGGGCCGGGGCGTAGAGTACAGGCCCTAACCTTACCGTGGCCTCCGATGGCTGGCCAGGTGGTGGAGGGTACCGTTGACGTCGACCAGAGCGCGCTGACGGGCGAGTCGCTGCCGGTGACCATCCGAGCGGGCGAGCCGGCCATGATGGGCGGCACCATCGTGCGGGGCGAGGTGCGGCGCGCTCGGGCTCGCGGCTCGCGAGCGCTTTGGCAGCGCTTGTGCTTGAGCGCGGGGCAAGCCAGTCCCGCTAATGTCGTAAGGGTGTTCGGCTCGGCGCCACAGCTCAGCCCTGGGTCACGGAGGATACAGCTACAGCGTGGTGGGACTTCTCTACCTCAAGCTGCCTAGCCTGGGTAATGTTTAAAGTCGGCAGGCGGGCGCAACGAGCCGCTCGGCTCGCCGCCCGGACGGCCTGCTGGCCAGGGGCTCAGGCACCGAGGCAAGCGCGCGCCAGGTGCACGCGACGGTGGAGCAGACGGGCAAGCACACATTCTTCGGGCGCACGGCGACGCTGCTGCAGAGCGTGGACAGCCTGGGCTCGCTGCAGCGCGTGCTCATGCGCGTGGTCACCGTCCTGCTCGTGCGCCTCGCCGCCATGTCACCGCGCCGTCAGTGTGCTGTTGTCTCATGCATGGTGGCGCCAGCCCGCGCGCGCGCCGCTGCCGCCCTTGCGACTCTGACAGCGTGTCACAGGCACGGCGTCATTGCAGCGAGGCATCTGCGTCAAAGCCTGCCCGTCTGTGGGTGCGCGGGGGCTTGCGGCGGCGGTGCCTGCTGGGTGGCGCGGCCCGCGGGCGGCCGCCGCGAGGACGTCCCCACAACCAGGGGCCGACACAGTGCAAGCTCACGTATCCGTGAGACACTGTGACAGCCATGGGAAAGTGCGGCACAAGAGCTCGGCGCTGCGCCGGCAGGTCCTGTCCTTCCTGCTGTGCGGGATCGTGCTCGTGTTCCTGCTGGCGCGCGGCGAGCGCTTCCGCGACGCGCTCGGCTTCATCGTGGTCCTGCTCGTGGCGTCGATCCCGATCGCCATCGAGATCGTCAGGCGCGGCGCCCGCGCACCGGGGCCTGCCTTGCGTACAGGTCTTGTCGTGACGCGCTGGCCCTCATCACGGTCTGCTGACCCACGGATTTGCTGGTGATCACCCCCCATGACACTTGCGAGTGCTGGGCGTGGGCGCTTGCCCCTGAAGACGGCCCTGGGGTTATCACCCGCCGCATGTCCTGCACACCGCATGATCCTGGCTCAGGCCCAAGCGCAACGAAGCGCGCCATGCGCCGCAAGCGGCGCGCCGACGCGCGCCGGGCGCCGCGCCCCGCGCGCAGCACGACGACGCTGGCGCTGGGCTCGCGGCAGCTGTCGGCGCAGGGCGCGATCGTGACGCGCCTGACCGCGATCGAGGAGATGGCCGGCATGACCGTGCTCTGCTCCGACAAGACCGGCACGCTCACGCTCAACCAGATGGTCATCCAGGCGCGCCAAACCCTAAAGCCTGGGCCAAACCCTAAGGCGCCGCGCTCCGGCGCCCGCTCCTCCTGGGCAACAGCGCCGCGCCTTGCGCTCCGTTGAGCGAGAATGCAGGAGCAGGAAGGCCCTGCGCGCTTCCACCAAGGTCAGGCGTCCGCATCGGCGCGCGCAGGCGGACTGCCCGACCTTTGCGCCGGGGCAGAGCCGCGCGAGCGTGCTGCAGGCGGCCGCCATGGCGGCCAAGTGGTGGGAGCCGCCGCGCGACGCGCTGGACGCCATGGTGCTCGGCGCGGCCGACCTGGGCAGCCTGGCCGGCCTGCGCCACACGGCCTTCACGCCCTTCGACCCCACGCTCAAGGTCGCCCGCCGCGCGTGCGCATGCGTCTGACGTCGCGCGGTCTGTGCTGAGCCGCGCCGCGCGGCCTTTGCAGCATCCACGACTCATGTTCAAGGTCACCTGCTGCATACGTGACTAGGCTTGCTGCCGGACAGTCTGTTGCGAGGTGCGGTGGGCACCGTCCACGATGGATGCCACACAGCATGGGCCGGGCGCGGCTGCAGGCACAGTTCAAGCAAGGGCTGAAACTAGGTTAATGCAAGGGTGTTGACTGGCCAAGGCTGCGCGCGCGCAGCGCACCGAGGCCACCATCCAGACGGCCGGCGGCGCAACATTCCGCGTGACCAAGGGCGCGGCGCACGCGGTCTGCGGCCTGCTGCGCGCCGAGGACGCCGGCACGGTCGCGCGCGTCAACGCAAAGGCGCGCGCCCGCGCGCCGCCCCGCCCGCATGCGCTGCTTGTCCGCCGCGCGGGCCGCGTTGCCGCCTGTCGCGCGCAGCGCCGCACTGCTTGCTGTGCCGCCTTGCAGTTTGCCCAGTGCCCGCGCGCAGCATCGCAGTGCACAGGATGGTGGATGCGCGCCAGCCCATGGACAGCTTTTCACACACCGGCCCTTGCGTCTCGGCCGACCACAATGCCGCAAGCACTGTGCCATGGCACGCCTTTGTGAGCTTACGTGCGGGTTCTTTCAGCATGCGTGGCAGACAGTCGGCACATGACCCTGTGTCCTAACCCTACCCTACCCCCTGGGCCAGGTGGAGGAGTTTGGGCGGCGGGGCATCCGCTGCATGGCGGTTGCGCTGGCGGAGGGCGCGGGGCCCTGGCGCGCGCTGGGCCTGCTCACCTTTCTGGACCCGCCTCGCCCGGACACGCGCGACACGCTGGAGAAGGCGCTCGGCTACGGCGTGGACACCAAGATGGCGCGCGCGCCCGCTGCCCCCGGCTGCGCGGGAAAGCGGTGCTTGTGTGTCACTGACACAGAGCTGGCGCTGCCCATGCCTTCCGGCCGTGCGAGATGGGCTGTTTGTGTGCGATCACACATCTCGTATCGACATGGGGCCTACCCTGCAGCACCAGACAACGCAACAGACAGGCGCAGCGCGAGCTCTGCACGGCGGCGCCCTGCATGCGAGCCCTGGTCGCATCATCTGCGGCGTCGTTGCAGTCGGAGCTGTGGCGCCGAGGCCCTGCGCGACGGCGAGCGCGCCGGTGCGCGCATGTGCGCAGATCACCGGCGACAATGTGCTGATCGCGCGCGAGACGGCGGCTGCCCTGGGCATGGGCGCGCGCATCCGCACGCCCGAGGGCCTGCCCGCGCTGCCGCCGGACGGCCGCGTGCCGCGCGACCTGGGGAAGACGCTGGCGCCCCTGGTACTCGCCTGCGACGGCTTTGCGCAGGCGCGCCGCGCGCCCGCGGTGCAGTCTGGGCTGCGTTCAGAGCGTTGGGGAATGCTGGGCAGGCGGGGCAGCAGCAGCGCATCGGGCGCTCAAGGGCCCGTCGCTCTTGCCGCTGCTTGGCCGCATGCTGCGCGGCTTGGGCACCCCTCCCTGTGCCAGCGGTCTTGCTGGGAGCGTCGTCAACAGGCGCGCCGCATCCGTGAAGAAGTGCAGAGGAGTGCCTGCCACCTCTGCTCATGCAAACATGAGCACGACGCTGCCATCGCTGGCCGCAACAGATCAAAGGGTCGCACAGTGGGAGGACGGTGCGCCCTCATCACTGTGCATGCCGCATGCATGCGACAGACTGCGAGGCGTTCAGCGACAAGGGCGTCCTATGGAGGCTGACAGGGTGGACAAGGCGCTGGCTGCCGGCGTTCCGCAGACGAGTGCCAATGCGCGCGCAGGTGTGGCCGGAGCAGATATGAGCATGGCACTGCCATCACTGGCCGCCCAAGTGGAAGGGTCACACTGTGGGAGGGCGGTCCGTCTCGAGGACGGCGCATGTGGCATGCATGTCACAGACGGCAGGGCGCGGCGCGCGTGCAGGTGTGGCCGGAGCACAAGTACCTGATCGTGGAGGCCCTGCGGCAGGCGGGCCACGGCGTGGGCATGACCGGCGACGGCGTCAACGACGCGCCCGCGCTCAAGCGCGCCGACGTCGGCATCGCCGTCAGCGGCGCCACCGACGCGGTGCGGCCGCTGCGGCGCGGCTGCTGCGCGTGCACACGGCATGGTGCCTTGTCTGTCAACATGCACCTATGAGATCTTCAGTGGGGTGCTCACCTTGGCAGAAAGTTTGCCAGCAGGCGTGCCACGCTCGGCTGTGTCCAGGCAACACAGACTTTGGAGTGCTACAGCCTGCATGCAAAACATGTGTTGTCGAGCAGGACCATGCGCACAGGTTGAAGCACAGAGTGAGGCGCAGCAGGTATGGGTCAACGACGTAGAGGAAGCAAAAATGTTGTGCGGGCGGCAGGCGCGCGCGTCAGCGGACATTGTGCTCACGGAGCCCGGCCTGGGCACCATCGTCGACGCCATCATCATCGCGCGGCGCATCTTCCGCCGCATCGCCGCCTTCCTGAACTACCGCATCGCCGCCACGCTGCAGCTGCTGCTGTTCTTCTTCATCGCCGTGTTCGCCTTTGAGCCGCAGCGCTACAACCCTGCGGTGCGGACGCGGCCACGCATGCCCTGTCATGCAGAGATACCTGTGACGATTCGGCCACTGACTGTGTCCACATGAGCAGTGGCAGGCCGCTTGAGAACATGCAAAGTTGTGTGTGCCGCGCTGCTCCGCTCGCTGCAAGGCAGCGCGTATCATCAGCGGTGCACTGTCAGACGAGGCAGCCGTGCGTGTCAGGTGTCCCCACTGCCTGAATGGTTCATGCGAAACGGGGAGCTGTGCTGCATCCGAGGGCTCAGCAATGCAGGCACTGGTAAACCCACCTGGGGTATTTGCGCGCGCGCGGCAGTGGCCGAGCTACTTCCAGCTGCCGGTGCTGATGCTCATGCTCATCACGCTGCTCAACGACGGCACGCTCATCTCGATCGGCTACGACCGCGCGGTCGCCTCGGCGCGCCCCGAGCGCTGGAACCTGCGCCAGATCTTCACCATGGCGGGCGTGCTGGGCCTGGTGGCGTGCCTGTCCTCGCTGCTGCTGCTGGGCGCGTGCCTGGACGCAGGCCGGCCCGGGTCCGCCTTCGCCCGCCTGGGCCTGCCGGCGATCGAGTACGGCAAGATCATCACGCTCATCTACCTGAAGGCGCGCCCCCGGCCAGCGCCCGCGAATGCGCGCTCGCTGCGCTCTGCTTATCCAGGAATGAAGCTCTGCTGGCAACCCATGCATCTTCGCGCTCTGCGCAGCTGACGCGGTGCTGGGCAACACTCGTGACGCACGGCCTGCCTCGTGCTTACAGCTCTGTTGCATCATCGATCGCACACATAAGTACATATGCACATTGTGAAGCATCCTTTATCACTTACAAGGAGGCCGTCGCCGCTGGCAGGCTTTCACTTAAAAGGCCTGTGCGGCCAGCACCCATGCAGAATCCGTACACGCTGCTCGGCGGCCCTTGCCACACGGCGCCGTACAACAGGACGGCAGCAGCACTCATCTCAGGTCGGCCGCAGGCCGGGCCAGCAGGTGTCCATGTCGGACTTCCTGGCCCTGGACAGACGGTGCCAAGCAACTGGCAGCATTTCAGGGCTAGGTTAGGGCTTGAGGCGTGCGGACGGCGCGGCAGGTGTCCATCTCGGACTTCCTGACGCTGTTCAGCAGCCGCACGACGGGCTTCTTCTGGAGCTCGCGCCCGGGCGGCCTGCTCCTAGGCGCCGCGCTGTTCTCGCTGTCGCTGTCCACGCTGCTGGCGTGCGCGTGGCCGGCCACGGTCTTGCACCCGCGCATCCCGGTGCTCGGCCTGGCGCGCGGCGGGCCGGACCGCTGGTGGCCGCTGCTGGTGTGGATCTACTGCCTGGTCTGGTGCGCTGCTTTGGGGCTCGTCCCCTTTGACTGCCAACGCGACTATAATTGTGCCACAGAGTGGGGAGAGTGAAGCACCAGATCTAAATGGTGCCATAGACGGATCATGCCATGGCCGTGGTTTACAACATGTGGGGCTTCCATTCGAGCAGTTCACAATACTTGGGGCTTCCACTCGAGCAGCAGAGCAGCGGTAAGAGCCACGCAGTGCGGTGTGAGGGCGCAGCAAGCCCTGGTGCACGCGCCTCGCTCCCATCCGGCGCGCGCGAGAGCGATGTGTGGCGCGCGTGCAGGTGGGTGATTCAGGACGCTCTGAAAGTGGCGACGCATGCGCTGCTCATGGCCTACAACGTGCTCGGCGTGCGCGCCTGGGGCGCGGGCAAGGCCGGCGTGGACGGCCGCCTGCTCGGCATCCGGGTGCGCAGGGTGTTATATGCACGCTGATGTGAATGGAAAGGGTAGGGTTAGGGTTGACCCTAACCATGCGTGTGATGAATTTCACACGGCCACGTTTGCAGCGTTTGTGAGCCTAGGCCGAGAACATTCTGAAGGCGTCTATGTGGAGGACCTGCATGCAGCACGCATGTGCATGGACCGCACAGCCTGACGCGGGAGCATGCGCAGGTTGATGGGAATGCGGACAGCGCGCCCGCAGCTCCCCTGACACAGTTCACCACCGCGGAGGGCGTGCAGCAGCAGGTGCGCAGCGAGCGCCTTGGATGCATGCCCCATTTGACGACCTGGAAGCGTGTGACATGCATGACCATAATGAGTGCACAGTGGTTATGTCCGTTACTCGTCTGCCTGGAGGTGCCTGCAGACCAGCCGACAGCCCCTGTGACCTGGCGAGTGCGCTTCGGCAGGTAGAAGCGGGGTTGACGGACCTGCAGCAGGCGTACGACCAGCTGCACAAGGACCTGGCTGGCGCGCGGGGCGCTGACGAGCGCCGCACCCTGGAGCAGCATGTGCGGGCCGCCACCCGCTGCTGAGCTGCCTGCGCTATCGCGATGCATGCATACGCATGGGCATGTGCTGTTCCACAGCAAGTCCACCTGTGGCTGAGCGTGTTGTGTGGTGCGCGGCGTGCAGCTGACGGCCGTGCAGAGCGCGTCTGAGAGCCTGCAGCGGGTGTCCAATGCCATGGCGGTCGACGCGCACCGGCACAGGAGGTGCGCTGTGAATCAGATGGTGACATAACCCAGTATGCTCAGCACCTGAGGTGCGCACATTGCACGCTATCGAGGGTGTTTCGAACACCCACACATGCTGATCGGCACTGCGCTGTGCAGGTCACACCAGAGCGACAACCGCGTGCCGTTTACCGTGGGGCCTGTACAAGAGGACCCTGCGAAGTGAGCGGCTGCTTGGGTTGCATAGTAGCCATACACTGCCTGCCATGTTGCTGGCCTGGTGTAGTTCAGTCTAGTTCTGTTTTTATGCCTTGGTGTGGCATCGTGGCTGTTTAGCTAATGCAAGTCTGTGGAGAGCTCACTCTGCGGCTCTCCGTGTCTCGAAAGGCCGGCTGAGCATGAGCCTGCATGGTGTGTGATTGTGAAAAGATGCACGCATGCACCCTAAACATGCTGCGACTTTAGTGTGAACAGGCTTCGCATCTCTAGACGACTACATAACATCTTATCACGTTCTGCACCTAGCGGGAGCTGATCGGCCAGGTCAGCCAGCCTGCACAGGTGCCACACTTGTGCAGTTGACAGCTGCAGGCTCACATCAAGACGCAAATCCTGCGGAAAGAGCAAGGTGTTCGACACGCCCCATGGTCTCTCAACCGCGCGAGGCACCCAGGCAGCAGCAGGCGGCAGGACAGCAGCAGGCGCCGCTCACTGCTGCACTTCACACTGCGCTGGCTACGCTGCAGACAGACTACAACACTGCGCGTACCAAGGTATGCAGTTGCTGAAGGCGCTGGCCACCTGGTTGCTGCGCCACGTCTCACATCCTGATGATGAGCTCAATGTGCTTCTCCTTGCAGATTGACCGGCTGACTGTTGGTGCGCACCACCTTGCCTACTTCGCCAAGCACTCGAGTTGTACTTGTCTGATGGATGCATGCAGGCGGCATCGGCACTCTGGACTCTGGCAAGCAGAATCCTGAGGTCACCAGGCAGCGGTGCGCTCATTGTCACTTCCATATCAAAGCTGGCTGTCTCTGACTCAACCGTGGCTCTTCTTCAGCAGCGCATCTTGCGCGCAGGCTGCATTCTGTGTGGGAGGCCTTTTGTGAGAAGCAGGCTGCAGAGCTGACTGAATTGGCGCGTCAGGCACAGGTGGCCACGTCTGGGGCATACGTACAGTCTCTCATTTGCAGCAGCTGGTATCTGAAATGAAGTAGCGCCCTCACCCACATGCGTGACACCGAAGAGCAGCATGCAAGGACGCAGCAGGCCCTTGGTGAGACTCTGCTTATCCTGTTGGACCTCTTCATTCACAACAACATTATTCGGTGCGGCCAGCTAGATGCTTGCCTCTTGCGCCGAGCGACTGTCTCTGGCTTACACGGTCTTTGCCATTTGCGTACAACACATGCGCAGGCTGCGACGTCATGTGCTGGACTACTTCAAGCGGGACGCAGGCCTGACTGGACTCATGCTCGAGGCACAGGTGGCTGTTGCATGCATATATATTGCTGCCTATGTCTGCTTTCTACGTAGTGCATCTCCAACTTCGCATTGAGCACATGTGTGCACTCACAGAGCGCCATCGTGGACTTTGCGACGAAACAGCTGGAGTACATGCAAGCGCGCAGTGAGATTGCTTGGGCCTGGCATATGTGACTGTGTATATCCGGCTGTGAGCTTCAAGGTGGCACGCATGCTCTAAACACTGCAGCAGTGCGGGGCTACATGTTCATGAGCATTTATTACCGTCTGCATATCTGCAACCTGTGCAACCTGTGACACGGCACACTCGTTTGCACGCAGTCAGACCATGTCACTAGTGCGATGCGCAGCAAGTACAGTCGTTGAAAAAGCAACAGTACCCCAATGCAGCAGTACTTATGGCACTCTGCACCAGCATGTAAACTGCGGGGTCATGCAGAGGTTGAGCGCAAGAGCGTATAGCATATCATGTCTGAAACACCGCATACAACTCTCTTATGCACATGCGCAACAACATAGCTCAGTCCATAGCTGTAAGCATCAGAGTTTGCCCAAGGGCTTTGCAGCAGAAAACTGTGATCTAATGCCTGAGAGCTTTCTATCTTGATGCACATGACCACAAATGCCTCATCTATCAGTGTTAGAAGACAAATTCAGCTCTCAGCAGGTCCAGGCTGGCCAACGCGGTACCAAGAGCCAGCATGAGCGATCAGGTCTGCCTGCCTGCTCAAGTGCTGCAGCCGTGCACCCAAACAGCTGTGAAGTCAATACTGCACTGACCACAACTGGAGAGGCACTGAGCGCAGTTGGTGAGGCAGGTACTCGACTCGGCTATGGAGACCCAGCCGCATGAGCCACTCACGCAGCAGGACCTGGCCGGCCAAGTCAGGACTCCAAGTCCGGACCTGACAGGAGAGCAGCACGTCCCACTCACGGCTACAGTTGCCGACGCTTTTGCCATGCTCGAGGCTGACTACAACACTGCCGAAGCCAAGGTGTGCAGTGGTTGGTTGCACACACAGGCGGTGGAAAGCTGGCTGCTGTGCATGAACACTCTGCTTGTAAATAAGACTCTGCTGACAAGCATCTTGCGCCCCCGCTGCTGGCAGATCAACGACCTGAGTGTCGGTGCGCGCTACCTTGCACAGCCTCGCTCTTCCATGCTTGAATGCATTCTCCTAACATATGCACGCAGCTGGCATTGCCTTCCTGGACAACATCAAGGACCAGTATCTCGCAACTATGCAGGGGTGCGCCATGTCACCGCAACAGAGCTGTACTTCCTCAGCTCAAGGCTGTCTCACACCCAGCCTATGGTCCCAGCCACGCGCATGATGCATGTGCAGGCTGCACCATGACCTGGAAGCCTACTGCCGGCAGAAGGCTAAAGTCTTGAAGGATATGTCGCTCAAGACACAGGTAGCAGATAAAGAAATAGCATCATGTCTCGGCACACAGCATGCGGTGCCAGGACTGCGAAAACGCATGTGGTATGCGTGCAGGATACCAAAGAGCGCTTTGCGAGGGTGCAGCAGGAGATGCAGAGGCTGTGTGAAGATGCCCCGCGCATGTGATGCTGAGCCGATCATGTTTGTTCAAAGTCATGTATAGTGCAGGCTGTGGCATGGAAAGAGGGCCTATGCATGTTTTGCAAACACTGCTGTGCGTGCAACAACAGCCTTTCAGCAGTGACACTTGACTAGGCAGCCTGAGGCAGCCCAGGCGGCAGGGCCGGATGGCCCAGCACACATACACATCATACACATGCAGAAGCCTGTGGCACCAAGGGTTATAGGTTTGATTTTGCCTTGTACTATAATACGAAACAGCTCCCAGCGAGCCCATCGAAACTGTCTGTTCGCAAGGTACACTGTGTCGGGAGTGTGCTGAAGAGCGCGCAACCTTCTATGCTTGCGCACATCACTTGATCGCTTGATGTTCCAACCACACACACACCATGTTCAGCAGGCGGATACTGGGCGGCCAGGCAGACGGTTTTCGAATGAAGCTGGGCTTCCAGGTGCGCGCTGGTGTCCCTTGCAGCACACTGTGACAATGCAACATCAGTCTCTGCTTCGGCCAGTCAGGACTGTATCCTGCGCCATGCATTCAGAAGCGTTACAAAAGACGCCTTTGGTTGCTGCAACCGGCTGCATGCCTGGGCAGGCGGAGAGTGTGGTCCGGTCCCTGCAGCACTCGCACGCGCTCGTGCCGCAGCCGCTGTCGCCAGGCGGCGGCACAGAGGCCGACCACCCTGGCGCCACGGAGCTCCTGTCTGCGCTGTCCACGCTGGACAAGCTGCAGTTTGAGACCGCTCAGGTGCTCCAGCAGGCTGGCGCACTGTCGGGGCGCTTCAAAGGTGGCAGCTTTGGCAGCTTTCGCGCTGACAAACACTCTGGCTGGTGCCGCCTTCGGAGCATGTGCACAAGCCAGCTGTGACCCGACGCTGCCTTAGCCCGCTGCACACACTTGCTGCAGAGCGTCCAGGGCTGGAGCCTTACCAGTGTCGCTCGGGACCCGGCTGGGCAGTGCTGAGAGCGGCGCGCGAGCACGAGCGCCGCCAGCAGGCCGAGCGCCGCTGCTGCGCCCCACTGAGCCCGCGCGACGCGCTTCGCGAGGCTCTGCGTCGCGGCAGGTGACGTGGACCGCGGGCGAGCCGGACGAGGTGGTGCTGGGCCGGCTGCGCAACGCCAGCGTTGTGCAAGGCCTGGCGGAGCAGCGCGTGCGGGTGGTCCTCCAGGCGCGGCGCGGCTGGAAGTTTAGGGTTTTGTAACCTGCGCAGAAGCGTTTTCGCAGCGGCGCAAGGGACCTGCCTGAGACCCCGCCGGACGTCCAGGGAGTCGCAACATGTCCTCTCGTGAGCTTGCATGCGAGCAGGCAGGGCAGGGCCCGGGCCAGTGCATGCAAGGTGCCTCCATGCCCACCCCGCCTGTCCGCGAGCATCGGCTGCAGCAGCGCAACGTTGAAGCTGTGTCCACTGCGCCGCCGCCAGTGCTCAGCTGCGCAGCCTTGCTGATCTTAGTTCAGGCCATCTCAGAAGCCATGACCCATGTTGCAATCCCTGTAGGCGGCGTGTGCAGGTTGCAGAGACGGAGCGCGCGGGCGCCGCGGTGGACGCGTCCACATTCGACCTGCCGGCAGGCAGCGTGCGCGTGCGCCTGGGGGTCGCGCTCATCCCGCCGCAGGTGCGCCGCATGCTGGCCCCGCGCGCGCCCCCTGCCGGCGCCTGCTTTGGGCAGCATGGGCCGGGGCATGCGCCCCAAGGCGACGTCTTTCAGGTTCCCAAGCGATTGGCCAACGCAGCTACGCCCCTGCGCACCGCGCCGTAGGACACACTGTGCCAGCTGACTTAACAATGTCCAAGCGCATGCATGCACGTCGAGTCGGATCGCCGGCAGAGTCAGAGCGCCGCCGCCGCGCCGCTGGTGCAGGTGCGGCGCATTGAGCTGGCGCGCGCGGCGGGCGCGGGCGCGGCGCCGCCGGCGCTGCTGGAGGCGCTGCTGGGCGCGGTGGCGCTGGAGCGCGTGACGCGGCTGCGCTGCGGCGAGGGCGCCGTGCCGGCCTGGGGCCCCGGCCTGCTGCGCCGCCTGGTCGGCCTGCGCTCGCTCAACCTGTCCGCTTGCGGCCTCACCGCGCTGCCGCCCGGCGCGCCCTGCTCCCTTCAAGTCAGACTTACAGGGTGTCAGACTTTCAGGCTTTCAGGCTATTAGGTGTGAAGCCAAGGCCATTTGATCACTCTGGTAGCAGGCAAGGGGCGGCCACGTCTGCGCCGCTGAGTGGACCCCTAGCATACTTGCCTGCAACGTCATTGCGCCGCTGCCAGGTGCAGGGAACTGGACCTGGATTTGTTGCCTTGCACCCTGCACACTTCACAGGTTCTGTGCGGGTCTGCGCTTGCTTCACCGCCCGTTCAGCCTGCGCTCGTCACCTGTCAGCGGACTAACTGCGCTGATGGCTCTTCAACGCGTTCACCCCTTGCCTCATGTCCTGGGTGCTCAACAGGAACGCTGTATGCATGCATGCAGGCCTGCTTATACCACAGAACCTTGGATGTCAGGGCTAAGCATTGATCTGGGCTCCTTTAAGGGGGTCTTGCCCCGGGGGGTGCGCGTCACGTGCACCGCTCGGCCGACGCGCGGCCTCCCGGCCCGCAGGCGTGGGCCAGCTGACGAGCCTGCGCGAGCTGCGCGTGTCCGGCAACCGGCTGGCCGCGCTGCCGCGCGAGGTGGGCGCGCTGTCGCGCCTCCACCGCCTGGCCGCCGACAACAATCTGCTCACCTCCATCCCGCGTGCGCCTGCCCGCCCCCTCTCTTTTGGAGTCGGGCTGCGAGTCAGCCTTACGTCCATACCGCGTGCGCCTGGCCGCCCTCTCTCTTGGAGTGGGGCTGCGGGTCAGCCGACCGCGTACATGCGCCGCCGATCTTTCAGTACTCTCGAAACTGTTTCACCAGGCGAGACTCGCTTGAGCACCAGCGAGGTCAGAGGGCGTGGAAAGGAGCATGCCCGTTGAGGTGAGGTCGTGGCGGCGGCCCGCAGTGGAGATCCGGCACTGCAGCGAGCTGCGCGAGGTCGCGCTGGAGAACAACCGCCTGGCGACGCCGGTGCTGGACCTGCGCGCGCTCGCGCAGCTGCGCGCGCTGCAGCTGTTCGGCAACCCGCTCGAGTTCCTGCCGGAGCTGTCGCCGTGCACCGCGCTGCGCTACCTGTCGCTGGCCAACGCGCGCCCCGCGCCTGCCGCGCTTGTTCTCTGAACCCTTCCTCACCCTGCGCACACTGCATGCGATGCCCAGGGTCGCATGCGGCATGTTGTTTGCCATTGCGGCGCCTCTTGCGCGCATGCCGCCATGCAGCAGGGCATGCCTGGTTGCTTTCAGCTGGTGGTAGACCGCACGCGTCCTGCGGTCATGCTCGGGATCGCATACATGCCCGCGCCATGCACATATGTTGCCCTCGTTGACAGGGTCAACCTGCTACTCACCCCTCGACCGAAAGTCCATCTTTCAATCGAGTCCGGCGCCTGCATGTGAGTCGCAATGCGGCGTCTGCACGTGCGTCGGGGCGCTGCCGCGGACGCACGGCCCCGGGGCCGCGCAGGTGCGCATGCGCGCGGACGCGTGCTTCACGCAGTGGGACGTGGAGTTTGCGGCGGCCGCCACCTTCTCGCGCGCCAGCCGCCTGGCGCCGCTGTTTGGGCTCGTCTTCCGCCGCTCCTCCTGCCAGCATCCGCTGCTGGCCGGCGCGCTCGGTGCGGCGCGCGCCTACGGCGCCGTGCGCGCCGCCTGCGGCAGCGGACCCTGGGTGTAACCTGCCGGTTTAGAGCCTGGCGCGGCCGGTGAGGCGCGCCTGCGGCGCAGTAAGCGCGTCCTGTGACGGCGACGGCTGAAGCCGCCAACAATGCGCACCATGCTCCTGCTGCTACTACTTAGCCAAGCACCATGGCCCATGCAACACACAATTTACAACACACTCCCATCTATACCCTTGGCCCCTGGTCGGCGGTGCGGCGGCCCGACCCTCAGGCGCAGGGAGCGCGCGGGTGAGCCCGCACGCGCCTGCCGCCGCAGGCAAGATTGCGGAGGACCCCGCGGCGTGCGCGGAGATCGTGCGTGAGGTGGGCGCCATCCAGCAGCTCATCCTCATGGCGCTCTCCGAGAACGAGGTCGTCGTGGAGCAGGCCTGCAAGACCATTGGTGCGCGCCATCCCGTGAGGCAAGACCTCGCGCTGGGTGCCTGGATGCCTTCCCACAGCACAGAGTGGCAGAAACGTTTCTCTTGTGTGCAGCTATCCACGAGGGCACGCTGCGCTCGTCCCCAGCTATATTGACACTCATATTGGGAATCACGCATGTCTGTTCAAGGGTTTTTGGTCATCGAGAGTACAGTGCAGAGACACCATGAGAAGCACCAGGTCTGCCGAGGCAGGTGCGGGGGCGGCCACATGCTGCGTGCGCCGCCCGGCAGGGCTGCTGGGGCGCCACAACAGCCTCACCAGTCTGGAGATCATAGAGGGCGACGTGCTCAGCGCGATGCTGCGCCTCATTGCCAGCACCAAGCACAAGAGCCAGCTGGCTGGCCTCCAGGCGCGCCCCCAGGCCCGTCGGAGGTTGTTGTGCCTCTTGTTGTCGACCATGCATGCTTGCTGCGTCTGACAGTGACGCCGCCATGGCGCCACGCGCAAGGGTCAAGGGCGGCTGTTGGGCGGTGACATGCGGCCGCGGCGAGTGTGTGTGAGGGACGCGGGGGGGTTTGCTGCGCGGCAGGTCGTGGGCGGCCTGGCGCTGGCGTCGGAGGGCTCCGCTGTGAAGCTGCTCGCGCCCGGCATGCTGCAGGCGCGCCCCGCATCTGCCCCCGTGAGTCTTTCGACGAATGTTGGTTGAGTACGCCTCACGCACTGCGTGCTCATATACCAGATGAGTTGCTAACCTGGCATGCTTTGTCTATGCCACTGCAGTGCATGTTGCGGTGAGCTGTACGCGGTTATTGCGGTCGTGCCGGTGCGTAGCAGCGCCCAAGGCACACCGGCGCCAGACGCAGGGAATACCGGGCAGGCTGCCGGCCTGCAGCGCACAGCAGGCAGGCAAGCGCGAGGCCGCGGCGGCGCGCAGGCGCTTGTCGGCGCGGTGCGCAGCGGCGCGGACGACGTGCGCGCGGCCGCGCTAGAGACGATGGGCAACCTGGCGTTCGCGCGGCCCAACCGCGCGGTGCTGCTGGCGTGCGAGGGCCTGCTGGACCGGCTGGCGCGGCTGGCGGAGGGGCAGGCGCGTGTAGGGTGTAGGTTAGGGCCAGACGGCGCGCCGCCCGCCGCGTGGCTCCCGTGTGCGTGTGACCAAGCGGGCAAGCCGTCAGGGTGGCTGCGATGGCGTGACCGACAGCGCGCGCACTCTTTGCAAGCGGCGGCTCAGGCATGCTCGACCCTGCTGAAGAGCCGTGAGCGCGTCAGGATGCGAGAAAATGTGGCCCTCGCGGGGCCTCCCTGAGCAGCGTGCTGGCTGCCCTGGGCTGGCGCGGCTGTCAGTGGTTGTGCGGGGTGGCCGCTGATGCGGGCGGCTGAGCGGCACACGCGCGTGCTGACCGCTCTGGGGCGCTGCCGCTGCTCAGCAAGCCCAGATGAAACCTTGAGCTGCTGCGCTTGAGGCGCCGGCGGCGCGCGCGTAGCTGGGCGTCGTGCAGGCGCGCGTGCGCGTGGCGGCCACGCGCGCGCTGGCGGTGCTGGGCTGCCGCTGCTTCCTATTGTGACCTGGGTGGAAACTGTGCCTGAGGCGCCGGCGGCGCGCGCGCAGCTGGGCGTCGTGCAGGCGCGCGTGCGCGTGGCGGCCACGCGCGCGCTGGCGGTGCTGGGCGAGGGCGAGGCGGTGCGGCGCGCGGTGGGCCGCTCGCCGCTGGCCGGGCGCGGCGTGCGCGTCCTGTCCATGGACGGCGGCGGCATGAAGGCCCGCACTTCTCCCCTCTCCCAAAAGCCTTCTAGAGCCATGCAGGCCCACACTGCTGCCGCACGCACAGTAGAGAGGGAGGTGGGGGAAGCTCCACAGAGGACGGCCATGCGCCCTGGCCATGGCCGGCTGGAGCAGGCGGGCGAATCAAGTGCAGGCTGCGTGAGCGTGGTGGTCCTGCGATGTCCCGTGCCGCTGCGGTGCATGGGGCGCCGAGCCGGCGCCAGGCGCTGCCCCGCCTGCCTGCGACGCGCAGCATGTGTAGCCCTGGTTTTGCGGCGCAAGGGCGCGCGCGCATGCGCCCCCGACGCCGCCGGCATTGCAGGCCAGGCTCAGCGCGCGGCACAGCTCTGGCGTGCTGGCCACCAGCGGTTTCCCGCCATCCGCGTACAAGAGCGAGCCAGCGCCGCCTGGCGCGATGCTGAGGCGGCGGCGGCATGCTGACACCACCTCTGCCACGTCCGCGTGGCGGTCCAGGGCGGCGGGGGCCTCGTTCTTTCGGTGTATCTCTGGGAACAGCGCCAGGTATGTTGGCTGCAGCAGGGGCGGCATCGTGCGCTGGCCAAGCGCTGCCGCCCCCTTCGCAGCCAACACACCTGACTATAATCCCAGGGTTAGACCGAAAGAACGAGGCCCCCACCGCCCTGGACCGCCACGTGGACGTGACAGAGGTGATGTCGGAGTGTTGCCGCCGCCTTGACGTTGCGCCAGGCGACTCAAATGCAGGCTCCGTCAGCGCAGAGGTCTCGCGACGTCCCGCGCCCGCTGCGCACCATGGGGCGCCGGGCCGGCGCGCGTCGCCGCCCGGCCTGCCGCGACTCGCAGCATGTGCAGCCCTGGTTTTGCGGTGCAGCAAACGCACGACCAAAGAGCTGCCGGCCGCGCAGGGCATCGCGACCATCCGGCTGCTGCGGCAGCTGGAGCAGCGCACCGGGCGGCGCATCCACGAGCTGTTCGACCTAGTGGCTGGCACGAGCACGGGCGGCATCCTGGCTGTGGCGCTCGCGCTCAAGCGCCTCAGCCTGGAGGAGTGCGAGGACATCTACAGGCGCGTTCGCCGCCACCGCCTGGCGCCTGCAAGGCTCGGCGGGCTTTGCTCCGCTGTGTCCGCACTTTGTGTACGCGCTGTGGCATGCTGAGTTCCTTAACACCTGTTCGCCTGCACTCTACCACAATGCGCAGGCATGCGCACCCGGCGATTACGGCCAGCCTCGGCA
>JAABUV010001302.1_pt1 | contig 36235 bp, 51 predicted proteins | sample 5559971 | NCBI WGS metagenome assembly JAABUV01 (sample SAMN10711881, study PRJNA513362) | rock metagenome | isolation source: Antarctica rocks | place: Antarctica: Victoria Land, Knobhead nord | collected 2015-12-19
TGCGCCAGCAGCGTCCCCTCCGACAGCGGCCACAGCGCCGCGCGCGCGCCGCACGCGCCCGCCGCGGCCGCGGCCGCCTCGGCGCACGGCACCTGGCCGCCGAGCGGGCCGCGCAGGCGCGCGCGCGCGGCGGTTAGGAGCAGGGTCGCGGTCGCGACGAGCTCATCCGCGAAGCCGGGCGCGGCGGCGGGGTCGAGCAGCGGCGAGCGCGCCAGGAAGCGCACCTCATGCCCGTCGCGCACCTGCCGGCGCACGGCGCCGCGCGTCGACGGCCGCGTCGCAGCGGCGCGGCCAGCGCGCCCCGCGCACACGGGCGTGCTGGGCTGTCAAATCATGGTGAAGATTCATGGTACGAGAGTGTCGTGTTACGCTCACCGCGCGCATCACGCGCCCGCCAACTGCCGTGCTGAGAGGAATAAAGATAGTGTCACATGATAGGACACGACGAGAGTTTATGCCGACGCTTGCACCAGGATGTCCCGTGTCCGCCAACCGTTGTGCTGAGAGGAGTAGGGGAACGCTCCAACAACAACATATGACAACTGGTTGTGATGGCATGCGCACCACGCGCATCGCGCACTCGCCGACCACCAGCGTCAGCACATTGCCCAGCGCCCAGACGCAGTCGGACCAGGTCAGCCGCGGCGCGCGCGCGCCGCCGCTCGCGCCCATCGCGCCCCCGGCCGCCCCGCCCGCGGCGCCGCCCCGCGCGGGGCCCTCCGGCGCCGGGCCGGGCGCGCAGCCCAGGGCAGGGTCGCACAGGCGCCGCAGCGCCGCCAGGCAGGGACGCAGGTGTGGGAGCGCCGCCAGCGACGCGCGCGCGGGCGGCGGCAGCGCCGACGGCAGGCCGGGTGCGGTGAGGAGCACGGCAGCCACGTGCTGCGCGGTGGCGGAGCTCGCCGCCGCGGCATCCCCGCCCGCCGCTGGCCCTGCGCCCACTGCGGCACCTGCGCACCGCCCACTCGTCACCGCTCAGCCGCAGCGCGCTTGGCGCTCAGGCCAGGGCTGACTGCCAGGAGGCTCAGTTCGCACCCGGTCGCTTGCACGAATAGGACATTCAACTCCGCCCTGGGTCAGTATGCGCAGACACCCCAGGAAAAGGGAGCGCGCCGTTGCAGTGCGCGCCGTCCGCGTCCGTCCGCGGCGCGCCCGCATCCAGCGGACGCAGCGCGACCGCGAGCACCGCGGCCAGCTGGGCAGCGGCCGCCTGCACGCTCGCCCTGGCTGGAGACGCAGGGTTGGGGCCCGGGCTGGCCTCCGCGGCATCCAGCCCCGCGGGTACAGCGCCGTCCAGGCCCTGCCGCAAGCTGCTCGGGCGGGCTGCGGTACCAGACCCTAACCCTAAACCTGGCCCAGGGCCACTATCGCCGGCCTGCTGCACGACGGCCGCCAGGCGCCGGCAGGCGGCGCACAGCGCAGGCGAGCGCCCGGCGAACGCCGCGAGGTGCGCCGCCGCGGCCTCCGCGCGCGCGTCCCCTGCGGCGCAGCAGCGTGCGCGGCGGGCTCGAGCAAGGCTTGCGGAATAACGCCCAGCAAGACATGGTGATGTGCCCTCAGCGAGCACATGCGTGTCGACTACGATGACACAGACGCGCGTTTCGCCACGGTCCACCAGGCCGCCAACCTTTATTCCAAAATACAACCGCCGTCCGTATCTGCTGCTGTGTGTGTTGGTGGATGCAACGCAGACGCTGGCGCCCAGGACGACAGGGCGATGCTGACAATACATTGCCTTTCCTGCAGCCACTCTGCAAAGGTTCTCTCGTTCGGCATGCGGGCGCATAGCTGCCCCGGCGCGCAGGGCGCCCACCCGGCGCGTAGCACCGCCACGCAGCCGCGTCGGTCAGCACCGCCAGCGCCCGCGCCGCCGAGGCCGCCGTGAGCGCCTCGCACCCGCACCCCAGCAGCGCCGCGCACAGCAGCAGCAGGAGCTCGGCCTGGCGCAGCCATGCGTCCCTGCAAACAGCGTCCCGTTGTCGAATTCGGGCCGGCAGCATGACAAGTGCTTGCCAGAGGTGGTCCCTGCTGCAAATGCAATCCCAACATGCATGCAGCCCAGCGTCCCATTAACACTGCACCGCAGTCATGAGACAGCTGAGCAGAGTCAGAGCTCGCCCAGGCGTGCGAGGGCGGCGCACCGCCGGCCGGCGTCCGCGGCGGCGCCGCAGTAGTTGAGCCGCGCGTCCGCGCTGGCCACGCTGCGGAGCACCAGCGCGAGCGCGCCTCGCAGCGGCGCCGCGGCGCGCGGCGCGGGCGCCGCGACGGGCGCGCCGGCCGTCCAGGCGCGCCGGCGGGCGCGCGAGAGCGGGCGCAGGTGCAGGTACAGCATGGGCGGCAGCACGCCGTCTGCCGCAGGCAGAGCTCAGTCTGCGTCTGGCGCCCTGCCTGCGGCCGGCACTCGGCGCTGCACCCGAAACAAGGGGAGTGCGTAGCCATAGGCCTGCTGCAGAGCACCGGTGCGCGTGGCTGAACAGCAGGGGCGGCAGCACCGCGCCTGTCACAGGCGTGCACCACAACCGCCTACTACTGTTGGCCGTGGGAGGCACTCAGCAGTGCTGCAGTGCGCAAAGGAGAAAGGAGCACCACAGTTGATACAACTGTGCACCACTTTCAGCTCAAGTCCTCTCGCGCGACGGGCCTGCTCTGGCTCCAGCCACTGAACAGCCTAAGGCGCAGGAGGCGCGCGCACGCCTGCGAGAGCCTGCGCGCTGAGGTGTGCGCTGGGGTCTGCAGCGACAGCGCCATACGCCTTCAGCCAGGCAGTCACCAGCTCCTCCTCAAAGCTCCGCCGCTCCCGAGCGCCCCTGTACAGGGACAAGTGTCAGAAACGGAAGAGAACTGTTGACTCTAGCACGTTGCATGCTTGTAAAGCTAGGCAACAGTTGGCAACCACAACTGCTCACCTGAATGCGCTCTGTATTGTGACCGCGGCTCTGGCACGCTGCCGCTCCCCGCTGCGTGCACTGCGCTCGGCCTTCACCTTGCTGAGCAGCTCCTCTCTGTGGCCAGACCACAGTGTCACTGCCTTGACGCCTCTGCATTGACACCAGTCGCGGTATCTCGAGGTGCAGCAACAATTAGCATGTGCTGCACACGCCACACGGAGTGCGGACCGTGTGGCCTCTTTCACCGTCCGCCCACCGCGGCGCACTGCTTTCTCAAACATGCTGACACCTCACATGTCGCAGTCGGCTGTGCGGGAGAGAGCTACAGCAGGCAACACAGAGCCGCCTGCGTGTGAGCAAACCTCTGGAGCCTCTGCCAGAGACTCAGGGGTGCTTCACGACACCTGCACTAATGTAGAACAATGCTAGCAGCAACCTGAATGCTGAGCTGTTTTACCATACATGTTGCTGTCTGGCCACCATGTCATGGATGGCTCGCATACTGCCCTGCATGCCCATCATGGAGACCTGAGGATCTAGATATTAATGACATGCGTCACCTCAACCATGTAGAAAGACGGCGTGCTTGTTGCATTTACATGCCCAACCCAGCCGCATCCGGATAATCTTCAAACACTTCAAAGTCCGAGCGCCATAGACACGTCCCTAACATCCCGGAGAGCGCTGGAGGAGTGATATACAGCAAAAGCATGCCAGGCGGTGCTGTGCCTCCCCGCACAGGAGCGCACAAACGCCCGCCCCAATGCATCGGCACACTGGACTGCGCAAGTACGCCTTGCATGCCATGACGTATGGGGCACGCAATGAGCCCTCGCGCTGCAGGGACTGCCAGAGTATGCCATGCCATGCCATCGCGCATGGGGCACGCAGTGAGCCCTGCAATGCAGTGTGTGCCGATGCAGGCATGCTGTGCGCAAACATGAAACACTGGGCTGCAGAGCGCGCCTTCCTGCACACCGCCAAAGGGATACGACGCAAAGAATGGGCTTACGGCAGCCTAGTGCTGCCAGCTACCAAGAAGAACCAAGTCCTTGACGGGTCAAGAGCAGCCTTCTGCGGTGTTCATCACCCATCCACAATGAGAAAGCCCTCGCAGGGGCGGGGAGCCCCTAGCCAGCACAGGCGCAAAAGCGCAGCCCGCTGCTGGCACTGGCATTCTGTGTGCGAAGACCTGGTCCCCCGCTGCCAGGCACATAGCAGCCAGCTGCCGCGGGGGGCGCAAGCTCTGCCAACACGCCGCACGAGCCATGCGCTCGCCGCCCCAACACCCTGCCTACCGCTCCCATGTGCGTTTGCAACAGAGCCTGAGCCGCAGGTCACAGAGTACAGCCTTGATACGCTGCGGCGGTAATACAGGTATGCACAACTTGGGAAGAAAAGGAACACTCACCCGATCGGAGGCATACTTGACTAGGCAGCCATGTTGCAGTTGCAATGCAGTCAGCAACATGGGGGCCAAACAACATTGCCAGTCACCCATCCGTACTTGCACACACAGCGCGCGCCAGCAAGCTGTGGCAGCGCGCACCAAGCCCGAGCACCATTACATGACAGCGAGGCCCTGGACAGGCACAGATGCACGTATGTACCCCTACATGCGACCCAGGCCCCTGAAGCCCTGCAGCAGGCCATAGCGTGTGTGCATGGCCAGCCCATGCAATGAGCGCGCCTCCCAGAATGACCCAAAAGCACTGCAACAGCTCCACTTTGCCCGTCGGGCTGTGCCAGCATCCCCCCCGCCTTGCTTATCTACGCGGCTGCGCATGTTCACTGCTTGACGATGTTGACGGGCACGGCGCCGTTCGTGCTGTTGCCGTTCGCGACCTCGGTCTTCGTGTTGCGCAGGGGCGTGATGCTGCGGTCGCCGCGCGCGCTGCGGTCGCCGACCGTGCTGTGGTCCTCGGCGTAGTCGTCGATGTCCTCGTCCACGTAGTCGGGCGAGCGGAACGCTGCGTCGCGCCATGGTGCAAGCGCTCGGGCCTTGTATGACAAGCATGGCAGACGAATGTGGCTGATGCGAAGCTTGGTGAATCAACTCAATCAAGGCCTGGTCTTGCCAGAGAACACTGTGCACCAAGAACCGCTCGAAATTTTTACGGCAACGACGATTGCCAGCTGCAGAGTACCAACAGGCACGGCCATGCGGGGATGTACAGCTCATGCAACGTGCAGGGGTGCGTCCTTTCTGGGAGCAGTGGCTGGGGCGCACCGATCAGCATCACGGCTGCCACCACGTTGAATACGCCGAGCACGTACATAGGCCGGCTGCGAGCGCATGCAGCACTGTCAAGACTCCATCAAAGTGATAAGCATTAGTAGGCTCGGCTCCCAGCGCATCGTCGCTTGCCAAAGCGCACACGTGAGGGGCCCTGGCTGAGCTCCGTCACTGGATAATGGCAATGGTGGCTGTCAGGTCTGGCCGGGACGCACGTGAAGGAGCCGCTGTTGGAGAGCGCGCCGATGAGGTAGGGGCCCTGGCATCGCACACATCCCCAGACTCACTGCCATGCACCCATGACTTCTGTACGCGTGCATGAGGACAGCTGTGGAGGCTACATGATGACGCCAGGCTAGTCATGGACATTACATGGCGTTTTTGAGATTAGCGCACGGCTGATCACGCGATGCACGGCGCACAGGCGCCGACGGCCTGCGCGCTCACAGAGGTGCGGGGCGCGTCGGCGCGCGTGCACCACAAAGCCGCCGAACGCGCCCAGCGTGTTGAACAGCGCACTGCCGGACGCGCGCGCGCGCCCCAGCAGGAACGTCGCCGGCCACGACCAGATGGGCCCTAGCCAGCGCATGCGCAGCCTCAGGCACATCGCGCAGGCCTGACTGGTAAGCGCTCGACTGGGTGTTGAGGGCATCATGCATCTGGAGCATGCGCATCGGCAATAGTGTGTTCGTCACGGCAGCCAGCGCGGGCGCTTCAGGGCATCACAGGTTCGCGAGAGCGCCGCACCCCAGAGCGACCAGGCGCCGCAGCCTGCGATGATGAGCATGATGATGCCTGGGATGGCGCCGCCCTTCTCCAGCACGACGGGCATGATCCTGCCAGGCCAGCACCGCACACGTGAGAACACATTCTGGTCAGCCCGCAGGTGTGCTCTGGCACTCCTACCCTCCACTGACAAGGCAACACTCCTATAACGTGTACATAGAGGACGGAACTGCCCTGACAATCAGGAGGCACCAAGCGCATCAGACGCGAACCCGCTAATCCTGTCGGGAACTTTTTTCCCCCATCCTGCTCGAGGTGCTAGCCCAGTGGCAAAACCCTCCCATCAATACAACCAAATGCGTCCACTCGCACGCAGCAGCCTCCAGCCCCTCACCCAGTGCGCAGAGCACAGTGCGCAGGCCGCGCAGGCCAGGGGGCTGTGGAGGAACGGTGGCGCACAGGAACGCGACGCCGGAGATGAACACGGGGATGCTGCTGTGCAGGTGCCGCTCGCGGTGCTTCTTGGAAGACCAGGCCATGGTGATCATGACGACGGACACCGGCACGTACAGCGCGCAGGAGATGAGCGCTAGCTTGGTCGTGTGCCACGTCTGCCGCCCCCCACAGCCGCTCACGCTCACGCACACGGCCGCCGCGCTGTGGCAGTATGTGTCAACGCAGCCTCATCTGTGCATCTGTGCAGCGCCGGTAAGCCAGCTGCATGTTGGTGCGCACAGGCTGCCCCAGAGAAGCCACATGCGATCTGCAAACTTGGTGACACGCCCTGGTCACTTCTGCATGGCTTCTGGTGACGAGGCTGCGTCCAAGCTAGGCGGTCAGGCACGCAGCAAGGCGCACCAGCTCCGCGTTGGTCTGGTGCGCGGAGTTGGCGGCCTTGGGGTTGGTGCCGCTAAAGTTGCCCGAGATCATGGCGTCCAGCAGCAGCGGCGCCCAGAAGAGCACGCTGCGGAGCGCGCGCGATCAGCGCGCGGCGGCTGGGCAGAGGCTGTCGCAACGTGGCCATGGCATCCATGACGTCTTGCAGCAGCAGCGCCAAGTACAGCACGCTTGGACAACTTCACACTTGCTGGACGGACACATGCTATTGCAGCATGCCAGGGTGCAAGCGTGCGCGGCGTGGGCAGGGGCGGCAGGCAGAGGCGCGGCGGGATCCCGCACCCGTAGATGCTTGTTTCGACCAAAAACCAGACGATTCCTAGGGTTAAGGTAGGGTCAGTAAAGGTTTAACATTAACCAGATATAACCAGACCTTGATCTGAGGATTCAGATCAAGATCTGCATCACTTCAGACTTTCAATTCAATTCAAAACGCAGACATGGCTCCACAAATGTAATGAAGGCAGGTGCTGGATCAAGAGCAGGTGTGAAGAATACGGACTTACCTAGGTACCAGAGCCTCCAGCTGATCAGGCCCGCTGCGACGCCCCCCGCGCATGTATAAGCCGAGCAGCTATGCATGATTGATTGACACGACGTAACAGGCTCCATCCGGGCTCTGCTAGCACCACACTAGTTGACATTACAGCCTCTGCAAAACGCTGACGCGCCAGCAGACATGACAGGCTCCCTGCAAGGCACACCTGCCACTGGGCGGCGCCTTGCCGGGAAGGTGCATGCTGACTCTCAGCCTTTGGAGCGTGCCACCAGCGGATGCTGCATACTCACAGGTTTCAAACGTCCGCGCACCGAGGATGGTGGTGCCCTTGCCCGACGAGTTGCTGACGGCGGCTAGGTGCACATTGTCCTGGCGCTGCTGCAGCCACGTGCGCTCGGCGGGCTGCAGGAACCAGGCCACGGACGGCTTGGGCGCGAGCAGCACGCGCAGGACGACGCCGTAAATGATTGTCTGCGCGGGGGCGCGCCCGCCCTCAGTGCGCTCGTTGCAGGCTCTGCGTCTCAAGCGGGCGTGTGAGCAGAGCAAGGCGGGGCGCGGCGCGCACGAGGACGCCTTCGATGATAAACAGCCACTGCCAGCCGGGCCTCCCTGCGCAGGCGGGATCGCGCATCACTCAGCCCCCCATGGGCTTGTTGTCACATTGTTACACCGGCAGGCAGGGCCGCGGAGGCATGCACACATATTTTCACATTACCGTTGTCGCAACAGTTGCCAGCTCATCTGAAGAGCGGCACTGCACAACGCCCAGTACTTGACAGAGGCCTCCGACGACCCTGCCTGGGGCTCTGCTCAGGGCCAAGTGCAAGCGCGCTGCGCACCGCCCACGCCGTCCATCTGCAGGAGCGCGGCAGCCGCCAAGGCGCCAATCACCTGCCAGGCAAGCAAGTACGTGGTGAGTATATAGCTCCAATTTGGCGCCTCACATGCCACTAAACCCTGCATGTTCTTGGACGAAACATACATTTTGAGTGGTGTACAGAAAAAGGCCGGCGAGCACAGCAGGACGCCCCTCCAAGCCAAAGTAGCAATGTGCAACAGCTCGCAGCTGTATCAACGCAATAAATGGGCTCGAGTCGACCAGCTCGCACGCATACGCCAGCCTGCCTGCAGGCCGGGCGGCACCTGGCTGATGGCCGTCGCTGAGGTCACCGCGGAGTAGCCCAGCGTCAGCTCGCCCGTGCTGAAGAACAGCGAGGCCTGCAGCGACAGCAGCAACTCAGGGCGTGGCCTGGCGGAGCTGCCCAGCGGCAGGCCGATTGGGGCAAGGAGTGTGAGGGCGCACGTGGTAGAAGGTACCAGGGAAGGTGCCTGCGCGCGCCCGGATGCAAGTGTCAATGTATGCTGGGCGGCCCAGCACGCTGGACGGGCAGTAAGCCTTGATTGCCTGTCCCCGCTGCCACTGACACCTTGTCATGCAACCCAAGCACGCGCAACTGTCATGACTGTGCAAGCCCCTGCCTGCCACACGACAGCGTCCGGCCGGCCGCTGTGCGCGCACCGCCTTCGGCGACGCCCAGCAGGAAGCGCGCCAGGTAGAACTGCCACACGTTCCGCACCGCCGCTGCGGCGTGACCAGCGCACGCTCAGCCCAGACCCTTTTAGTGGAGGGCTTGAGCAAGGGCGGGCATGACTGCCAAGCTTTACACAATCCGCTGAAGAGCCATGTACACAATCCGCCGAAGAGCCATGCAAGCGTGCTGCGTGTCTCGGCGGGTCGTCGACCTGAGGTCGAGGTCACGCAAGGAGGTCATGCAAGGAGGGTCCTATCCTTCATGCACTGTGTCTTAAACGCGGGCATATCAAGAGGCGCGCCTGTCGCGGCGCCCACAGTGCCCCACAGGCAGATGATGACGGCGAGCAGGTTGGGCGCGCCGACGTACAGGATGACAAGGTTTGCCGGCAGCTGCGCAGGGCAAGCCAGCTTTGGCAAGCAGGCGCTCACGCGTGGATGCAAAAAGTGCTAAAGCTGTTCACTGCGCGTGTAGGTCAGGAGTCGACGGCGGGCCCACGCACCATGGTCGAGATGTATCCCAGGAAGAAGATGCCTGCATGAGCGTGAGCAGGTTGAGGGCCTCGGTCAGCGCGACAGTCTCGCACTGGAGAGCGCGCTATCAACCACGTGACAAGGAAAGCTTGGCATGCTGATTGAGTGCAGAGCGTGAACGTTCACAAGGTTGCCAGAGGCACAGTGAATGCACCACATTCTCGCCACGGGCGGGCACTGGCGCAGGGGGCAGATGCAGATGTTGCGTGACGAGCGTGCGCGCCTGACCCCAGCCCATACTGCGCGTTGTCCAGGTGCAGGTACTGCTTGAAGCTCAGCGCGGAGAAGGCCAGGTTGGAGCGGTCCAGGTACGTCCACAGCACGGTCAGGAACAGGCTGCCCCGGCGCGCAGCAGAGTTGGGGCGCTGGTTCCCTAAGAGGGAAATTGCACTCGGGCGGGGAGCTGTCCGGTTGCAAGGCCGCGTTCTTGCTTCCTGTCAGCAAGCACGGGCGAGCAGCGCGGGCGCACAAGGGTATGATGGCGTAGTACGTCTTCTTTATGGCCTGCCTCGTGTCGACCTGCGGCCCACGCAAACACATGCCCTCAGCAGCCGCAGTCTGGGACTGCGTGGCTGGCCTGCAGCAAGGCGGCGCTCTGACAAGTCAGGCGCACAAGCTCCTGTATGTGCGCAGCAAGGGACGCCGCGCATGGGCCACGCAGGGAAACCTTGCAGCAATGCAGGAGCAGCCCCCCCTGCTCGCCTGAAATACCACGGGCCTCTTACAGAGCACTGCACAGCTTCCTACAGCGGCCGACCGCTCAGACATACGGCTGATTCAAGGGCGGCCGGAGGACAGCCACAAAATGTAATTGTACGCACCATGCCGCCTCCGGCGCGCTTCAGTTCGCCGTTCTCCATAGAGCTCTTACTCGGCTCGTGCGCGTTCAAGGGCGCGGTACTCATCGTGCAAGAGGTACTGCCTGCAGGATGGGAGTAATGGGCTCACAGACGAGGCCGCGACCCCGGCCGGCACTGGCGATGACTGTGCTATGCTTTCTACGATACTCCTCCTTCCTGGCGTCTGGTACACCGCACTCAGGAGCCCGCCCATCAGTTGCCCTCGCCGAGAGAAAGTTAGGGCTCCAGGACCTACCACATGCCAACACCACGTGCAAACACCTTCGAACCACACCAGGGACAGCCCAGGACAGAGACACTGGAACAGGGCACACATGAGACGCGCTCGAAACGAGCTGGCTAAGAACGTGTGGCTTGCCAATGCATTACCGCAAGGCAGCCTGTTGTGACCTGCTCGAGCGCTGCACAGCGCGGCCGCGAGCGAGCCATCCCGCACGTGCGCCACCTGCTGCCGCAACCACGGCTCTGCACAGGCTCATGCCAAGCACTTTTCTCTTCGACAGCAGCTCTGCGGCGGCTCCCCTGGTCACGCCGCCGCCGCCAGGCGCGCGTCGCGCACACAGGTGGACGGGTGGACGGGATGTACGCACACAGGTGGACGGGATGTACGCACTGCGCTGCGGAACAAGGAGGCCAGGTGCAAACTTGACAAGTGTGAAAGGGAGCTCGCCCGCACCGTCCTGGGCGATGTCCTGGGCGCTGCCATCGATGAGAGCTACGCCATCTTGGAGGGGATGCTGCAGGCAAGTACACATGCACGCACCCCCTGCTCCTGTCCGGGAGGCAGTGTGTGCGCAGAGACCTGAGCAGGCCCACGCCGACACTCTTGCCCGGACCTGCCTCCCCAGGATGATTGGACTGCGATGTTGGGGCCTGGTGCTGCGCATGTCTCTGCGGGCCAGCCCGTTGTGTATCCAAACCGGCCGTGGTGACACGTGGTGACAGGCGCAAAACAAGCGGGGTCGTCCTGCACGCACCAGGTGGTGCGCAGCGGGAGCGGCCAGGAGAGCGCGAGCGCCGCCGACCACGAAGCAGAGCTCACCGTAGCGAAAACGAAGGTGCTCCCTCCTGCATCGCCGCACCGCCTCCCACCGCCTGCTGTTCGTGCACCAGTGGTGACTCTGCCGACACGCTGACTCCCATCCCTCTCACACCGCGCACGGCTATGCCCCGCTCACCGCAGCTGCTCATCGCGCAGCGTAGGGCGTCACCTTACGCGGCCGCCGGGCAGACGGGGCCCTTGCATGTTTTAATGGCTTCACCGAGGCTGCGTGTGACCCAGGCACTGGAGCGGGATGTGGCAAACTTGATGACCGCCGCCAAAGCAATCACATTGACAATGAACGGCTTCCACGAGCACGCCGCGCGCGCCGTGGCGCTGAAAGCGGCAGCCGGCGACACGGCGGGGGCCAGGCCTTTGCGTCCGGCGGCGCTTCGGAGGCGTGCGCCCGCCTCGCGCCCTGCCTGCGCGGCATGAGTTGGTGCACACTCCGGCGGGGTGGGCTTGCTGTATGTAGCAAGCTTTGTCCTGGCCTGCACATGCAATAAGCGGAAGGGTTGCAGTTGCCGACCACCTGGACGAGAGATGAATCACCTGACTGCCTGGCGCGCCTTGCTGACCGTGCGTACGGCCAGGGCCAGGTCGCCCTGCACCGCCCGGACGAGCTGTACGTTGGCGCGCAGTCGCGGGCCAAGCGCGACGCTGCTGCTGCGGGCCCCCGGCGCCCGGTGCGGCCGCACCGCCCTGGCTCCGCGCCGTGCGTGCCGCTGTACTGCGGCAACCCCCCGGCATATTTGCTCAAGCGTGCGCCAATGGGCAGACTGCGGCGCGCAGGGGCGGCCGCCCAAGAAGGCGGTCACGCAGGTGGCGGCGGACGTATGCGGCGGGGGGCGCCCGTCCGGTGCGTGGCGCCTGCGCGCACGCGCCAGCTCACCAAGCCCGGCACCTCTCGGCAAAGAGGGTGACCTGTATGCGCGCCCTTGCTGGCACGCTCTGCGACATGCTCTTCGCCACTGCGTCGGGCTGCCAGGCGTGCTCGTGCTGCCGAGCGTGCTCGGCCCGCAGACGGCCCTGCGCCCAGGCGTCTGTCATGGACCCGGCTGGCAGGCATGCTGTGACAAGGCGGCGGACGTGGCCGCGCTGCGCCGCGTGCAGCTGAGGCGGCGGCGGGGGCGCAGCGCGGTGCAGCAGCGACGGCCACGCCCGCGCGCGGCGCGCTGCCCGCTGCGGCGAGCGCATGGACCCAGGCGCGCCTCTGTGCCTGCCCTGCACGGCTCCTGCAAAAGACGCTGGGGCATTGCACGGCTGCAGTGCACTCCAGTGCCCCTCTGTGCAGTTCTTCCTAGTGTGGCCAAGCATTTCGCGGCCCCAGCACAGCCCTGCACAGGGAGCGGCCTGGCCCAACCCCCCTATCCGCAGCGCCCCCAGTAGCACCCCGCACAGTGTGGTGTAGCCAAGTCCGTGTTGGTGCACGGCAGCTGGCCCAGGCCACGCCCGGCCTGCGCCGTGGAACACCGGCCAGAGTCGGAGCTGCGCGGTGCCTGGCGCAGGCGCGCGAGCCCGCGCAGCCGGGACGGCTCCCGGAGGAGCGGGTTACCTTCCGCAGCTCCTCCGCAGCCTGTCGGATGTTGAGGTGGCCGGCATTTTCAATCAGGCGCGCCGCCCTGGGTTCCTCGACGCCCGCCCTCTGCACTAGCGGGGTGTCTGAGTGCGTCTGCTGCTGCAAGCTTCGGGCAGCGGGGTCGCAGGGGTGGTGTGGCTCGCGCATCTGCCATGGGCCAGTGCGCTGGTGCCGCTGGATGAGCGGAGCTTGGGTACCTGCCCATGCGCACTGCCCACAGGCTGGTGGGCGTGCGCTGGTAGAGGTCGCGCGGTGCCAGGCCCCGGACGGGCGCGCCTGATTGATGCACCGCATACCTGGTTCCTGGGCGGATTGTAGCGGGCGCAGCGGCGCGTGCTGCACCCGCTGCTTGAGTTGCGCAACCGGGGCGGCATACGGCCGGCGCGCGCCGGCGGCGCCCAGCGTGCGCGCCTCCTGAGGCTCTGGACCCATGCGCAGGTGCGCGTGCGGCGTGGACATGGAGCTCGGGCTGCAGGCCGGCCACGCCGACGGCATCGGCAGCACCCTGCGGCAGGCGCGCCGCGGCTGCTGTGCCGCCGGCTATATGTGTGCATGCTGGGGGAGCTCGGAGGTCTGTAGGTGTGTGGCCATACGAGAGAGGGGCAGCCACATGGTGCATGGGCTGTGTCGTTGCAGCGACGCTGCCCGAGCTGCTACAAATGCAGAACGCCAGGCCCCCAAATGGCCACTCCGGCACCAAAGTGCTAGTACATGAACGCCTCGCGAAATCGGTCGTGTTCAGTACCAAGGACGGCCCCTGCATGTGCTCAGACAAACACCGCTGGTGGCACACTGGCAGGTGAGCGCCTGGGTGAGGCTGCCGGGTGTCTGTAGCCAATTCAGGCGCCAGACAAATTTTGATGGCTCACAGGCTGTCTGTCGTTGCCCTTGCCGTGGTACTGGTCATCTGTGCGGGTTCAACACAGCTGCGAGCCTGAGTGGCCTGGCCCTGTCCGCCTGCGCGCAGCTGGTGGTCGGCGGCATGCGGCCGTACGTAAAGGTCCAGGACGCGCTAGTGCGCCCCAGCCGGCTCGTGGCTGATGAGCACACCAGCATCCAATCATTTCTTGACGCATCGTGAAGTACCCATCCCGCAACCATACGGAGCGCAATCCCCACTGCACCTGTGTGCCATGAGCCGCAGCTGAGATCCCGGGTCGGCGGCGCCGAGTGCGCTGCCTGCCCGGGGATCCGAGCTGCGCTCCGCCGGCGTGCCAGGTGAGCCCGGGGCCCGGGGAGTGTGTACTAGCTATGATGGACCGGAAGGACTGCGCTGCAGAGCAGGAACCTGATGGGTTCCTGCTCTGCTGCAACTTCGCGCTCAACTTTGGCGTGCGGGCATGTGGCCCGCATGCAACCAGCCCTGTACGATGCCTGCTGCCGCGGCTCCCCGCATGTGGGGTCGCGCTGCGGGTCTGACACCGCGTGGGTTTTGTAGCTCGGGACAGACGTAGCATGTATGATGCACGCCCTGCTCGCGGGGCAACCTCTGCTCGCTGCTCATAAGCAGCAGCTACAAGCCGTCTTTGGGCAGAGATTGATTCTAGCGGGCAGGGTGGCGTAGCGTCTGTGGGCGCCTCGCAGCCAGAGCGGCGCCGTCGCAGCATTTATGGGCAGCTGCCCCGACGCAGCGGGCGGCGCCGGCGGCGATACTTGCTTGGTGCAATTTGGTTCACGCTGTGCTTCAGCAAGATCTCTCGGCAACTATGACAGCCGATCCGCACGCGCCGCGCGCCCCAGCGCGGCGCTCTGATGCAGCCTGATGAGCGGGGTGTCTGGGTAGCAGGAGGACAGCAGCACGCATCAGGTTCCTGCGCGGCTGGTCAGTTCCACTGAACAGGCGGGCACGCCCACGGGCTACCCAGACACCCCGCTCATCAGGCTGCATCAGAGCGCCGCGCTGGGGCGCGCGGCGCGTGCGGATCGGCTGTCATAGTTGCCGAGAGATCTTGCTGAAGCACAGCGTGAACCAAATTGCACCAAGCAAGTATCGCCGCCGGCGCCGCCCGCTGCGTCGGGGCAGCTGCCCATAAATGCTGCGACGGCGCCGCTCTGGCTGCGAGGCGCCCACAGACGCTACGCCACCCTGCCCGCTAGAATCAATCTCTGCCCAAAGACGGCTTGTAGCTGCTGCTTATGAGCAGCGAGCAGAGGTTGCCCCGCGAGCAGGGCGTGCATCATACATGCTACGTCTGTCCCGAGCTACAAAACCCACGCGGTGTCAGACCCGCAGCGCGACCCCACATGCGGGGAGCCGCGGCAGCAGGCATCGTACAGGGCTGGTTGCATGCGGGCCACATGCCCGCACGCCAAAGTTGAGCGCGAAGTTGCAGCAGAGCAGGAACCCATCAGGTTCCTGCTCTGCAGCGCAGTCCTTCCGGTCCATCACAGCTAGTACACACTCCCCGGGCCCCGGGCTCACCTGGCACGCCGGCGGAGCGCAGCTCGGATCCCCGGGCAGGCAGCGCACTCGGCGCCGCCGACCCGGGATCTCAGCTGCCACGCGCGCTCAGCGGCAGCCACGCCCACGACATGACCCTCACCCTGGCTGCACGGTCAAGTACCGCCGCGCGCGTGACACCCGCGTATTGGGCACCAGGGCGCCGCTGGTGCAGCCGGCGGCTCACGGCGCAGGGCGCGCCTGCTCGTTGTAGATCTGCACTAACTGCGCCGCGGCCATACAAACAACCCCCCTTACCCTCCTGACAGGCTGGTAGGCTGCCTGGCAACGTAGAACAGGAGCAAGTACATGCACGCAATGGGCACATATGGTGAGCGCGCACGGCCCACTCACCAACAGAGCTCGAGGCGCGGCACGCAGCCAGCCACTATCAGGCGACGGACGCGGCGTTGAGAGCCCCGGCTGCAGCTGCGCGCACCTCCTCGGCAGTTGAGATGTCCGACGCGCGGAAGCCGGCGCGCACGCACGCCAGGCGCGCAGACTGCAGCGTCAAGCCGCATCCCGCGGCCACCATGCCATAGGCCGCATAGTGCACGGGCGAGACGACCAGCCCCTCCGCCTTGATAACGACGCCGACCTCCGCGCCGTACCACACAGTGGGCATGTTGGCCTCATGAAACCTGCCGCGGAGGACCCGCGCGCATCACATGGGAGCCCACAGCCCCTCTGGTTGACACACGCCCCTGAATTAAAGCACGGTGACTGGGCACGCACAAGAGGGCGCGCCAGCCGCGCTATCTAGCACACACAGCCACGCTCAGACCTCATGCAGACACAACCAGCTGGCCATCGCATCTGCCGCAGCGTACCCCGCGCGCGTGCGGCCAGCCAAGGTCAGACATGGGCCAGACGGGGTGGTCAGGACAGGTCTGAGGCGAACAGGCATGCGGGAGTGCCCTGCTGCAGATACTCATGCAACAACTCTCCACCAAGTTGCCCCCACGCTCCTTGTCACCATCCTTGCCACGAGCGGGAAGAAGGGAGTGACCGGCTGCGAGGAGGGATGCGTACACATAGTCGTACAACGGCTTGTCCATGATGAGCCCCTTCACACGCTCGGCCAGCGCCATGTGCTGCTCGTTGCCGGCAGTGAGCCGCACGACGCCGATGTCCTGCAGCTCCTTGCCAGCGGCGTAGTACACCGCCAGGAGGATGGCGTCCAGCCGGGTGTCCCTGTGTGCATGCGAGCGCCGTTTGACACCGCCGCCATTGTACTGGGTCAGGTGGCCTGAGTCGGCCGAAAGGCAGACATGGAAACGCAGCAGAAGTGGACTCAAAGGTGCGGCTGGTACCTGACGGCCAGAATGCACGGCCACTCCCCTCTGACATGCAGGCGCCGCGCAGCAGCAGCAAGCTGACAGTCCGGAGCACCGTGGTGAGTTGCAGCGGAGAGATTTAAGCACACGGGCACCCGTGCTCCCCAGGTTCTCGGCCAGCCTGGGAGCAGAGAAGAGCAGGGCACCGACACGACCGCAGCCGCCGGCCCGGGCGCGAGCGTCAGGCCCATGCAGGCACATGGACACTATCCACATGCGCACAAAATGCAGCACTTCCCGCGAGACGAGCAGCGCCTTGTGCTGGGTACGCACTCGCCCAAAAAGCCGCCGATGACGGCGCAGCGGTAGTCCATCTCGACGAGCTTGCCGGGTTGCTGGCCCGCCGCAGGGCAGCTCGCCTTGGCGCGCGCCAGCTCATCGCGCTGGGCGGCCGTGGCCGCCGCGGCGCGCCGCTGCAGTGCCTCCTCGCTGCCGCCCTCCGCTGCCGCCGCCGCAACCGCCGCGGCGCGCGGCTCGGCGGCCTCGGCCGCGGTGCGCTCGGCGGCGGCGGGCGCCTCGGCGGCCGCAGCCTCCGCCGCGCGCCGCGCGGCCTCTGTCGCCGCCAGCGCCGCCGCAGGCGGCGCTGGCAATGGCGCCGCCGCAGGCGGCGCCATTGCGTCCGCCGCCGCCTCCGAGTCGCCGCGCCGCGCCGCCGCCTCCTGCGCGCCGGCAGCCGCGTCAGGGCGGCGCGCGGCGCGGGTGCCGTGTGCGCTTGCGGTCGGCCCCCCGGGCGGCCCGCGGGCGCACCGGACAGATCGTATGCACAGTAGCTGGACTGACGTGCACTTGCCAACTGCTCGCAGACGTACGGTGGCGGCCCAACTGCGTTGAGCAGTCTTCGTACAGTCGCGAAACGCCCTTCAGGCGAGCAACCACTGCCCAGCCAGGGCCAGGCACCTACAGTCTGCCTTGCCACGGCGTTGTGCGAATCAGTGGCAAAATAACCCTACTCTAACCATATACCCTACCCTAACCTATATTAAAAAGATTGAAGTGCAACCAGAGAAGAGGGACAGGAGCTGTATGCCCGTGTTGAGCTCGCTGGGGGGCGCGCTCCACCGACGCCAGTGGCGGGCTCGGCCAGCACAGGCTCGGCCTGTGAGCGCGGCCGGCGGCCCAGCCGCCGCTCCTCTTGTTGCATGGGGCAGCTGCCCCAGCACGAGCTTGGTCCCACCCGGTCATAAGCATCTGCTGCGTGAGCAGCCGCGCATACATCTCGCCCGCCATGTCGTGCAGTTCCCGTCCCCTCTCGACGCAGAACGGGCGAGCATAGCGAGCGGGGCGCGCCCAGATCCGGCTTCCGAAGAGCATGTACACAGGCCGGCTGCACATGCGGCACCCGCGGTATGCGGCTGTGACGGCATCCAGAGTAGCCGGCAGGCCCTCGTCGTCGCCCGGGCGCGCGCACTCGCCGCTGCGCCACAGCAGCACCGCGCGCGCCAGCGTCTCCAGCACCGTCTGCTCCGCCAGGCGGAGCTGCGGGTCGCCCTGGGCGCGCACCATGCCACGCTGGCGCTCTGCGCAGGCAGAGATGCCCAGGTCGCAGATCAGCATTGGTGGGCAGGCGCTCGCGGCGCGCCTGCAAGAGGCATACGATGTACTTTGCCACGGCGCCCGATGTTGCCCGCTGCAGCAGCTTGTCGAGCCGCTGCGCCCTCTGGTCGATGGCGCGCGCACTGCGGTCGCCGGGCTTCATGCTCGCTATGCCACGCAGCGTCCTGCCGCAACGGGACGCCTCAGCATCACAGCCTTGCCATGCGTGCGGAGGCTGTACCGGCCGGTGATGGACCATGCATCACCGCCACCACCCCTTGAGCCGCCCGGCTTGGGGAGTGTGGCCCGTTCTGCACAAGACCCAATGTAACAGGAAAAGGTAAAGGAGCCGGGATTGGCCGCACAACCACATCCATTTATCATAGGCTAGGCGCGAATGACACGAGGCTGGGCAGGGCTGGGCGGTCGAGGGCACGCACTCAAATGCGGTGTGGATGCTCAGGGCAGGTGTCCCGACCATTAGCGGAGGAAACACGGCGTCTGATGCCACGTTCACGAGGCGGTGCTGCGCGTCGTCGCGCCGCACCTACGCCGCGTGCGCGGGCATGTCAGTGCGCAGCGACTCCGCGTTGGCTGCGGCAGGCCGTGGTGCGCTGCACCAGGGGGGCGCCGGATGTGTGCACCCCGACCCCAATAGCAGCTGGCCAAATGCACGCAAGGCGCATGCGTGCATCAGGTCGAGACCAGATGCCAGGTAAACTGCGCGCCGGCTGATACACAAGCATGCTGCTCACTGCAGCCTGGCGATCCTACAGCCCTCAGGGTGCCTGGATGCCCGGACATGCACGCCGGCAAGGCTGCACCGCCGCAACCCATCCAAGCAGCCTGCCACTGTTACAGATCGGCCAACACATAGAGTGCCCCTCGTGCCGCCCATGGGTGTGCCGTGGCGCACCTCGCCGAGTGCGCGCCGCGTGGCAGTAGCCAGCGACTTGGTGATGGCAGAGGTCGGCACGCTCAGCGCTGCCACGCCAGGCACCTGCGTCGCAGGGTCTATCTCGCGAGCGCACACCGCCGGAAGCGAGAGACGTGCACAGCCATAATGATATGGGGTTCCTGCCGACGGTGCACAGCAGCGCGAGGGAACACACACGACTGCGCAGGCTGGGGAGGCTCGGCAGGCTGTGAAAGCGCCGGATTGCTGAAGATGGAGCCTGGGGCGGGCCAGGTCCCGACACGAGGCGCGGCGGCAAGGCGCAGCCGCATGCAAGGGGACGAGGCATAGGGTCCTGGTCGACATGCATGTCGAATGCCGGGCACAGCTCTCGCGCGCGCGCGTCAGACGAGAGCCGGCCAAAATATGCAAGGTGGCCACACGGCCAGGGGGCCGGGCAGCGCGCCATGCCAGCAGAAAGGTAGACAGCCGCAAGCAGCTCGTCGGGCGCAGTGGCCGCGATGTCCGCCAGTGCACGCACAAGCGCCCAGGTCTCGCCTTCGGAGTCCACAGTCACGATCGACACCGCCAGGTCCGCAAACGTCACCTGTGCGCCCGGCGATCAGACTGCGGGCTGTCACAGGTTGACAACTGCATGCTTCTCGATCGGGTTGCAGCGGCTCTGCTCGTTTGGCGAAGCAGTAGCACAGCCGCTCTGCTCCGGCACTGCGCCACTCAGGCCGCCCTACTTACTGAATGCCCTGCGCTCGCTCTATGCGTTGACGCGCACACCCAGCGTGCACGCATGCACACCAGCCCTTCGCCAAAGCCAAATCGGGGCACCCGAACGCCCTACGTCGATCTAGCCCTACCCATCTGCGACCCACCACACGGGCCCGTGCGAGCCTGCCAGTAGGCCTTCATGCGGCGCGCGCCTTCTGCGCTGTTGCGGTGTCGCCGGTGGGCGCCGCCTCCGGCACCACCTCCTCAGCGGCGCGCCCGCCGCTCGCGCCCTCCTCGCTCGCCGCCGCCGCGTCGTCCCCGGCCGCGGGCGCCTCGTCTCCGTGGCCCTGCTCGCGCCCCCACGCCCTGGGTCAGCCCTCGATGCTTGTCAGCATGCCTGGCACCTCCGTGCCGGGCCTGTGAGGACGGCTGCACTCCCGCACGTCAGGCGATGGCCGTGTTTGTGTCGTGCTGGTGCATCCCGTCGTGCTAGCGAGGCCGTCTTCTTCTAGGGCCTGCTGATGGGAAGCAGGAGCGGGGTCAGCACCTCATTGGCGCCAGCAGCCTCCACCGGCGCCGGCGGCCCTGTCGTCGCCGCGCCCTCAGCGTCGGCCGCCGCGCGCGCGGCTCCAGCCTGGCCCTCGCCGGCCTCTGCGCAGGGCACAAGGCCCTCACAAGCGCCTCGGTCTGGCCATGTGGTGCATGTCTGGAGCTGGAGAGGCCCGTGCGGGCGCGTCAGCCTCCGCGCCATTCCCTCCGACAAGGCAGCCCGGGTGGAGATGCACATCACTCAGATCCTGCTGTCGTATCTAGCAGCGCACCAGCGGCGCCCTGCAGCGGCGCGGAGGCGGCCTTCTCGTCGCTGTCAGGCACCAGCATGTCGCCTGCGGGCGCGATGAAGCCCGCGCCGATGTTGCCCGCCACCGCCAGCGGCGCCGCGGACAGCACAAGCGAAGCGCGCTCGGCGGCGGCGCACGGCGCCGCGGCGGCGCCCTCGTCATCGTCGTCGGAGCTGTAGTCCATTGCCTACGCGGGCCGAGCCTTCAGCCTGCCTGCTTGCTCGAGTGCTGGTCGGCTCGGTGCGGTGCACAGGCCGCGCCTCCGGGCGCGGTAGGGGCGCGGCTGCGGCCTCTGTCCGGTCGGCACGGTAGCAATCATAGACAGGCAGACGGACGCGGCACAGGCTGGGCTCGAGCATGGCAGCAGCACAGGCCACCCAGCTCGGCAGCGGCGTGCGCGGCGCACCTTGTGCGAGCTGGCGCCGGCCGCGGCGGCGCCCTCGCCCAGGTCATCCTCCAGCTCGTACGTCGCTGCCGGGGCCTGCAGGCCATACCAAAATGAAACATTTGCATGTGCTGCGTGCGCCCTGCGCACCCTCCACCAGTAGGACAGGGCGAGCTTGCAATGAGCATGCCAGATGAATGTGTGCAGCAAGGGCCTCACCGCGAGCACGGGCTCTGCGCCAACCTTGCGCAGGCGCTTCAGCGGGCGCGACACTGCGCGACCTGCGGGGCGCGCTGAGCCCGCCGCCGCGCCCTGTGCGCCGCAGCGCGGCCTTGGTCAGCATGCTGGTGCGAGACAGGTAGATGGGCTGGTCAGATGCCGCCTCCAGCACGCTTGAGCTCGCCGTTCTCCATAGAACTCTTACTCGGCTCGTGCGCATTCAGGGGGCGGCACTCATCTTGCAAGAGGTACTGCCTGCAGGATGAAAGTGTACCTCTTGCAAGATGAAAGTAATGGGCTCACAGACGAGGCCGCGACCCCGGCCGGCACTCGACGACCGCACAACACCTTCTTTCCGACCTCCTGCTTCTTTGCCGCCTGGTACACCGCAATCAGGAGCCCGCTCAAAGTTGCCCTCGCCCAGAGGGTAGTTAGGGCTGAGGACCTATCACATGCCAACACCACGTGCAAAACCTAGTCTGCACCTTCGAACCACACCCAGGATAGCCCAAGACAGCAGGACACCTAAACAGAACACAAAGAGGACGCGCTCGACCGGACTGTCCGAGCAAGATGTGGTTCGCTACCGCAATACGGCAAGGCAGCCTGTGTACCCTGCTCCAGGAGTTGCACGGCGCGGCCGCGAGCGACGCGTCGCGCACGTGCACCCCCTCAGCTGTCCCAATCTGCTGTTGTAGTTGTGGTTTGCACAGGCTCACACCAAGCAGATCTCTGCAACAGCAACTCGGCGGAGACTGCCCTGGTCACACCGCTGCCATTAGCCGCGCGTTGCGCACACGGCTGGACAGGTGCGCACTGTAAGCGCGCGGCTGCCGGAGGACACTCATGGCCAGGCTGCCTCCGCTGCACTCAATCCCACGGCAGCCGCGCTCGCCTCCCACAGCGCGGCTGCCAGCCGCGCGTCCCGCGCCTGGGCACACGGCCGCGCCTCCCGGCAGTCGTGCCAGTAGCGGCCCCCGCGCAGCTTGCGCTCGGTTGCTGCGTGCAGCACGGTGGCGGCTCCCTGCGCAGATGGCCAGCAGATGTGCTGCCGCCCGTGTGGCGCACCAGCCCGGGGACAGACGGACATGCACCATGCATACATGTGCTGGCACACTGCATGTAGGACTGCTTGTTGAGTTCCTGGGGTACCAGTAGCCGGGAGGGCGGGCTTCTCTGCAGCGCTTACAAGCAGGTCACTGCGACTTCGTGCCGTTGATCACGCTCCTATGCTTGGGCACAAGCAACAACATGTCCACTCCACAGCGTGACCCAACAATCACTGGCACCGGAGGCACACAGCAGGGATGGCGCGGGAGGGCCACGGCGCGCGCCTGACGGGGAGTCTTTGCAAACAGACGCGCGAGCGGCCGCACGAGGATGCGCCACACGCGCGGCAGGTTGCCCCAGATGCCCGTCGCGACCACGCCGGGACTGACCGCCGCCGTCGTCAGCGGCAGGCCCGCCGCGCGCGCGCGCCGCTGCAGCTCCGCGGACGTCAGCACGTTGCACAGCTTGGAGCGCGCGTACCGCAGGTACCTGCGAGCGCCCTGACCCTCTAGGTGTCAGCACGACGCCCAGCAGACTGCTTGTGTGGTGCATGGGCCAGCTGACCTCAGTAACCTCATCGCTGCAAAGGAATGCATCGCTCATTGTGGTGCGCTGCCAGCGAGCATGCCACTCTAGCAGGGGCTCCACGGGCGGCTGCTGGGGCGCGCCAGTGCGGGGGCGTGCCCTGCACGCGGCCGCCCGCCACGCGCAAGCGCAGGGCCTGCTGGTGCGCGCGGCTGGCGACGAAGACCACGCGCGCGTGTGGGGCGAGCGCGGGCAGCAGCAGCCGCGTCAGCAGGTATGGCCCGAGGTGGTTGACGCGCAGGACCGAGTCCCCCCCGTCCGCATCCAGCGGCAGCCCCATGACGCCTGTGGCGCCAGGACGTCAATCGGGCTGTCTGGCGCGCACAGCTTGACTGACCAAGGGCACCTGGAAGGCACGGTACGAGGCGCCGGAGTCAGAGCAGCCACATCAACTCAATATGTTTAAATTCAACACCTAGACTTCCTGGAGGCGGGCCTGCACCGGGGCCAGCACGGGCGCGCGGCGGGCCGGGCCTGCGTTTGTTGATCAGCAGCTTGACGCGGCGCCCGCGCGGCGCGGCCGCCTCCGCGCACACGCGCCCCGCAAACTCGCGCACGGACCCAAAGTCGGCCAGGTCGAGCGCACGGCACTCGGTGCTGCCCGGCAGCCGCCGCGCGGCCAGCTCTTGCTCCACCTGCAGAGTTACAGCAACCAGTAGGTTTGGGGTGCTGCGGTACCCCATCGCTCCTCCGGCACCAACCTCATGCAGTCAGTTTTGATAGGTCAGCCGTGGAGCGCGACATTTCAAAGGCTCAATATCACTAGATGTGCAGAACGCCGTTCTTCATGCTGGCCAACCACTGTGAGCAGGCACACTCAACGCGGCTGCAACGGGTGTCCAGCACTACGCTTGAACAAGCCTTGGAGTTCCCGGGTGTGCGCACCATGTGGCAGCGCTCCGCGCTCCGGCAGGTCAGGACGACGTGCTGCCCGCGCCTGAGCAGCCCGGCCGCGACCTCCTTGCCTGAAACAACACATACCGTCAGACACCAGGGCCAGAGGCAGCAAGCGGTAGTGACAGCAAGCGGTTGAGATAGTGTACGCGCAGGGACGCACAGTAGCAGGCACTTCCAGGTGCATGTCTCTTCAGCAGACAGAGACCGAGTGACATGCTGCATGCGCTGAGGCCTTAGCTCGGCGTGAAGTCAGTGGGGGGTGGCGTGCACCAATGCCTGAAGAACCTCCGGTCACAATACACACATCCCAAGCGTCCGGTGCAGCCATCGTGTCAGGCTGACCGTAAGGCGAGTGAGTGACCAGGTGAGCAGACGCAGGTGTGGGAACAGACACGTGCTGGCTCCGGGCTATGATGGTGCAGCGGCATGTGTGCAGCGCTGGTGATCAACAGTGCCTCATATGCTCAGGCTGCATCGCAAGCACTCAGTGTCAACCAGCAGTTTGGTCGTTGGGAGTGCTCGTGAGGCGTCCAGTCTAGACCAGATCTGGGCACCCCCCCTCACGGGGCTTGACATTCCAGGCTCCAGCATGCATTTGAGGCATGCTTTTTACCAGCCCGGCCACACTCAATCATGCGCATGATTGCGTTGATCATGCGCATGATCAAACATGCGCATGATGGTTGCAGGCATGCCTGCAACCATTGCTCAGCACATGCGCATAGATTGCGTGCTATGCTGCAAATCAAGCTGTTATAAAAGCACATACAGGTGTGCAGTAAAGGCACATACACACAGTGGTGCTTGGCCAAGGTGCTCCCGAGCGGTTGTGTCCCGACTCTCTGCATGCGCCTCAACTGCCACAGCCTCCTCACCATCACTCATTGTGCAAGTCGGGCACACAGGCAAGGCCTGCATCAACATTCTGTATCGCTAGCCGCACGCAACATGCAAACTCAAATGAAAACGAGCGCGCATGTGAAACCCAAAGCTCACTCACACAAACAGCCTGCTTACCACAGCACGGCCCAGAAGCCAACAAGCAGGGCTGCATAGGCGTGCGCAATTGCCATCGAATACAGTGCGCATTGCTATAAAGTGCGCTTCAGGCCGACACGCATATTGGAGCGGGGCTACACGCTGCCCGCACCCGCCACAGTCCGCTCTCCCGCTCCGACAAAGTCAAGCAGCGCGCTATTCTTTGCTCACGCCCTCTTGGCAGGCAGCCCCAGGGCTGCATGCTGCACGCGCGGGCCGGGCGCCATGCCCGGCGCGCTCGGCAAGGGGATGAAGGCCGCCGGCACTGCCAGCTTGACCGGCCGGCGCAGCCCCGCAGCAGGGGCGCGCCTGCCAGCCATGCCTGCGTCGCCGCAGGCTCCGCCTGCTTGCGGCGCGGCCTCCTCCACGTCCGCGCGCGCCGCTCGGGCCAGAAACCTGGCCCGCAGCTCGTCTTGCAGTGACGGGCCGCCCCCGCGCGCGGTGCCCTGTCCACGGGTGTCAGGCGGGCCACCGTCAGGCGGCGCGGCGGCCGCGTGCGCAGGCCCGCCGTCGCCGGCATGCTGCGCCCGCGCCAGCAACCTGGCCCGTAGTTCCTCCTCCTGCAAGGGCGCTGCCGCACGCCCGCCGCCCTGGCCCTGCGGCCCAGCTCTTGCTGCGCTGCGCTGCTGCACCGCAGGGTCCGGCTCATGCCCCGCGGCCTCGGCGCCCTCGGCGCGCCCTGCCCGAGCGGCAAGCCTGGCACGCAGCTGGTCCTGCAGCGACGGCGGCGCCGGCGGCGCCGGCGGCGTGTTGAGCCCTGGGCGCCCGCTGCTGCAGCCGGGCGCCGCGGCAGGCGCGCGCGCATGGAGCGGTGCGGCCGGAGGAAGCGCCAGTGCTCTGGACAGTGCAGGACTCCCGCCCGTCCCCGCCGCGCCTGCAACGGCCTCCTGCTGCCGCAGCCGCTCAGCGCGTGCCTGCAGCGATGCTGCAAGTCCCCGGGCGCCGGCGCGCCCGGCGGGCGGTCGCTGGTTCCCGCGCCGGCGCCGCCCAGCGCGCGCGCGCCGCGCGCGCGCGCGGCCGCCGCGGCCTGCTCCTGCAGAGATGGCGCGGCCGCCGGCGCGTCGCGCGTGCCGGGTTCCCCCGCGGCGCGCCCGCCGGGGGCCCCCGGAGCCTCGGCGCGCGCGGCGCGAGCCTGCATGCGAGCGGCCAGCTGTTCCTGCAGGCTGGGGCCGGCAGGGTTTGGCGCCCTGCTGGCCGTGGGCAGCGCCTTCGCAGCGCGGCTCTGGCGGCGCAGGCGCGCGGCGAGCGCCGGCGCTGCGGCGAGGCTGACGGCGCGCATGCGCGCGGCCAGCGACGGCGCGCGCGCGCGGGCGGGCGGCGGCGGCGGCGGCGGCGCGTGCGCTGCAGCGGGCGCGCGGCGCACGCCTTCGAGCGGGCGCCCACCAAGGGCCTCCGGCTCGCGCTCGCGCCACGGCGCCTCGTCGTGCTCAGAGTACCTGGGCACATTTGGGGACACTGCCAGCCATCACCGCCTGTCAGCATGTGGGGCGCCGCACGCATGGCTGCCCATGCAGACAGGTCGGCGGCGCACTGGATTGGGTCTGCTCTCTGAGCTAGACAGGCTTCTGGGCGTGTTTCTTAGTGAAAACGGCAAAGAGTGTGCGCGGCGGTGCTTACCCCCGCTCGCCCTCGTCAGGCTCGCTGGGCGCGCTGCTGTCGTCGTCGCCGCCGCCGCCGCCGCCGCCGCGATCCGAGCCAGAGGAGCTGGCGCCTGGGCGGCCGCCGCGCCGGGCGCGCCCCGTGGCCGCGCCGCCTGGCGGGCCGCCGGGCGGCATCTGGAACAGGCTCGGCGCGTGCAGCGCGCGCAGGTCGCGCGGCGCGGCGCCCTGCGCGGCGCAGCCGGCCAGTTCTTCCCTCTGCGGCCGGCCCTGCAGCCGCGGCCTTGCGCGGCGCCGCGTCGGCGTCCTGCTCGCTCTCGAGTGCTGCAGACGCCGAGGCTGCATGCTCTTGATGTTCCAGGGAACGCGGGCTGGACACGAGCTGGGACAGATGCATAAAACAGAGGAGCTTCTGCTGGCCTTTGTGCGGTGGTGCAGAGCCTGCCGGTGGCGCGTCCCACAGGGGCCCATGCGGCGCCTCAGAAGCGCTGGGCGGCCCGCGCGTAGACACGGCACCGCGCGGGGGTCCAGGTTTAGGGTAAAAGGCCCACCCTACCCTACTCTCATGCGGGCGCGCCCGGCCGTAGTAATTTGTGATGTTGGTGATGTTGGTCACACGCGGCGCGGCGGCCGCGCAGCAGGCGCAGCCGTGCCGGCAGGCGAGCGCTGTGCCGGACGCAAGAACGGCCGCGCCGGCGCCGCTCGCCAGCCAGACGTACCAGCGCACAGCCCGAACGCCGTTCCACATGATTTGCAGGCTGGTCAGCGGGCCTGCGGGCGGCGCATCCCCGCTCGCAGTAGGCGGCGGGGGCTTGACAGCCGGGAGGATTGCATGCGACAGAGGAAGGCGGTGCACAGTGCGCGTGTCAAGGCTGAGGGGACCGCCCACACGTGCACGCGGTTGGAGCGTGCGGGGGTGCGCACTGGCAGCGTATGCGATTGTCACGCTGGCCGCCGCCGGCGTCGCGCACCAGAGGTACGCCGCGGACGGCTGCTGCGTCGCGTCGGTGACCCACCCGGCGCTGCACGAGCATGCGCAGGGCGGCGCGAACGCGCCGTGGCTGCCGCAGACTGGCGCGAAGCAAAGGCCCTGCCGCCCACGGCAGCGCGCCGGACGAGGTCAGCCCTTGATGCAGCCTACTCGGGTCATGTTCCATAGGGCTCCTGTCTTGCAGAACAGTCGGAGGGCAGCTCATCACCGCAGGGAGCGCACTGAGAAGGATGGTGGTGCTGGCGGCGGCGGCGGCGGGCTGGGTGGCGGCGGCGGCGGACTGGGCGGCGGCGGCGGCGGGCTGGGCGGCGGCGGCGGCGAGGGCGGCGGCGGCGGCGGGCTGGGCGGCGGCGGCGCGGCGCTGGTCATGGCCAGGGCGGACACGGCGACCTTGGCGGTCACGTACAGCCCGATGCCCCAGTAGCCGCTGAGGCCGCCCCACTTGCAGGAGAGCTGGTACGACCAGAACGGCTGCTGGGTGTAGGGGTCCGCGATCCACTGGTTCTGCAGGAAGCTGCAGGGCGCCCAGGCCAGGTTGGTGCTGACGTAATACGACAGCGCCGTGCCTGCGGCCGGAGCGCGCTCAGCATGCAGCCGGACGGCTTAGACCGAGCCCAGTGTGCTCGGCCACAGGCCCAGGCGTGGCACCTGCAGCTCAGGACCTGATCGTCGAAGGTGCGGAGAGCTCCCCCGCGCGCGCACCTCGCCAGGGGCTCCACTGGTCCGTGGCGTTCGCGGCGCCGCTCGTGGCCGTGCAGTAGTCCAGCGCGTGGGAACAGCCGGACGCCGCAAAGCAGCCGCCCCAGCTGCCGGCGCTCGCGTTCAGGCCCAGGTGGTTGGCGCCCCCGAAGAAGCCGCCCGAGTAGTTGTTGAGAAGCAGCTCCGCGGGCGGGACGGCAAACCCTGGCAGCGCGCGCGCGCGCGGCGCGCAGCGTCGGCCGCGCAGCGCCGGCGGCGGCGGGCGCGCGTGCGCGCAGGGCAGGCAGCCTCGGCGGCCGCGCACCCTGGTCGGTGGCCGGGCTGGGCGAGGCAGCGTTCTGGCACCACCGCGCGGGCCGGTAAACCCAGGGGTCGAAGGCCAGCCCGTTTGTGCTGGCAAGCCTCTGCATCCCGCCGTCTATGTACGCGGAGGCGGACACGTTCGGCTGCGCGGCGGCGCCGTAGGGCGCCAGCGCGTTGCCCTGGCCGTCCTGCCCGAGCTGCCACCACGTCCAGGGCGTGAAGTTCAGCGTGACGTTGACGCCGTGCGGCTGCTGCGCCACATTCACCTGCGGCGCGCGCGGCGTCAGCGCCGCCGTCCTGCGCGCGCTAGCTCGGCCCGAGCGGGCGCGCCGGCGCCGGCCGCGCGGCGCACCGACATATTGAAGTACCCGGCCTGCCGGTTCGGCACGTTGCCGAGCGCGGCGTAGTAGCAGTTATACGTCACGGGGTCCAGCGCAAGCGCGACCTGGCGCGTGCCACCGCAGCAGGTCGCGCCGGAGCACAGGCCCGGCGTCGACACCTCGTACGCGCTCTGCACCGGCAGCATCCACGGCACGCCCGCGCTCGCAAAGCCCGCGACGGGCTGCACGCGGTACGCTGCGCGGCGCGCGCGCGCGTGTAGTGGCCCTGAGCGCATGAGGGAGCGCGCCGGCGCCAGGAAGGGGCCCTCCGCGAGCGCGCGGCGCGCGGCGCGCGGCGGCACTACAGGCAGGCAGCCAGCTGGTGATGTGTGCTGGGCGCCATGGTGCTGGTTGCGCGCCTGCCCTGGGCAGCAAGCATGCGCTTTCGGCAGCTTGGCAGCGCATGCAGCCGCCGGGGCCTGGCGGGCCCGCACAGAGCCAGGGCGGGCCCGCACAGAGCCAGGGCAGGCGCCCGCGCCAGGCAGCCGCGCCCGCGTGGCGCCTGTGGGCAGAGACTGGGGCAACAGACGCCCCCACGCATGTGTTTACCCATGCCATGCATGCCAGGCAGGCGTGGCTCGGGGCGCACGCAGGCGGTCCTGGTCGGCCGCGGACACGGGCTGCGTCGTAACGACGATGTCCTGCTGTATCCACCACGTCACGTTGAACTCGTCCTTGACGGTCGAGCCTGCACGCCCGGCCCGCTGGGGAGGGCGGGTTGAGGCTCGACACGGGGGCGTCCGCCTGGCGAAAGGCGCGCGCCGGGCGCACAGAGCCGGCAGCGCAGGAGCCAGGGCTGCCTAGCATGCTGCGCTCGGTCACGCGCCCAGGGCGGCGGCCGCGCGCGCACCGGCGGGGAGGGTGTAGCTGTTGAGGAAGTAGCCCTGGAAGTTGTCGTACTCCAGGTAGACGCGCAGGAGGCCGCCACTCACAGAGACGGACTTGCTGGTGGGCGCGTATGAGGGGCGCGTGGCGTCCAACGGGGCGACGAGCGCGGAGAGGAGGACGAGCGTCAGCAGGGCGCGCAGCGGCCGCACTACCATGCGGGCCTGCGCGCGCCCGCCGCGCCGGGCGGGCCCCGCGCGCGGGCTGGCGCGGCGGGCATGCACGCAGCGCCCGCGCGGCCTCCCGCACTCAAACGCCCGCCGGCACTCTTCACACGGCGCGTTCCAGGGCAGCCACAAGCAGCTGCCGAGGCCGTGCGCCCGGTTTCCTGCTGGTTGACCTGCGCGCCTGCTTCAACCTGCCTCGTGCTAAAGAGAGCGACGGCTAGTGGACACGCATGGCCGCCGAGCTGGCGCATCAGGCGTACTTCGGCCGGGCGCGCGGTCGAGGAATTTCAAATTCAATTTATGCTGCGATTGTGAGTTTATATCCCGAAAGCTGCTCTCGGCGAAGACATGATCTGCTACTGTACTACGCCGCCTGCGATCCGACTGCTACCAAGCTCTTGCCGGCTTAGGCCCATTATCCTTTGTTGTTATGCCTTAGCGAAACCATCGTGGCTCCCTGTGCGCAATGCCCGTCTGCATCGCTGCGCGCCGCAGGACAGCGCCCCACGTACCACGCCTGCCGCGTGCGCTGCTCTGCCTGGGTGCGTGGCGCAGCAGCTGCTCATGCACTGGCAGATGCCCGCTCAGTAAAACATGCCCCAACAGTCACAGGCCTCAGAGGGCACTCACGTTGCCCGCGTGATCTGAGCGGGGCCTGGCACGCGGCAGCGCTGCTGGCGGCGGCGGGCGCGGCGGCGCAGGCGCCGCTGGAGCTGACCACCAGCGGCGGGGTGATCATGGACGGCACGGGCGCCCCCGTGGTCTTCAAGGGCATCGGCTGGTTCGGCTTCAACACCGGGTGCGCGAGCGCCCTCCTCGCGGCCGCAAGGGGCGCCGTGCCTGCCCCGGCGCCGGCGCAAGCGCTGGCTCGCGTATGGAGCTGGGGCCACCAGCGGCGCTTCCCCACAGTCTTCATGGGCGCTCCGCCGGGCCCGGCACAAATGCAGGCTCTAAGGCTGCACCTCTGGCAGGCCGACTCACGCACGAGACCTCTGGGCTGTCCAAGCCTCTGCAGAAGCACTGCGGGCCACTTCAGGGCTCTCGCATGGCACCTCGAGCGCCTTTTGTGTCAATAGTGTCCACGCTCCGCAGGCTGGCCTGCGCTGTAGAAACCAGCACCTGCATCCCATGTCCAGCACTGGTGCGATGAAGTGCGGGGTCGGGCGACCATGCGAGCTGCTCGATGCCGGCGGCCTCTCAAACGGCGCGACCAGCGCGGCTGTGTGCGCTTCATGCCCGGGGCGCGTGCGGCACAGTGCGGCGCCCGCACCGCAGGCTGACCTACCCCGGCGACCTCTCGCGCGGCACGACGAGCGCCACGCGCGACTTTCGGACCATCGTCTGGCGCATCAAGCAGCTGGGCTTCAATGCCGTGCGGCTGCCGTTTACGTTCGCGCACTTTGCGGACGCGCCCGCGCCGACCGACGCGCCATGCTATGCGGAGACAGCGGTGCGCCCCTCTCCGCCCCTGCGCTGCGGCCCTCTCGGGCAGAGCGAGGGCGCGAGACCCCATGCCCGCCCTGTGCTTGCGTCTCCCCGCCGCCCTGGGGCCGCGCTTGCCATGACCCTGCTGTCGGCCGCCACGGAGGCCGCGTCAGCGCCGCCGCCGAGGCGCGCGCGGCAGGCGTTGCTGGACCTGAGCGTGACGCCGCCGGCGAGCCTGCCGGCGTTCAACGCGACCACGCTGCCGGCGTCGGGCGCGGCCGCGCCGCCGCAGGCGCCGCCGGTGTTGCCCGCGGGCGCGTGCAACGCGGGCATGCCGGCCACGTCCACGCGCGATCGCTACCTCTGGGTCGTGCAGTACCTCATCGACGAGGGCCTGTGCGCACTGCGCGGCCCTGGGCGGAAGGGGCCCGTGCATGAGGCGGCCCCGGCCCTGCGCGCTGAGGCGGCTGGGACCTGGCATTTGCGTTCTGGCTGCAGCCACAACCTAGCAAGCAACCTGGCCAGGTCCCTGCCGCATGCTTAAGAGCCAGGGGCACGCCCGGTGTACCACACGCACAACCGCCAGCTCTCAGGTCACGCACCCGAGGGCATCCGTGCGCGGGACCTGACATACGGTGTCTTCTTGTGCGCGAGCCAATCAGCAGCCCGAACACCTACCTCCCAGATAGAGTGGCTGGGACATTGGTCAAACCTGTGTCCCATTGATTGGCAGCCAGGAGGGCCGTTGGTGCCCAGGCGTGCAGGCAGCCCCCTCACTCCCCTGCGCATGGAAGCCGCGGGGGCCGCGCCCTCAGCAGCGCGCTCAGCAGGCAGGAGGCGCGGCGCGGCGCGGCGCGGCGCCGGCGTGGCAGTGCCATGGTCAGCCGTCAGATGACCTCGGCGAGAGCTGCACGCTCAGCACCGCGCACAGCAGGGGCTGCGCGCCGCTCTGCCCTAGCCCTAACCCTACCCTACGAGCGGGAGTGCCGCGCAGGTACGTCATGCTGGACTTCCACTCCTTCCAGGGCGGCGACGTGATCGTGCAGTCCGTGCCCGACTTTGTGGCGGCGTGGGCGGGGCTCGTGACGGACGTGCTCGCGCTCGTGCCCGAGGCGCGCGGCCGCCTGCTGCTCGACATCATGAACGAGCCCGACGGGTGCGGACGCGCCGCGCCATTCCCCGCCAGTGCTTGCGTGGCCAAGCCCACCCTCATCCTAGCCCTTGTTTTTAATCCAACCCTAAATCGCTCCTAGCATCTGTCCGCAGCGCCCAGGTTCGGTCTGCGCTGGGAAGCCACGGGCGGGCAGCCGGCGCTGGGCGACTTCTACCTGGGCGCCATGGCGGCCCTGGAGCCAATCTGCGGCGCTGGCTGCCTGTACATGGTCGAGGGCACGGGCGCCACGGCGTTTAAGGCCAACTGGGGTGCGCGCCGCCCTGGGCCCGCCGCGCCTGCTGCCTCCTCTGGCTTTGGGCTCAGGCACGCGATGCACCAGCACCACACACATGTCCTGCACTGGACCGCAGAGCCCCGTGTTGCATGCGCGCGCGCACGCCAGGCGGGCGCATGGGCAGGGGCAGGCCCGACCGGCGCGCGAGCAGCAGCGGCAGGCCTGGCGTAAGTGCATGTCCTTGCGCGCTCCTCGAGCGCATGCATGCGCTGCAAAGTGGCATATAAAGTATGGGGAAAAAAATGTCTGTTTTGATTAAATTGACGCCCAGCCGTTCAGCGGTGCGCCCAGGCGACGGCTTCGTGACGGACCCCAGCGTGGTGAGCATGGGCGTCAGCGACGCCACGCCCTTCTTCACTGCGCTGCTCAACACGACGTTCTACAGCCAGGTGCGCGGCGCACGGGCGCGGGCCGGGCGGTGACGCTGCGGGCGAGGGCGCCCCTGGCGGCTGCGTCCCCGCACGTATGGCAGCGCCTGCTGCCAGGAGATGCGCTGGCTGCGCATGTCGGAGCAGATTGGTGGCGCTGGGCATCACACAGCTTCAAGCATACCGCCCCGGGCCTCGCCGCGCTTGGGCCGGCAACATGGTGTATGGCGTGGTGTCCGCTGCGCCATGGTGGCACCAGCGGTCCGACCGAGCTTCAAGCAGCCATGTGTCGGCATGCATGTCCCTGACGCTGTGCCGGCCACGCCGCATGCACGGCAAGGGGACTCACGGCTGGGGTCAACCCTGTGCCCTGTACCTGCATTGCGGCAGGTGGTGATCGCGCCGCACATCTACTGCGCGGGCGTCAGCAACTCCCCGCTGGCGACCAGCGGGCAGGAGCTCTACACCAAACTGGACACGACGTTCGGCTACCTGACCGCAACTGGCGCGCCCAGGCTGGGATGCGGCTGCAGTTCTCGTTGCTCTGCCTGCGTGTGGTGCGGGTGGGACTCGAGGTGGTCGACATGCACTCGGCACGAGCTGAGGCCACCAACGCCCTGTCCCCTTTGACCATACCCAAGCAGACATGGCCGTGCTCGTAGGCCAGTGCAGGGCATCCAGAGCGCGCAGCACACGCATCCACCATTTTGGGTGGGTGAATGTGCATGTGTGCAAAAAACAGCAACAACTGATGTGTCTTAGCACAGAGCATACTGACTGCCTCGCCTCTGTACCACAGCTCATGCAGGGCGGCCTGCAGGGCAGCATGGCCCTTGATGGCGACATGCAGGCCGGCTCGCAGATGCGCCACTCTCTGCGCACTCACGCAGGCTTCTGCAGCGGCGGCGCGTGCCACGTTTTTGCAGCGCTGGTGGACGAGTTCGGGTCTACGCTGCAGGGCGACAACGAAACGAACTGCATGAGCAGCATCCTGGCGTACCTGAACGGCGCCGGCGGCAGCGGGCATGCGCGCATCACGTCCTTCTTCTTCTGGCGCGCCCGTATGCTGTCAGGGTTAGGGCTAGGGTAGGATCTGCCCGCGGGAAGAGCGGCGGGCATGCACGCATCACATCCTTGTTCCGCTGGCGCGCCCGCACGCTGGCGCGCCCGCATGCTGCCGGAGCCGCGGCGAGGGCTGCGCGCTGGACGGTCCGAGCGCTGGAATTGGCGTCATCATTCAAGGGTAGGCAGGGCCGCTCCACTCTGTCGGCCATGGGATGGCCTGCGCGCGCGCGCGCGCGTCACGCACGCGCCGCGCGCCAGGTCGTGGCAGCCGAACAGCTTCGGCACGGGCGGCATCACGCTGGAGGACTTCCGCGCGCTCGCCTTCAACAACATCAGCATGCTGGCCGGCGGCACCTGGCTGTCCGGCCCGGGCCTGGGCCTGCGGCCCTGGTACCTGGCCGGCCATGTGCCGATCGCGCCGCTGGCGCAGCTGGCGCCGTCGCCCAGCGCGGCGCCCGCGCCCGCGCCCGCGGCGGCCGCGCCTGCCACGGTAGTGCCATTGGGTGCGGCCTGGCGACAGCAGCGCTAGCATGCACGGTGCTCTGCGCGTGCCTGTGTGGCCGTACGCTGGGAGCGTCGCCAGCTCTGCCGTTCGCTGCAGGGTCATTACATGCAGCCCGGGGGCGCGGACTGCATGCGCCAGGCAGCGCCGGTGCCAGGAACGAACGCGCAGCTGCAGTGCGGCCCGCCTTGCCTGACCTCCTGAGCACCAAAGGCGCTCTCGGGGGCGCGCAGGCCCGCTCGGCGGCATCGGACAGGGCTTCGCGCCCTTCGGCCAAGGCTCGTCGACAGCGGAGGCGCGGCCCCGCCCGCGCCATGCGCTGACACGCCGCGCGCGTGAGCCATGCGCCCCGCAGCATGGCCGCGCGCACGCCTGGCGGGCCCGGCACTTGTGGCCGGACCTGCCCGTCCCGTGCAGGCGCCAGGCGGTGGGGCGGCACACAGCCGCAGCCGCCTATTTGCCGTGCCGCATAGGGCGCATGCAGGCCTGAACTACCCTACCCTACCCTATACCTCAGGAGCTTGACGGCTCGCGCGGGTGCGGCAGAGCGCCAGCACGACGGGCGCCCAGCCGCTATCGCACAGCGGCGTGGTTGCGGTCGCGGTGCTTGTACCGCTGGCCGCGCTGCTGCTGCTAGGCGCCGCGCTGCACATGGCCGTCCGGCGCGGCCTGCTGGCGCGCCGCCCGGCGCGCGAGCCGGGCGCCGCGCAGGGCGCGCAGGGCGCCGCCAGCGACGGCGAGGCGCGACTGGGCAAGCCGGCGCCCGCGAGCGTGCATGTGCGCGCGGACGCGGCGGGGTGAGCCGGGCCGAGGGTGCGGCGTGTGCAGGGTGTGCAGAGGGGCTGCCGCCGGGGCAGGGCGTCCGCTGCCTCGGACTCGGGCTGTGCGCGCGTGACCGCTGGATGCGTGAGCCGCGCCTTTGTCTGCAAATGAAGCTGGACCGCTTCGCTCGGCCTGGCGTCCTGTCATTGCCACATATAAAGTGCGCTATGGTTACACAATGTAAGCAGGCACACGCCTAGTAGGCCGAGAACTTAACGGCAGGGCGCACAGGCCGCCGAGCCCCGCAGGCAATATTGCGGGCAACAAGCAGTGCTGACTACGTCTTGGGTGACAGGCAGATGGCGCACGCCGATGCTCCTCAGCCGTTTTGGTTTGAGATCTTGTCGTGGAGATACATCACAGGCAGCAGGCTGGCACCGCGCCTGCCAATAAGGCATTCTGGACAGACACACAGCCAAGTACACAGAGGACACGCATGCGCTGGACCGGGACGGCACGACCTTTTGCCACCGCCGCGGCTGCAGCGGGGTTGCCAGGCCGCGCCAAAATTCTTCGAGGGTGCTGGAGGCGGCGCGCTCAGCGAGCGCGCAGCGGCGGCCGCGGCCCGTCGAAGGATGTCACCTCCACGACCTCGGGGACCACCACGGTGACAGCCGGCGCGGCGCCGGCGGCGCCAGGGCGCGCAGACCCCGCCCGCTGCGGCAAGGCCGGCGCAGGCGCCGCAGCGCGCGCCTGCACCAGCTCCCGCTGCCGCACTGCTGCGCCAGCGCCGCCGCGCACCGACGGCGCCGCGCCGCGGCTGCCGCCCATGGCGCCCGGGGCCGCAGGCGCACGGGGCACGGCCGCGGGCGCGCTTGCAGGCGCGGCCGCCGCGAGCACAGGTGGCGGCGG
>JAABUV010001303.1_pt1 | contig 36227 bp, 31 predicted proteins | sample 5559971 | NCBI WGS metagenome assembly JAABUV01 (sample SAMN10711881, study PRJNA513362) | rock metagenome | isolation source: Antarctica rocks | place: Antarctica: Victoria Land, Knobhead nord | collected 2015-12-19
AGCTTCAAAATCAAGTTCGACAACATGATGTTATCATTTTGTTCTCATTCATTGTTCTCAGTTTTTCAGTCTATATAGAATTGAATTCTCAGTTTCTTGTGATGATAGCTCAAATCATTGCACAAATCTTGAATAATCAATTTCTTTTTGTTGTTCACTTTTCTGCAAACTTTGTTACTGTCTTCATTGCTTCTAGATTCAAGAAACTTCTCAACATATTTGAATATGAAAGAAACAAAGATTAATTGAATGCATAAAAGCAGAGTTTGATACAGCGCATGAACATGAATGATGATCATTATTTCTCTCATCAAGTCAAAATTATTTATGTCGAGTCATGATTCATCATAAATAAGAAGATTCACAATTTAATGAATCAATATCAAGTTAATGATCTTTGTATCATTTTCATCTTTGCAGATTGACAACACAAATTGCATCATTGCTGTAACAATTCTTTCAAGACAGAAGATGTTCATTTATATCTTCATGAAATTCTGAAGCAAGACATAAATAGCTTTGTTGACTATTACAATCTTTTTTATCAAAAGAAAGAATGTTCTTTGATGAAAGATTTCTTGTTGATTGACTGTTTGAAGTGCAATGTCAATTATTTCACTTAAGTCATCATTTTCTTTTAATGAATTCTTGATGAAACTCAATCATTCATCTTTCATTAATGAGTTCAAGCATTCTTTGACATCAATAAAGAGTTTCAACAGCTTAAGCATCATCAATCTTGCTTCATCTTCATCATTGTTTCATTCATCAAAGTTAAGAGTGTTTTTATATCAATTAGTAATTCTTTGAGTTCAAAGATTATCATCTTTGTGACTGTTGTTTTGACAGTATCTTCATCTCTTTCTTTCTTGTTTCTTGATGAGTCAATGAATTTAAGCTTCATCATTATCATTATTCAAGATAAGACTCTGATCATTTTGAAAATCAAGAAAATCTGCAATAAGTGAAAGCTGTGCTACTACTGCAAATTGCAATATTCAAGCAAAATTGCTAAAAAATGCTCAAATAAGAAGTTTTTCACTTTGCATATTATGAACATCTATGACAGTGATATCATCAATATAAATGAAGAAGTCTTGCTGTTTGCAGAAAAAATCTAGTTTCTGAGCTAAGTCACGCTCAGAAATCTGTATACATATCATCTTGTTTATTAATTTCAATCTTTTCATTCTTACTTTAATCATATAGAAAGTTTTCTGCTAAATTTATCTTGAAACTCTTTGAATTCAATTTGACATTCAAAGATAGTCACATGATAATATTCTGTATTCTATGTTAAACTTAATTTAGAGTTTTCGCTTTCACTCTGATTGATAATAAAGTCTTTGCTTATGTTTTTATGAATAAATTCTTCACGCAACAACATCATTTTTTCTTGCATCAATTAACTCATTCTCGCAGACTTCAAGAATTTGATGATCAAGTCGCTTTAATCAATGACATTATTTATGTTGTTGAAATCACAATGATTCTCGATGAACACATTGAGAAACTATTCTTTTATGTCATTGAATTAAGTCAATATCTCATTATCATAAGTTTGTCATGATTTCATCATCACGTCATTGATGTCAATTTTGAGCATAATATTCTCATTTTATCTTTCTTCTTCTGTTTTAATCATTGTTACTCATTTCTCATCAAGATCTGTGATTTTAATCAACAAGAAGAAAATTTCTCATTTGAAGTTAACAAAGTAACTTTCTTTCAATCTCGCTCTCAATTCACTCACAAGAAGCAATTCAGTTCACGAATCATTCATAAGAAGTAATTCAGTTTACAGATTATTCACAAGAAGCAATTCAGTCTACAGATTATTCACAAGAAGTAATTCAGCACTCAATTTATTTGCAAGAAGTAATTTAGTCTCTCATTCATTTAAAAGAAGTAACTCAGTTTTCAGTTCACTTGCAAGAAGTAATTTAATCTTTTATTCACTTGAAAGAAATAACTCAGTTTTCAGTTCGCTCACAAGAAGCAATTCAGTTCTCAATTCACTTGCAAGAAGTAACTCAGTTTCTCATCTGCTCACAAGAAGCAATATAACTTTTCATTCATTCACAAGAAGTCAATTAATATTCAGCTCATTCATAAGAAACAAATCTTATTCAATTTTGTTTCTTGTTTGAAATAAGAAGCTTCTAGTTGTATTCTTCAAGTTATTCAAAAAAAATACTCATTAAAAATTAAGTGTTGAAATTCTTCTTTTTTTAGAACTTCTGTTGTTTTTCAAGCAAATCAATTCAATCAATCTTTTATACAACTTGACATAGTTGAGTTAAAAGCTTGAAGCTTTGATCATGCTGCTCATATCAAAAACATTGAAGTGTTTAGCATCATTTTAAAGAAAATTGATGTCTTCTTGAATTTTAAGTCAATCTCATCTTTTAATCTAGACTCTGATGAGTCAAAATTGCATTGCACGACTTTGATTATTCATTCAAAGAACAGTTTAACTCTTGCTCAATTCTCATCTTGTTCTCAAGACAGTACATATGATAAGAATCATCATTTAAATTTTCATCAAATGAAAAAGAAATTTCATTTAACTGCATTCACGACACAAGAAGATCTTGAAGTCTATTGACAAAGTAAGAACGTCGATTCAGTCACAATTCTATTATTTAAATATTTTGAGTTTTTAAACATCTTTTTCAAGAAGAACATTGATATCTTGTCTTTGCATTAAGCTCATGATCATGTCATACATTTTAAAAAAGATGCTCAATTCTCAGTTTTTGCTTTGTATGACATGAGTCATAATGAAATTCTAGAACTTCGTCATTATCTGAATGAAAATCTAAGCAAAGATTTCATTCAAGTCAATCATTCTCAGATGATCATCTGTGTTTTCTTCATCAAGAAACTTAAAGAAGAATTTCACTTCTGCATGAACTATCGAGATCTGAATACTATTACAGTCAAGAATCAATATTCTTTGTCTTTAATCTCAGAAACGCTGAATCATTTAAGTTGAGCTAAAATCTTTATCAAGCTGAATATCATTTCTGCATTCAATCGACTTTGAATTAAAGAAGAAAATGAAGCTCTCATTGTCTTTCACACTTGATTTAAATTATTCAAGTATCTAGTTATGCTTTTCAATCTATGTAATGAGTTTGTCTCATTTCAGAAGTACATCAACAATACTCTTTGCAAACATTTAAATAAGTTTTATACAGCTTATTTGAATGACATCTTGATTTATTTCAACAATGAACTTGAACATAAAATTCATGTCAAGCTCATTCTGTGACAACTGCAAGAAGCAAATCTTCAAACAAATATAATCAAATGTTAGTTTCACATCACTCAAGTCTCATATCTAGAATTGATAATCATCATCAAAGAGATCAAGATAAATTCTTCTAAGATAAACATCATTGTTAATTGACTCATCTTGATTAACGTTAAAAACATTCAAAGTTTTCTAAATTTCACAAACTTTTATAAAAGATTCATTTATGACTATAGTAAAATAACTATCTCGCTCACTTATCTCATCAGAAAAGATGTACTCTTTGTTTGATTTCAGAAATGTCAGATTGCATTCAACACTTTTAAGAAAGTTTTCACTTTTAAAATTATTCTTTGTCACTATAATTCAGATCACAAGATTGTGATAAAAATTAATGCTTTGAACTATGTATTTGAAGATATTCTCTCTCAATATGATGAGAATGAGATTTTTCATTCAGTCGCTTACTTTTCAAAGAAGCATAACTCAATTGAGTGTAACTACGAGATCTATGATAAAGAATTCATAATCATTGTTTGCACTTTCAAGAAATGATGATCAGAGCTTGAAAACTTTATCTATTCTGTTGAGATGATCACGAATCACAAAAATCTTGAGTATTTTATGTCAACTAAGTAATTAAATCATTATTAAGCTTGTTGAAGTGAGTTTCTGTCTAGATTCAACTATCACATCGTTTATTATTTTAACAAAATCGATGATAAGTTGAATGCTTTGACACGTCACTCAGAAGATTTTTTTAAAGAGAGAAATACATTTGATTCTTGACATCAATATCAACATCAGACAATTCTGAAAACTCATGTTTTAAATCTCAATATTGTTGAGAATCTCGCTCTTGACGTCTTTGTATCATTCAGCTCACTCATGATAGTGTTATTGATGATCATTCAGAAAGAGCAAAAAGTTATGAACTGATCAGTTGAGTCTACTGATGATCAAACATTTATAAGTATGTTCAACGCTTTGTATGAAACTATCACATGTGCACACGTTTCAAACTCTTTAAACAATAAACTCAAGAATGATTGTATTTTCTTTCAGTTCTCAAACATCATTGATGTGATATTTTCATGAACTATGTAAATTCTTTATCGCTCAGTATCTTCATGAATATCACATATAAATATATTCTAATCTTCATTGATTATTTTATCAAAATGAAACATTTAGTTCTCATCATTTTTACGAAAGTTGAAGAAGCTATTAACTGCTTTTATGCTCATGTTTGAAAACATCATAATTTACTCAAGTTCTTCATGTCTGATCGAGATACACAATTCATCTTTAATGTCTGAAAGCATATGTGTAAAATGCTGAAAATAAATGCTAAGTTATTAATAATGTATCACTCTGAAATCAATGATCAAATTGAGAAAGTTAATGTTGTCATAAAGTATTATCTTTGAATCTTCGTCAACTACATGCAGAATGACTGAGTTAAATGACTTTCTGAAGTCGAATTCATCATCAATAATGCATCATCATTAATTACTTTAGCATCACTCTTCTTGATCAATTTAAGTCAGAACTCATGTTTAAACTTCAAGTTTTCTGAATCTTTGTTCAAGAATTTTATGTTTCAAGCTTGAGACAAGTTAATTAATGTTGAAGAGTTCATCAAGAAGATGAAGAAACTAACTGAGCATTTACGTGATGAAATGTTTATAGCTCAAATCATTTATGAATTCAATGTCAATCTCTTTCATCATTCTTGTTTTAAATATTTTGTCGAAGATGAAGTCTGATTGAATGTTTGCAATCTCAGCATCGTTCATCTTGCTGTCAAGTTAAATGATCATAATGTTGACTTTTTCAAGATCAAGCATGTCTTCAAGAACAATTCTCTGATCATTGAGTTAAATTTTTCAGCATTCATGAAGATTCATTCAATCTTTCATGTCATTCTTCTGAATTATATCACAAGTGACTTTCTTTTGAATCAACATCAAAAATCTCAAAAACTCATTATCATCAAAAATGACAAAAGATTCTGATATGTAAACAGCATATTAAACTTCAAGTATGATAAATGTTATAATTTACTTCTGCTCAAGTATTACATTGATTGAGAAAATCATTTTTCTACTTGAGAGTCTTTTCATCTTCTGAATAATTATGAGCAAGCGCTTGATGAATATCATCTCATCAATTCTGTCATTGAAGAATCACATATACTGTTATGTGTGATATTTCAATGTTAATGTCAAGAACTTTAAGTTCAATCTTCATTGTTTCAACTCAGCTCAGATTTGACTTAAATCTTGTTTAAATCTGTTTTAAACATTTTGTTTAAATCTGATTCAAATGTGATTCAGATGTATTTTAGTTTCATTTATACATTATTACATTAAATTGCATTTTATCTTTCTTTTACTTAAATTTGACTCAGATCTTGTCTAGATCTGACTCAGACATTTCATTTAAATCTGATTCAAATGTGATTTAAATATGTTTTAATTCTCTGTACATCATCACATTAAAATACATTTCATTTCATTTCATTTTACAAAAATCTTGCTCAAATTTGACTCAGATGTAACTTAAATTTATTTCAATCTCATCTGTACTTCATCACATTAAAATGCGTTCATATCAATTCTTGTTTCATTTCAGTCTTTATCTTTAATTTTTTCTCATTTCATCTTGTTTCTTTTCATTGTTTTGCAGAAGTTCAGTCTTGAAGAGAAAAGTTACTGTCATGATGTCAGATCATCAACTTAATTTAGAATATAAATCATTGATATTTTAAATAATCTTGATTTATTGAACTCATTTTGCAGTTCAATGAATCAAGTCATCAATTTAATCATCATCATTTTAATTTAGTTTCAACAATTTTGTTTTGATCATTTCAATCATGTGTGCAAACTTCTGCAATCTTAAGTCAATAAAACTACTGTCTAGTCTTGATTCTGCTCAATTCATGTATATAAAAGTTGAGCTTTCATTCTTTTATTTTACTCTTTATCTTTCATTTTATACATTATCTAATGTATGATTTTGTATCTAAATTCTATCAAAGTAATAATAATAATATCAGTCTTTTATATTGATAATATCTTTAGTTTAACTCAGTTTCTGACATATTGTAATTAATCATTGATTAATAATAAATTGATAGAATAAGATTATGTTTGAGAAGAAATTTTGATGATATGTATGTATCAGAAACTGAGCTAAATTAAAGATATTATCAATATAAAAGACTGATATTATTATTATTACTTTGATAGAATTTAAATACAAGACAATACATCAAATAATGTACAAGATAAAAGACAAAAAGTGAAAGAAAAGAATGAAAGTTTAACTTTTATATACATGAATTGAACAAAATCAAGATTAAACAATAGTTTTATTGATTTAAAATTGCAAAAGTTCATGCACACAACTGAAATAATTAAAACAGAATTATTAAGATTAAATTAAAATGATGATGATTAAATTAATGACTTAATTCATTGAACTAGTTCAATGAATCAAGATTATTTAAAATATCAATAATTTATGTTTTAAATTGAGTTAATGATTTGACATCATGATAGTAACTTCTTTCTTCAAAACTTAGCTTCTGTAAAACAACAAGAAACAAGATAAAATGAGAAAGAATTAAAAATGAAAATTGAAACAAAATGAAAATTGATGTGAATGCATTTTAATGTGATGAAGTACAGATGAAACTAGAATAAATCTGAGTCACATCTGAGTCAGATTTGAGTAAGATGTCTGAAAAGTAAAACAAAATAAAATGCATTTTAATGTGATGATGCACAGAAATTGAAATACATCTGAATCACATCTAAATCAGATTTAAACAAGATGTCTGAATCAGATTTAAACAAGATCTGAGTCAGATTTGAGTAAAAAAAATATGAAATGCAATTTAATATGATGATGCACAAATGAGATTAAAATACATTTGAATCACATTTGAATCAAATTTAAACAAGATGTTTGAATTAAATTTAAACAAGAATTGAGTCAAATTTGAGCTGAATTGAAATAATGAAGATTGAATTTAAAGTTCTTGACATTAACATTGAGACATTACACATGACAGTACATGTGATTCTTCGACGACAGAGTTGATGAGATGATATTCATTAAACGCTTGCTCACAATTATTCAGAAGATGAAAAAACTCTCAAGTAGAAAAGTGATTTTCTTAATCAATGTAATACTTGAGCAGAGATGAATTATAACATTTATCATGCTTGAAGTTTAGTATGCTGTTTACATATCAGAATCTTTCATCATTTTTGATGATAACAAGTTCTTAAGATTTCTGACATTGACTTGAAAGAAAATCACTTGTGATATAATTCAAAAGAATGACATGAAAGATTGAATGAATTTTTATAAATGTTAAAAGATTTAACTCAATGATCAAAGAATTGTTCTTGAAAACATGCTTGATTTTGAAAAGATCAATGTTATGATCATTTAACTTGACAGCAAGATGAACAATGTTGAGATTGCAAGCATTCAATCAAACTTCATCTTCAATGAAGTATTTAAAACAAAAATGATGAAAGAGATTAACATTGAATTCATAAATAATCTGAGCTATAAGCATTTCATCATGTAAATGCTTAGTTAGTTTTTTCATTTTCTTGATGAACTTTTTGACATTGATTAACTTGTTTTGAGCTTAAGATGTAAGATTCTCAAGCAGAAATTCAAAAGACTTAAAGTTTAAACATGAATTCTGACTCAAATTGATCAAGAAGAATGATGTTAAAATGATTAATGATGATGCATTATTAACAATGAATTCAACTTCAGAAAGTTATTTAACTCAGTCATTCTGCATGTAGTTGACGAAGATTCAAAGATAATGCTTCATGATAGCATTGATTCTTTTGATTTGATCATTGATTTCAAAGTGATACATCGTTGATAACTTGATATTTATCTTCAGCATTTTACACATATGCTTTCAAATATCAAAGATGAATTGTATGTCTTAATCAGATATGAAGAACTCAAGTAAATCATGATGTTTTCAAACATGAGCATAGAAACAGTTGATAACTTCTTCAACTTTCATAAAAGTGATGAGAACTAAATGTTTCATTTTGATAAAACAATCAACGAAAATTATAACATATTTATATGTGATACTCATGAAGATACTGAGCGATAAAGAATTTACATAGTTCATGAAGATATCATGTCAACAACATTTGAAGATTGAAAGAAAACACAATCATTCTTAAGTTCATTGTCTAAAGAGCTTGAAACATGTGCACACATGACAGTTTTGTACAATGCATTGAACATACTTATAAATGTTTAATCATCAGTAAACTTGATTGATCAATTCATAACTTTTTGCTCTTTCTGAGTGATCATCAATGACATTATCATGAGCGAGCTGAATGATACAAAGATGTAGTTTATTTGAGTTAAGCATGTACTTTCTTTCTTGAAAGTACAGATGATTCTCATGTTCTTTAAATTCAATTAAAGAAATCTTGTTATGATGTTATGCTTCATTGCAAAGCACTTCGATTATCTGAGCTGCAAATTTATCATTGATTTCAATTTACTTTTATAATGTCTGAGTGAAAGTGTCAGCAGAATCTTTATTAAGATTCAAAGTGTTTTGATTTAGCTAAGACTTGATGTTTTCAATGTTAAATTCTTTAATTTCTAGATTCATGAAAGTTAAAATTTGCAAAAGTGTTAAAATAATTGAAAACAAATGTAATTGAATTGAATCTAAAGCGATGATTTATGATTAAAGCTTCATGATTTTAATGTTGAAGATATCAAGAGTGAGATTCTCAACAATATTGAAATTTAAAACATGAGTTTTCAAAATTGTTTGATGTTAATATTGATGTTAAGAATTGAATGTATTCTTTTTCTTAAAAAAATCTTTTGAGCAACATGTTAAAACATTTAACTTATCATCAATCTTATCAAGATAATAAGCAATGTAATAGTTGAATCTAAACAGAAACTCACTTTAATGAGCTTGATGATGACTCAACTGCTTAATTGACATGAAATACTTAAGATTTTTATGATTCATGATCATCTTGATAAAATAGATAAAGTTTTTAAGCTCTGATCATCATTTCTTGAAAGTGCAAACAATGATTATAAGTTCTTTATCGTAGATCTCATAGTTACACTCAATTGAATTATGCTTTTTCAAAAAGTAAATGATTAAATGAAGAATTTTATTCTCATTATATTGAAAAAGAATGTTTTTGAACACATAGTTTGAAGCATTGATTTCTATCACAATTTTGTGATCTGAATTATAATGATAAAGAATAATCTTGAAAGTGAAGATTTTCTTAAGAATGTTGAATGCAATTTGATATTTCTGAAATCAGACAAAGAATACATCTTTTCTGATGAAATGAGTAAGCGAGATAGTTATTCTACTATAGTCATAAATGAATCTTTTATAAAAGTTTGCAAAATCTAAAAAACTTTAAATGTCTTTAACGTTGATCAAGATGAATCAGTTGACAATGATGTTTATCTTGAAAGAATTTATCTTAATCTTTTCAATGATGATTATCAATTTTAAATACAAGACTTAAATGATGTGAAACTTGTATTTAATTATATTCATTTGAAGATTTGCTTCTTGCAACTTTTGCAAAATGAGCTTAACATGAATCTTATGCTTGAGTTCATTGTCGAAATAGATCAAGATGTCATTCAGATAAGCTGTATAAAACTTATTTAAATGTTCATGAAGAATATTGTTAATGTACTTCTGAAATGAGACAAATTCATTACATAAATCAAAAAGCATGACTAGATACTTGAATAATTCAAATCAAGTATGAAAAATGATGAAAGCTTCATCTTCTTCTTTGATTCAAAGTCAATTGAATGCAAAAATGATATTCAGCTTGATAAAGATTTTAGCTTAATTTAAATGATTCAGCGTTTTTGAAATCAAAGACAAAGAATATCAATTCTTGACTGTGATAATGTTCAGATCTTGATAGTTCATACAGAAGTAAAGTTCTTCTTTAAGTTTCTTGATGAAGAGAATAGAAACAATCATTTGAAAGTGATTGATTCAAATGAAATCTTTGCTCAGATTCTCATTCAGATAATGATGAGATTCTAGAATTTCATCATGACTCATGTCATACAAAGTGAAGACTGAGAATTAAGCATCTTCTTTAAGATGTATGACATGATCATGAGCTTGATGCAAAGACAAAATATCAACATTCTTCTTGAAGAAAACATTTAAAAACTTGAAATATTTAAACAATAAAATTGTGATTGAATCAACATTCTTACTTTGTCAATAAACTTCAAGATCTTCTTATATCATGAATGCAGTCAAATGAAATTTCTTTTTCATTTGATGAAAATTCAAATGATGATTCTTATCATATGTACTGTCTTAAGAGCAAGATGAAAACTAAGCAAGAGTTGAACTGTTCTTTGAATAAACAGTCAAAGTTGCATGATGTAATTTTGACTCATCAGAATCTAGATTAGAAGATGAGATTAATTCAAGATTCAAGAAAACATTGATTTTCTTTAAAATGATGTTAAACACTTCAATATCTTTGACATAAGCAGCATAATCAAAGCTTTGAACTTTCAACTCAATTATGTCAAGTTGTATAAAAGATCAATTGAATTAATCTGCTCAAAAAACAACAGAAGTTTTAAAAAAAAAGAATTTCAACACTTGTTTTTAATGAGTATTCTTTTTGAATGACTTGAAGAATACAACTAGAAACTTCTTATTTCAAATGAAAGATAAAATTGAATGAGATTAATTTCTTATGAATGAGCTGAGTATTAATTGACTTCTCGTGAGTGAACGAAAAGTTATATTGCTTTTTGTAAACAGATGAAAAACTGAGTTGCTTTTTGCAAGTGAATTAAAAACTGAATTACTTCTTGTGAGTGAATTGAAAACTAAGTTACTTCTTTCAAGTGAATGAAAAACTAGATTACTTCTTGCAAGTGAACTGAAAACTGAGTTGCTTCTTTTAAGCAAATGAAAGATTAAATTACTTTTTGCAAGTAAATTGAATGTTGAATTGCTTTTTGTGAACAATCTGTAAACTGAATTGCTTCTTGTGAGTAATTTATAGATTGAATTACTTCTTGTAAATGATTTGTGAACTGAATTGCTTCTTATGAGCGAATTGAGAGCGAGACTGAGAGAAAGTTACTTTGTTAACTTTGAACAAGAAATTTTCTTCTTGTTGATTAAAATCATAAATCTTAATGAGAAATGAGTAATAATGATTAAGACAAAAGAAGAAAGACAAGATGAAAATATTATGTTCAAAATTGACATCAATAATGTGATGATGAAGTCATGATAAATTCATGATGATAAAATATTGACTTAATTCAATGACATAAAAGAATAGTCTTTCAATGTGTTCATTGAGAATCATTGTGATTTCAACAATATAAGTAATATTATTAATTAAAGTAACTTGATCATTAAATTCTTGAAGTCTGCAAGAATGAATTAATTGATGCAAGAAAAGATGATGTTGTTGCATGAAGAATTTATTCATAAAAACATAAATAAAAATTTCACTATTAATCAGAGCGAGAGTGAAAACTTTAAATTAAGCTTGATGTAAAATACAAAATACTATCATGTGATTATCTTTAAATGTCAAATTGAATTCAAAGAGTTTTAAGACAAATTTAGCGAAAAACTTTTTATATGATTGAAGTAAGAGTGAAAAGATTGAGACTAGTAAACAAGATGATATATATATAAATTTCTGAGCATGACTTAGTTTAAAAACTAAACTTTTCTTGTGAACAGTGAGATTTCTTCATTTATATTAATGATATCACTGTCATAAACATTCATGATATGCAGAGTGAAAAGCTTTTTATTTGAGCATTCTTTAATGATTTTGCTCAAATGATGCAATTTGCAATAGTAATACAGCTTTCACTTGTTGCAAATTTTCTTGATCTCAAAAATGATCAAAGTTTTATCTTGAATGATGATAATAACAAAGCTTAAATTCATTAACTCATTAAGAAATGAGAAAGAAAGAGATGAAGATATCATTGAAACAACAGTCATAAAAATGATGATTTTTGAACTTAAAGAATTACTAGTCAACGCAGAGATGTTCTTGATTTTGATGAACAAAATGATGATGAAGATGAAGTGAGATTGATGATGTTTAAGCTGCTAAAACTCTTCATTGATGTCAGAAAATGCTTGAATTTATTAATGAAAGATGAATGATCAAATTTCATCAAAATTTCGTCAGAAGAAAATGATGATTTAAGTGAAATAATTGACATTGCATTTCAGACAATTAATCAATGAGAAATTTTTCATCAAAGAATATTCTTTCTTTTGATAAAAGAGATTGTAATAATCAACAAAGTTATTCATGTCTTACTTCAGAGTTTCATAAAAATATAAATAAATATCTTTTGTCTTGAAAGAATTATTGCAGTAATGATGCAACTTATGTCATCAATCTGCAAAGATAAAAATGATACAAAGATCATTGACTCAATATTGATTCATTAAATTGTAAGTCTTCTTATTTATGATGAGTTGTGACTCAATATAAATGATCTTGACTCGATGAAAGAAATAATGATCATCATTCATGTTCATGCACTGTATCAGACTTTGCTCTCATGCATTTAATTAATCTTTGTTTTTCTTATATTTAAATATGTCATGATATCAGATCATTAACTCAATTTAGAACATAAATGATTGATATTTTAAATAATCTTAATTCATTGAACTAGTTCAATGAATCAAGTCATCAATTTAGTCATCATCATCTTAATTTAATCTCAACAATTCTGTTTTGATTATTTTAGTCATATGCATGAACTTTTGCAATCTTAAATCAATAAAACTATTGTTTAGCTTTGATTTTGCTCAATTCATGTATATAGAAGTTGAGCTTTCATTTTTTTCTTTCATTCTTTGTCTTTTGTTTTATACATTATTTAATGTATTGTCTTGTATCTAGATTCTATCAAAGTAATAATAATAATATCAGTCTTTTATATTGATAATATCTTTAATCTAACTCAGTTTCTGACATTATAAAAGATCTACACTTTCTGCAATGTTTTCATACATTGAAATCTCATCTAGTTATTCTTTCATTCAAATGAAGTCATCTCATAATTTTTTGATCGATGATGAGCATGCTGTTGAATAGTTCACTCAAAGTATGATCAAAAATTCAGTTGAGATCTTTTGCATAATGCAAGAACTTCAAAATCAAGTTCAACAATATGATGTTATCATCTTGTTCTCATTCATCATTTTCAATTCTTCAATTTATATAAAGTTGAATTCTTAATCTTTTGTGATGATAATTCAGATTATTGCACAAATCTTGAATAATCAATCTTTTTTTATCATTCATTCTTTTGCAAATTCTGTCACTGTTTTCATTACTTTTAGATTCAAGAAGCTTCTTGACATATTTGAGTATGAGAAGAACAAAAATCAATTAAATGCATGAAAGCAGAGTCTGATACAACGCATGAACATGAACGATGATCATTATCTTTTTCATCGAGTCAAAATTGTCTATGTCGAGTTATAATTCATCATAGATAAGAAGATTCACAATTTAATGAGTCAATATTGAGTCAATGATTTCTATATCATTTTCATCTTTGCAAATTAATGACATAAGTTGCATCATTACTGTGACAATTCTTTCAATACAGAAGATGTTTATTTATATCTTTGTAAAATTTTGAAGCAAAATATGAATAACTTTGTTGATTATTACAATCTCTTTTATTAAAAGAAAGAACATTCTTTGATGAAAGATTTCTCATTGATTGACTGTTTAAAGCACAATGTTAATTATTTCACTTAAGTCATTATTTTTTTCTGATAAAATTTCAATGAAATTCAATCATTCATATTTCATCAATAAATTTAAGCATTTTTTAACATCAATGAAGAGTTTCAGCAGCTTAAGCATCATCAATCTTGCTTTGTCTTTGTCATTGTTTCATTTGTCAAAGTCAAGAGCATCTTTGCATCAATTAATAATTCTTTGAGTTTAAAAATCATCATTTTTGTGATTGTTGTTTTAACAATATTTTTATCTCTTTCTCTTTCATTTCTTGATGAATCAATGAATCTAAGTTTTATTATTGTCATTGTTCAAAATAAGATTCTGATCATTTCTGAAATCAAGAAAATCTGCAACAAGTAAAAGTTGTATTACTACTGCAAATTGCAACATTCAAGCAAAATTGTTAAAGAATACTCAAATAAGAAGTTTTTCACTTTGCATATCATGAATGTTTATGATAGTGACATCATCAGAATAAATGAAGAAGTCTTGCTGTTTGCAAGAAAAGTTTAGTTTTTAAGCTAAGTTATGCTCAAAGATCTGTATATATATCATTTTGTTTACTAGTCTTAATCTTTTCATTCTCACTTCAATCATATAGAAAGTTTTCTGCTAAATTTGTCTTGAAACTCTTTAAATTCAATTCAACATTTAAAAATAATCACATGATAGTATTTTGTATTTTACGTCAAGCTTAATTTAAAGTTTTCACTTTCGCTCTGATTGATAGTAAAGTCTCTGTTTATATCTTTATGAATAAATTCTTCATGCAACAACATCATCTTTTCTTGCATCAATTAATTCATTCTTGCAGACTTCAAGAATTTAATGATCAAGTTACTTTAATTAATAATATTACTTATATTATTGAAATCACAATGATTTTCAATGAATACATTGAAAGACTATTCTTTTATATCATTGAATTAAGTCAATATCTTATCATCATGAATTTATCATGACTTCATCATCACGTCATTAATGTCAATTTTGAGCACAATATTCTCATTTTATCTTTCTTTTTCTGTCTTAATCATTATTACTCATTTCTCATTAAGATCTATGATTTTAATCAACAAGAAGAAAATTTCTTGTTCAAAGTTAACAAAGTAACTTTCTCTTAATCTCATCTTTAATTCATTCACAAGATGCAACTTAATTCATGAATCATTCATAAGAAGTAATTCAGTCTACAAATTACTTATAAAAAGTAATTCAATCTACAAATTACTCATAAGAAGTAATTCAATACTCAGTTTGTTTGCAAGAAGTAATTTAGTTTCTCATTCACTTGAAAGAAGTAACTCAGTTTTCAGTTCGCTTGCAAAAAGCAATCTAGTTTCTCATTTACTCAAAAGAAGTAACTCAGTTTTCAGTTCACTCACAAGAAGCAATTCAGTTCTCAATTCGTTTGTAAGAAGTAATTCAATTTCTCATTTGCTCACAAGAAGTAATATAATTTCTTGTTTGCTTATGAGAAATTAATTAATATTCAACTCATTTACAAGAAATAAATCTCATTCAATCTTGTCATTCATCTGAAACAAGAAGTTTTTAGTTGTATTCTTTAAATTATTTAAAAAAAATACTTATTAAAAATCAAGTGTCAAAATTCTTTCTTCTTTAAAACTTCTGTTATCTTTCAAGCAGATTAATTCAATCAATTTTTTATACAACTTGACATAGTTAAGTTGAGAGCTTGAAGCTTTGATCATGTTGCTAATGTCAAAAACATTGAAATATTTAACATTATTTTAAAGAAAATTTATGTTTTTTTGAATCTTGAATCAATCTTGTCTTCTAGTCTAAACTCTGACAAGTCAAAATCACGTCATGCGACTTTGATTGTTCATTCAAAAAACAGTTCAACTCTTACTCAGTTCTCATTTCATTCTTAAAACAGTACATATGATAAGAATCATCATCTGAATCTTCATTAAATGAAAAAGAAATTTCATTTGACTGCATTCATGACACAAGAAGATCTTAAAGTTTATTAACAAAGTAAGAATGTTGATTCAGTCATAATTTTATCATTCAAATATTTTAAGTTTCTAGATGTTTTCTTCAAGAAGAATGTCAATATCTTGTCTTTGCATTAAGTTCATGATCATGTCATACATTTTAAAGAAGATGCTTAACTCTCAATCTTTGCTTTGTACAACATAAGTTGTGATGAAATTCTAGAACTTCGTCGTTATTTGAATGAGAATTTGAGTAAAGATTTCATTCAAGTCAGTTACTTTCAGATGATCATCTTTATTCTCTTCATCAAGAAACTTAAAGAAGAACTTTACTTCTGTATAAACTATCGAGATCTGAACACTATCACAATCAAGAATTGATATTCTCTGTTTTTGATCTCAGAAATGCTGAATCATTTAAATTGAGTTAAAATTTTTATCAAGCTGAATATCATTTTTGCGTTCAATTAACTTTGAATCAAAAAAGAAAATAAAGCTTTTATCATTTTTCACACTTGATTTGAATTATTTAAGTATCTAGTCATGCTCTTTGATTTATATAATGAGTTTGTCTCGTTTCAGAAATACATCAACAATGTTCTTCGTGAACATTTAAATAAGTTCTGTACAGCTTATTTGAATGACATCTTGATTTATTCTGATAATGAACTTGAGCATGAAATTCATGTCAAGCTCATTCTGCAAAAGTTGCAAAAAGCAAATCTTCAGATAAATATAATCAAATGCAAATTTTACATCACTTAAGTCTTGTATTTAAAATTGATAATCATTATTGAAGAAATCAAGATGAACTTTTCTAAGATAGACATCATTGTCAACTGATTCATCTTGATCAACATTAAAAACATTCAAAGTTTTTTAAATTTCACAAACTTCTATAAAAGATTCATCTATGACTATAGTAGAATAGTTATCTCGCTCACTCATTTCATTAGAAAAGATGTATTCTTTGTCTGATCTCAAAAATGTCAGATTGCATTTAACACTTTTAAGAAAGTCTTCACTTTCAAGATTATTCTTTATCATTATAATTCAAATCACAAGATTGTGATAAAAATCAATGCTTTGAACTATGTGTTCAAAGACATTCTTTCTCAATATGATGAGAATGAGATTCTTTATTCAGTTGCTTACTTTTCAAAGAAGCATAATTCAATTGAGTATAATTACAAGATTTACAATAAAGAACTCATGATCATTGTTCACACTTTCAAGAAATGATGATTAAAGCTTGAAGACTTTATTTATTCTGTCAAGATAATCATGAATCATAAAAATCTTAAGTATTTCATGTTAATTAAGCAGTTGAATCATCATCAAGCTTATCAAAGTGAGTTTCTGTCTAGATTCAACTATCACATCATTTATTATCTCAACAAGATTAATGATAAGTTGAATACTTTAACACGTTGCTCAGAAGATCTTTTTAAAGAGAAGAATACATTCAATTCTTGATATCAATATCAACATCAGACAATTTTGAAAACTCATGTTTTAGATCTTGATATTGTTAAGAATTTCATCTTCAATGTCTTCAACATTAAAATCATGAAGCTTCAATCATAAATCATCATTCTAGATTCAATTCAGTTACACTTGTTTTTAATTATCTCAGCATTTTTGCAAATTTTAACTTTCATGAATCTAAAAATCGAAGAATTCAACGTTAAAAACATTAAGTCTTAACTAGATCAAAATACTCTGAATCTTAATGAAGATTCTGCTGACATTTTTACTCAGACATTGTGAAAGTAAGTTGAAATCAATGACAAATTTGCAGCTCAGATAATCAAAGTGCTTCACAATAAAACATGACATCACAACAAGATTTCTCTAATTGAGTGTGAAGAATACAAGAATCATCTGTACTTTCAAGAAAGAAAGTATGTGCTCAGCTCAGATAAACTACGCTTTCATATCATTCAGCTCGCTCATGATAATATCATTGATGATCATTCAGAAAGAGCAAAAAGTTATGAATTGATCAGTCAAGTTTACTGATGATCAAACATTTATAAGTATGTTCAACGCTTCGTATGAAACTATCATGTATGCACACGTTTTAAACTCTTTAAACAATGAACTCAAGAATGATTGTATTTTCTTTCAGTTTTCGAACATTGTTGACGTGATGTTTTCATGAACTATGTAAATTCTTTATTGCTCAATATCTTCATGAATATCACATATAAATATGTTCTAATCTTCATTGATCATTTTATCAAAGTAAAACATTTAGTTCTCATCACTTTTATGAAAGTTGAAGAAGTTATTAACTGCTTTTATGCTCATGTTTGAAAACATCATGATTTACTCAAGTTCATCATGTCTGATTGAGATACACAATTCATCTTTGATATCTGAAAACATATGTGTAAAATGCTGAAGATAAATGCTAAGTTATTAATAACATATTATTCTGAAATTAATAATTAAATTGAAAGAATCAATGCTGTCATGAAGCATTATCTTTGAATCTTCGTCAACTACATGCAGAATAACTGAGCTAAGTAACTTTCTGAAGTCAAATTCGTCATCAATAACTCATCATTGTCAATCACTTTAACATCATTCTTCATGATCAATTTAAGTCAAAACTCATGTTTAGATTTTAAGTCTTCTGAATCTTTGCTTAAGAATCTTACATTTTAAGCTTGAGACAAGTTAATTAATGTTGAAGAGTTCATCAAGAAAATGAAGAAATTAACTGAGCATCTATGTGATGAAATGCTTATAGCTCAGATCATTTACAAATTTAATGTCAATCTCTCTTGTCGTTCTTGTTTTAAATACTTCATTGAAGATGAAGTCTGATTGAATGTTTATAATCTCAGCATCGCTCATCTCACTGTCAAGTTAAATGATCATAACATTGATTTCTTCAAGATCAAGCATGTCTTCAAGAACAATTCTCTGATCATTGAGTTAAATCTTTCAACATTCATAAAAATTCATTTAATCTTTCATGTCATTCTTTTGAATTATATCATAAGTGATCTTCTTTCAAGTCAATATTAAAAATCTTAAGAATTTGTTATCATTGAGAATAATGAAAGATTCTGATATGTAAACAGCATACTAAACTTCAAGCGTGATAAATGTTATAATTCATCTCTGCTCAAGTATTACATTGATTGAAAAGATCACTTTTCTACTTGAGAGTCTTTTCATCTTCTGAATAATTATAAACAATCACTTGATGAATATTATCTCATCAATTCTGTCGTCGAAGAATCACATGTATTATCATGTGTGATGTCTCAATGTCAATGTTAAGAACTTTAAATTCAATCTTCATCATTTCAATTCAGCTTAAATTTGACTTAAATCTTGTTTAAATCTGTTTCAAATGTTTTGTTTAAATCTGACTCAGATGTGATTCAAATGTGATTCAATTTCTGTGCATCATCACATTAAACTGCATTTCATCTTTCTCTTACTCAGATTTAACTCAGATCTTGTCTAAATTTGATTCAGATATCTTGTTTAAATCTGACTCAAATATGACTCAAATGTGTTTTAATTTCTGTGCATCATCATGTTAAAATGCATTTCATCTCATCTCATTCTTTAAACATCTTGCTCAGATTTGACTTAAATGTGACTCAGATTCATTCTAGTTTCACTTGTGCTTCATCACATTAAAATGCATTTACATCAATTTTCATCTTGTTTCAATCTTCATCTTTAATTCTTTCTCATTTTATCTTGTTTCTTCTCATCATCTTGCAGAAGCTCAATCTTGAAGAGAAGAGTTACTGTCATGATGTCAAATTATTAACTCAATTTGAAATATAAATCATCAATATCTTAAATAATCTTAATTTAATCATCATCATCTTAATTTAATCTCAGTAATTCTGTTTTAATCATCTCAGTCATATGCATGAACTTCTGCAATCTTAAGTCAATAAAACTATTGTTTAGTCTTGATTCTGCTTAATTCATGTATATAAAAGTCGAGTTTTCATTCTTTTCTTTCACTTTTTGTCTTTTATTTTATACATTATTTGATGTATTGTTTTGTATTTAAATTCTATCAAAGTAATAATAATAATATCAGTCTTTTATATTGATAGTATCTCTAGTTTAACTCAGTCTTTGACAAAATATGTCAAAAAGCTTCTTGAATTTAAAAGTATTGAAAACAGCGACAGAATTTGCAAAGAAGTGAATGATAAAAGAAGATTAATTGTTTAAGATTTGTGTGATGATTTGAACTATCATTGCAAGAGATTAAGAATTCAACTTTATATAGATTGAAGAATTGAAAACAATGAATGAAGATGAAATGATGACATCATGTTGTCAAACTTGATTTTGAAGCTCTTGCATTATGCGAAAGATTTTAACTGAATTTTCAATCACACTTTAAGTGAACTGTTTGACAGCATGCTCATCGTCAATCAAGAAATTGTAAGATGATTTTATTTAAGCAAAAGAATAATTAAATGAGATTTCAATATATGAAAACGTTGCAGAAAATGTAGATCTTTCATAATGTCAGAAACTAAGTTAAACTAAAGATACTATCAATATAAAAGACTGATATTATTATTATTACTTTGATAGAATTTAAATACAAGACAATACATTAAATAATGTATAAAATGAAAGACAAAAAATGAAAGAAAAGAATGAAAGCTCAACTTTTATATACATGAATCAAGCAAAATCAAGACTAAACAATAGTTTTATTGACTTAAGATTGCAAAAGTTCATGCATATGACTGAAATGATTAAAACAAAATTGTTAAAACTAAATTAAGATGATGATGATTAGATTGATGACTTGATTCATTGAACTAGTTCAATGAATCAAGATTATTTAAGATATCAATGATTTATGTTCTAAATTGAGTTGATGATCTGAAATCATGACAGTATGTTAATAATAAAAGCAACATATGTAAAAAAATCATAAGTTTATAATTAATCACTTATTGATAATGAATTGATTAATTATGTCACAAACAAGAAAATGTCAATAAGTCAACATTGTCTCGACACATTCACATCAAAGCAAAAAGTTTACTTGAATGATAGTGACAGTAGAAAGAATGTTACGATAATTGCAATGAGAATTAACTGAGAGTTAAATAAAAGATTGAGAAAATCAACTTTAATCATCATTCATCATGAAGAACTGAAAGAATTGATCACAAGAGCAAAACATCTTGCAGACGTAATGACAGAGAATCGAAAGTATCATGAAAAGATATACAAAGTATACAATGATAGTCAGACTTCTCTGAAAACAGTGAAAACTATGATATCAACAAAAGATCAGACATGTCTGCTGTTATGATTCTAGTCTTCGTTTATTCTTTCTAGCTCTGATCTGAGTTTCATTCTAATCGAGTCTAGTGAGCATTCAAGCTAGTAGTGTTGTCATTGAAACTCTGCATCATATGTGTAAGATGTCAATTCTTTCGAGTCTAGCACAGAGTTGAGAAACATACATATAAAGAATCGAGTTCTTTTCTGTAGATACTTTTCTTTCTTAGCATTTATCTATTAGTTAAATGACATTCATATGACTCGCTTTATGCTGATTTCTAACAGTAGATAAATGTTAATCAACTACTTTGCTATCGACGTGTAGATGATACAAAATAATCTACTTCGTTCATTCAGAAAATTCGCAAGAAATTCTTTGAATTACTTTCATCAAAAACACACATTCAAATTTACTCAAATTTATCAAATCTATCTATCTATCTTTATCTTTCTTACAATGACATGTGACTTCGAACCAGTCTGTTAGAAGTCGACATAGAGCGAGTCATATGAGTGTAATATAACTAATAGATAAATACTAAGAAAGAAAAGTATCTACAGAAAAGAACTCGCTGTTATATGTGTGTGCTCTAGCTCTGTGCTAGACTCGAAGAGGTTGACGTCTTACACATATGAAGCAGAGTCTCAATGACAACATGACTAGATCAGATTCTCGCTAGACTCGATTAGAGTGAAATTAGACGAAGACTAAATGAAGAATAGATGAAGACTAGAATCATAACATTATTTCTCTTTCTTGACTATTCATGTTTGCATGAATGTTGTTTCTTAGTGCGCTTTCTACCAATCTTTCTATTGATCTTTCAAATCATCGAAATGTCTATTGTAATCAACTCACTATGTAGAAAATAAAGAAATAGAGTGATGATTTTTTGTAGCAAACTCACTATGAGAGAGAAAGAACAATCATTAAAGCAGACTCACTAGTCGACTAGCTCATCAAAGAGATCGATTTGAATCGCGTCATTGAAGCAGACTCACTAAAAGATAAAGCGATGTGAATAGATAAATCATCGCATTGACGATGTCTTTGAAGCAGACTCACTAGTTGACTTACTCATTGAAGAGATTGATTTTGATCATGTTATTGAAGCAGACTCACTTCTGATTCAGATCTACTATATAGTAGAGCTTGTTTCATTCGTTGATCGACTCAATCAAGAGATCAATCATTGTCTGTCTTTGTAGCAGACTCACTTTGAGTGCTGTTCAAGCAGACTAACTATCGAGTGACTGACTCAATGATGAGATCAATATCGAACGCGTCTTTGAAGCAGACTCACTGTTGATTCATCTCTACTACATGCATGTAGCAAAGCTTGTTTCGTTCATGTCTTTGTAGCAGACTCACTATCGAATGATTGACTTTGTCAATGAGATCAATCATTATCTGCTCTTGTAGCAGACTCACTAGTTGACACAGAAACACGAGATAGATCGATTCACTGATAGATAGAGCGATGTGAGTAGATAGATCATCGCATTGATGAAAGATGTCATTATAGCAGACTCATTAGAAGAAAATCAACTGACTCATTGAAGAGATCGATTTGAATCATGTTTTTTTCATGAGCTTTCAAGATGAAGAGAGAAAGAGATGATTTGAACAGCTTATTTTGACTCGTCTGCTTCACGAGCTTGAATTGATTGTTCTTAGCTCATTTAAATATTTGAAGAATTTCTTGCGAATTTCTGAATAAACGAAGTAGATTGTTTCATATCATCTACACGTCAATAGTAGAATTGATGAGTATTTATCTAATGTTAGAGATCGACATAGAGTGAGTCATATGAGCGTAATATAACTAATAGATAAATACTAAGAAAGAAAAGTATCTACAGAAAAGAACTCGCTGTTATATGTGTGTGCTCTAGCTCTGTGCTAGACTCGAAGAGATTGACATCTTACACATATGAAGCAGAGTCTCGATGACAACATGACTAGGTCAGATTCTCGCTAGACTCGATTAGAGTGAAATCAGACGAAGACTAGACGAAGAATAGACGAAGACTAGAATCGTAACACAGTCGAATCTCGAACGACTCGTCTGCTTAGAAGCATTGCTAGTAAACGAGTTTCTCTTATTTCTTTCGATGTTTCAGCAAGATCTCAGAATGTTGCTATCTCATGAGACATCAACACAAGTCAACAACTTCGTCAATGAGTTATTAATCAGTTAAACGAGATCATCAAGATGCTGATCGAGCTAAAAGATCAATGAGACATGACTTTGAAACTCAACAAGCAATGAATCAATCTACAAGTCAATCACATCAAGAGACTTAATGAGTTAGAGATCAATCAAATGACAATAGACACTCAAGAAGAGACTATCGCTGAACTATGAAAGAAAGTATTGAGTCTCAAAAAGAAACAGCGTTCAGCGAATCAATCGTGATCTCAACAGTCTACAAAGTCTCAAGCTTCTATCGAGAATCATACTTGATGAAAATCATTCACTTTATTTGACAATGATTATCACAAGTTCTTCAAGTTTTTGAACTCATTTATATTCACTGATGAAGATGAATCAACATGAAACAGCTGAAGAGTCAAGATAGATGATAAGCTTCAGACAAATGTCGATCACTTTGATAATGAGAATATCTGTATTATCTATGTGATATCTAGACTAGAAGATGATGCTGCTGAGCACATCTTCGCTTGATGTTGACATGATGCTTTGCATTCATACATCTCGATCGACAAGCTATTTAAGCATCTGAAAGAAATATATGATGAACTGAATAAGAATCAAAAGTGTCGTTGCAAGTACAACGCTCTGAGATAAACAGACAAGTCTTTCAATGTTTTCTACTTCGACTTTATGAAGTTATTCAGTTATCTTGAATACGACAATCACATTCTGATGAATGATCTTCAGAATAAAATCAATAATCGCTTGCAGAACGCTTTATCAATCTGTTCAAAAAACTTTACTTCGCTCACTCGCTTAAGAATCTTTCTTCAAGATGTGAATAGTAAACAACGAGTCAATTATCAGCTTCGCAGCGAACGTTGCACTGTCATTATCAAAGTCACTGTCGTATCTGATAAATGCGCTACTTCTCTGTCAATAACAACTTTGATAATCAATTATGTTAAGTCAACTATCTTTTCTATCTCTGAGTCAGCGAGATCGTCAATTATCTGCTACATCTGCAATATCTTCGATCATTTGTTCAAGAATTGCTTTCAGTTAAACAAGATTGACACTTCTGCATCTTGTGCATTCACTTCTCGTCTACATGAGATCATCATTTCGAAGAATAAAGAGAATGAGAAAATGTCTTTCGAGAATAATGAGGCAAAAAACTAGAGACTTTCATCAAAAACGTGATGAAAGATGTGTTAATTTCTTCAACGATGAGCATGTCAGATGATTCTTTTGCTTCTGAATCTTTGACTATTGAATGTGTACTTTCTAGCAATGAAATTAGTTACTCATTGAAGTCATTGATTGACATCAAAGCTGCTGACTATTCGTTCATTGATGAAGTGATCGCGCAGATTGTTTGTGATCAGTTGCAAATCGAGTTCTTGACTTTGATTAAAGCGAAGTCAATTCGAGAATTCAACGATCATTATGCTAAGAAACTCATTACTCATGTCATTTATTCAAATCTGACTGTTCAAGATCATATGATTGACACAGCTTTTATGTTGATCACTCAATTAGATTAACATCAAATGATTCTTGAAAAAACATGAATGAACAAAATCGATCTAGTAATTGATATGCGAATCGATTTTCTTCGATTTTCGAATTTCAACTCTACTAGTCAGAAATTGATTGCTCTATTCTCAAGCAATAAATCAATCATGAAATGAAAGAGCTTGACTTCTACTCATATACTGAAGAGATCTTTTACTTTCGTTACATCTCAATTCAGTCAAAACAAGAAGTTCATTGAACAGTTGAAACAGCATGACGCGACTTTGACTAACATCAATTCTAAATCAACGTTCAGTCTGAAATCATTCTCTTTCAGTTCAACGAGCATAGCAATAATAGAAGCGATGACATATAGAATGTTAGTCAAACGATCAGACGTCAAGATCTTTGCTGTTATCATCTCAAAAATCGATCGACTCATAACTACAGCTGAAAACAAGTCTGAAGAAGTGAATCTGCATGAGCTTTCTCATGCTGAAGTTCTTGAGCAAGTTAAGATCAAGCTTTTCTCTGAATATCACGACTATTTAGACGTCTTCGATCGAACTATGATCAATCAACTATTATCTCATTGTTTCTACGATCACAAAATTGAGTTGATCGACGAAGAAATGTTTCTTCAAAGCAGACTTTATCAGATGTTCGATCACAAACTTCAGAAGATAAAGAAGTATCTGATCAATTTTCTAAACAAAGAATTCATTTTCTTCAGCTTCGCATTATACGTTTCGCTCATCTTGTTCATCGAAAAGAAAGACGAAAGTCTGCGTTTCTGCATCGATTACAGAAAGCTCAATGCTTTGATCAAACGAAATCGTTATTCTTTGTCATTGATAGACGAGACTTTCACTCGTATACAAGAAAGCAAGTATCTGACTTGATTGAACATCATTGTCGCGTTCAACAAACTACATATGCATTCAGATAGCGAAGATTTGACTATCTTTATTATCTTCTTCGACTCATACAAATATCATGTAATGCTCTTTAAATTAACAAATGAATCGATGTTCTATCAACACTATATGAACGACGTGTTGTTCAAATATTTACATCAGTTTTGTCAGATTTATCTAAATGACATTATTATTTACAGCAAGATCTTGAAGAAACACAAACAACATGTATGATTGATCTTGAACAGACTACGAGAGATCGATCTACAGATAGACATAAACAAATGCAAGTTTCATGTGCAGAAAATCATCTTTCTAGAACTTTTGATGTCAATTGAAGAACTGAAGATGAACTCTCAAAAGATACAAGCAGTCGTTGAATGATCTACACTCAATAGTCTCACTTAGATACAGTTCTTCATTGACTTCTGCAACTTCTATCGACGCTTTATCAAGAATTTTTCGAAGATTGTTCGTCTCATGATTCAACTTATTCAAAAGAAGATCATATTTGAATGAAATGAGATTTGTCAAACGACATTCGATCATATGAAGAGATGTATGATCGAGACTTCGATACTTCGTCACTTTGATCAGACTCGTGAGACTATTCTTGAAATCAACTCATTTGACTATGTCAACGATGAAGTTCTGTCTCAATATGACGACGAAGAAATTCTACATTCAATTGCTTTCTATAGCAAGAACATGTTCTTTGCTGAATGCAACTACAAGATATATGATAAAGAACTGCTGATCATCATTCGAGCATTTGAACATTAATGACTTGAACTGAAGTTAACTGACATTTCTATCAAGATGTTCATCGATCATCAAGCGCTCATCTCATTGATGAAAGACAAAGAGCTAAGCAGATGATAGATGCGCTGAGTACAAAAGCTCGCTGACTTCAACTTCAGAATAATGTATCGATCTGACAAACAGAACATCAAGATCGATGCATTAACTCGTCAAGCTGACGTCGTGCTCAAAGATTCAGAAGATGAGCGCGTTCGCTATCAATGAATCACTATTCTGACTTCAAATCAAATGAAAATTGCTGATCTAAAGAAGAACATCAACGAATCAATCTATAAACAGATTCTTAAGACTAATGAGATCGACGAGAATTGTACGCTACTTCGCGAAGCAATAGCAAGAGACGAGACACAATGTGAAGATATCAAATTGAAGAATTGTCGTGTTCAGAATAAAATCTTGTATCATGATAATCAGCTATGAGTTTCGTTCAATGAACTTCTACAAATGAATCTGATTCGTGAAGTACATGATCAGTCATCGATGAGTCATTCTGATATTCTTAGAACTGTGAAGATCATAAAACGAAATTACTATTGATCATTCATGCAAAAGACAGTAGATCAATATATTCAAAACTGCTATGTCTGTCAACGTTCAAAGACATCTAGAAATAAATTAAACGACTTGCTTCAATCTCTATCAATATTCGAACAGCGATGACAAGACATAGCAATGAACTTCATTATCAATCTATCTGATTCAAGTGAATACAACGCTATTCTGACAATCATCTGCAGATTGTTAAAGAAAAGACATTATATTTCTTGCATCATTGATGATGAAGATATTACTGTCAAAAAGACAGCTGAAATGCTGATTCAATAAATATATTGAACTCATGATCTATCAAGCTTCATAGTATCTGATCGAGATTCGCAATTCATCTCTATACTATGAAAGTTTCTTTGCAAATGACTGAGCATTTTTCTTTGATTGTTTATCGTCTATCATTCTCAGATCAACGATCAAAGCGAACAAGTCAATTAGAACATTAAGCAATATCTTTGATTCTTCTGTTCATATATGCAGAATGATTGATTCAAGTGACTACTCATGATTGAGTTTGTCAACAATAACATCTTGTTCTCAATCATTTTCTTGACTTTCTTCTTCATGAACAAGAGCTTTCACTCTCGTATGAGCTTTGACTCTGACATCATTAAGTATGAAAGCACTCGCGAACGCTTGCAGATCGATCGAGTCAAGAATATATCTGAACAAATGAACAAGACATTGATCTTCGCTTGTGAAGCTCTGATCAAAACATGAAAACAAATGATGAATCAAGCTAACAAGTATAGAAAGAAGATCAATTATGAGATTGAATCAAAGATGTTTCTGAATGAACGAAACATTGTTACAGCGAAACTCTTCAAAAAATTGAATGACAAGATGCTCGACTCTTTTCAGATCATTGATCTTGTTGACTCATTCTATAAATTGAAACTACTCAAGACTATGTGTATACATGATGTATTTCATTCAGAACTTCTTCGTTTTGTCGTCAATGACTCTCTGTCTGATCAGAAGAATGAATTCTTGAAGTCAATAGTGATAAACGATGAAGATGAATGAGAAATCGACGATATATTGAACTCTTGATGATATCGAAGATGACTTCAATATCGAGTCAAATAAAAAAGCTATGACAACGATCTTAACTGATATAACGCTGACGATGATGAATTTATGAACACTCAAGAGATGATCAATGACTTTCATATCAAATATTCAAGAAAAGCGCACTAAGAAACAACATTCATGCGAACATGAATATTCAAGAGAAAAAGTAATGTTATGATTCTAGTCTTCATTTATTCTTTCTAGCTCTGATTTGAGTTTCATTCTAATTGAGTCTAGTGAGCATTCAAGCTAGTAGTAATGTCATTGAAACTCTGCATCATATGTGTAAGACGTCAATTCTTTCGAGTCTAGCACAGAGCTGAGAAACACACATATAAAGAATCGAGTTCTTTTCTGTAGATACTTTTCTTTCTTAACATTTATCTATTAGTTAAATGACATTTATATGACTCACATTATGCTGATCTTTAACATCTGCAACGAGTTCAGATTGCACATGAAAGCATTTGATCTTAAGAAGTTACGCTGAAGCTACATTGAGTGATGAAACATGCAGAAGTACTTGAAAATTATCATGATGTTAAATCATCAACTCAATTTAGAACATAAATCATTAATATCTTAAATAATCTCAATTCATTAAACTAGTTCAATGAATCAAGTCATCAATTTAATCATCATCATCTTAATTTAATTTTAACAATTTTGTTTCAATCATTTTAATCATGTGTGCAAACTTCTGCAATTTTAAGTCAATAAAACTATTGTTTAGTCTTGATTCTGTTCAATTCATGTATATAAAAGTTGAATTTTCATTCTTTTCTTTCATTCTTTGTCTTTCATCTTATACATTATTTGATGTATTGTCTTGTATCTAGATTCTATCAAAGTAATAATAATAATATCAGTCTTTTATATTAATAGTATTTCTAGTTTAGCTCAATCTTTAACATTATGAAAGATCTACATTTTCTGCAACATTTTTATACATTGAAATCTCATCTAGTTATTCTTTCGCTTAAATAAAGTCATCTTACAATTTCTTGATCAATAATAAGCATGTTATCAAACAGTTCACTCAAAGTGTGATTGAAAATTCAGTTGAAATCTTTCATGTAATGCAAGAGCTTCAAAATCAAGTTTGATAACATTATGTCATCATCTCATTCTCATTCATTGTTTTTAGTTCTTCAATTTATATAAAGTTGAATTCTCAGTCTCTTGTGATGATAGCTCAAATCATTGCACAAATTTTGAATAATCAATCTTTTCTTGTTGTTCACTTCTTTGTGAACTCTGTCATTGTCTTCATCGCTTCTAGATTCAAGAAGCTTTTCAACATATTTAAATATGAGAAAGACAAAGATTGATTGAATGCATGAAAGCAAAGTCTGATACAGCGCATGAACATGAATGATGATCATTATTTTTTCCATTGAGTCAAGATCATCTATATCGAGTCACGACTCATCATAGATAAGAAGATTCACAATTTAATGAATCAATATCGAGTCAATGATCTTTGTATCATTTTTATCTTTGCAGATTGATAACATAAGTTGCATCATTACTGCAACAATTCTTTCAAAACAAAAGATGTTCATTTATATTTTTGTAAAACTTTGAAGTAAAACATGAATAGCTTTATCAACTATTACAATCTCTTTTATCAAAAGAAAGAACATTCTTTGATGAAAAATTTCTCATTGATTGACTGTCTGAAATGCAATGTCAATTATTTCACTTAAGTCATCATCTTCTTCTGACAAAATCTTGATGAAATTCAATCATTCATCTTTCATTAATGAATTCAAGCATTCTCTAACATCAATGAAAAGCTTCAGCAGCTTAAGCATCATCAATCTCACTTCATCTTTGTCATTATTTCATTTATTAAAGTCAAGAGTATCTCTGCATTGACTAGTAATTCTTTAAGTTCAAAGATCATCATTTCTGTGACTGTTGTTTTGACAGTATCTTTGTCTCTTTCTCTCTTGTTTCTCAATGAGTCAATGAATCTAAGCTTTGTCATTATCATCATTCAAGATAAGACTTTGATCATTTTTAAAATGAAGAAAATCTGCAACAAGTGAAAGCTGTGCTACTATTGCAAATTGCAACATTCAAGCAAAATTATTAAAGAATGCTCAAATAAGAAGTTCTTTACTCTGCATATCATGAATGTTTACGACAATGACATCATCAATATAGATGAAGAAATCTCACTGCTCATAAGAAAAGTTTAGTTTTTAAACTAAGTCATGCTCAAAGATCTGTATACATATCATTTTGTTTACTAGTCTCAATCTTTTCATTCTTACTTCAATCATATAGAAAGTTTTCTGTTAAATCTGACTTGAAACTCTTTGAATTCAATTTGATATTCAAAGATAATTATATGATAGTATTCTGTATTCTACATCAAGCTCAATCTAGAGTTTTCATTCTCATTCTAATTGATAGTGAAATCTTTGCTTATGTCTTTATGAATAAATTCTTCACGCAACAACATCATCTTCTCTTGTATCAATTAACTCATTCTTGCAGACTTCAAGAATTTGATGATCAAGTCACTTTAATTAATGACATTATTCATGTTGTCAAAATCACAATGATTCTCAATGAACACATTGAAAAACTATTCTTTTATGTCATTGAATTAAGTCAATATTTCATTATCATGAGTTTATCATGACTTCATCATCACGTCATTGATGTCAATTTTGAGCACAATATTCTCATTTTATCTTTCTTCTTCTGTTTTAATCATTGTTACTCATTTCTCATCAAGATCTATGATCTTAATCAACAAGAAGAAAATTTCTCATTTAAAGTTAACAAAGTAACTTTCTTTCAGTCTCGCTCTCAATTCACTCACAAGAAGCAATTCAGTTCACGAATCATTCATAAGAAGTAATTCAGTTTACAGATTATTTACAAGAAGCAATTCAGTTTACAGATTGTTCATAAGAAGCAATTCAGTATTCAATTTACTTGTAAGAAGCAATCTAGTCTTTCATTCACTTGAAAGAAGTAATTCAGTTTTCAGTTTGCTTGCAAAAAGCAATTTAGTCTCTCATTCATTTGAAAGAAGCAATTCAATTTTCAGTTCGCTCACAAGAAGCAATTCAATCTTCAATTTACTTGTAAGAAGTAACTCAGTTTTTCATCTGTTTACAAGAAGCAATATAATCTTTCATTCACTTACGAGAAGTCAACTAATATTCAGCTCATTCACAAGAAACAAATCTCGTTCAATCTTGTTTTTCATCTGAAACAAGAAGCTTCTAATCATATTTTTCAACTCATTCAAAAAGAATACTCATCAAAAATCAAGTGTTGAAATTCTTTCTTCTTTAGAACTTCTGTTGTTCTTCAAGCAGATTAATTCAATCAATCTTTTATACAACTTGACATAGTTAAGTTAAGAGCTTGAAGCTTTGATCATGCTGCTCATGTCAAAGACATTGAAATGTTTAACATCATTCTAAAGAAAATTGATGTCTTTTTGAATTTTGAGTTAATCTCATCTTCTAGTCTAAATTTTGACGAGTCAAGATTGCATCATGCAACTTTGACTATCTGTTCAAAGAACAGCTCAACTCTTGCTCAATTTTCATCTCGCTCTCAAAACAGTATGTATGATAAGAATCATCATCTGAATCTTCATCAAATGAAAAAGAAATTTCATTTGACTGCATTCACGACACAAGAAGATCTTGAAGTTTATTGACAAAGTAAGAACGTCGATTCAATCACAATTTTATTGTTCAAATATTTCAAGTTTCTAAATGTCTTCTTTAAGAAGAATGTTGATATTTTGTCTTTGCATCAAACTCATGATCATGTCATACATTTTAAAGAAGATGCTCAATCTTCAATCTTCGTTTTGTACAATATGAGTTCTGATGAAATTCTAGAACTTCATCATTATTTGAATGAGAATCTGAGCAAAGATTTCATTCAAGTCAATCACTTTCAGACGATCATCTTTGTTCTTTTTATCAAGAAACTCGAAGAAGAACTTTGCTTTTGTATAAACTATCAAGATCTGAATGCTATCACAATCAAGAATTGATATTCTCTGTCTCTGATCTCAGAAATGTTGAATCGTTTAAGTCGAGCTAAAATCTTTATCAAGCTGAATATCATTTCTGCGTTCAATTGACTTTGAATCAAAGAAGAAGACGAAGCTTTCATCGTCTTTTGCACTTGATTTGAATTATTCAAGTATTTAATCATGCTTTTCAATTTATGTAATGAATCTGTCTCATTTCAGAAGTACATCAACAATATTCTTTGAAAACATTTAGATAAGTTTTATACAGTTTATCTGAATGACATCTTGATTTATTTCAATGATAAACTTAAGCACAAGATTCATGTCAAACTCATGTTGCAAAAGCTGTAAGAAGCAAATCTTCAGATGAATATAATCAAATGCAAGTTTCACATCACTCAAGTCTCATATTTAGAATTGATAATCATCATTGAAGAGATCAAGATGAACTCTTTTAAGATAAACATCATTGTCAACTGATTCATTTTGATCAATGTCAAAGACGTTCAAAATTTTCTAGATTTCGCGAACTTCTATAAAAGATTCATCTATGACTATAGTAGAATAACTATTTCGCTCACTCATCTCATCAGAAAAGATGTATTCTTTGTCTGATTTCAGAAATGTCAAATTACATTCAACATTCTTAAGAAAGTCTTCACTTTCAAGATTATTCTTCGTCACTATAATTCAGATCACAAGATTGTGATAGAAATCAATGCTTCAAACTATGTATTCAAAAACATTCTTTTTCAATATGATGAAAATGAGATTCTTCATTCAGTCACTTACTTTTCAAAGAAGCATAACTCAATCAAGTGTAACTACAAGATCTACAATAAAGAACTCATGATCATTGTTTGTGCTTTCAAAAAATGATGATCAGAGCTTGAAGACTTTATTTATTCTGTCAAGATAATCACAAATCATAAAAATCTTAAGTATTTCATGTCAATTAAGCAGTTGAGTTATCATCAAGCTTGTTGAAGTGAGTTTCTGTCTAGATTCAACTATCACATTGCTTATCATCTCAACAAGATTAATGATAAGTTGAATGCTCTGACACGTCGCTCAGAAGATCTTTTTAAAAAGAGAAATACATTCAATTCTTGACATCAATATCAACATCAAACAATTTTGAAAATTCATGTTTTAGATCTCAATATTGTTGAGAATCTCACTCTTGATATTTTCAACATTAAAATTATAAAGCTTTAGTCACAAATCATCACTCTAAATTCAATTCAGTTACATCTGTTCTCAATTATCTCAGCACTCTTGCAAATTCTAGTTCTTATGAATTTAGAAATTGAAGAATTCAACGTTGAAGATGTTAAGTTTCAGCTAGATTAAGACACTCTAAATCTTGATGAAGATTCTGTTAATACTTTCACTTAAATATTATGAAAGTAAGTTGAAATCAATGACAAATTCGCAGCTCAAATAATTGAAGTGCTTTGCAATGAAGCACAACATCACAACAAGATCTCTTTAGTCAAGTGTGAAAAACATGAGAATCATCTGTACTTTCAAGAAAGAAAGTACATGCTCAACTCAAATAAACTACGTCTTCGTATCATTCAGCTCACTCATGATAATATCATTAATGATCATTCAGAAAGAGCAAAAAGTTATGAATTGATCAGTTGAGTTTACTGATGATTAAACATTTATAAGTATGTTCAATGCTTTGTACAAAACTATCATGTATGCACATGTTTTAAGCTCTCTAGATAACAAACTTAAGAATAATTGTGTTTTCTTTCAGTTTTTAAACGTTGTTGATGTGATGTTTTCATGAACTATGTAGATTCTTTATCGCTCAATATTTTCATGAATATTACATATAAATATGTTCTAATCTTCATCAATCATCTTATCAAAATGAAACATTTAATTCTCATCACTTCTATGAAAGTTGAAGAAGTTATTAACTGCTTCTATGCTCATGTTTGAAAACATCATGATTTACTTAAGTTCTTCATGTCTGATCGAGATACACAATTCATCTTCAATGTCTGAAAGCATATGTGTAAAATGTTGAAAATAAATGTTAAATTATCAATGATGTATCATTCTGAGATTGATGATCAAATCGAGAGAATCAATGCTATCATGAAATATTATTTTCAAGTCTTCGTCAACTACATGCAAAATGATTGAGTTAAGTAACTTTCTGAATTTGAATTTATCATCAATAATGCATCATTATTAATCACTTTAGCATCATTCTTCTTGATCAATTTGAGTTAGAACTCACGTCTAAGCTTCAAGTTTTCTGAGTTTCTGTTCAAGAATTTTACGTCTCAAGCTTGAAACAAGTTAATCAATGTCAAAGAATTCATCAAGAAAATGAAGAAATTAACTGATCATTTACGTGATAAGATGCTTATAGCTCAGATCATTTATGAATTCAATGTCAATCTCTCTCATCATTTTTATTTTAAATACTTCGTTGAAAATAAAGTCTGATTGAATGCTTGCAATCTTAGCATTGCTCATCTTGCTATCAAGTTAAATGATCATAACATTGATCTCTTTAAGATCAAGTGTGTCTTCAAGAATAATTCTTTGATCATTGAGTTAAATCTTTTAGCATTCATGAAAATTTATTCAATCTTTCATGTCATTCTTTTGAATCATATTACAAGTGATTTTCTCTTGAATCAACATCAGAAATCTTAAGAACTTATTATCATCAAGAATGACGAAAGATTCTGATATGTAAACAGCATACTAAACTTCAAGCATGATAGATGTTATAACTTATTTCTGCTCAAGTATTACATTGATTGAAAAGATCACTTTTCTACTTGAAAGTCTTTTGATCTTCTGAATAATTATGAGCAAATGTTCAATGAATATTATCTCGTCAATTCTGTCGTCGAAGAATCATATATATTGTCATGTGTGATATTTTAATGTTAATGTCAAGAACTTTAAGTTCAATCTTCATCATCTTAACTCAGCTCAGATCTTGTTTAAATCTGACTCAGACATTTTGTTTAAATCTGACTCAGATGTGACTCAAATGTATTTTAGTTTCATCTGTGCATCATCATATTAAACTGTATTTCATCTTTTTTTTACTTAAATCTGATTCAGATCTTATTTAAATCTGACTCAGACATCTTGTTTAAATTTGATTCAGATGTGATTCAGATGTATTTCAATTTCTGTGCATCATCATGTTAAAATGCATCTCATCTTATCTTGCTCTTCAAACATCTTGCTCAGATTTGACTCAGATGTGACTCAGATTTATTCTAGTTTCATCTGTACTTCATTATATTAAAATGCGTTTACATCAATTCTTGTTTCATTTCAATCTTCATTTTCAATTCTTTCTTGTTTCATCTTGTTTCTTCTTGTCATCTAACAGAAGCTCAGTTTTGAAGAGAAAAGTTACTGTCATAATGTCAGATCATTAATTTGATTTAAAACATAAATCATTGATATTTTAAATAATCTTGATTCATCAAATTAATTTAATGAATCAAGTCATCAATTTAATCATCATCATTTTAATTTAATTTCAACAATTCTGTTTCAATCATCTCAGTCATATATGCAAACTTCTGCAATCTTAAGTCAATAAAACTACTTTCTAATCTTGATTTTGCTCAATTCATATATATAAAAGTTGAATTCTCATTCTTTTCTTTTACTCTTTGTCTTTCATCTTGTACATTATTTGATGTATTGTCTTGTATCTAGATTTTATTAAAGTAATAATAATAATATCAGTCTTTTATATTGATAGTATCTTTAGTTTAGC
>JAABUV010001305.1_pt1 | contig 36221 bp, 40 predicted proteins | sample 5559971 | NCBI WGS metagenome assembly JAABUV01 (sample SAMN10711881, study PRJNA513362) | rock metagenome | isolation source: Antarctica rocks | place: Antarctica: Victoria Land, Knobhead nord | collected 2015-12-19
CAATTCGCCCCCCCCCCCCCCCCCCCCCCCCCCCCCCCCCCCCCCGCCATGCACGCCGGCGTCAGCCAGGGCTCAATGGAGCTTGGCGCATCCGCCCCTGCGGGGGACGCTGGCCTGCTATTCTTGCTGCCATGCTTTGACCATGGGCCTGCAGTGATACTTCCGAGCTGAGACGTAACAGCAGCAACAGCGAGTCGTCAGACACGACAACGATATGGTCGCATGCAGTGCGAAAGCAAGCGCACCACCAGTTTCCGTAGGCGCCTGCTCAGAGCTGCCGCGCTTGCGCAGATGCCGGCGGCGGAGCGCGGGCACAAGCGCCTGGGCCGCGCGGCGGCCGGCCGGCACCTGAGCCAGCTGGCCGCGGTGCTCGGCCTGTGCGCGCTCGCGCTGCTGGAGGCCTGCCCGGGCGGCGTGTCGCAGGCGCGCGCCACGCTGGCCACCATCGGGCTCGCGTACGCCGTGCAGGTGCGGATGCGCCCATGCGCGCACGTCCCCCCGCGCTGCGTTGTGAAATTGCAGCGCCTGCCCCGCCACAACAGCCTCGCATGGCCGAGGCGCCATGCCGAGCGAATTGGCGCGCCCCTGGTGCTAGACGTTATCCAGAGACCCAGTGGAGCTGGGGTGAGGGCGCGCGCGCGCGCGCAGGCGACAAAGCTGATCATGGACCACATGGCGAAGGAGCCGTTCGAGCTGCTGGGCTGGCCGCTGGCGCTGGTCGCGCTCAACATCGCGGGCCGGCGCGCCGCGCTGCCCTGGCTGGACGGCTACGCGTGGGGCCTGGCGGCCACCATGCTGGCCGGCTACCTGCACTACATCACCAGCGCGATCGGCGACATCTGCGCCTTCCTGCGCATCGCCTGCCTCACCATCAAGCAGGCGCCTAGCTAGCGGCCGCCGCGCGGCCGGCCCGATAGCGCACGCGCTGCGCTGGCTGCACCAACGAGGCTGCACCTGCCGCGCTCATAGCCCGGGCATGCCGGCCACTCGTCCATGCGTGCGCTGCCCAGAGCTCAGAGCTGCGACCAGCTTCTGAGCCGGGCTGGGTTTTGCCCCTGGGTTGTCCACTCTCCAGGTCTTGTGTCAACGTGCACTTCAGGCCTAGAGCGCGCATCGACAGGGTCGGCCAGCATCATGGCCATGTGATTGAAAGGAGCGCGCATCCTTCTTATGACATGTGCATTGTGCGTCTGCAACATTAACGCCTGCCGAGAGGCACAGCCACATTGCATGCAACGGCCAGGCTGTGACGAGGCTCTGAGCGCTCAGTGCTGTGCGGAAAGCATAGGTGGGAAGCAAGCCGCAGGCAGCCGGAGACCTGCAGTGCAATCAGCCCTCAGGCACCCTGCAACAAAGGCTGTCTCACCACACGCCATGAGGCATCAGCGGCAGCACAAGACAGCGCGCCCGACCCGGTGCAAAGCCATGGTATGCTGAGGGCCCAATGCTGATGACCCTGACCTTGCTGGGCTTCTGAGAATGAGCAGTCCACAGATAATCATGCGCCTGCGGCCAGAGCAAGGATCCTAGGCCTGGCCCTGGGGGCGATCAGAAACAGCAGGAGTGCGCCCGGCTTCACACACGCGACTCGCAGCTTCAACCTTGTGTAGCAAGGAGCTCAACACAGTGGACAGCTGAAAATGTACAGTACCCTGGTTGGTAACTTGTTTAACATCTGTACACACACAAACCCTTGGGCCGGGCACACATGCGCGCGCCAGTTTCACAAGCTATGAAACAACAGTGCCCGGGGCTCTCGCCCGCCCAAATGCACACGCGCCGCTGCATGCGCCCGCGCTACGCCTTGCCCTCGCTGAAGTACTTGCGCCGCACCCACGCCTTGAACTTGGCCAGAGCGGGCGCGAGCCCGCCGTCGGCCTCTGAGTCGCCGATCGTCTCGTCGCCGTGGCACAGGATGACGCGCATGCCCAGATCCGGCTCCTGCCCCGGCGCGATGGCGGGCCCGACCGCGGCGGCCTCGTCGTACGCGCGACGCTCCTCCGCCACCCTGGCGCTCGGGCGCGCCGCCTGCTCGCATCGGGGGCGGCGCATGCGGCCAGCCGCCCGACTGCGGCTGCAAAAGGCTGCAGCACGTGAGCAGAGTGGGGCACTGGCGAACCTGACGCAGTCGCATGGTCAGGCGCACGCACTGCGCACGAATGGAGGGGTTGGACGACGCCCCCTTGTCAACAGGAGGGGAGAAGGGAGAGGCAGCTGCTCTTGCACTGGAGGCACGGCGCCGCCTGTGACCGGCAAACAACGCCCGCCGCGCACCGCGCGTCCAGGTCGTGCTGCAGGTGCGCGACCCAGGCGTCGGCCGCCAGCGGCGCGCCGGTCAGGCGCGCGACCAGGCCCAGGAAGGGCTCCGTGTTGCCGGGGCGCCAGTAGCCCTCGGCCAGGTCGCGCCCGACCTCGGGCCGGTCCACGAGGCCGCCGTATGTTGCCAGGAAGTGCGCGCGCGTCTGCTGCACCGCCATCTCGGCCAGCACGTAGCCGTGGTAGTAGCAGCACGACTCGCCACTCAGCGGGTGCGGCACGCTCATGAGCGGCCGCGGCGACGGGCCGCCCTCCACGTCGACCTGGCGCGCGGCGCGCGGCGCGCGCCGGTCGGCGCGCATGCAGCAGGCCGGCGCAGTGTGCGCGGCGCCCGCGCCGGGGTTGGCACACGAATGGAGGGCATGCAAGCAGCCGGCGCTGCCGTGCGCTCCCCTGCCGGCGCACGGGCTCCGCCGCCAGCTCACACAGCTCCTTCCCTCCACAGGGCAAAAGGAGCGGCAGGCCGTCGCGCCCGAGACGCGGGCGACGCGGCCCGGCGCGCGCCGCTGGGCCGCGCTTCACGGGCATTCACGGGCAGCCAGGGCGGCGGGCGGGCCGGGGTAGGGTAGGGGGTAGGGCGCGCCTCGGTCGCGTCCGCCAACGCGAGCACCTCCTCCGGCGTCACGCGCGCCTCGGGCAGCTCGTACAGCGCCTTCTCGAAGAAGGGCACCGACAGCATGCCGCGCACGGCGAACACCGCGTACGGGTGCGTCGCGCGCAGGCTGCGCTCCACGAGCGCCCAGGGCACGCGCTCGCCGGCCCGCGACACCGCGTAGCGCGCCAGCCAGGCCGCGTCGCCGGCGAGCGAGTCCAGGAACATGGACTGGTTCTCCGCGTAGGCCACGCTCGTCGGCGCGCGCTCCTGGCTCGCCAGCGGCGTGCGCTGGTCGATGTTGGCAAAGTGCGCCTGCGTGGCCGCGGCCGCGCATTTCTTTATCTTGCCCCGAAAACCGCATGCGTGCAGGCCCGTCCCACGCGCCGCGCCGGCTCTTGGGCACCGCCGGCCCGGCAGCCCGGCGGCTGTCGCCGCGCGTGCCCTCGCAATGCGCTCGCGTGGCACTCGCAACTACGCTGCCCTGTCAACCGCGCGGGCGCTGGGGATTCGTCGCGCATCCGGCAGCGCGCGCTTGTGCCAAGCAACACAAAGCCACCCGGTGACGCAGCAGGCCGCGGCCCGCATGGCCGCCGCCGCGGCGGCGGCGCTGGCAGCGCGGACGGGGCTCGCGCGGGCCGCAACTCTGTGGCAGGGAGCGCAGGCCAGCAGCGCACCGCTACAGGGCGGAGTCGGGCCGCGCACCGCATGGCCGCCCTCGTGCAGCAGCGTGACCAGCGCGGTGCGCCCCGAGCCGATTGCGCTCGGCGTGGCCAGGCTGGTAAAGTTGGCCGCCGAGGGCACCCAGGCGCCGTCGGGGTGCCGCCAGGCCGGCTGCGGCCAGTGGCAGAAGCCGTTGCTGTACTTGCCGGGCCGGTCGCACAGGTCCAGGCGCATGGTCGCGCCGCGGTAGTGGATGGCCAGCGCCGCGAAGCAGCGCGCCCACGCGTCCACCGCCGCCTCGAACGGGAAGTACGCGTCCATCTCGCGCTCCACGTCGCCTGCCGGGCACACAGCGCGTGCTGACGGATGAAGCTGCAGCCGCGGCCAGTCCCCTGCTTGGCCCTGGCGCAGAGGATGCTGTTTTTCTGCATGGTAAAGCGTGATACACCTCCAAAGATAACCCCCCCAGCACACCCGCCTGGGACCAGCACAAAACTAGCGCCAGCCCCCTTGCGCGCAGGCCGCCGCTCGAGCGGCGTGGCGGACAACCAGCAGCAGCGTGCGCGCGCATGCAAAACAACACTTGCAAACACTGCAAACAGCGCGCGCGCGCACCCGACAGCGCGTACGACAGGTTCCAGGGCTCCAGCGCGTCGGCGCCCTTGGCGTCGGCCAGCGCGGCGCGCGCGGCGCTTGTCAGCGGCCGCGTCCGCTCCTCCAGCGGCGCCAGCATGTCGAACAGCTCCCTGCGCGGCGCGCTCGCGCGCCGCTCACGCCAGCCTATCACGCCAGCCGGCAATGCGCAAGCGCCAGACACCAGTGGCACCGTGCTGGCCGCCCATGGCTCCTCAGACACCCGGTCAGCACCATTCGTGGAACGTATGCATGCATGCATATTACACAAAATCAAGGCAGCCACGATAGGCACTTTTGAGCGCGGTGATGCAACATGTGCACACGTCCCCTCGGGCAAGTCACATGCCCGTCATGCGTGCGCGCATGCAGTGCGCATGCGCTGCCCCGCGGAGTATACTCGCACGCATGCAGGCCGGGCCTCTTACGCTCTCTGGAGCGCCTGCACGGGTGCGCACCGCTTGGAGAAGCCCTCAGCCTGCTTGACGGTGTAGTCGTAAAAGTCCTCCGCGCCGCACAGCTTGGCCAGGCGGTTGCGCAGCTTCACGATCTCGCAGAACGGCCCCACCACCAGCGGACCGATCGTCCTCAAGCCCTGCAGGGCCGCGCGCATGCAGCCTTGAAAGTATGGAATAAACGGACCCCCAGCGCGCCTGGCGGCGGTGTTACTCGGCATGGCGCATGCACAGTCGCGCATGCGGCCATGGGTATATAACCTTAGGCGGTGCAGCGCGCCTCGTAGCAGGCCTTGCGCAGGCGCTCGTCGGGCGACGTGCGCGCCAGGTTGCGCAGCAGCACGCTGCTGGCGGCCACAAACGCGCCGCTGTCCGGGTCGGTGTAGCCCAGCTTCATGCCGTTGCGCGACTGCGCGAGCTCGGCCTCCAGCGCGTTCAGCTTGGCCTGCGCGGCGCGCTCGCGTGCACTCTTGGCCGGTGGCATGGAGGGCATGCAGGAGCAGCGCAAGGCACCTTGCAACACAGTCGCGGACATGCAACAGACTCGCAGGGGGGTCAGGCCTGTTGGCGGGGAGTCGTGCAAAGCCTGTGCTAGCGCAAGCGGCCGAGTCGCGCGCGCGACAGGCCAGTGTCGCCAGCCACGCTCGCGCTGATCAGCCGCACCAGGAGGACACCCCCATTCTCAGTCCGTTGCAGAGACACAACAAACACAGGACCCAGTGCTGACATACACAAGTGTCGCGGCGGGGCAGGCGCGGTCGCGCGCGCGCCTTGAGCGCGGACACGCGCTCGTCCTCCGCGACGTACGTGGCAAACGTGCGGCGCAGCACGCGCAGCACCTTGCCCTGCTCCTCATCCGCGGCGCCCTCGGCGGCCGCCACGCGGTCCAGGTTGCCGCGGTCGGCCAGGAACGCGTCGTACTCGTCTTTGGTGCGCGCCAGCTCTGACGCCGAGTTGCCCTGCGCAGGGCGGCGCAGCATCGCGCATCAAGCAGCTTGTCAAGTAAATATGTTGGTACACAACAGACTCCTGACTTCGCCTGGACGAGCCGCCCGCACAGGAAAGTAGGCAGGGCGGAAAGTGGCTCAATGCCCGCTTCAAGGCAGGTCGACAACTCGCAAGCATGTCGCTCGCTTGGCAGAAGGAACCAGGCGGGCAGCCTGCTTCACACACAAAGTGCGCTGCGCCAGCTGGAGCTTGCAGGCGCTTCCCCTTCCTGAGCGGGGTGGCTGCAAAACTGAGGCGGTGTACCTGCAGAGCCATCTTCGTGGCCCAGAAGTTGTCCTCGTATGCCTTGTGCACCTGCAAACGCGCGGCAGTACGCGCATCGAACCAAAGCAGGTGATGAGGAGGGACCCGCCCCGCATCCAAGGCGCCCACCTTCTCATACTTGCTGTTGATGTCGTCGATGACCTGTGAAACGCTGGCTGCTGGCGCCGCAACCGCCGCGGCCATGGCACGCGCTCCAACCGCTCTCCTCCTAGGCCATACGGCGCCAAAGCGTGCGAAGCAAGCGCTCGCAACGGGGGGAGCAGATAGCATGGGGGTGTGATGAGCGGTCTGAGCCCAGCTCCTGATGAGTGCCGCTATGGAGAAGTACGGGTGGGCGTGTGTCGCTGCAGGAGTTACATAGCGCGCCAGGCAGGTGCACGGTGCTCAAGCAGACAGGCATGTCAAAAATCGTGGAGATGGTGTATACATGCTCGACATGCTTCTTCTTCCTGCCAGCATGCATCACCGATCAGGCCCCGCCCTGGTGCCGCATCGCTCTTGCTGCTGCTTCATGGCAAGCGGGGAGCTCCCGCCAGGCGCTGCAGCTGCAGACCCAGCTGCAGGCCGGGCATGATAACGACCAGGCCAGCCCAGTCCACGGCGGAGACACCCCAGCATTGACATCAGACCTCAACACAAAAACCTGAGAGGGAGTGAGGTACTATCAACCTGCAGCGCCCCGAGCCGAGCCCGAACACCGACCCTAACCCCAAACTCACCGGAACAAAATGGCGCTTGCGCGCAGACCCAAACCGCAGCGCACGCATCCCACGCGTAAACAGAGCGGAGGGAGGTGCCTGGCGAGCGTGCAGCCCCTACGTCAAGCCGCAAAGCAGCCGCACCGGCTGTTGGCCTGCAGGGCGACTGGACCCTACCTGAACGGCTTGCGCTGCACGGTCACGGAGCCAGAAACAGCTCGCGCATCATGAATGTGGTGGCCCCGACGGCTTGCATACGTGACACTCATCCTACCCCCCTTGCGGCAGCCATGGCCTTCTGCTGGCCATCCTCGCGCCCGTGTCACAGAGGGCCCGGGGCACGTTGCGGCAACCGCACACACCGCAGCGTTTGCTCCATGCACCCCGGCCCAGGGGCGTGAGGAGCCAGCGCCGTGCTCAGCCGCCCTGCCACGTCGGCGTCGGGGGCCGGCCAGCTTGCAGCAGGACTCCCGGGCGCGCCACGCCCGCAACTCAGCGCCCCCCACCGCACTCACGCGCTGCAACACGGCTGTTGCAGCATGCGGGCCGTCCGACGGAAGATGCGCATGCTGTCGCGCCAGGCAGCACATCGCGACAAGCCCTGGGCTGGAGCGTGCGCCCTGGCGCTCCAGCGCCCAGCCTGGTTGGCGCCGGCTTGGCGTGCGGCGCACCTTGGATCCGGGCCAAAGCAGGCGCCTGCGCACGCGCCGGCGCGGGCGCCGCCGCCAGCTGCAGCGGCGCGAGGCGGGCGCGTTCATGCGGCCTGCCCGCGGCTGTAGCGGCCGTGCGTGTCGCCGTTGGTCAGAGACCGGCTCGGCGTCAGGACCGCCGGCTTGGTCGCGGAGGCCGCCTGCTGCAGCTTCAGCTGCGCGCCCGCGCCCGCGCATGCATCAGCGCGGCGGCAGCCCGCAGGCATCTCGAAAGCGTCGACCGCATTCATGGCAGGGCATGGCTGGGCCTGCTGATGGTAATAAATGTAAAACAGCCAAAACAGGGAACAGGCGGCGCGCCTGCGAGTACCACACGATGCCCATCATGGCCGTTGCAATGCCCAGGAACTTCTTGAGCGGCATCTCGTCGCCGAAGAACAGGCACCCGCCGGTGAGGATAATGACTGTCTTGATGTGGCCCACCACGTTGTACGTCAGGCTCGACGTCGCGCCGATGACCTGCGCCAGGGTGCGCAGGGCTGCAGTGGTGGCTGGGAGGTGCGGTAGGTTGATCCAGCATGCGGTATGAGCTCTCGCTTCAGCACGGGGTAGTCAGCACAGAAAGGCGAGAGTATACCATCATCATGGCTCCTGCCTTGAGACCTGGCCACCGTTGTGCACACTTCTTAGCACCTGCCTCGCTATGCGTTGCATGTGCAACAACAGTAGCAGGCAAAACTGAGGCACGGCTGGTGTCAGCCAACGCCTACACGCCGCCCACACTGGCACAACCGCATCGCAGTGACGTGTTCTGCACAGGCTGCTAAGCGAGCGCGGGGCAGAGCGGGGTTGGGGCCCCAGGCGCGCGAGCAAGGCGCATCGCGGCGCGCACCAGGAAGGTGGACAGGCTGACGAGCAGGCCCAGGATAGCGCTGATCGCGATCGCCACGATCGCCGGCCAGGTGTACTCGAAGCCCAGCAGCGTGCCCGCCTCGCGCGTCCGCCAGCCCATCGGCTCGAAGGTCGGCACCAGCACCGCCAGCATGCCCGCCGCGATCGGCGAGTACTCGTTGAGCAGCTGCGCGGCGCGGCCGCCCCATCGGCGGCCGGTCTGGCCGGTGCAGCGCGCAGACATGCAGCCACAGTGCTGATGCGGCGAGGCTCACGCTGTGCAGCCATGCAAGGCGACGCCAGGGCGAGGCAAGGGGCGGCGCCCGACTCAGGACAGTGACGCGTGGAGGAAGGGGGGGCGCGCGCCTGCATGCTGCCGGCCTGCAGCTCCTTCTGCTTGGTGCCCGCCCAAATCTGGTACAGCGCCGTGGACACCACCGCGCCGCCGCCGACCGCCCAGCCCAGCAGGTTGCTGCCCATCTGCGCCGTAGCCGCCGCCCCGCGTCAGCGCACGCCAGCGCATGCGCACGCGCCCGCTGACGCGCCACGCGTCGCCGCGCCGCCGCAGAACACCCGACCGGCACGTCCGACGTGCCGAAGGGGCTCGGCAGCACGCAGCTCGGGCTGCGGGCTGGACCGCAGACTCCTGCCGCCACGTCATGCCGGGCGCAGAGCACTGGCTACCGCACCAGGAGGGCCATGCGCCACACCTGGTCGCAATCCAGGAGCAGGGGCAGGGGCGCTGCCAGCCGCGGAGCCCGACCTGCGTGTCCGTGACGGTGGAGAGGCCGACGCCAAGGCAGACCAGGACGATGGAGGCCACCACACGCTTGGTCGCCCGCTTGCCGAAGAAGACCGCCTCCGCGAGCAGCACCTGTGCGCCGCCGGCGGTGCGTGTGCTGGCGCGCGGCGGCAGCCCCGGGGGGCGTCCGGACCTGCTCGCTCGACCTGCTTGCTGCTCCCTGGAGGGCCGCAGGAGGGGCGTGCCGCTCGCCGAGCACACTGCACCCAGGCAGCCTGCGCAGGCTGTCTGGCGCTGCGCGGGGAGGGGAGACGCTGGCCGCCTGGCCGCACGCTGCATACGTGGCTGGCGAGCGCCGGCACACACGCCGACGGCAGCACGCGAGCGCAGCCCGGCAGGCCGCGCACCGCAGGCGCAACAGCGATCTTGCTGATCTGGTAGAAGCCGACAGTGTTCATCTGCAGGTTGAGGTTGTTGAGCACGATGTAGCCCACATACGCGCCCGCCAGCGGCGCGATGCTCAGCTTCGGCAGCGCCTTGGCCTCAAACATCCCGAAGGCCGCGAAGGCCTTCATGCCGAACAGCGTGGTGATGGTGTGGATGAGCGTGAGCGCATAGATGAACTTGAAGCCGAAGGTGGTCATGACCGCCTTGTTGGCAAACACGATGCCGGAGGCCGTCACGATGTTCAGCAAACCGTACACCACCGGCTTCCATACATCACGCAGGCGCAGGCCCATGGCGGCAGCGACCGCGGCCCCGCCCCCGCCCCGGGTGCTGCTACTGCCCGCGGACCGGGGCAACCGCCGGACGCTGCCGGCCAACCAGGCGCGGGTGCCGCTTAAGGCAGATCAGCACCTCAGTGCTGCCTGCAGCAACGTGGCATATGCTCACCACCTGGAGCGTTGTTTGACACTGCTACAGTGTGGCGCAGCTGCGCGAATAGGAATCTAGCGATGTACTTTGCCAGCGATTCAGCAAGTTGTCTGGAGGAACCCTAAGGATATTTGAACCATGGTGCAGTTTCTTGGCCAAGAAATTGCACTGGAACGCAACATGGGCTTGACAACATGGCAAAAGCGCACGATGCCTACGCAACCGCGTTCGGACCTTGTCTACGCACGCGCACGCACACATGCCTTTGTCCGAGCGTCTACAGCCGCACAGCAGCTTGGCAGCCAGCCCCTTTCTAACTGTAAGCACACAGTGAAACAGAGCGCCTGCGGCTCTGCCATGACCCTCTAAGCCCCCGAATGGATGCACCTTGCCCTGGCACTCTGCAGGGCAGCATTGGCTGTGTCAGCAGCGTAGTGCGCATGGCCTAATTTATTCATGGAGACTCTCACAGCACATGAGACACGTGAACAAGCGCATGCCTGTTCTGGCTACCATATATCTAATAGTACACTAGTCTGCTAGGCTGAACCCTTGCGACATGTACACGCTGTACTCACACAGACCCATATGTTTTGTTCGTCCTGTATCATGGCCATCCAGCTGCCCCGCTGAAACAATATGTCTGACACCGAAGGACCAGTTGGCCAGCATGGACCACAAGGCCCACTCACGAGGTCCAGGTCAATATATACCTACAGGCTAACAGCTGCCAGGGCGCTGCGCAGCGCCGGCACGAACAGCAGCCACTCCGTCTCGCTCATCCGTGCGTTCAGCTGCAGGCCCTGGCGGCCGGCCCCCGCCCCAGGCTCCCCAGGCGGCATGGCCGGGCAGCGCCCCTGCAGCGCGCGCGCAAACAGGCGGCGCTCCCGGAAGCTCTCAGCGAGCTGCAGGCCGGGCAGGGGCAGCACGGCCACGAGCGCGGCGCCGCCGTCGGCCAGCACCGCCAGCTCGCCCGCGCTCAGCAGCAGCAAAGGCCGGCGCACAACCAGCCCGCCGCGCGTGGCCTCGGCCGCCGTCGCATGCCCTGCTCCTGCGACGGTGTGTTTGACATGGGTGAGAGCCTGCAGGGAGGGTTATGCAGCCTGCCCTGCTGGCACCGGCCCCATGCACACATGCACGCCCGTCTACACATCCGGACGCGAGGCCTCCTGAATGATGCAGACTCGAAGCCCATGTTGCGGGCGCTCTGCTGCCACAGCCAGGCAGCCACTGGCCCCGCGAACAACCCCCCCGCGCGCGCTGCAAAAGCTAGGGTTGCGCCACTGAAGGGCGTCCATGCGCACCGGGAGCGCCCGCGTCCACGACGAGCCACGCGACACTGGCGGTGGACGCCTCGCCGTGCGCGCAGTACGGCGCGCGCAGGAAGCGCGCCAGCGCTGCGGGCGAGGCGCGCACGCCGTCCGCGTCTGCGATTCCACGGCATGTCGCGGGTGAAGACCTGGCATGCAACTGTTGACGCTGCGGTCAGTCCTTTTTACTGCAAGGTGTCACTCAGCACCCGCCTCTCTGCCTCGACTGGATATCCAGGCGCTCGCATCGCGTGCTCTGTCAAGACCTTCTCAGAGAGCGCGGAGCCTGGTGTGGGGCGCTGCCGGTGCAGAGCTGGCACGCCGATGCTGCGCGGCCCTGCGACCTGCCCAGCGCACGGCTCGCGCCAGCGCCCCGCGGGAGGGGCGGCGCGCCTGGCGGGCGCGGGCCGCGCCGCGGCCGTGCGCGGCGCGAGACGCCGGCGGTGGCGGCTGCGCTGGCGGAGGCGGCCGCGACCAGGTTGAGCGCGCCCGCCAGCGGCAGGCCCACCGCGCCCAGCAGCCCCCGGCCGACGCTGCCCACTGCCCTGCAGGCGCCGGCGCAGGGGGGTGAGCAATGTGCGCTGCCCGAGGCCGGCCCGCCTGACCCACCACATGACAAACGCTCCGACAGGCAGCTGGCTCCCAGGCCACCCAACACCACACAGCTCCATCCAACTTTTTTGGAATGCACGCGGCCCGGCACACCTATGCGCAGGCGGCTCAGGCCACAGGTGCAGGCCCCCGGCCGGGTGAGGCGCGCAGTGCGGGGGCATCTGCCCGGCGGGGCGCACGAGTCGGCCGGCGAGCGCGCGGTGGAGCGCTGCAGCACGCGCGCGACCGCGCCCGAGAAGCCGCCCACCGACGCCAGCGCCCACTCGGACAGGTGCCACGCCACCGATGCCGAGCCCAGGCCCAGGCCCGCCACGAACTGCGCGCGGCCGGGCCCGCCGGGGTTGCCGCACAGCATGGACGGGCATGGTGGGGATGGACAGGGCGGGGCAAGGCCCATGCCCTGTCCTGGGGTGCCATCGACACGGCGGTGCGCGCCGCACGCCTCGCGGCGCGCCGCTCATGCGCAGAGCAAAGCAGCTCATCAGCAGCCAGGCGACCAGCCGAAGGCCGTGTGATGTCTCTCACCTGGCCCCCGGATGCATGCGCAGGGGCAAGCACAAAGAGGTGTCCTCAGAGTCAGCCCCGCCTGCTCACGCCAGGCCGCGACCCCGCACCTGGGCGCCCGACGCAGACAGGCCCTGCGATGCAGGTGCAGGTGCAGTGTGGGGGGGTTGGGGGGAACGGAGAAGAAAGTTCAGGGCTTAGGGCCACGCGCCTGCGAGGGCGAGCGCGCGGCCAGGCCTGCGAGCGGCAGGCCGAGCAGGTCGGCGCCGCCCGCGGCCAAGCCGGCCGCCAGGCCGGTCAGGTTGCCCAGCAGCGCCAGGCTGCCCAGCAGCGCGGGCGCGCCCAGCAGCGCCTCGGCGGTCGCGGCCGCCGCGGCAGCGCGCGCCGCCGCGCCCGGGCGCGCCAGCAGCCGCGCGGCCGCCAGCGCCGGCAGCGCCAGCGGCGCCCTGCCCGGCCGCGCAGAAAACGCTCTTGTTTGGTGTCTGTCGCGATAAGGAGCTGCAAATACCCACATGCAAAAACTCTCAGGGCGCCCGAGCAGCTCCGAGGCTGCCGCTGCCAGCAGCGCCCTCACATCTGCGACACTTCCTCTGCCCGCGGTGCGCGCGGCAAGCCACGTCAACTAGCCGGTCGAGCTGTGGGTATGCACACGCCTGCAGGCTCATGGCCAGTGCGCAGCAGTTGATCGGGCGCCACCCAGCAGAGCGGTGTTAAAAGCTGCTTGCGGCAGGCAGCTACGCGCGCACCCAGGACCGGGCGCAGCGCCTTGAACAGGTCGCATAGCGCTGACATGCTGCACCTGCTGCGAGCAGGCGAATCGCCCGGCGCTCTATCGGCGACTGCGCATGCGCGCCGCGCACCGGCTGGTGTCGAGCGGCAGCGGCAGCGCGGCGCTGGCGCCCGAGACGTGCACGTCCAGCAGCAGGTGCAGCGCGCTGAGGGCCAGCTCCTCCACCCACAGCCGGTCCGCCGCGGCTTCCGCGGCCTCGACCGCCAGCGCCGCCGCCGCCGCCGCGGCCATCACGTCCGACGCCACGAGGGCCGGCCCCGCGCCTCCCCCGGACGCCTTTGCGCCAAGCGCAGACGGCGCCGGGTCGGCGTCGCCGGCGCTGGCGGCAGCGTGGCGGGCATCACGAGGGCCCATGGCCGCCCCCGCCGCGCCGCCGTGAAGCTGCAGCTCCGGGTCGGGGGCGCCCCCGGGCGGCAGGGGAGGCGCGGCCATGGCCTGGCAGCGCTCCAGCAGCGCGAGGAGGCCGTCATCGAGCGCGAGCGCGAGCGGCGGCGCGCGCGCGCGCAGGCGCCGCAGCCACGTGTTGGCCAGGTTGGCCGCCTCGCCCGGCGCCCGTGCGGACACCACCTGCGCCCCAAGGCGCAGCTCCAGCACGGCAGAGCCACATTGCCCGCGTTGATGCGTGCCTGCTGAGAGGGCGGCAAGCCTGTCCAACACCGCTTGCACACCGCCAATATACAACATTCACATTAACTTCACAGGCGCACTCATCGCCATGCAACAAAGTTTGACAGTTCATAGGCTCGCTTTTGTAGTGCTGGGCAACGTCTACATCTTGCAGGCTGCATAGCTGCCTAGTGCCGCTGCAAGTGTCAGGCTGCGGTCACGCTGTGGGCGGCGCGACGCTTGTCTCCCCGCACCTCCAGGTCGACCAGCAGGGGGCACTCTGGCGCGCGGCCGCGCGCGCGCGCAAGGCGCCCGGGCGCCTCTGACGCGCAGGGCACCACGGCGGCGCCGCCTGGCAGGAACACATCGGCCTGCAGGCCCGCCGCGCCGCAGCGCAGCGCCAACGCGCGCGCCGCCTGCCCGCTGCCGCCTGCCCGCCGGGTCTGGTGTGAGTGCACATTGCACTCACCATGACAGAGGCCAGGAAGAGATTCGCACAACAGAGCCGCGCGGTTAACGGAGGGCGCCAAGAGCCAGAGCCGCGACGGCCGACAGATACAGCTCCGGGCAGCAGCGCAAGCTTATCCCAGGCCGTCACAGGACGGCGCGCAGGGTGAGTCCTGAGTGTGAAGCACTGCGCAGGGAGCGCATGCGATGCTCCAAGGACATCTTCTGCTGAGGGTATCAAGGGTAGGTCCTGGCTGGAGCGGGCCCGCTCCCGGCGGGGCACGCACCGACCGGCTCGTCGCGCAGCGCCGCGCTCACGCGCAGGCCGTCCAGGGTAACCAGGCAGACCTCCTGGGGCTCAGGCGCGGCCGCGGGCCCGGCGCGCTCGTTGGCCGCACGCGCGGGCCCGACCAGCCGCTGCCGCTCGTCGTCCCAGACGCTCACCTGCGGCCCATGCTGCTTGGTCGCAGCCTTGCGGATGGAGACATGTCACGGGCGCATGGGCCAGACAAGCAGTAGCCAATCATGTCCTCCTAGGTACACATGCAGCCCATCTAGCAGGTCGAGCATGCACTGCGCAGCACTGCGGCAGAGGGAGCAGGGGCGTGGGCGCCGCCTCTCAGCACAGGCGGCGCTGGCATGGCGCGGCACGTGGGCCATCCATCCGCCTCCATACAACTGGGCCGACGGCGCGATGCAACACAGCAAGTGCTGCAACCTCCCCGGCGTTGGAGAAAGGGGAAAGAGCTCGGAGGGAGCGGGCGGGGCGTCGGGCATGCAAGCGGAGCAGCCGAGCGCGCCTGCAGGCAGTCCACAGCCAGTTGGACCTCGAGCGGCATGGCGGCGGCGGCGCTGCCGTCTGGGCCCGCCGCGCCACCTGCTCCGCTGGCGGCCCGCGCGGCGCTCGCCGCCTCGCGCCCGAGCCTTCGCGCGCTGCCGCCGGACGCCTGTGTCCCTGAATCGGGCAGGGCGTCGCCGCTCGGGGCCACCTCGACGTGCACCGTGGCGCAGCGCTGCGACACGTGAACGCGCAGCCGCCCTCCGTCCAGAATTGCAGACCCTGGCTGCAGGGCGACAGGGTCCGACCACCCGCCGTCCGAGCAGCCCGCGTCCTCGGTCGCGCCGGGGCGCGTGCCGCCGGCTTCTCCCGCATCGCCGCACGCGTGCGGGCGCGGCGCCACCTGGGGCATCCTGGGGCTCGGGGCCGCTGCGCTCCCAGCAGATGGGCAATGCGAGGCGGCGCGCAGCCGCAGCACAGGCGGCGGCGGGGCCGGGTCGGGCTCGCGCGCAGTCAGGCGCTCCACCAGCGCCTCCTCCTCCTCCTCATCCAAACCCTCGTCCAAGCCCTCGCTGGCCGTAGCGTCCGCGGCCGCGCCGCCGCCGCCCGGCGCGCCATGGCCACCGGCGCCGCCGCGCGGCAGCTCGCACTCCAGGGCGCCGGCCGGCTCGACCGTGAAGAGCTGCGCGGGCGCGGCCGCATAGCGCAGCCCAGCCGCTTCCGAGGCGGATGGCAGAAACACGCCCACCTGCGCAGTTGGCACGACGTGCTGTCGGCCTCGCTGCCTTGTCATTGCTCCTGTACGCTGCGGGGCGGCGGCCCTGCGGCCCTTGTCTGCACAACGGCATCCAGGAGACGGCCAGTGTGCTCGATGCGGCGAGATGGCGAGGAGATGCTTCTGCGCTGCGGCCGGCCCATGCGCGGGGGGCGCGCACCTCCATAGCGACGGCGCACAGGTTGCGCAGCACCAGCGGCGGCTGCGCGTCGCGGAAGAGCACCAGGTGCGCGCGCCCCGGCGGCATCAGGAGCCGGTACGTGACCACCACGGCTCCGCGCGCCCGCTCGGCCTCCGCCGGCGCGCCCGGCGCCGCACCCGCGGCGCCGCCAGCGGCAGCAGGACACGGGCCGGGGCCCGTGGCCACGTGCAGCCGGCGGCGGCGGCCAGCCCATGCGCCGGCGCCCAGCAGGGGCACGCATGTCGCAGGCGCGCGGTCCCCCGCGGGCCCGCCCCCGTCCGCTGCCGCACCATCTGCCTGCCCCGTCACTGCCGCGGCCGCGCTCGCGTGCTCTGTGCCGCCGGCCACCCCGGGCGCAGCCAGGCTGACCAGCACAGCAGGGGCCGCGCCCGCCCCGCCGGCCCACAGCACGGGCAGCGCGAGCGTGGCGCGCGGCGCTGCGACGCGCTCCGCGGCCGGGTCCAGGCTGGGCTCAGGGCGGCTTCCGGGCGGAGGCGTGCTGATGGCGTGCAGGCGCAGCGGCCAGGGCGACAGATTGGAGACATGCAGCGCGGGCGCGGCGGTGAGGATGACGGAGCTGTGCTGCGGGGCGCCCGTGGCGCCGCCGCTGGAGGCCACGTCGACGCGCAGTGAGATGTATGCCACGACACCGCGCGCGCCTGCGGCGGGGGGCACAGACCCCGCATCACACGCATTGCTTCCGAAGCAGGTGTGAGCAGATGATGTGCGCCGCTGCATGCGCCGCTCGTTGTGATACACGCAGCGTGCATGCTGGCTTGGCTCGCGCTCGGCTTGCGCTCGGCTCGCGCTCGCCTCTAGAGACAGCAGCACGTGCACACTCTGCCGGGCTGCAGCTCGCCCTTTGTGAGCTTGAGCAAGCATGCCTTCAAGCCTACTCATTCACGGTGCCCTCTGCTGCTCGCCGCCCCAAGCGAGCAGCAGAAAAACGAGCGGCTCTGAGCATACCAGCAACAGCGGGGCCTCGGAGCGTGAGCAGCAGCGGCGGCGCATTGCGCTCCAGCGCAAACGGCTCTGAGCGCAGCTCCTCCAGGCCGCCGCCACGTCCCTCCTCGTGGCCAGGGTCGGCAGGGCCCCCGGAGGCCGCTTCCGAGGCTGCATCCGGCCAGGCCACGAGCACGGCGCGGCGGGGCCGCCGGTCGCCGGCGCCCCAGTCCAGGGGCGCTGAGTTGCGGGGCGGCACCCTGCGGACCGCCCCCTGCGCGGTCTGGCCGTCCGGCGCCGGGTGCGCGCGCACGGCCAGGGGCAGCGGCGTCTGGTTGTGCAGCACCGCCAGCGGCAGCACGCGCAGGCGCGCCACCAGGGCGCCCTGTCCGCCGCACGCGGCCGCGCGTCAGCAGCACGCTCAACCGAGTGTGCCCTCTACACCCAGGGTTCACACGCTTGCGAGCTTCCGGCCAACAGCCTCACACCCTTCATCAGATTACCTGGCAGGCTCGAGTCATGGTGCGCGAGCCGCTCGTGGATCTCCAAGCATGCTCAGCCACACTGACAGGGCTTCACGAGGGCCCTGGATCAGGCATCTAAACAAACAGATCTTCTGCAGTGGTGCATGAGCCCCCCGATCCCAATCCAGCAACCCATCTCACTGATGGGGATGGACAGCAGGAGGAGGACGCGCGCGGAGGCGCGCCGGGGCAGCAGGCTCTGCTACGAGCACGCAGCGCAGCGCAGCGCCGCCCGCGCCCACCAGCTCGAGCGCGCGCGCCTCCCCCGCCGTGGGCAGCAGCCGGGCGCGCCCGCCCCCGCTCGCGGCGCCCCACCAGACGCCCCCGGCGGGCGCAGGCCCGTCCGCGCCCTGGCCGCCCAGCCCTGCCCACGCAAGTGGCTGCGACCAGCCCTCAGGGCTTTGGGTCATGGCCGCGCGGGATGGGTCGCCCCATGCGCCGGCGGGCCTCGCCACGGAGTCGCGCTGGGGGCGCGCTGCCGGGTCTGCGGGCGCATCGCCAGGCGCGTGAGACGCGCACGCCGCTCCCGCGAGCGGCGCCGGCTCTGCAGGCGGGTGCCCGGGAGAGCAAGCGGGGTCGCCGCGCTCGCCGGCCAGCCGCAGCGCGAGCCCCTCGCCGCCCAGGCTGCCCGCTGCGAGGCAAGCTTCGTCGCCAGGCCCCAGCTCTCCCTCCAGCTGCTCGGCGCCTGCGGACGCGCAGGTGAGCATGTGACGCCTGGTGTCACAGGAGGTTCGTATTCGCCACGGCAGGTGTGCGTCTCAGCCATGCCAGGCCGTGCGCAGTGCTCAGGCACGAAAGCCTCCCATGTCGGGAGCATGTAAGTTACCCGCTCGGGTGCTACTTGGCCATGCAACGGCAGATGCAGGCTCCCACACGGTGACAAGCCCGGTCTGCCGGGAAACTGGGGGCGGGGCTGCAGGCGACGCGCGCGCCGTCGTCCGGCGCGCCCAGGCGCCAGGCCAGCCGGCAGGGCAGCGCGTTGGCCAGCAGCAGCGGCGGCATGAGGCGCAGCTCCAGCTGGCCGCTGCCGGCCGCGGGCTCCAGCGCGCCGGCGCCGCCGGCGCGCCCCGCCGCCGGCGGGGCCTCCCCCGGGACGCAGACGATCGCCCCGCGGCGCGCTCGCCGCTCGGCGGGGCGTAGCACTGGCACGTCAGAGCCCAGCCCGCCCGCGCGCAGCGCTTGCGGGGCGGCGCCGCGGCGCAGCGCGACCGGCAGCGACCAGCCGCCGCCGCCGCCTAGCCACAGCCGGAGCGTGCTGGGAGCGGCCGCCGCCGCGCCGGGCGCTCGGCGCTCGTACGCCATCAGGTCGCAGGAGGCCGCGCCCGCCGCGCCCTGCGCTGAGCCGAGCTCCAGCAGCGCCTCTGTGGCGACGGCAGGCGCGCCGCCGCCGCTGCCGGCTGCGGCGCTCTCTGCAGCCGTGGCAAACGCACGCGGGTGCGCCGGTAGGGCAGTGGCAGGTGCGCCCAGCGGGGCGGAGAGGAGGAGCGTCACCGGGGCGCCCGTCGCGTTGGTGACCCGCACGCCCGGCTGCAGCGTCACGCGCCACTGCTGGCCGACCTTGGCAACGGTCACAGCGACCTGCGCCGACAGGCCGCCCGGCCATGCGGCGGCCACGCTGCACGCGCCCCGCGTGGCTGCGTCGAAGCCGGCGCTCCAGCCCGCATGTGCGGGAGCGCCCTCCGGCCCGGCCGGCGCCTCCTCCGGCCCGGGCGGCGCTGCTGCAGCTGACCCGCCCGCGCGCGCGCCTGCGGCTGCCGCGCGCTGGCCCGCGCAGCCGCGCAGCCGCAGCAGGCGCGCCGCGCGCGGGAGCAGCGCGGGGTGCGCGCGCCAGCGGTAGGCCGCACGCGCGCCGGGCGCCAGCGCGACCGCCTCGCTGGTGCCCTCCTGCCCAAACTCCAGGGCCACGGGGCAAAGGTTCTCGATCACGAACGGCGCTCCATCGAGCGCGGCGGGTTCCGCGGCAGCTGCCTCAGTGCTGGCGGCTGCGCGCGGGGCGGCGGGCGGAGCGGGCGCGAGCTGCGCACCGGCCAGGGCGGCCAGGCGCGGCAGCTCCGCCAGGCCCAGCTCGCTCACGCGCAGCGTGAGCGGCCCCGCGCCCGCCCTGGCCGACACGCGCGTGCCCCGGCGCTCGGGCGGCGCGCGCGGCAGCAGCAGCAAGCCCTCCTCGTCCGCACGGGCTCCGGGCTCTGTGCCGCAGCCTGCGCCTGCCTTAACCTCATCCTTGGCGGCCAGCGGCAGTACGGCTGCAGCGCGCGCCACGGGCGCGTCATCGGGGTCCGCTGCGCCGCCCAGGCCCTGGGTCCGCCACAGCGGCGTCAGACAGGGTATTGAGTCATGGTGGCGCATGGGCAGCAGAGCCACAGCGTGTCCGCACGGTGCATGGGCGCCCGGCAACCCTCACGCGCGCCCGCCATTACAGGAGCAACCAGAGGCCCCAGCCATCAGCGGCCCCGAGCGAGGGCGCACCAACGCCTGCTGTGCAGGCAGGGACGGATCGGCCTGCCCCAGGTCGCCTGAGCCCGGCGGCTGCGGCGCGTAGCAGTGCTGCACGTCCAGCGCCACGCCGCAGGGCTCCAGCAGCGGCTGGGTGGCCAGGCAGCTGGCGTCGCCAACGTGCAGGCTCAGCGTGCCGCGCGCGCGCAGGGCGGCGGCCGCCGGCCATACATGCGCGGCGGCCTCCATGTCCTGCAGCCGCAGCGCGGCCGCCTCCAGCGGCGCCGCATGGGCCGCAGCACGCCCGGCGCCCCCGCTCCCGGCAGGGCTGGGCCCGCCATCGTCCAGCAACAGCGTCGCGCGCAGCTCGCCGGCGGACACGCCCACCGTGAGCGGCGCCGCCAGCGGCGGCGGCGGCGGCGGCAGCGGCGGGCCGGCGGCGCAGGGCACGGGGTTCATGGCCAGGTTCGACAGCACGTGCGCCGCGCCCAGGTGCCCCGGCGCAGCGGGGCTGCCGCCGCCGGGCGCTTCCCATGCGAGCTGCCACACCTCGGCGGCCCACTGCGCCGCCGGGAGCACAGCCAAGCAGCCACTCTGAGCAGCCTCGTCCGCGCTGGGGCGCGCGTCCTGCCAGCCCTGCAGGCGAGCCGGGACGTCCACAAAGCCGCCTGTGGCCGCGTCCCAGGCCGCCAGCTGGAAGCCGCAAGCCCGCAGCGGCGCGAGCGGCCCGGCGACGAGCAGCGCGGCGACTGCGCGCGGCTCCGGGAAGCGCCAGGCGACCCAGCTGCCGCGCGCGCTGGGCCAGCCCGGCGGCTCGGGCGCGGCGTCGGCCCAGCTGACGCGCAGCGGCCCTGCGCGCCTGCACACCTCTCACGCTGAAGCAACACAGTGATGTTGTGCACTCCGCACGAGCATGGTGCCTGTACATACAGTTGCACCTCGTGGCTGACCTGGACGGCGATGTCACGGTGCGGGAACATGCAGGCTGGGTGTGTGGCCACAAGGTGCCACAAAACCAGTGGGTATGCATTGCATGTCAAAGGGTATGTTCCTTCCTGCAAGGTGAAAAAGAGAGGCAGAGAGCACATCTCCAGGACACTGTGAGCGGTGCCTCTGGCAGCACTGCCATGCCGACCGCCCACGCCATGGCAAACGCAGCTCTGGCATTGGGCAGAGGCCGCGTGCCTGGCGGCGAGCCCGCGGCCTCGGAGAGTCGGAAGCGCCCACAGCGCAGATCGTCCCCAGCGAGCAACTGCTCGAGCATCGGACCGTCGCCTGCGCCGCCGCTGCTGCCTCCGCTGCCGGCTGCCTCCCCGCGCGCCTGCACCTGTTGCGCGGCGCTCCCGCCGCGAAGTAGGGCGCCGCCCGCCCCGCCACCCAAGGCCTCGCCATCACCGCTGCCGCCATGTGCGCCCCCGACCTTCATGGTGGGCCTGCCTCCTGCTGTGCCGGGCCCGGGCGGGGCGCCGTAGGCAGTGGCGATCGCATGCGCGGCTGCGAGCGCTGCCGGTGACGCCTGCAGCGCCAGCAGCGGCGCGTGGACGCTCACGGCCAGGGCGGGGTGCTTGCTGCCGGGCAGGCTCGTCGCCAGCACAGCAATGCTGGCGTCGCAGGGCCGGAGGACCGCCAGACCATGAGGCGGCAACCCTGCGACATGCTGGCGAGTGTCACAAGCTGTATCAGCCAGCTGGGGGTGCTTCTGCGCAGGCATGCGAGCACAGCACAGCGTTCCAATGCCGTCTCTCAGGGAGGTCTGAGGGGTCCAGCTGTTGATCGCAGGCAGCATGGGACAAAGCACGCTCACACGACACAGGACATAGGCATGGTCCGTCATGAGCTAGCGGTGAATGTCTGTCACCAGGCATGCGCTTGCCTACAGCAGCACAGCACGGGCACATGCCCGGAGTTCCACAGGCACAAGCAGAGTCTCGTATGCTGTCTATAAGCAGAGCGGCCCGATGTCGAGCGCCCCCCGCGCCTGCGCCATGCAGGCGGAGAGTCGCGGAGACCGCAGACGCGTCGGCCTGCAGCGCCATTGGCGCGCCCTCGCGCAGCCACGGCGCCGCGTCCGCCTCCACCGCCGCGCCCACCTGCACCCGCAGCTTTTATGTCCTTTCCGCTTGGCGGCAGCGCCTGCTTGCGCTCTGCAGTGTTGCCCAGGTGTGACGCGGCCGCTGGTTGGACATCACCCCAGACTGATCTTTGACACAGTGAGGGCAACTACATTGCTAAACCTGACTTTACATGAAGGGCGCCAGGCGCCTCGCCCCTCAGCGCAAGTGCGCATGCTGCCGGCGCCCCGACACACCAGGAGCGCGACATCAGTCGCTTCCGCCACTGCGCGCGCGGCAGGCGCGCCGCTCGCAGTGCCCGAGCCGGGCTCGCAGCCCTCGCCGCTCTCGTCCGCAGCCGCCGGCGCCGCAGGCAGCAGCGTGGCCTGCAAGCGCCGCAGCACCGCCCGCACGCGCGGCGCCGCGCTGCCGCGCGGCCGCGGCGCGGCCGGCCGGCGTGGCCCTGCAGCGGGGCGCGCGCTGTGTTGCCGCCTGCGCCAGTCTGCGGTGCCGGCGCGGCTCGCTTGTCATGCTGGTAAGGATACGTTGGCAGGTGCCAGCATGAACATCGCTCTCCTCGAGTTGCTGCCCATGCACGCTGTGTGCAGACCCAGCCTCCTGTGACCATACCATCGGAGCCCCGCAAATCGCAAACCCAGGAACTGTCCTGTTGCTGGGCAGCCGGAGCGTGCCCAGCAACCGTGCAGCGAGCGCGCATGAGGGCAAGCAGCAGCTCCTGTGGCGCACCGGGCGCGCTACCGCCCCCTGTGGCCGCCGCGAGCGCGCCCGCCGCGGCCAGGCCCTGCGGCGTCACCCGCACTGCCAGCAGGCCCACCTGGCGCGCGCGCGCGTATATGAAGTGAGCGGCTCCCCAGTATTGGGATGCCAGCGGGCGAGCGACATGGCTCTCATTCAAGGCGAGCATGCCGGCGCTGTGTCAGTGTCAGGCACGCGCTGCGCAGCTGGTGGGCAGTGACCAGCGCGATATACCATGGTGCGGGCAGCGCGCCTCCAGGGCTGCATCCGTGGTCGAGCCGCCATCGCCGCTCTGCACCCGCACTGTGCAGGCCAGCGCCCCGGCCGCGGGCGCCGCCTCGGCCGGCGCGCTCCGCTCGCGGCGCACCCTGACACAGTCCCGGGTCGCATCAGGCCATGGGCATGCGTGCTGTGCGCCCATGCCACACAGCCACCTCCCACTTCTCCCCGCATGCAGTCTGCCTGCACCGCCCCAGCATCACGCACCGCGCGAGGCAGCGCATCTCCGGCGCGGCCGGGGCGCCCGCCGGCGCCAGCGTGCACAGCGTGGCAGACTCCAGGGCCAGCTGCAGGCGCGCCGACGAGCGCGGCTGGCCCAGCAGGAAGCCGCGCGCATCCCGCCGCGTGTCGGCGGCCTGCGCAGCACCCGCGTCCTGGCTCCCGCCTCTGGCACGCGGCAGCGCGCCGCCGCCCGAGCGCGCCGGCAGCACACCGCAAGCATCCACAGCACGACAAGCAACGGCAGTGCGCTCAGGCGGCAGGGCTCCCCACAGGTCGACAGCTCACGCCAGCGCTCGTGCAGGGGCGCGGGTGCCGCGGCGGCGCGTCTGCGCGCATGGCCGCGGCCGAGCGCAGGTGCGCCTGGGGCGCGCCCATGCGGAGCGCAGCTCGCACTCCAGCGCCGTCGCCAGCGCCCACACGGCCACGCCGCCCGGCTCCAGGCACAAGCCCGGCGCCTGACCCGCCTCGCGCTCCGTGGCGGGCGGCGCCGCGGCCCCCGGCGCCGGCCCCGGGCCTGGCCGCCCCCCCGGCGCCACCTGGCCCGACAGGCTGGCGACGCTGACCGCGATGCGCAGCGCCGCCGGCTGCGGCAGCGCGGCCGGCGGGAAGGCTGGCAGCGGCGGCAGCGCGGGGCCCGCGCCCGCGGCTGTCGCCAGCGTGGCCTGCGGCGCCAGGCGCCATGCTCCTGAGACCGGCCAACCGTATGGAGCACCACGGCGCAGCGTGTGTGGCGCACAGGACGTGCCGAACTCTGTCACTGTGAAGCACAGCTTTACCGCGCCACGCACCATGCCAGACACAGCCTGAGCCTTGAGCAGACGGGTGCGCTGAGGACGATGGAGGCGGCAGCCAGAGCAGCCGCGCTCCGTAGTTAAGCGCTCGGCAAGCCCGAGCCGTCTTTGTGCTTGTGCTAAGTGAGCGCCCCGCGCAGAATACTCGCATGCGCGCCGGTGCGCATCGGGGCAGAGGCGCGGCAGGGCGCGCACCAGGGCGCGCAGATGCGCGGCATCCAGCAGCCCAGACACGCTCCCCACGCTCAGGGACAGGCGGGCGGCACTGGCGCCAGCGCCGCCGTGACCCTCGCCCTCGCTGCTTGCGGCCTCCAAGAGCAGGCAGACGGGGCTGCCGAGCAGCGCCGGCGCGCACGGTCCCTGCGTCAGGGCCCGCGCGCCCCCGGCCAGCAGCCGCGGCGCGGCGGACATATCCCAGCCGAGGCTCTCGCAGCGCGGCTGGGCGTGCGCGCTGTCGCGGCCAGACGCAGTCCTGATGGGCGCGAGCCCCTCTGACCGCACGCCGCCCGCGGTCGGCCGCGCTGGCTCGCTGGGCGGCGCAGCGCGCGGCTCGGGCGCCGGCGCAGCACACGCGGCGACCAGCGACGCGCGCTGGTCGGGCGTGCCCCCGACGTCCAGCGGCGGCAGGCTGCACATGCCCAGGTCGGCGGCGGCGGCCGCCGCGCCGGTGCGCCCAGGGCCGACCCACAGGCCGGGCTGCGCCAGGCTCGCCGCGAGCGCCGCCGCGCCATCGTCGGGGTGCCCCGGCGTACGCGCTGCGGCGGCCGCCACCGTGAGCGCCTCGCACGCCACCAACAGAAAAGCGCTGCCGCGGCAGCCCAAGCACGCGGCGGCGGTCGGCGAGCACGAGAGCCCGGGCGGCGGCGGCATGCTCGCCGCCGCAGCTGCCGCGCCACCCGGCGCAAACGCGAGCGTGAGCGTGCTTGTCTTGATGGCCACCTCTGCCAGCCAGGCCTGCTCGCACGCGCCCGCGCCGCCGGCGTCCCCGCGCTCCTTCAGAGCGCGGCGCGCGCCGGGCGATTCCGCCGGCCAGGCGCGCGGCGGCAGCGCCGCCACCAGCCGCCGCGAGGCCTCCGCCGAGGCCCCGCCGGCCACCGCCGCTGCGGCGGCCACCTCTGCGCCGCTGAGGTGCGCGCGCGCTGGGCCCAGCACTGCGTAGAGCGCCCATGGAGGCCCTGTCGCCTCCTGTGCCGCCTGCCCGGCCGCCGCTGCGTCTGCGCCCGCGCCCGGCGCGGGCGGCTCCGCCTCGCCGCCCCCGGGCGCAGCCGCCTCAGGAGGCGCGCTCGTGCATGCGCCGGGAACAGGCCCGGCGCATGCCGCTGGCGGGTGCGGGGAGAGCGCGGGCGGGGGGTCGCCGCACGCGCCCTCGGCGCACAGCATGGCCTGCGCCTCCAGGGGCCCCGCGACCTCGCGCGCGCCCACGTCCGCCAGCGCCTCCGCGGACGCGCCGTCGCGGGCGGCCGCGCTGGCAGCGTCCGGCGCGTGCTCGCGCCAGCGCAGCGCGACGCCCAGGCGCACGCCGAGGACCTGCAGGTCCGGTGCGGCTAGGGTCATGCTCCAGGGCGTTGCCATGCCCTGGACAGGGTACACGCCCTACTCCGGGGCGGCGCCAAGCTAAGGAGGCCGCAGCGGCATACGCACAACCAGGATGGTCCTGACATGCATGCCGCCCATGCCGGCAGAGCTGGGCGGACGCCGGCGCGCCCCGCGTGGCCAGACGGGCGGCTGTCCAGCAGGGACACCGCCACGCCTCTCACTCCCAGGCAGACGCGGTGGGCGGGGCGCCCGCGCACCGTCAGCCGCAGCGCGCGCGCCGCGCGCCGCCGCGGCAGCGCCCACAGCGCGGCGGCCAGGCTGCGCGGGCGCGCAGGCGCGCGCGGCGCGCCCAGGTGCGCGCTCACGCGCTCGGCGGCCACCACCAGCACCTCCGCGCGCGCGCTATCGTCTGCCAGCGCCGCCAGGCGCACGCCGAGCACCGACAGGGCCAGGCTGGCGCGCCCGCGCAGCCACGCAGGCGCATCCCCTGGCGAGCCCGCCTCCACAGGTCCGCGCGCAGGGGCGTCGCCCGGCGCGCTGGCAGCACCCACCGCGTATCGGCCCGCCCAGCCCGCAAACGCAGCCGCCTGCGTGGCAAACCCCGGCGCGTATGCCGCGCGCAGCAGCCCGACGTGCGCCGACACGACATGCGCTGGCGGTGGCTCGCCGCCGGCCCTGACGGGCGGCCCCTCCGCCGCGCCGGCCGGCTCGCCGCCATCCCTGAGCGGCCCCGGCTGCCAGCGCACGCGCAGCGCGAGCGGCTCCCCCGCCGCGCCCGTCAGCGCGGCGCTCTCCACGCCCGCGGCCGGCTGCAGCGCCAGCACCTCCGCGCGCCCTGGCTCCCCCAGCCCTGCACCCGCCCTGGGCCCGTGCTGCCGACCCGGGGCGTCACGACCGTCGGGTCCGCTGGCCGGCGCAGCGCGGGCGGGGCTGGCGGCGCCCCCGCCGCCCGGCGCGCCGGCGCACGCCGCGCCGCCCCAGCGCCGGGACAGGCGGCAGGAGCCCAGGCTGGCGTCCACGGCGCGCAGCTGCTCGCCACCGATGTCCAGGCCGAGCTGTAGGCCTGCCCACTCCAGCGCCGCGAAGGGCTCCGCCGGCCTCCCGCCCGGCGTGCTTGGCGTGCCGGGGCCTGTCCTGGCCTCCATCCCTGCCGACCCTGGCGCCCGCGCCACCGCCGCCGCCGCCGCCAGCGCGGCCGCCGCGGGCGACAGCGGCCGCGACAGCGGCGGCCTGGGCGAGCAGGCATCCTCCAGCTCCTCCAGGTAGGTAGAGCGCATTGCCGGCAGCGAGGGGGCAGCCAGGGACCCATGCGGCTCCGACGACGCTGTCGGCATGACACGGGCGCGCCCGGGCGCGGCGCGGTCCAAACCCAGGGCCCCAACAGACCCTGCGGGCGCAAACGCCTGGCGCTCCAGCGCCGCCCGCCGCACAGGGTCCCAGGCGTTTGGGTGGGCGCCCGGGTGGATGCGCGACCCGCGCGGGCTGAGGTGCGCCGCGCCGCGCTCGCTGTGCGGCTGCCCAGGCGCGCCGCGGCTGGGCGCGTGCGGAGAAGCGGCTGCCGCGGCCTGGGCGTCCGAGGGGGGCTGGGCGCCAGGCTGGCCAGCGTGAGGCTGGGCCGCCGGCAGGTCGCGCTCGTCGAAGCACTCGAGCGTGCCGCCTGCGGCCGGACGGCTGCGTCAGCGTAGGGCCACAGGCCTGCAGACAGAGCGGAGACCATGACCACACAACGCGCTCATAAGTGGTCTTGTCAAGCCCGAGCCGTCAACATAAAGGTGACGTGCAGCATCGTGGCCGTCACAGACGAGCTGCACCGCAGGCTGCATGCCAACACACCCCGCTGCGGCGAGTAATACCTGCTGCGCAAGAGACCTGCCTGTTGCACCAGGTCACTGAAACCAGATTCACATGTCAAGAGCACGGAATGAGCGCATGACGTGCGGGCCATGTTCCACAGGTGCAAACATGCAGACGCAAGTACTGACTCGCGCGACATGGGGGCTCGCACAGGCCCCCCACCTGCAAACAGCACACTGACAGCGACCTGCATGTCGGCCCGTGACACGAGTGGCGGCGCCTCGGCAGCGGCCGCGGCGGCGGCCGCCGCGGCCGCAGCGCCCGCCTCCGCTCCCGCCTCGTCCGTAATGAAGCCCCACACGCGGCCGACGGTGCTCATTGCGCCAGACGCCAGGGCGGCGATGCTGCCAGCGGCGGCGGCGGCGGCGGCGCCGTCGCCGCCGCCGCCGTCGCCTGCTCCGCCGCCGCCGCCGCCTGGCGGGCTGGCGGCAGGGCCTGGCTCTCGGGGGATGGCGCTCGCAGGGGCCTCCGCTGTGCTGGCAGCCGCGTCTGGCGGATCACGGTGGCTGCGGCCAGCAGCGGCGCCAGCGTTCTGTGGGCCGAGCACGGGCCCTGGCGGCGCTTTGGCCTCTGCAGCCCCGGCAGCATGACTTCAGTGGTGTTGTGTAGCAGGCAACAGCCAGGAGCATGTTCAAGCGCAGAAGGCACACTGGCAGCCTCGCACACTGACCAGTAATGACAGCACAACGTACATCTGATGCAGTGACAGCAGCAGCTTATGGGCCGTGCGGCAGGCGCGCCGGCATGCGCGGCGAGCGCGCCGGCGACCTCGCCGGCGGCGGCGCGCAGCCGCGCCAGCTGGCGCCCGCTCAGCGCCGCGTGCACGCGCGGCACCGCCAGCGCGACGACGCTCTGCAGCGCGTCGCCCCGCCGCGCGCTGCGGCCGCCGAGCTCCGGGTCGAGCACGGCGAACAGGGGCACCAGCGCCGTCACCTGCAGGCAGGGCCATGCAGTGCTGGTGCGCATGCCCCAGTCAAGTGGGTAGGACCCTGTGACCAGCGCCGCAGGGATCTGACTGGCCAGGCGCACGTATGGCGGGCCAGGGTGGCCTTGCCGGCCAGGGTTGTTGATGCTGCAGCCGCGCCAGTCGCACTGCTGATGGTCACGCCCTGTGCTTCTACATACGGGTGGCGGCTAGGCTGCATCGTCAGCCAGTGCTGGGACTGAATGCTGCACGCATCAGAGTGTATGTACTCTATAGCAAGTGGAAAATGTGTGAGGGACGGTCACGGGACCTCCTCAAGGGCATTCTCAGCCTAGCCCTACGCCCACACGCGCCTCGATGTCCGGCGCACGTAGCAGCGGCAGCTGGGAGCCCTGCTGCTCCACCGCCGGGCGCTCGGCAGCGGCGTCTAGCGACACAGACATATGCTTGACCGCGAGCGCCTTTTTGAGCCAGCACTCCGGGTGCTGCGCGCACAAATGGTTCACTTTGGGCTTGGAAACGGCGCGCCGCTGCAGGCCGATGCGCATGCACGGATGCCTTATGACTGTGAAAGCGCAGCTGGTCAGCATGACACGTTAGTGCATGCTGCCGGTCTAGCATAGTGCCCCGGTCTATCGCCATCAAGTAACACACTGCAAGCGTGCAGACCTGTGTGCACACCGCAGCAGGCCGCGTTGCGCGCAGTGACCTACGTGCATCCCAAGACGACCCGCGCAACGCGCCCAGCCACGCATGGGGCCCCAAGGGGCTGGTGATGGCGGGGGGCACCCTGAGCGATTCGCGCCAGGCGTCAGGCGAGGTCACAACGCGCATGGACTTGCACGTCAGCGTCGCGGCCGCGGCCGGCGCCAGCAGCTTGACGACCACGTTGTTCACCGTCAGCGCCGTATCGAACAGCGCGCGCAGCAGCAGCGCCGTCAGCGAGCCCATCCAGCCGCCCGGCGCCAGGCCCAGCTCGTCCAGGGGTCTGCCTGCGGCCGGCGGCAGGCGTCGTCGGGGCGCCGCGTCGACATGGTGGCGGCAGCGCCAGGAAGCCCGCCGTCATCCCGGCCCCGCCGCAGGGCTGCCAGTGCAGAGCGCGGCAGCACGGCAGCAAGCACTGGCGGGGCCTGCAAGCAGGAGACAGCAACGAATTTCTGTTGGGCGCTCAGAGGGCAGTAGTGCACTATAAGACGAGCCGTGGACCATGCATGCAGACATCGTTGAAGGACAGGCTTGGCATGCATGCACCTGGACCGAGGCTGAAGGCACTTGTGCATCGCTGTGGGGTGTTTGTCCATCGCTGCAGGGTGGTTTTCCGGGAGATGAGGACATGGGGAGGCATGCGCGCCACTGGGGTCAGGCGCCGCCTGGCTGACGGCCTCCCAGCGGTCCTCGCTGGCTGGGTCGCCTGCCGGCTCAGCATGCAGCGCCAGCACCACCTCCACCGTGTCCAACACGACCTGCATGCGCGCACTCTTGGGCCTTGACCGCATCGCACCCTGACGCTTGAGCCTCCCTGGGGCTGCCTACGGCTGCTTCAACATGCAGCGGCCTGCATGTCGCCTCCCCTGAGTGTTCGCTAAGCATGCATCAGGCCCATGCGTCACCCGGAGCAGCTTAAACAGAAGTGAAAACAGGCTGGCACATGGATGAAGGGAAGCAGTGCCGGGCTCGCTTTGGGTTCAGGCAGAGCCCCGCGCCTGTATCGGCTGTGTCGCCAGCGCCGTCCAGGGGACGTTGACGCGCAGCTGGCGCGCATAGGCGCGCTCCACGCGCAGCGGCAGGCGGCCGACCAGCGCGTCCAGGTTGAGCTCCAGGTTGGTCAGCAGTATGCTGCCGCCGGACAGCGACACGCGCAGGTCGCTCGCGCGCTCGCCCGCCGCGCTCTTGATGAAGCGCTGCAGGAGCCTGGGCGAGGGACACCCCCCTTGAGCTGGGCTCGAGGGAGCTTCAGCTGCGGGGCACCGCAGTAACAACTGGCGCATACCGCTCGCCCGCTCGCCCACCTCTCAAATCAAAGTGCTTGGTGTCGGCTGATAATGGCGAGGTAACAGGGTGATATACTGCACTTGAGGCAGCAGCAAAGAAGTGGCGCTGGATAAGGACCACGTGCTGGTGGCTGGCCTGGCTGCGAGATGCCTGCTAAAGTCACAGAGCAAAACACCTTCACAGGTAGTGAACAAGATGCTTACAACAGGCCAGCCATAGATGAGGACAAAAGCAAAACAAACTCACGGAAAGACTCTGTCCATAGCGCAGGTTGAGAACGGCTCACAAAAGAGCGCACTGCTTTTGCCTACTGCACCGAGGCGCCCTCGTCGGGGGGTGCTGCCGCACCTTGTGACCACTGGAGTCAACAAGTGCTCCATCTGACCGTCTGCTATGGGCAGAGCGGCGTGTCACGCAGAGTACTGTCATTTTCGCCCTTGATGGCCTGCTCAATTAAGCCGTGACACCCAGAGCCACGGGCTTGGCGTGAGCCCTGCAACTGGCCTGTTGCTGATTCGTTATTGCTGTTTGCTTCATCCATTCCGCTGCTCTGCTCTTGCAGCATCAGGCACATCAAATGAAGTGCAATAGCTGGCCAGGGCCCCATGGGTGGACTCCCGGTGCACCATCACACACCATCAAGTGCATGCGCTCCCGACATGCAATGCAAGTCTATATTCATAGTGAGGTGTGGTCAGCATCCTGGTAGCAGTACTGCAGTTCTGGATGCGTGCGTCCGCCCTCACGCGACTAGTGGCTGCACGAAAGGACGTCTGGTGCATGTCACAGCTTAGGTGCGTGAACACGATACGCTGTGGCTGGTGCGACTTGTACTACTACCAACTGGCTGATAACAGGGAGCTCAATACGTCGCTGCATTGACAGCAGGCTTCGCTCAGGGCGTCTTCCAGCGCACCGCAGTCCGGCGAGGACTTGCTGGACACACTCGTCAACCATGAGCGCACAGGCGTCCCTGCCGGCGCCGGCTCAGACACGAAAGCAGGCTTCGACCTGGTGCGACTCCGTGCGCTGCAGTATTCGCTCGCCACTTAATTGGCTACCTCTTTCAGCACTCCAAGCACAGCTTACAGCAATAACTCCCGGTGAATGCCCTGCCGACACACTGCCGTTACTGTCAGCAGGCCTACCTCTGCGTCCAGCTGCGAGAGTCCCCCGGCTGCCGCGCACGACCATCCTGAAGTGGCTGGAGCAGGGCACCTGTGCTGCAGTGGGCTCTCACCACACATGTGTTGCCTGTCTAGCACACTTGGGTGCCGCAGGGACGGATGCACCGGCTGCTGGGCCGCCTCGGCAACCCGCAGAATGCGCTGCCGGTCGTGCACGTGGCCGGCAGCAAGGGCAAGGGCTCCGTCACAGCCATGCTGGCAGCAGTCCTTCAGGCAGCCGGCTACAGGGTGGCCACATACACCAGGCGCGCGAGCCACCACCCTTGTTGGCAGGTCAGCTGCTCCTGTGTCAAACAGTTACGCCGGGGCCCTGTAGCGCAGCTCCAGGTGGCTTGGCTTGCAAACGTATTTGGTGTCAAGGTGAGTTAGTCTGCGCAGCCTCTAATGTCGTGCTTAATAGAAGTACGAAGCTGATGCATGCCATGCAGCCAGTGTTTTCTTTAGTGCGGTACAGCGCTCGACCGCTGGCACCATACCCACTCGATGTTGCTTGTGCAGAATATCATGGCATGGACGTTCCCCCTGAGGTGAATCTGCTGTGGGGTGTTTGAACGCTGCTGAGATTACGATTTAGTAGCTGGTGTGCATTGCGGCGCAGCCCGCACGTCACGACGCTGCGAGAGCGCCTGGCGGTCAATGGGCAGCCGATCGCGCCGGCCGCGTTCGCCGCGCTCGTGCAGGGCGCCGCGGAGGATGTGGCGGCCGCGCAGCGCGAGGACGCCAGGCTGTCGCACTTTGAGGCGCTGACCGCGCTGGCGCTGCGCCACTTCCAGCAGCAACAGGCGCGCTTGAATGGCAGCACATGGTCCCCACCGCGACCGTGGCATGCGTGTGTCTCATGCGCCTGCGACCACACCACCCTGCCACACTTGTGGGACGCTCAGTTAGATGGAGAGAGCTACGCTGCTGAGGGCGTGCGCATGTGGTGCGTGCTGGCAACCCGCCCAGCGCGATGCACTGCGGCACAGAGCACCATGCGTGCTTTGACTGAAGCATGTGAATGCGGCATTTCCTATTCACCGTATTCACATACTTCAGTCAAACTGCTGAGCCCACAACAGCACCTGGACCCCGGTCATCCCTGCGGGCGAGCCCAGGCTCTCTTCTAAGGCGCTGCTTCGGCTGACATGACACCTGTGCCTGCCTGCACAGGTGGCAGATACTGCTCTCCTGAAGCTGCGCAAACCGCGCGGTGCACAGCGTGGGGCCAGGTCGACATTGCGGTGGTGGAGGCGGGCCTAGGCGGCGCGCGTGACGCGACCAACGTGTTCCCTGCCCCGGACCGCGACCCTGACCCTGCGCGTCCCAGGAGCGGGCTTCGGCTGGCCGTGATCACAGCGATTGGCCTGGAGCACCAGGCACGCCCGGCGTCTGTCCAAAGGTATTGCTGGTTCTTACAACGTGTACAAACCGGTCTGCCTGTGCAACCCCACATGCTCACCTGCAGAGCTCAAACTCAGGCACCCCGTCCTGCGTCATCATGCTGCCGCGCCGGTGCAGTGCTGCCAGACTTCCCGGCAGATATGCTCTATGTTCACATGCTTCAGTAGGAAAACAAATCTGCTGCAAACCGGAACCATCCTCTCCTTGGCACGCAGTTGACAAGTGCTCGCCGTATCACTCACGCCCTGTCGGAAGCACCCGCTGCATGGTTTGCGTCCTGCTGCGACGAGGCCCGCTGCCGACATGGCGCCCCCGCGGGCAGGCCGCGCTGGGCGGCGGCCTGCGCGAGATCGCGGCGGCCAAGGCCGGCATCCTGAAGGCGGGCCGCCCGCTCGTCCTGGCGCGGCAGCCGGAAGCGGAGGCCGCCGCGGCGCTGCGCGCGGCTGCTGCCGCGCTCGGGTGCACGGTGCGTGGGGCGGCGTGCGCAGGGCAGCCTCCGACCCCAGCATCTCAAGGATATACATCTCAAAGCACCGAGGCAGGGGGAGCATTGTGCCATGGCAAGCTGCCTGGCTGTGCCGCAGCGCCGGAGCACAAGGCCCCCATGATCTGGTACAAGCCTGGTGGCCGAGCACAATGACACCGTGTCTTGACCAGACATGCATGGGTAGGCCGCCGATGGGGGTTTCTGCGGCCTGAACTTGGATGTCTGTGTTGGATGCTTGTGACGGCGCTGACAGCGCAGTGCGGCGGGCTTGAGTGTGCAGCACATGTCAGGTTCTGGACCCGGACGAGGAAGTGGCGGTCGAGTCGCGGGGCGTCGAGGTGGGCGCTGATGGCGTGCGGGAGTCGATCGCCCTGCGGCTGCTGGGCGCCGGCGCGGGCGACGGCGCCGTCCTGGGTGCTGCCCGGACGCAGTTTCTCTGCAAGCCCGCAAGACATGGCGTGCGCGTGCACAGGTCTGGGGAGCATGCAGGCGCACCGCTGCGCGTTGTGTGGGCAGGGAGCAGGGCGGTGTGTCCACGCTAGGTGTTTTCAGTGTGCTGTCCAGTTTGGAACCGGATCCTTTGTGGCCCTGCTGGGCCTGCATGGGCAGCCTGCAGCTAGCGCCCGCCCACCGTGGGCCCGAACCCGGTGCTGAGATTTGTTGTCAGCCGGGGGTGCTTGGATGCCAATGACACGCCTGCCTGGCACCTGTGACACGCACGCCTGGCCGCGTGCTTAATCACGTCAGCAGCAAGGCATTCAAGCCAGATTTGAATATGGACCATGCAATCCGACCTAGCCCTGTGTCCGCGCCCTGCTGGCAGAGGCGCGGCTGCGGCTCGCGGGCGCGCACCAGCTGGACAATGCGGCGGCGGCGGCGACCGCCGCGCGCGCGCTCGCGCGCGACGGCTTCCCGCGCGTCTCGCCCGCCGCTATCGCGGCGGGCCTGGGCGCTGCCTGGCTGCCCGGCCGCTTCCAGGTGCTTGGCCATTGTGCTGGGCGGCGTGAGCTTGTGGCTGCAGCGTCCTTTGCACTGCAATCGCGACGCGATGCATGTGCCTGCACAGCATGTGTGCCGCCCTGTGCAAGGCCTGGGCTGCTCCTCGCATGCACGGCGGGCACAGGCTGCCTCTGCATGCACGCAGCGTGCGGGCCCTGCAGAGATGCTGCCGGGCGCGCGGGCGCCTGATGGGGATGCGGGCGCCCCGGTGCAGGTTGCGCGCCTGGCGGACCGCGGCGGCGCACGCGACACATGGCTGGTCCTGGACGGCGCGCACACGCGCGCGGCGGCAGCGGCGCTGGCCGCCACACTGCGCGCCGCGTTCCCGGACGCCGCGCTCGCGCTCGTGGTCGGCATGGCGGTCGACAAGGACGCGGCGGGCGTGATGGCGGCGCTGCGCGCCGCGCGCCCCATGGCCATCGCATTCACGCAGGCTCCCATCGCTGGCAGCATGCAGCGGTGCGCGCGGAAGCGCCGGCACTCGTGGGCGGTCAGCCTGCCCGTAATATGATTGTCTCGCAGGAAGCGGTGGGGAGCTCCGAACGCGTGCGGAGCTAGTGCTCAGCGCTGCTTGCGCTGTGACGTGCAGGGAGTGTATAAGGAGTGCAGGGAGTGTGCATACGCCATGATTTGCTGGCTGGACGCAGATGGTGTGGTTGCGCCCCGGTGCCACACCGCTGCAATACAGCAGCACATCAGAGTTGCAGCATGCGCGACCATGGCCATGCGCCCCACTTTAGCCCGACTGCCAAAGGCTCTTAACCGCTGCGCACTCGGCGTGGTCAGGGCGGCTGCGCCAGGGATGCTGGCGGCGCAGTGGCAGGCCGCCGGCATGGACGACGCCAGGCCGCTGCGGAGCCGGGAACTGATCAAGGCGCGCTGCTGGCTCGCACTGCATGCTGTTTGGCCCGCACTGCATGCCGCTTGCGGGCATGCAAACTGATTTGTGCAGAAGCGAGCCTCCGGCACGACTGCTGTCCCCTGCCTTGTTAGGTATTGAAGGGGTGTGAACGCCCACGCCCGCATCATGCGATGGCCACCATAAAAGGAAAGACAAACAACACCAAATGGTCAGCTCCATGAGCTGCACCTGTGTGGTCGCAGGCGTCCGTGACGGCGGCCGTCGAGGCCGCCTGCAGCGAGGCGCACGCTGCACGGCGCAATAACACAGCTGTCGTCTGCGTGACAGGGTCACTACACATCGTGGCACAGGCGCTGCAAGAGTTGCCGCTTGAGCCTGCAGGGTGAGGCTCTGTGCGCATTGCGCTGTGCGTTTGGATTGATTATGAAGACAGCTACACACTGCTCGGCAGTAACATACATCTGCAGTTGCATAGCTCTGTCCCAAACTGGTAGCTATGTCCCCAGAAAGGCTGCCAGGCAAGCGTTTTAAAAGTCACATGCTAGCAGGCTGCAATTGTGCAAGCGAGTTTGCCATATATTGCGACCATCACGACCATCAACTACACACACAGGATCAGCACCTGACCCTAGAACGTAAGGAGCACCCTCAATCTCAACACCAAGCTGGTTCTTGATCGCCACATCCCAACAGCTCCTTCAAACGCCACGTCTAGACCTATCCAGGCGCAACTGGGAGTCTGCACCCCCACATAAAACATGTCTGCCATGCACCTGGCTGGCAGCCCTAAATGGCTGTCACGTGACATTCATTCACTCAGGGAACACGCCTATTCTATAACCCCTGAACAACACCCATAGTACTAGACCACACACTGATCCTTACAACAGAAACGTCTATACGCAATTCGAACAGGTCTTGGACTGCAGCACAGGCGCTCTGCCCTCCCTTTTCTCAACTCCTTGACACGGGACAGACCGGACCTCACGTCAACCAAGGATCACAAGCTGAGCAGGCGCACATCACCGGTACAGGGCCAGAATGCGTAGGCGCACAGGAGCACAGGGTGAGAGCAGAGTTTGTTGCGCTTCCTCACTGGTGCAGGCCGAACGCCGACGCGTACAGGAGCACAGTGGACAGGCCCAACAGCCACAGGAGCAGCTGCGAAAACGCTGCCTGGTTCAGACGGGCCTGCGCGGCACGCATA
>JAABUV010001306.1_pt1 | contig 36211 bp, 23 predicted proteins | sample 5559971 | NCBI WGS metagenome assembly JAABUV01 (sample SAMN10711881, study PRJNA513362) | rock metagenome | isolation source: Antarctica rocks | place: Antarctica: Victoria Land, Knobhead nord | collected 2015-12-19
ATAATAATTATCTCTCCTTTACTAGTAAGGGTATAACTAATATTAATACCTATATTAGTTAAACTACCTTCTAGATCTAGGGGTCTATTTATTATCTAATAGGTCCTCTTATTACTAATAATAGCCTTAGGCTAAGATTCGCCTAGATCTATATACTAGATAGTATATAAGAGTAACTAGATATTCGCTATTAATATTTTGATAATTTAAATTAAGATACCCTTACTTCTACTTAATATACCCTCCGGTCTATTAACCTATATATCTAGGGGTTTAAATCCTACTATAACTACCTTAAGGAGGATAAACTATAATATCCTATTAATATTATAAGTATCTATATCTAATAGCTGAATCCTAAATAATAGGATAAGGGTACCTATAATTAGCCTACCTTTATAGAAGTCGCTTATATTATAATAACTCCTAATAATATTATAAGAGGCTAGATTAAGTAGGATATCTATATTAAAACTATTAAGGGGGGCTTTATATTAATTCCTAATTAGTATCCTTCTTATATAGCCCTCTAATATCTACTCCTATTTCTATTTAGTAAATAGTTATAGTATAACCGCCTCCTATTAGCCGGCTATTAGCTTCTAGGCGACTATCTACTATATATATTACGATGGAACTATATCGCTAGTACGCTTACCTAATATACCCTAATTAGTAGTGATAATAAATTAGAGTAGGAAGATAGTAGTAACCCTAAGTAGGAGCTAGACTAGCACGTTACCGGCGAGTATATACCTTAGAGTCGTAGTAGGTCTTAGTAAGTAATAAGATAATAATTTTATATAAAATAGATATAGGTAAGACTATTTAATATATTTCCCTAGTTATTTTCTAGACCTAAATCCGCTTAGTTATAAATAGTTCTAAATTATTTAGATAATAGCTAGGGGGTAGTTAATATAATTTAAATAATTAGCTAATTAATATCTAGATCTAGCCCTATTTCTTTAATTATACTATTAATAGTAGATATTTATTTAGCTACTAGGCTACTAATATCTAGATATTAATAGAGCTTAATAACTTAAATTAGTATTATTAGAATTAATAGACTATTCAGGCGGACTATTACTACGGCCTAATAGATAGGCTTAGTACTAATCTAGATATCTCGCTTAAAGATATTAGTAGTAAGGTAACTATCCTCCTATTAATAATACTAGGAAGCCTACGTGCTATAAAAGCGAGAATATAAGACGCTATAATAATAGTCTAAAAAAGGGGTAAACCTAAATTTTTTATTACCTTTATATATAATCCTAAGTAGCCTAATATTTAGAGCTTACTAGAACCTAGTTAGATATTAGAGTACTATTATAATCTAATTACCTATATCTTTAATAAGAAGCTCTAGGAGCTAATAGGGGACCTCCTTAAGTAATATATCCTTAGTATTTATATAGGCTACTATTATATTATTAAGTTTTAAAAGCGAGGTCTCTTATATACTTATATTCTCCTTATTATATAGGAAGAGGATTAGATCTAGATAGTTAGTAATATTAATAGTATTATTTAAGTATTTATCCCCCCTTAATAGGATAATAATATATTATAGGAGTTAGTCTTATAATATGTAGTTTATAATTACTATACTAGCGTTCTTAGTAATAGATATTTTAGTTAGGAGAAGAATTATTATAGTAAGGCTTTTTTAAAGGATTTTTACTAAGAGATATCTTTTATATCTAATAGGAGTTATCCTCTCTATAAGTATCTAGTCGGCCCCCCTAAACCTAATTCCTCTATTAATAATAGGTGGGTTATCCCTTATAACCCGTACCTATTAAAGAAATATAGTACTTATATTAATATTAAGATCTACGGCTCTATTAAGTCTATTTTCTATCTATATAAATATATTTATAAGGGACTTAATTAGGCTAATATCTCCCTTACTAGGAATTATACGCGTAATAATAATAACCCTACTCCTAATAGCTAGTTATAATAGTAAGGGGAGTTAGTAGATAAGATTATAGAGTTCTAGTCTACTTACTAAATTAGGTCTATTAAGGCTATTTAGAAGATACTCTTATTTAGTATAAGTATTATAAAGCCTTATATAGAGCGTCTATAGATCTACCTCCTAGACTAATAGTATACCCTTTTTAAGCCGGCTAATAACTAAGCTACTAATAAGGCTATTAAATAAAAGCTAATAAATAGTAATAAGCTTTATAAGACTATATTAATAGAGTTTTTTAATATAAACTATCTTACTAAGGAAGCTTATAATAATAGTTAGTAATTACCTTTTATAAAATAGAATAGGAAATATTTAGCTATTATAAGGGATCTACTTAACTATTTATACGCGGATTTTCCTAAGTTCTTTATATAGAATAAAAGAAATAAAAAATAAAAAATCTATAAAAAGGGGGAGACTCTTAGGCGTATTAATTCTATTAGTCTAAAAATAAAGGATCTCTACTATTACTAACTACTCCTCTATTATATTAAGGGGGCTATATTATTTAATAACCTCTAGATAGTAGATAGCTAGCTAATAGGATAGAAGGAGGCCTATATAGAGCTTAAGTTAACTAAAAATAATAGATATACTAATAAGATCCTTAATAAGGGAAAGGATTTTTAGGGAGGTTATAAGCTAAGAAGTCTTTTTATATTAGTATTAGTTAAACTCTAACCTACTAACGCCCTTACTTTATAGAATAAGTATAAGGAGTATATCTTAAATAACTACTTATACCTTTTATAATAGGATTTTTTAATACTTTAGATCCTAGATAATTACTATAAGTAATAGTTATTTATTAAATAGTACGCCCTTTACCTAATTAATAGCTAATTAGAATATTAATTAACCCCTAAATATACTAAGGATCTAGCCTAATATAGCCTACCTATTCTAACTATCCTATTTAATAATTTTAATGATATTCTAAATAGACTTTTATAGGAAGAAATATCTTACTAAATTACCCCTAATAAGGCTAAGGTCTTATAAAATAGGTTAAATATTAACTAACACTACGCTACTAATTAGATTATCGCTACTATTAACGCTAATATTAATAATAAATTTAGTACTCTAAGTATACTATTCTTCCTTAATAGTACTAGGGGGACTAGTAAGATAATAGTATAAAATACTATTATAAAAAGGCTATATTCCTAGTAAAAGGTTACTTTAGTAGTAGTATCTTCTAGTATTATATTAATACTACTATAGGGAGGTTAGACTACTTACTTATAGTTTAAGATACCCCTAGACTCTAATACTACCTCCTTATATAGGATTAAAAGGGGGACTAATCTCGCTAAGCTAATTAAATAAGCTTATATTATCTTTTAAGATAAGTCTCCTATATAGAGTTAATATAATATAGAAGCTATTAGTTATAGCCTTTAAATTATTTATAATAATAACTAGGCTTATTTTAGGGGTAAGGTAGTATACTTTTATAGGGACTTCTAATAAATACTCCTAGTTATTCTAGGAGGATCTAGTAGCTAGGTTATTAAGGCGTATCTTTAGAAGGCCTATTTCTAGAATAAGGTTATATATTTAAATCTTACTATTAATAAGTAACTTAATAATCCTAATCTAATAAATATTATATATTATGAAATAGGACTATTTATAAGTAAAATCCTTACTATTAATAATAGTATTAATATCCGGAAAAGCCCTACTACTAATAAAGATATATTATATTAGAAATATAGTTATACCCCTAGAAACGCTATTAATAATTTAGTTAAGAATATCTATACTAATATTAAGATAAATATCTCTTAGAGGGTTTATTTATTAAAATGGGCTATTCTTACTATTACTAATAAAGATATTACTAGTATTAATACTAAGATAATATCGCGTATCCCTAGTAATATAATAATATACTAGAGTATTAATTATACTATATTAGAAGAAGATAATAAAGTCTTCCCCCCTAAGTACTTTTATAGGTTCTATAAACCCTCCCTACCGTCTTATAAGCTATATATTAAGCTAGGCGTACTAGTTATACTATTAAGGAACCTTAATCTACTATATCTATATAATAGGACCTAATTATAAGTAATAAGATATAATAAGTATATCTTTAAGGGGGAGATTATAAGCGGTACTTATAATAGCGAGAAGGTAATACTATTTAAGACGCCGTTATAGTCTAAAGAAAATAATAGGCGGATTCCTACCCCCTTTATCTATAAGTAGTACCCTATCTAACCGGTATTTACTATAACTATTAATAAATTATAAGGCTAATTAATAAAGTATATAGGTATTAACTTATAAACTAGGCCTACTTTTAACTATAATTAGTTATATATAGCTCTATTATAAGTAATAAGATAGGGAAACCTCTATATTATTAAGCCTAAAACTCCTAAATATATATCTAGCTGAATAATAAGAAAAATTATATATAAGTAGGTACTATTAGATAATAGGTAGACTACCCCTAATATATTAGCCGTAACTTATTATTAACGCTTAGATCCTATTAATAGCTACTTAGTAGCCTATAAGAATACTAATTATAATATTAGAAGTATAAAAACGGCCTAATACTATACTTAGTTATATAGTTATATCTTTATATTAGACTATAATATTAGACTTTCTAATAATAAAAATAAGCTATTCTACTATTTAGTTTATTAAATACCGCCGGTTAAACTTTAGAGGGCCGGATAAATACTAGGTTATATAAACTTCTACGTCTAATAGATTCCTCTATATTAATATAATAAATCTAGTATAACTATTAATAGTTATTATAAGAGTATAAAAGATATATTATAATATAAGGGGTATAATAATTTAAGAATTATATTAAATAGTCTAGTAGCGTAGAAGTTATTAGTAGAATAGAATATTACTATACTAGATATCTTATAGTTAGTTAGGTATTTAATAGATAGTATTAGTCTTTTAATACTTCTATCTTAATAATAATAACATCTTTTCCTAATAATAACTAATATAATAAGTCGTCCGATAATAGTATACTTAGTTATACCCTATTAGTCCTAAATAGTAATATTATAGTAGAGTTATAATATAGGTAGACCTAATAACTATTTATTAATACTCTAGTACTAGGTAACTATCGTGAATAATCTATCGGATCTAAAATTAATATTTTTAGTAATATTTACCCTATATCTCTTATAATACTTAAGGGGGGTCTTAGTATCTATAAAAGTTCGTACGAATATCTATTATATTTAGACTTAAATTTACCTTATAACTATTATTACTTACTAATAAATAAAAGAACTATACTTTTAAGTATACTTTTACTAAGTAAAAATCTTGAATTTTTACAGGCATTTTCTAGTATATATTTAATTAGATATAACTAGGTAATCTATAACCTATTATAATAGGTCTTTAATAAGGACCTTATTTATCTACTTCTACCTTTAGGCCTTATAATATAGGATACTTTAATCCTAACCTATAAGTAATACCTATTAAAGTAAAAGATAATTATAATATCTATTATAATATCTTTAATTTTACTAACTACCTTTATATTAAGGTAGCTAATATAGACCCTACTATCTTAAGGTAGAATATAGATTCCTATTTACTTAGGACTACTAATAAATAGTATATTAATTAGCTTAATAAACTTAGCCGCTCTAGCTTATATAATAATCTTAATAGTATTAATTAATAGTATAAGAGTCTTAAAGTAAGATTCTATAACTCTCTAGGTAAGTTACTAACTTTACTTAAATTAGTCTAATATATAATTAAAGATATAAGAAATTATTATAGCCTAGTTAACTATATTAATATAATTATTCTTAATAATAAAAATACTAGCTTTACCTCTATAAAGGATATATAGGTTAGGTTAGTATATAAATATATAGATAGAGAATTATAATAGACTTTACCTTATCTAATTAAGAAGTCTACTATTAGTAGCCTTCTTATAGAGCTTTATTATAAGAAAGATATCTAGTTTAACATATATAGGAAGCCTTCCGTAGATATAATAAGGTCCTCGTTATAAGTTAATAAGTAATAGCTATAAGGTAGTAAATAAGGTTAGTAGAATTCTAATTTTAATTATCCTCCTTTTAATTTAAATCTATATTAGTGAAACAGCTAGTATAATAATAATTTTAGACCTTATAATAACCTATTAAATCCTTATAGAAGTAGGCTATTTAATAATCCTTTTTATAACTTATAGAACTATAGTAATAATAATTAATAGTAATTATAAAATATCTAAGTAAGGATTTTACTTAGAAGTCGCTAATATTTATAAATTACTAGCGGAAATATAAATATAATAGCTAGGATATAATAAAATAATATTAATAATAAGAATCCCTACTATAAGCTACCTTTTTAGAATAAGCCTTTCTAAGTAAATACTCTACGTCCTTATAATAACTAGGCCTACTAAGTAAGTATTAAAGATAAAGAGGAGGATAATAATAATAATAATAATAAGGTCCTTAATAATTAAGTATAATACGATACTTATAAGGAGGGGTACTATTAAGGTATTAACTAGTCTTAGGTAGATTAATAGGTAGACTAAGACTAGTCTCTACTAGAGCCTTTAAGCTCTACTACTATTAATAAATTAGGTATTAATAATATAGTAGAGAACTACTTTATAAATCTAAAATTACTTAAACTAATATACTATTTATATACCTCTATATTTAAACTAAATAATACCTTATATAGATATATCTATTCTAGCTATATCTTATTAAAGCCGAAGCTTTCTATAATATCTACCTCCTTAAGTAAATTAAGTAAACTATTAGTTAAATCTTCTTTTATTTACTCTAATTCTAATAATATTATTATTAAAGGATATAGCTTTTAGGGGTATTATTATATCACGGTACCTATTACCTTCTCCTCTAGCGGCGTTAAATATTATATCTGTACTAATACTAGTACTTAAGTAAGTCTAATTAATCGGAGCTTCTTACTTACTAGGTTTCTATAAGCCTTAATAGAAAAAATACCTATACTTATAATAGTAAGGGGTATTAGTAATAAGAAATATAACGCTAGTAAATTTACTAAGATCTCTATATTCTTTAAAAGCCTTAATAGGAAGATTACTTTAATAGAATATAAGTTTTATATTATAGATAACTTATTAGCTAAAGTACTTATTACTATAAATATCTTAAAGCCTAAGTAAATAGTTATTAACTTTAGGGATAACTTAATAAAAATTAGATCCTATTAGAATATAAGGATACCTATTATAGTTATTAGTCAGGGGCTACGTATTATTACCTCTATTTTTACTAAAGTATAAATAATAATACTACCTTATAGTAACTTTACTATACTAGTAGTAGGTTCCTAATATTAATTATTAAACTTACCTTAAGACTATAACTTTATATTTAAGCCTAATACTTTAAATAATTTATTACTATATACGTATATTATTAATATAATAATATCTTATATTTTTATTTATAATATTATTAATAACCCTATTATACTTATATATAACTAGGTCCTTAGTAGAGTTACTAAATATAAATTAGCTAGTTATTTTCCTATAAACCCTAATAATAAGGCCCTTGTAAGTAAACCTCCTACTAAGATAACTAGATAGGTAAGGTTTAGTATATATAGTTTACTAGCTACTATAGTAGTCTTTATAGCTATAATAAGCTCTCTTATATTAGGGTAAGTAAATAAGGCCCTTAATATATTACCCCTAGTTAAAGTATATTATCTAACCGGAGTTATAATTTACAGTACTATACCCTAGGTAGCTACCTTAATTATAGTAGTAGTTAATAAATCCCTTAATTTATAGAAAGATACTAGTAATATTATTAGTATTCCTAAATTATAATATATAGAGATCCTTTTACTTAATAATTAGGAAGATTTATATAAGCTAGGTTAAGTATAAGTATACCCTCTTAGTTAGAGGGATAAGGAAGTAATTAATATAGAATTTAATAAGCTTTATTCTTAGAGAAGGTTAGAATAGATAAATATATCTACGCTATTCTCCTTCCCTTACTTTATTATTTAGAAAAATACGCCTAACGGCTTAAAAGGCCGTATTATTATTAATATTAGAGTATTAAATAAGATTATAATACCTAATACCTACCCTATTCCTCTCTAGTTAGAAATTCTTATCTTACTTTAAAATACTTTATATATTTTAACTATTAATATAGTAAGCTTCTTCTACTAATAATAGGTAAAGTAAGACTATAAATATTATCTTATAATAGCCTCTTATAAAGGCTAGGAAATATTTAATATCCCTATTATAGGTTTTAGGAACTCTCTAGTATATATTTAATATATAAATAATATTATACTTTAGGAGTTTTATTACTTTTATTATATATATATAGATAATATAATAATTTTCTCTACCTTATTAAATAAATATCTTAAGTACCTTTATAAAGTCTTTAGTAAACTTAATAAGTATAATATATACTTATCTCCTAAAAAGTTATTTCTTAGGTACTCCTCTATCTATTTACTTAGGTAAAGGGTTAATACGCTTAGTCTATTAATAGTAGATAAGAAACTTATAACTATTATTATACTTATGTTCCTAGATACCCTAGGTTAGCTTAAGAAATACCTTAGTATAATAGGCTATAATAGGTAATATATAGTATTTCATACTACTATTATAAAGCCTCTACTACGACGTAAGACTTTACTTATAAAGATAATTATTATTAGGGGTAATATATATAAGAAAATAGCCGGTAGACTAAGGGTTTTAATACCTACGCCTAAAGAATTAAATACCTTTTACTATTTATAAAAGCTTTTTACTTCCCTAAGTATCCTCTACTACTTTAATAAGTAGTATTAACTATTTATTAATCTAGATATAAGTAAGAAATTTAGTTTTAGAGCTATCATCTACTATACTATTAAGGACGCTTATAAATAAGGCCCTTCTTTTATAACTATAATAGTAGGGTTACCTAAGTTCCCTAAGTAAAAATCTTAGTAACCTATCTTATTTCTTAGTTATTTACTTACTAATACTAAGACTAAGTATTAGCCTACTAAACTTAAAGTTATAAGGTTAATATAAGTTATTAAGAAGGTCTTTTATATTATTAAAGTAATATAAAAGCCTATTATAATTATTTATATAAATTACTTAGTTATAGTATTAATAGTAAGGTAGATAAGTTTAAATATAATATTAACTAAAAAACTTAATCTCTACCTTATTAAGGTATTAGAATATCTCTAATAGTTTTATTTAAATATTTATTATAAATTAAGTAAAGTAAATATAGTACCTAATATCTTATTAAGGCTAGTAAGTTATAAATATTATTTATAATAAGATATAGAAGGTAAATTAAATACCTTATATATAAGATACTTCCCTATTAGCTTAGTAGAAATAAGTAAACCCTTTTATAAGCGACTTATTAATAACTATTAAGAGCCTTAATAAGTAAGAGTTATCTAAATAGTCTAATAAAATAAGGACCTTAGTAATAACGCGGCCGCCCTTATATATAAGCTTATTAGCTAGGTCCTATATTTTAAAGATAATAAATAAGGACTCCGTCTCTATATACCTTCTACTATAGAAGTAGAAGTCTTTAAGCTTATATATAATAAAATAGGATCCCTAGGCTATATATATATATATAAGAAGCTTATAAAAGGCTTTTATATTTATAATCTATCTAAGAAACTTTATAAATTTATCTAGTATTACCCTTAATACTAGTATAACTAGATATTATAATACTAGCTATATAGGTCCTTATAGCCTATCCTAACGCCTACTTATCTATTTTATACTATTACTATTAACTTTATCCTAGTACTTCTATTAATTATAAAAGGCTTTAATAGTATCTTAATAGTTATATATAAATTTTTTAAAGTAATTATATTTATTTTAAGTAAGATAACTTAGATAGTAAAGGATTAGGTAGTAAAGTTACTTAATAGATTAGTTAATATTAACTAGGATTTACCTTAAGTAATAATCTTAGATTAAGATTAGAAATTTATAGTATAGTTATAATAGAGTATCTTTTATTATTTAAGTATTAATTTACTCTACTTAGCTACTTAATACCCCTAAATAGATAGTTAATTAGAATAATCTAATTAAACTACTAAAATAGCCTTATAATACTATATTACTACAATTAAATATAATTCTATATAACTATCTATTCTTCTAAGAATAATAGCTACGCTTAATAATTCTATTAAATATATATTTATAAATAAAACTCCTACTAAAGTACTTTATAGCTTCTAAATTAGGGAGGTACTAAACCTACTAAAGCCTAAAGTAGATTATATATAACTAGAAGTAATAACTACCTTACTAATAAGGCCCTTATTACTTAAAGTAATACTATTAATTATAAAAGTACCCTAAGTACCTATTATTATAATAGAATATTAACCTTCTTATATTAATATGAAAGATACTATTACTTTTACCTTACTTAGAATAAAAGATTACTATAATTTTAAATATATAACTAAGTTCTTTAATATTAATAATCTTATTAACCTCCGCCTTTATAGAGGTTATAAGGTCCCTAGTATTATATTAAAGAAGCTTAAGTAATAGTATATTAGCCCCTTAAAGGTCCTTAATTAGGTAGGCTATCTTATTTATAAGTTAGAGTTACTAGATATAATATATATTTATAATATTATCTTAATAGCCTATCTTAAACCTACTATTAATCTAGTAGATAACTTATATTAATACTACTACCTACCTACCCCTCCTATTATTATTAATAGAGATATAAAATATAAAATTAAGTAACTTTTATAGAAACGCCGTATTTATTATAATTATAACTAGTTAACTTAGTACCTTACTAGATAGCTTAGATATAATCTAGAGGATAACTAATAGATACTAGACTATTAACTAATAAATATACTAGACCTTATCTAGGTATATAAAGAGGAAAATAGGGCTAGTATAAAAGCTAGTAGATAAGTTAATAATAATAGTAGTAGTATATAAGTAAAATTTCTTACCTTATAAAGTTACTCTTTTTTACTTTAAGCGCGTTAATTAAGGTATATCTTCTACTACCTAATATATATATTATTAGGATAATAGCTTTATTTATTATAGGTATTTATTATAGGTATTTACTTATTATTACTATTATTAAATAGTACTATTTACCTAGCGCGCCTTCCTTATAAAAGGCTTCTATACTCTACGTACTTAGGCAGGTTTCCTATATATAGAGAATACATCTTCTTTCTATATTATAAATTAGTTATAATAATAATATACTTAAGATTACTTATAAAGCTATTAGTAAAGTATCTTATAAAGATATTAATATATTTACTAGTTAAGATATAATTTATCTATCTCTTAATCTACCTATTACTACCTTTACTATATAAGGTAGCGCGATTTTTAAAGGTAAGTAGCTAACTTATCTAGTATAAGATAAACCTCTTCTTAAGTAGTATAATATAATCCTAAAGATAATTAATAGTATTAAGGTAATTATTACTATAATTATCCTTTAACTTAATCTATTCTTCTTTAAATTCCTATTTAGTTTTCGCGTATATAATATAATACTAGTTAGTAAAAAAGCGTCCTATTTATCCTTACTATTAAATTATAGGTTATATTTCTTTAATATATTATTATTAATATACTTAATATAGATAATATACTTAGTATTAGGAAAGACCCTACTAAATATCCTAATTAAGGCTACCTTATAATTAATTAGAAAAATATCTAGATATAGGATTTTAAGCTCCTTATAAAGTTCTTATAATAATTATAAGATAAACTAATAGTCCTTAGTATATTTACTTTTTATAAAGGTAAAGGCTATATAAAATAATATATTTAGGCCTATTACCCTAGTAATTATTATAAGTAGGAGCTTATACTTATTTATTTTATAGGTATAATTAAGGATTAAGACTTTATAATTATATTTAAGGATCTCTTATAAGGACTTCTATATAAAGAATATATTTTTAAGTCTATTACTAATCCTATTCTTCTATACTTAGATAAACTAATTATTACGCTTATAAAGGTCTATTATTAAGGCCTACTTTAGTATTAATAATTTAAGTTTTATAGCCTTAGTAGTCTTTTTTATATTATAGATATCTTATATAATAATAAATAGATTCTCTTTATCTATATTAAGGAGAAGGCTTATAAGAATTATTAATAGCTTTAATCTAGCCTTAGTCTAACTAATAATTAATATCTTAATATCTCTTATTTAGTATCTAACTTAATATAAGGGATATACCCTAGGTAGTATTAGAGGATAATTATTATAACTAATTTATAATATAGAAAGAAGATATATTCTTTATATATAGGAAACCTACCTAAGTATATAAAGTACGGAAGCCTTTTATAAGGAAGGCGCGCTAGGTAAATAGCGCTATTTAATAATAGCGATAATAAGTAAATACTTATAGTAAATACCTATAATAAATAAAGCTATTATCCTAATAGTATATATATTAGGTAGTAGAAGATATACCTTAATTAGACGCGCTTAAAGTAAAAAAGAATAACCTTATAAGGTAAGAAATTTTACTTATATACTACTACTATTATTACTAACTTATCTACTAGCTCTTATACTAGGCCTATTTTCCTCCTTATATACTTAGATAAGGTCTAGTATATTTAATAGTTAATAGTCTAGTATTTATTAGTCGTCCTCTAGACTATATTTAAGCTATTTAATAAGGTACTAAGTTAACTAGCTATAGTTATAATAAATATAATATTTTTATAAGAGTTATTTAATTTTATATTTAACGTCTCTATTAATAATAATAGGAGGGATAGGTAGGTAGTAGTATTAATATAGGTTATCTACTAGATTAATAGTAGGTTTAAGATAGGCTATTAAGATAATATTATAAATATATATTATATCTAGTAACTCTAACTTATAAATAAGATAGCCTACTTAATTAAAGACTTTAAAGGGGCTAATATATTATTACCTAAGCTTCTTTAATATAATATTAGGGACCCTATAACCTTTATAAAGGCGGAGGTTAATAAGATTATTAATATTAAAGAACTTAGCTATATATTTAAAATTATAATAGTCTTTTATCTTAAGTAAGGTAAAAGTAATAGCATCTTTTATATTAATATAGGAAGGTTAATATTCTATTATAGTAATAGGTACTTAGGGTATTTTAATAGTTAATAGTATTACTTTTAGTAATAAGAGCTTTATTAATAAGGTAGTTATTACTTCTAGTTATATATAATCTACTTTAGGCTTTAATAGGTTTAGTACCTCCCTAGTTTAAAAGTTATAGAGTACTTTAATAGGAGTTTTATTTATAAATATATATTTAGTAGAATTATTAAGCGTAGCTATTATTCTTAGAAGAATAGATAGTTATATAATATGATATTTAATAGTAGTAATATAATATTATAGGGCTATTTTAGTAATTTAATTAAATTATTTTAATTAACTATTTATTTAGGGGTACGAAGTAGCTAAGTAAAGTAAATTAACCCTTAAGTAATAAAAGATACTCTATTATAATTATACTATAAATTTCTAATCTTAATCTAAGATTATTACTTAAGGTAAATCCTAATTAATATTAGTTAATCTATTAAGTAACTTTACTACCTAATCCTTTACTATCTAAGTTATCTTACCTAGAATAAATATAATTACTTTAGAAAATTTATATATAATAGTTAAGATACTATTAAAGCCTTTTATAGTTAATAGAAATACTAGGATAAAGTTAATAGTAATAGTATAGAATAGCTAAGTAGGCGTTAGGATAGGTTATAATAACTTATATAGCTTATATTATAATATTTAGTTATATTAATATTAAGGGTAATAGTAGATAAATTTATAAAGCTTCTTAGATAAGTTATAAATATATAAACCCTCTATTAGCCTTTTATATATATAGGCGTAGCCTAGGTATCCTAATTTATTATATACTAGCTTAAATACTTCTACTTCTATAATAGAAGGGATATATAGATATAGCCCCTACTTATTATCTTTAAAATATAAAATCTAATTAATAAGCTTATATAGTAGGGTTATAGTATTATTACTAAGGTCCTTATTTTATTTAACTATCTAAATAACCCTTACCTATTAAGGCTTATAATAGCCGGTAATAAGTTAATTATAAAAGGGTTCGCTTATTTCTACTAAGCTAATTAGGAAGTATTTTATAAATAAGGTATTTAACTCGCCTTCTATATCTTATTATAAATAATGTTTTTAACTTACTAGCCTTAATAAGGTATTAAGTACTATATTTACTTTACCTAGTTTATAATAAATATCTAAGTAAAACTATTAGAGATATTCTAATACTCTAATAAGGTAGAGATTAAGTTTTTTAGTTAATATTATATTTAGACTTATCTACCTTATTATTAATATTATAGCTAAGTAATCTATATAGATAATTATAATAGGCTTTCGCGTTACTTTAATTATATAATAGACCTTCTTAATAACTTATACTAACCTTATAACTTTAAGTTTAATAGGCTAATACCTAGTCTTAGTATTAGTAAGTAAATAACTAAGAAATAAAATAGGTTACTAAGATTTTTACTTAGGGAATTTAGGTAGTATAATTACTAACCCTATTATTATAGTAGTAGAAGAAGGGCCTTATTTATAAGTATCCTTAATAATATAATAGATTATAGCTCTAAACCCGAATATCTTACTTATATCTAGGTTAATAAATAGTTAATACTACTTATTAAAGTAGTAAAGGATACTTAGGGAGGTAAAAAGCTTTTATAAATAGTAAAAGGTATTTAATTCCTTAGGAGTTAGGACTAGGACCTTTAATCTATTAGCTATCTTTTTATATATATTACCTTTAATACTAATTAACTTTATAAGTAAAGTCTTATATTATAGTAAAGGCTTTATAATAGTAGCGTAGAATACTATATATTACCTATTATATCCTATTATACTAAGGTATTTCTTAAGCTATCCTAGCGTATCTAGGAATACTAGTATAGTAATAGTGGTAAGTTTCTTAGCCGCTATTAAGAGACTAAAGGTATTAACTCTCTATCTAAGTAAATAGATAGAGGAGTATCTAAGAAATAACTTCTTTAGGGATAGATAAATATTATATCTATTTAGTTTACTAAAGACTTTATAAAGGTACCTAAGATACTTATTTAAAGAGGTAGAGAAAATTACTATATTATCTATATATATACGGTAAAAATACTAAAACTCTTAAAGTATAATATTAATTATTTACTAGATATATATTAGAGAGTTCTTAAAACCTATAATAGGGATATTAAATATCTCCTAGCCTTTATAAGAGGCTATTATAAGATAATACCTATAATCCTACTTTATCTACTATTAGTAGAAGAAGCTTACCGTATTAACTATTAAAATATATAGAGTATTTTATAGTAAGGTAAGTATCTCTAATTAGAGAGGAACGGGGTAGGTATTAGGTATTATAATCTTATTTAATACTCTAATATTAATAATAATATAGCCTTTTAGGCCGTTAGGCGTATTTTTCTAAATAATAAAGTAAGGGAAGGAAAATAGCGTAGATATATTTATCTATTCTAACCTTCCCTAAAAATAAAGCTTATTAAATTCTATATTAATTACTTCTTTATCCCTCTAACTAAGAGGGTATACTTATACTTAACCTAGCTTATATAAATCTTCCTAATTATTAAGTAAAGGGATCTCTATATATTATAATTTAGGAATACTAATAACGTTACTAGTATCTTTCTATAAGTTAAGAAATTTATTAACTATAGTAGTAATTAAGGTAGCTACCTAGGGTATAATACTATAAATTATAACTCTAGTAGGATAATATACTTTAACTAGGGGTAAGGTATTAAGGGCCTTATTTACTTATATTACTACCTAAGGGTTTATTATAGTTACTTATTAAGAGCTTATTATAGCTATAAAGGCTACTATAGTAGTAAGTAAACCGCGTATACTAAACCTTACCTATCTAGTTATCTTAGTAGGAGGTTTATTTATAAGAGCTTTATTATTAGGGTTACCGGAAAATAGCTAGCTAACTTATACTTAGTAACTTTACTAAGGACCTAGTTACGCGTAAGTATAATAGGCCTATTAGTATTATTATAAACGAAAATATAAGATATTACGGTATTAATAATATAGGTATATAAGGATAGCTTATTTAAAGCGTTAGGCTTAAAAATAAAATTATAGTCCTAAGGTAAGTTTAATAACTAATATTAGGAACTAGCTATTAGTATAGCGAAGTTACTATAAGGTAGTATTATTATTCGTTTCTTAGTAAAACTAAGGTAGTAATACGAGGACCTTAATTAATAACTATAATAGGTATCCTTATATTTTAGTAGGATCTAATCTTTATTAAGTTATCCCTGAAGTTAATAACTATTTACTCGGGCTTTAAGATATCTATAGTAATAAGTACTTTAGTAGATAAATTATCTATAATATAAAATTCACGTTCTATTAATATAACTATTCCGTTAAGGCTCTTAAAGAATATAGGGATTTTAATAAATTTACTAGCGTTATATTTCTTATTACTAATACCTCTTACTATTATAAGTATAGGTATCTTTTCTATAGATATAACTAGGAATACTATAAGTAAGAAGTCTCGATTAATTAGACTTACTTAAGCGCTAGTATCTATATAGTTATAGTATTTATTACTACCCGTAGTAAATATAACGGGGACTATAATATAGTAATATCCCCGGAAGCTATAGCCTTTAATAGTAATATCCTTAAAGTTAGAGCGAATAATAGAGGGTTTAACTAACGGTTTACTTAATTTACCTAAGGAGGTAGATATTATAAAAGGCTTCGGCTTTAATAAGATATAGCTAGAACGGATATATCTATATAAGGCATTATTTAATTTAAATATAAAGGTATATAAATAGTATATTAGTTTAGGTAATTTTAGATTTATAAAGTAGTTCTCTATTATATCGTTAATACTTAATTTATTAATAGTAGTAGAGCTTAAAGGCTCTAGTAGAGACTAGTCTTATTCTACCTATTAATCTACCTAAGACTAGTTAATACCTTAATAGTACCCTTCCTCGTAAGTATTATATTATACCTAATTATTAAGGACCTTATTATTATTATCCTCCTCTTTATCTTCCGCGCTTACTTAGTAGGCCTAGTTATTATACGGACGTAGAGTATTTACTTAGAAGGGCTTACTCTAAAAAGGTAGCTTATAATAGGGATTCTTATTATTAATATTATTCTATTATATCCTAGCTATTATATTTATATTTCCGCTAGTAATTTATAACTATTAGCGACCTCTAGGTAAAATCCTTACTTAGATGTTTTATAGCTACTATTAATTATTATTATTATAATTCTATAAGTTATAAAAAGGATTATTAAATAGCCTATTTCTATAAGGATTTAATAGGTTATTATAAGGTCTAAAATTATTACTATATTAGCTATTTTACTAATATAGATTTAAGTTAAAAGGAGGATAATTAAAATTAGAATTCTACTAACCTTATTTACTACCTTATAACTATTACTTATTTACTTATAACGAGGACCTTATTACGTCTATAAAAGGCTTCCTATATATATTAAACTAGATGTCTTTTTTATAATAAAGCTTTATAAGAAGGCTACTAATAGTAGACTTCTTAGTTAGATAAGGTAAGGTCTATTATAATTCTCTATCTATATATTTATATACTAACCTAACCTATACCTCTTCTATAGAAGTAAAGCTAGTATTTTTATTATTAAGAATAATAGTATTAACGTAATTAGCCGGATTATAATAATTCCTTATATCTTTAATTATATATTAGATAGATTTAAGTAAAGCTAGTAACTTACTTAGGGAGTTATAGAATCTTACTTTAAGACTCTTATACTATTAATTAATACTATTAGGATTATTACGTAAGCTAGAGCGGCTAAGTTTATTAAGCTAGTTAATATACTACTTATTAGTAGTACTAAGTAAATAGGAATCTATATTCTACCTTAAGACGGTAGGATCTATATTAGCTACTTTAACTTAGAGGTAGTTATTAAAGCTAAAGATATTATAATAGATATTATAATTATCTTTTACTTTAATAGGTATTACTTATAAGTCGGGATTAAAGTATCCTATATTACGAGGCTTAAAGGTAGAAGTAGATAAATAAGGTCCTTATTAAGGACCTACTATAGTAGGCTATAGATTACCTAGTTATATCTAATTAAATATATATATAGCCTAGGTAATAATACTAGCTATTTTAGTTTACTAGGCCTCTAAGAAGGTAGCGGTAGCTATATTTAGGGCTAGTGTTAGTGTCTTAAATAGTAGGGGTATTAAGATAGGTTTAAAGCTTACTAGGATAATATTTATCCTCTTAAGCTTAATACGCTAGACTTATATATTAATATTAAACCTATATTTATTAACTACCTACTTAGGCGGGAAGCGTACTATAGTAGTAGGTAATAATACTTACCTAGTACGTTATAAGGTAGTAGATATAGTAGATAATTCTAGGGTATTATTATCTTTAGGGTTAGAAGGTAAGTCTTCTAGCCGTAGGTAATATATAGTAAAGAACTTAAGTACTCTCTAAGACTTTACCGTAAGCTTATTAGTAGTAGGGTTACTACTCTTAAGAAATAAATTAATCTTATATAACCGATAGATTACTTAATTAAGGAGTACTAGATTAGGAGCTAGCTTATTAATTATATACTACTAGTAAGGTAGAAGCAAGTAGTAGACATTACCTTTTACTTTAAAGAAGTAGTAGTAAAGGTAATAGTAGGGGACTATAAAGGTAGGGGATTAAGTAAATATACCTAGATATAGTATTTCTAGTAACGAGGGCCTTAATACCTCGTTAGACTAATAGCTAATAGATTTTACTTTAATCGCTAATAGACTAGTAGCCGTAGTAGCCGTTTATCTAATAGCGGGGATAAGAAGGTAGGGAGTGGAAGGCTATTAAGGACTAGTACTATAAGGCTAGTACTACTAGAGCTAGTAGTTCTTATTAATACAGTTATAGTACTTAGTAATATTTTAAATAAGATTTATAGTATTACTACTATATATTATAACTAATTTATAATATAGAAAGAAGATGTATTCTCTATATATAGGAAACCTACCTAAGTACGTAGAGTATAGAAGCCTTCTATAAGGAAGGCGCGCTAGGTAAATAGCGCTATTTAATAATAGCGATAATAAGTAAATGCTTATAGTAATAATTATAACTAGTATTCCTAATATCTAGAGTTTATAAGCTATTATTATTAATAAAGGTAATAATCTTAATAGATAGGTAGTTAGCCTACTATTAATTATCCTCTTATTTATACTTTTATTATTCTTTTTATATTTACTACTATAGTTATAATAAATCTATATATAATAATATTCTCTAGTCTTCTAATTTACTTTAGTTTAGCTAAATATTATAGTATAGCCTTATAGCTCTATATACTACTATAGCTTCTTAAGGAGGGAGTCTACTAAGTAGGCTAAGAGGTTAATAGGTAGGGGTTTAAGATTATAATAATAGTAAGGTAGTTATTAACTTAATAGAGAAAATATTAGAATATTATAACTAGTAATACGCGTTAGTAGTTTACTTAGTTAGTAGTCTATTATACCTAAACTAGATAGGTATACGCGTACTAGGACGGGGTATACGCGGACTAGGATAGGGTATACGCGTACTACCGCCTTATAGAAATTAGGCGATATCTTATACATTTATATACTATTCTTAATATGTTTTAGAGTATTATTATTAGGCTTAATAACTCCTAACTATTACCTAATATCTATAATTAGAATAGATATAGCTAATAGTATTAGGATATCTTAATATATTTAGCTAGTATAAAGCGGCTTACTAGTAATATCCTAATAGTATTAGTTCGGCTTCTTATTATCCTAACGGATATCCTTTTATCTAGATATCTAAGAGGCTAGGTAGCTACCTTAAAGGGTATTTAAATAGTCCTCCCTCTACTTCTTTAGAAGGTAGAGATTAGTTCTTTTATAATTATAAAGTTACTAGAGTATTAAGTCTACTATTATAATACTACCTACTTACTAGTAGTTTATACTATCTATTCTAGCCCTTAGGAACTAGCCTCCTAGTCTAGTTCCTAATAGACGGCTTACCGTCAGCTTTATATTATTCCGTTCCTAGTATAGTATTAGCTTAGCGGAAGTATGTCTACTCTCACCCCCCTAGGTTTTCTAGTTCTTTAGAGATTAGTTTCTAGCCTAGAGTAATCGGATAGATTGACTCCTAGTAATACTACGTCTTTTATTCCGTTTAGGCGACGTCGGTTAGACGGCGCCCTAAGGCCTAATATACCAGCTAAAGAGAAGGAAGTAGCTAAGAGGGAGTACGGGGGAGTAGAGAGGGAGTACGAGGGAGTAATAAGGGAGTAGAGGAGAGTAGCGAGGGAGTATAGGGGAGTAGAGGAAGAGTATATCGACGAAACGGGCGTTAGCGAGGGAGTAAAGCGGCGGCACCTTGGTCAGCTAAAGGTCACGTGATGGCCTGGGTCGGGGATACTATAATATGTATATATACATCAATATCGCCGCGTACAATCTCACCAAACGATGGTGATAAAAAGTAAGGACGTAATACAATAGGCATGTACCAGTAAGGCTAAGATGCAAGAACTGAAAAGTGAAAAGTTGACGATTGTAAAATTTTTAAGAGATGAGAACTTTAGAAATATGTTGTACGGTTTAGATATGACATAGATATGCAATGCGTGGTTTCTAAGGAAGGGTGGGGTGGGTTGGATCGAAGATTATATTCTATGTGATAAGGTATGTGGGAGAGGTTGTAAAAGGGTTGAGATATCGAGGTTTCAGGTGACAGTGGTATATGATGTGTACTCTTGATGGGATGGTTGTCCTATGGTTGGTGATGGATACAATCGGAAAATAAAATATATATGCATATATACGTAAATATCAATTCACATCCTCAGTCCTCGCCATCCTCGCCTTCCTCCCCCTCCTCGCCTTCCTCGCCTTCCTCCCCCTCCTCCCCCTCCTCCCCCTCCTCCACCTCCCCCTCCTCCCCCTCCTCCACCGCCTCATCCTCCTCATCCTCCTCACTCGGATCCTCATCCGGCATAACGACACCATTCAAATACGACACAAACGGCGTCAAAACCCCCACCAACTGCGTTATCCTAGCCAGACCACCAGACCCAAGCACCTCTTCATCCTTCAATTTTTTCCCAATGGTATAATTCCGTAACCGCAACAGATCGATATTAGGATTGTTTGCCTCGTAGCCCTGAACATGCCGAACGTCAACGATGTCTCACTCCCGGAGATAAAAGAGTCAAACCATACCTTCGGCTTCGTCTTCAGCATATTCTCCGTATTCATCCCCACAAACGCCTTGACAACCTTCTTCTCATCCCTCCCCACCCCGCCCAGATACTCCCTCCTCATTTCCGCCCCCATCAGCACCTCCTTGATCCTCTGGCTCTCCTTGTCAACATCCCGCCTCATCAACGCCATAGGTGCCGCCTCAGGATGCCACACTCCAGCTCCCACAAACGAGCCCCCAGGTTGTACCTGCACGTAATATCCCGCATACGGCCCCTTCCTCCCCGTCCTCGACCACGCGGCCGAAAAATGCGTCTTGTAAGGCGTCGGGTCGGGACTGAAGCGTATATCCCTATAGATCCTAAACGTCAGATCCTTCGGCGGCAGTTCCGGGATCGTCTCATCTTTCTCAATGATCTTTTCCGTCAAAGCTTCGACGAAACTGTCGAAATCTTTCTTCGATTGCCGGTAGTCAGCGTCGTGCATTTTCAGCCATTCGCGGTCGTTGTTCGCGCGTAGGTCTTTGAGGAAGAGGAAGGTGTTGGGGTGGATGGTGCTGTCTGTGTACGGCGTCTTACCCGCCTCGCGGGCCTTGGGAAGCTTGATGAAGACGGCTTCGCCGGGGGCGGCGGACGCTTTGACTCCTGGTCGCCATAGTTCTTGGCCTTTCTGTCCTGTGAGGACGATTGCAGCGCCGTTGCTCTTTCGACCGACTTTTCTGCGCTTGCGTGGTGCGGCGTCTTCGGAGGCGTAGTCCACTTCGTCCTCGTCGTCGATTTCACTCTCAGGCGGGGACGATACCAGACTAGCGGATTCGTCTTCGTCTTCGTATCCCGATCCTTCCTTCTCGATTTCGGCTTCGGACTCGGGCTCTGAGCTGTCGTGCTCGAAGTACTTGCTCTTTTTAGGTGTGGTCTTTGTAGATGTGATTGGGGAGGACCTGAGGCGTTTCGACTGGCGCGAGGTTGGAGTAGACCTGGCTGGGGAGAGGGCTCGTTTCAGGGGGGTGGAGCTGGAGGATGCATTGGGAAAATGGGACTTTCGTTGGGGCATGTTCAAGGGCTCGCTGTATGCTCAAATGGTGACGAGTAGGGATGTAATTGCAGCTATGAAGGTATCTCAGAGCATTGGCCGGAGTCTGCTCTTATCAAACACGGAAACGCGGTGACGCGTGACATTGAACTAAAAGTACGTTCAACCTAAACCAAACATCCCACTACCCACTACTCCTCCAACCCCCCCAATCCCCCCCACCACCTCCAACGATGCCCCCGCCATCCCCGCACCTCCCACCGCCCATCCCACAAGCCTTCACCACCCGCAAAACCGCCATCCTCACCTCTCTCTCCGCACCCCCCACACTCTACACCGACCTCTCCCCCAAAGGCACCGTCGACACCGCCATCAAACACCTCCTCGATCGGATAAACACGCTAGAAGGCGTTGTCACTACAAGTTCTTGTGCAGGGAGGGTGAGTGTGTTTCTTGAAGGGCGGAAAGGGAAAGAAAGGGTGCGGAGTGCGAGGGATAGGAACGGGAACGGGAAATATAGGAGTAGGAAGGGGGAGAGGGATGGGGATTGGGACGGGGAAGGGGATGGGGAAGGGGATGGGGAAGGGGACGGGGAGGATAGAGATGATGCAGAGGATATAGATGGTATACGTGATGAAAGGGCAGGAAGAGGAGAGAAGAAGCCACAAACCCCTGTTCCAGGCGGCAAAGGCATAGGCGGCCGCTGGCTCTTCGTCTCTCACGAACCTTTCAAGAAGAAAGATGGAGACGGCTGCACCACTACCCAAAAATTTGGTCTGTCGCCCATGCCCGAAAGCCCACCACACGATCCCATCATCACCGACGATAAATCACCGCATCAGCTCCGCTTCGCCAGGTTTCAATTCGAACCTATGGTACGTACGCACGTGCGTCAGCCTCACATCTCTACTCTTCTCTACATTAATATCACGAATTGTACTCTGCTGCGAAAGATTTATCCTTTTGCAAGCTGATTTGGTTTGTGGACGGATCAGATACTCCACATCATGACCGCATCACTGCACCATGCACAGCCGATCGTTGCCGCAGCGATAAATGCGGGGTTTAGGGAAAGCGGGGTGCAGAGTCTGAAGAATTTGAGCGATGGGAATGCGTTTCCGATGGTGGCGGTGCGGTCGGCGGGGTTGCGGGTGGAGAGTTTGGTTGGGGTTTGTTATGATCATGATCGAGTCTGTGAGGGTGGGAAGGGCTCGAGGGGTGTGAGGGGTGCGGGGGATTGTGAGGGGTTGGATGAAGAAGGGGACGAAGAAGAAGATGAAGATGAAGATTCCAAGGATGATGATAACGACGCCGAGACCGTATGGAGCCTAGTAACCGACACCTACTGCGACATCCTACAACAACTAGCGAATGAGCGGTTCAAAGCTAATAGCGAGCGTATGCGACGATTTGAGGAGGAGCTTTTCAAAAGGCGAGGGGGGGTGTGTAGGGGGTATTGGGAAGATGGCGTGGAGAGGAGGGAGAGGAAGAGGGGGGAGGGGTTGAGGAGAAGGGATGGGGGGAGGGGGGAGAGGGTGGTGTGGGAGGGGGAGGGGGAGGGGGGTGGAGATGAAGAGGTGGGAAATGGAATATTGATTGGTCTCTGTGCCAATGTCGTGAATGACGACAGTCAACAATGATGTTGACACTCACCATTACACACATGCATATTCTGAATCATATCATCAAGACCGCAAGTAAAACCAGCTAACCCTCTCCATCAACCACCTTCCCTCTCTACCTTACTCATAACAAACCCTAACCTCTTCAAACACTATGAGCACCATACGATCCCTACCTTTACTCGCATTCATATACATTGACCGTTAAACATCACCTATCCTATCCTATCCCGTACAATTGAATTTTAGTATCGAATCGATTTTGACTGCGAAGTGCTGTTGCGGATGGGGATGGATTAGTAGAGCCTTCAGGATGGTATGGTTAAGGTAGGTACTTATAGGGTACTAGGTGGAGGTTAAGTGGAGGGTTGGTGTGGGGTTGGCGTGGGAAGGGGGTTTTCTATGTTATCGTTGTATGTACGGCGATATTGGGCGTTAGAGGAGCTATGGGTGCTTTGTCTGGAGATGTGCTGGTGTTGATTTTTGATAGGGGTGAAGGGATGGAAGGGGCTTGATTTGGTGGTAATCTCTCTTGTGTGTTGATGTAGTCAGTATCGAGAGCGCAAGAAATCGGCCGTATAGTGGAGACATCGGAATGCCGGCTCTCCCCTCCGATGTTGTATTGGGAAAACATTCTCTGTGTTCCCGTTCCAGACCGATGAGACGAACAAGAAGCAGTGAAGTGTGGAAATGTCAATGTCCAACATCATTACCATTAATCAAGCTCCTGGCTCTTTCCATCCAGAGCACGCCATCAGCCTTTTCCATTTTCACAATGTCAGCGACTCTCTTTCTCCTAACATCGAGAGACTCGTCTTCGAACTCAGACATCACCGTACGGCCAACAATCCCCACATTTCTGGTGCTAGGCATCCGGAGCATTTCCCTCTCGACGGTGTATCCCACTCTAGCCGCCAGATGAGCGACCCAGTCACATAGGCTGGAGTAAGCCGAAGGTTGCTTCGCTCTCGACTTCGAATCCAGGTCTTTGAGATCTCCTTGCTCGGGCCCCTGACCGAAAATTGCTTCGTTATCGGAGCACGCGACAGCGATGGCTACTGATTTCGATTTGTTGATGTGAGCTGCGAAATAGGATGGTGCCAAAGCGTCTGCCGAGTTGCTGTTGAAAACCGAAGGAGCACGGAAGCGGAGCCCGGACAGATTGTGTGAGCAGCATGGGATAGCAAGGAAGGGAGAAGATGATATTGAGGCAAGTAGCGGTGTCCATGGTGTCAGCTCATCTGCGTGGTTGGAGATGATGAAAGTCCCTTTGGGGAAAATGCCATTGTGCCAGGCGGGGAATGCACTCTTAGTTTCGGCCTTGTTATCGGTAGAGGAGAAGCCTTGTGAGATGATACCGCCGTTAGTGTGATCGGGATGCTGAGAGTGTTCTTGGGATTCGAGGAGTGGCTGAGGTATCAAGATCAACGCTTGCAGTTGTTGTTGGGTCCTACCATCGAATGTATCCCATGTCTTCCTTCTCCGGGCATCGAAGCCCCAACCTTGATATCCTTCCCGTATGAGTACGTCTACCAGGACCCCATTGCCGCAGCCAATGTCAACGAATCCTGGGTGACAGGGTCTCTTGTCATCGCGACTGTCTCCAAGCCCATTGCTGTCACCGTCTGACTTATACATATCCCTCCATAACTCGATCAGAAAAGCAGCAATGCCCAAGTCCTCAAAGACGTGCTTGCTTGGCTCGGTCTTCTCCACCCAGCGATCACATAACCTCTTGGCATGTTTCCCTTTCAACGCGGTGTATGTATTCTGCACTCTCTGCTGCGAGATCAGTTGGTCATGATGTACTCGTTTAGTGTAGCCTGTCAATTGGCCCTGGCCATGCTTATAGACAGTCGTGAGCAAGTGTTGACCAGTCCTCAGAAGGCGTGGTGACAACGGTGTACTTTCAGACGAAAATAGCTGGTAATGAAGAGAGACTGTGCCCTGAAGCTTCTCGGACGGAGATAAATGAATCCAGGAATGAAGATATGCCAACGCTTGAACTCTAGGGTGGTACCAGGGGACCGTCTCAACATCAGGTGAATGTGGTATATAGACAACAACGGTCTGCCTCACATCGTCTGACGTTGGATTTGATCGCAAGAAGAGACATGTCTGAGCGATGGGTTTGTCCAGCTGAGGATTTCTGGGTATCATGCGCCTGATGACTGTTCTTGTGACCTCAAATCCAGGCAAGTCTCCATCCCAGATATTGTAGTTCTCCAAAGCTTCTCGTCGTTCCCCTTCCGACAGGTCACCATCAGTTATTTCGTTGTTCTGGCTATCGTATAGCACATCAGCTCGAAAAAGCAAGCTGGAATTGATATTCGGATTCTTTATCAGGTTCAGCGAGACGGATTCGAATATATCAGGTGGGAAGCCGCAGTGCCGCTGTAGGACAGGCAGCCATGCTTGGTTTGGCAGTTGGTTGGCAGCGTCAACATCTGACTGTGCACCATCATGCAGCTCGTCAGACTCAAGAGCCTCCGCAGGCATTCGATGTTGGACAATTCAAGTCTTCGGTATAGAAAGTGACTTTCGGTACCTGTCAGAGATCACTCTAGTCAGGTCCGACCCGAGCGCCCCCACGTGCGCCCCCCAAACGCAAGCTTGTTTCAGGGCCATGCTTTAACGCCAAGCCCCAAGCCCCAACCCTCCACCACAAACCCAAACAGCTGCCTTCTCGCTACCAAAGAACCTCAACAACCATAACTCCACAACCCATCACACACCCAAACCCCCCCCACCCATCCACAAAAATGTGGCAATCCCCCGCCGCCACCCACAACAACACGCACATGTCCCCCACAACCAACGGCCCCCTCTTCACCCCCTCCCTCATCTCCCCCGCCGTCCTCGCCGCCCTGCCTCAAAACTACACCATGCGCCCCCTCCAGCGCTCCGACTACGCCGCCGGCGTCCTCGACGTGCTGCGCGTGCTCACCACCGTGGGCGACGTGACCGAGGACGCGTGGACGGAGCGCTATGATTGGATGGCGAGGAGGGGGGACGAGTATTACATTCTTGTTGTGTGTGATGGGGGGGGGAAGGTGGTGGGGACGGGGTGTGTGGTTGTGGAGAGGAAGTTTATACATAATTTGGGGTTGGTGGGACATATTGAGGATATTGCTGTGACGAAGGATCAGCAGGGGAAGAAGTTGGGGTTGAGGATCATAGAGGCGTTGGATTATGTGGCGAGGAAGGTGGGGTGCTATAAGGTTAGTCTTCTCGGTGATCTCTCGTTTGGTGGAGCCGTTGCAGGAGAGGCGCTGCTTTGGCAATTTCATAGAGGCTTTTGTGGATCATACGCGACTAGTCAACATATACGCAATTCCCAATGGGTGCAAAGATCACCGTCAATGCCTTCCCACTCTCTCCTCTACCCATCGCTTGCCCCTACATCCCCGTCGATCTCCTACTCTCATCATCCGCAATCTGCTACTGAACTTCGTACCAAGCTGACAATCCATCCTCTCACAGACAATCCTAGACTGCTCCGAGACAAACGAAGGCTTCTACGTCAAGTGCGGCTACAAGAGGGTGGGACTGGAGATGGCCCATTATTACGACAGGGATTGACTGCGAAATGGTCTCACATCGGGGAGACTGTGATGCAGGAACGATATGATGATGGGCTCCTGCTTAGCATCATGAATGGGGTTATTAGGTGTTGATTCCGCGATGTCTCCGATACAATCGTGCAATTTAGCGAGCACTTACACCCATGTGGAGCGAGCTTGATGCGAGGTGGATGACGATAGAAAAGATTTAGACCGTTTGCAGGACGATAATTAGACCAGGTAGCGGGCGCCATCAGTTCTGAATGCGTCATGAAGTACCATTGGCTGTCACAAATCATGGATAGACCTTGATATCGGAATCATAGCGTTGACGTTGATTACATTAGCGAATAGCAATGTCTTTAGGATGCGGTGTATTGAGATCCAGCAATACATCGGAGTCCCGAGGAGATTTTCAGCCCAACACCGTAGCCCAAAGCCATCTTTCATCAGATTAGCAATTCCCCTTTTCCGTCCAGCACATTGCGCCAAGCATGGCATTCCAGCACCATATAAGTATCTTCAAGCAACATCAGAGAAATGTGTGGTAGTATGTGAAGCAAATTAGAAGTATAATATGTGCAAGTGAGGTCACAATTGCGTCGCTAATGAAGGAAGCGTAAGTACCGAAATGAATAAGCATGTAAGTGACTGTTCCGGGAACGTGTCGTTTCTGATCGAGACGCGATGATGCAGGTTATATGCGAGGTTTCCGGGGCGCAATATGCATATGCACATTGACCTAGTAGTAATTTCCTTTCGGCAGAGCACAGAAGATCCCAACGCAGATGGCAGTGATGATGAGCGCGCCACCGATGGCCTGGAGGAAGATCGTATCCTGGATTTGGCGAAGTGCTGGCTCTTGGATCCACACCTCACGATCGAAGACCTTGCGTAAGAGGTTGCGTTTTTCGTACTTGACGATCCAAGGCTCATCTTCATAGCTGTTGGCACTAGCGAATGTATCGAATGATCCTTTGCCTAGTTCGAAGCTAGAAGATGGGTCATCATCTTCCGTAAAGAGTTCCCAGGGACGCAGATGACGATGGTGCATGCCGTGAAGGACCTGCAACCCTTTAGTGGCAGACTCTCTATGGAAGCATTTCCGGGTTTACTTACCACACACATCCCTTTCCAAGCACAGATCAAGGTTGCAACGCCGATCATGAAGCCGATTGCTGACAAGACTCTCCAGCCTCGGCCGGCGTTGCTGAGAGTAATGAGAACGGCAGCGACCATACCACCAACGATACCTCCAACACCAAGACCACGAGCAAAGATGACACGAGGCCGATTGCCGTTGCAGATGGTCCATCGAATGAAGTTGGGGTGGGCTTGGTGACGGAGTGTCCACTCAATGGTGCGGACAACGGTGCTGAATGCTGTGGGATGAGTGGTGATGGCCAAAGCGTGGAGCAAGGTAGATCGCTCCTTGGCCGAGATGTTGAGTTGTCGAGGGGCTCCATCTGCTATGTAGGTTGCAATGATGCGCGATACTTCCTCTCGAAACGGCTGGATCGTGACTACCACAAGGTCAATCATTGCCGTAACATGAATGGACTTTGGTGCTCACATGGCTGCCATTTGAGATCAGCTCCTTCGAAAGCACCTACGGCTTTGCTATGGAACGACTTGTTGGTAGTCGAGTGCAACGTAGAGGCATTTTCACTCCACGCCCGCTCGGTGGGAGCAGTGCTGGCTCTATCGTTGTTGGGAGTCCTTGGCGGAGTGTTGAATGGGTTTCCTTTGACCTCTACCACGCTCGCCGAGGGTGGAGCAAAGTCGGTTCCCTTGAATACAGCTGCAGTGTCTGCGCTGACTTGCTGTTTAAGCGGTGCTGGCCCAGTCCTGCCCTGTGCATCAATTTCTGCTTGATCCGCAGACCATATCGGGGCTAGGGCCCGCTCATTTGCTGGTTGCTCTGAGAAACGCTTGGTGTAGTCTCGATACCACAGAAAGAACTGTAGGTTCTCTGCTGCGTGTTCAATATAGACCAGGTAGTTCATGAAATCACGAGTGGTACATGGCTGTAGCATGTCAGGTCAGCCTTGTTCCATGCAACATTGAGCACAGTTCCAAGCTCGGTGAAGAGGAGAAAGCATGGACGAGTCGAATGATGGGGATTGGCATGCGGAGAAGCAAATGGAAGGTGCTGAGACACATTTCCTGTTGTTCATTCTCACGCAGGCAGGAGGAAGGGTGCTTACGGGACAGGTGCCTCCAGCAATGATGCGGTCAAAGGACAATGCATCCGGTATGCCCAAGATTGAAGATGAGCCTTGTGAATCGATGGATGACTCGCCCAGTGATTTGGGCTTCTCATCACCAATGAAGGAGCCTCGAGCAGAGTCAACGTGGGCTGGACGACGGTAGGTCAATGAATAGACCATTCTGCCGGCTACCAGGTGTTTTTGATTTTGTTTTTTTGTAGGTGTGGACCAATGCCAATGAAGAAGAGTGTGAGGGTAGAAGGGATGAAGAAGGATGGGAGGGAAAGAAGGGAAGGTTGAGGCGGAGATGCCTCCAGAGGGTGATAAGGTGTGCTTGAAAAGAGTTAAAGTCAAAAAGAGAGTTGTGAGGTTCTGGAAGCTCGGTCCAATTGTGTAGAACTATCTCTACCAAGACTTTCGCCGATATTGCCTTTCAAGGAAGTTGACAAATACCCACCCTGCCAGTGTTCTGATAGTATCACGACTGTAAATTGAAGATCAAAGCTAGTCGATAGGAAGTTGACCTGTTATGAAAGTGACATTCTAACCCCGTAACCGCAAAGGCGTACACGGCTCATAGGCAAAGAGATCCCGCCATAATGCAGGAACAAGCGCATCTCGTGCGGGAGTAGTTCTACTAGGAGAGTGCAGCATCTGGCAGACTTGCAATACGTGGGGCTGTCACGCTGACTGGGTACCCATGCCTCAATGCTTACAGGCTATCAGCCATATGCCATTTACCTCTGTCATCACGCGACGTCGGGCGGTATCTGCTGCTCTGTAGTCTGTAAAAAGCCTCCACAATCATGAAGAGCGATGAAGAGCCACCCGTGCAATAGCACAGAGGGATGGACCAACCAGCATACAGCATGTGATTGAACGAAGAGACGCTGTGCACTCCTCTCACGCTTATGGCGCCTGGTCCAAACCGTATGTGTCGTGTCCTCTTGGGGAACCTCCACGTCGTTGTCCAAATTCCCCGAGTAAAAGCGTGGGAAGGGCAATCCGTGGCGTTAGTGACGCCAGCTGATTCTCCCGCCCGCGACCTGCTCTTCGCTTTCTCTTCCAATCAGATCCTCTTAGCCAAATCTCCACATCCGCCCCTACCACGTTCGAGACCTCCACAGGCTTGAGGAAATGAGCCATCCAGCGAATGCAAGCGTTCGCCGGACGTGGGAGGTGCCATATGGCTGAGGCTACCTGCAGATCGTCCAAATCTTAAATGTAAGGCCATATGAAGGACGGAGTAATTGCCAATGCAATGGCTTACGCTGCGACAATCACATTGTGAACCATGGGAAGGACTCTGTCGAGGAGAGCGGTTGCGGGCTGATGGCGTACACAGATGACTTGCGGATGAGGGAGGAGTTGCGGTCTGCCACAAGCACACATTCGCGATCTTCTAGGATACTCCTACAGATTACGGAGTACATAGTACATTCGTCGTCAATCTAACTTTTCGGTCTGCACGGACCAACGACTGCCAATCGTTCCCAAAGAAAGGATTGCTCAATTCCGGGAGAAATCCGTGAGATACGCGAATAACCTAATCTAGCGCGAGATAGAACAAAGCTAGACCGGATCCCTCACAGTGAACCCTGCCTTGAGGTGATCAATTTCTCCTCAACAGCACCGGCGTTGCCTCTCGCACCGGCAGGCTTAGGGGAGTAGTGCCCTTGTGTGTTGTTGGAGAAGCACAACCCCTGAAGTGCGCATTGCTGATGCTTTCGAAGCTGTTCAAATCAACGATCGTCGATTGAGTCCGATCAGTGGGCAATATTAATGTCTTTGCAAATGGGTCCCAACTCAAACGGAGGGGGCGGAGAATAGCTATAGCTTCGCGGGATCTCAGGCCTTCCCCTCTTAGCAGGGTCCGTACTTCGCCCGAGTACCTATCGAGCTTCAACAAGGGCCGCATAAAATTACAGGCTTCGTCTCACACAGTCGAGGCCTCTAGCGGCAGACGTGGGTGTTCTTTGGCACTTGAGATGGTTGACATTTTACTCACAAGACACAAGTGGCGCTGGCAGTATGGTGCTATCACACATGGGCTCTGACTCCCTCATCTTCTTCCTACGCTGTCCTCACCATCCGATATCTCTACGAAGCCAAATGGTTATAAGCTCTTGACACTGGCGCTGCTGAGGATTCCAGTCGTGTTTTAGTGGAAGAGCTTTGATCAATATTTTTGGACCGGGATCAGTTGGATGTCGAAGCACAGGTCAAGAACATATGTCCAAGTATGAAGATCCGGATATGGAACTCCTACGCCTTCCCAAAGGCTGCGCATCTGCCATTTTCATCTGATGGCTAGTGGGATGTTCATCTCTTGAATAACATGCTGCCGTGCCGATCAAATATTTAGGTGCTCCGGGTGGTCCTCTCTTCAGATCTTTAAGAGCTTTAACAAGTATACGATGGAGAAGCTTGGTTATACAACGAGGTCGGATCCCTCACTCTGCGTCCTTGCCCACGCGAGTCCTACGGAGCTCGACAAGGTCACATCTACCTACCCAAAATAGCTAATAATATGTCTCTACTTTGTCCTGCTCACGGGATACCTCATTCTTATCTGCGGTTCCAGGTATTTCGTCGACCGATCTCGGACTAAAATCAATTAGGGATTCTTCCGGCCTGGTTATTGCCGCAGTTTTTCCCTGCCTCGGACCTGCCAAGATAAATCCTGCCGAAAGGTCTCGTCCAGTCCATACTCATGCCTCTTCTACCAGAGTCTTATGTCCGCCAATCAACATATTTGGCCGTGTTGAAAGAAATGTCTCCTATTAAATTCCATTCTATATCCGAGGCCTATCCGCACAGTGTTGACTATTGTTGAAGGCAAAAGGTTGACAAGTACTTCAACGCACACAAAGCTATTATCACCCTTTCCATTAAATAATAAACCCATCAGTAAAGTCTCTGACTCGTTCTTCTAGACCATAGTTATCTGGACATTTATCTTGTTCACTTGACCCTAATACTTGCATCAGAGACCTCTTCCATGGATATTGAGACTCAAAGAAGGGGAGGGTTACTGCACCTTCAAGCCACTCATCATGCATCCACTGAAGTATTCCGACCAGAAGCGCGTCATCGTTCACAAGCAACTTGTACTCGTCCTCGTTCCAATCATCAGAAAGGGGGTGTAGCATCTTCGAGCAGATTTCGAAGACAGAACACAAGCTAGAAAACACGCTACTCATAGCTTGAGAACTTGGTTGAAGAGAGCTCATCCATGGTAAGTAAGGGCTCAAATTATCCTCGATCATACCCAGTAGACACAGAGTGCAAAGCAATAACGGCCAGTCTCGCGGCTTCTGGCGGAACATCAGACGTTGTGTATTCTGGAGGAGGTTCTCCAACATTGATGAAAGGCTCTCCTCATTCTTTCGTTTTGGTGTGGTAGATTTGGCTTGCGATACATTCGATGATCTCGAGACCTCAAGGAACGGGTGGCAGTCATACAATCGGTCCACACGAATTAGGGCCTCGCCGTCTTCGAAAGCAAAAATAGACAGGCTTCCATTAGCGAAAGCTATCTCATGCGTCAGGACGAGGCAGCGTAAGGACAATGCGATTAGGGTCATCTCGTCAGATGGGGTTTTCGGTGGCGGCAACTTCCTCGACAACAGTGCTGCTTGAAATGTGGCACACCTCCTTATTAGACTCACAGTGAGCTCTGGATATTCGTTCGGCCAACGGGAATTCACGTTATCAAACTGTTTAAGGAAATCCAAAAGAGGGATTGCAGGTTGAGACAGGGCAGACACTCTGCCGGCTACTGATCGGTAGTCTCTGAATATCGATTTAGCGCTTGTTGAATCATAGGTTATGCTGACTCGGAAACAGGTCTGGTCAGCGCCTCGAAGAAACCACTCGCCGGTACCAAGGGCAATATCTTCTAATGTCAGCAGCCTTCAGCTGTTAACAGTGGATACTGGACGTACCTGGGATGACGCCCACTATTTCATCTCGTAATGTCCCCCGCTGACATTTGAGCCGCCAACGCTTTACGTTCACAGTGGCGCATCCTTTACATGGAGATCCACTGTCACACTGCCTCCTATTAGCGTGACAGCGTATCTAACGGCTGACTTCGAGACACCAACTTGCTTCTTGAGAATCTTACATCTCCAACAAGCGCCGCCTCCCCTCTTCAGTATCCTCATTCCTTCGCGGCCGCCCTCTTTGAGCGGTCCTCGACGTCCTACACGTCCTCCTGCACTCTCGTTATTCCTGCCGTCTTGAAACTGTATGATGAAAGTCGATTTGTTTTCGAAGAGTGGCTGCTGCTGCTGAGATAGACTTCGGCTTTCCTCTACGTGCTCTTCACCTTGGGAAACAAAAGACCTTGTGTCCAAGGCCATGGGTAAATTGAGCTCATATTGGTACGAGAGACCAGATGAGACGTTTTCATTGTAGACACAAGGGTCCGTAAAGCCTACACGATCGTCATGAGGCCTACTATCTGATCAGCTCGCTACGATATTATTGACGAAATCGAGGAATAATAAATTCCAACGCAGATTCAGAGTACCAAAGTCCAGATTCCCCCATGAAAGCGCTGCATTCGATATTTGGTGATGATAATAAAACTTCACCATGTCGAGCCCGGGTGCCGAAGCCGTGTTTGCATCTTAGCAATGGAGACATGCGCGTTATCAAGACTTTGGCAGCTGCTCCAACAAGGCTGAAGAGAGCTTTGCGACAATTTTTCGATGGTAACGCGACGGAGGGGATTCAAGCAGCCCGAAGAGCTTAATATATATATTTTCTCGATGACCAGGCTGTTGGAAGCAAGCTGACTAAGGTATCTAGGATTGTGCCACATCTAGCTTAGTTTGTGTAGAAGACCGCCTACTGCATTCAGTAATCGGTTTTTCATAGTGAAGACTCCGCCTCCATTGACCGCCTATCCTTTTTGGAAGAACCGCCTATTTCTTATGGAAGAACCGCCTACCCTTCCCAAAAGAACCGCCTACCGCATTACGCACAACCGCCCACACCACATCCAAACGAAACTCCCCACCATAAAACCCAACCCAGTCACAGATAGCTAATATCAATATCCACATCATATCAAGGCAGACGACATGCAGTTGCGGTTGAAGACTCCACCTCCATTGACCGCCTATACCTCATGGAACAACCGCCTATCCTCTTCGGAAGAACCGCCTATCCTTCTTGAAAGAACCGCCTATCCTTCCAAAAAAACCGCCTACCGCATCACAGACAACCGCCCACAATGCGCAACGCATCTAAACGAAACTCCACACCATAAAACCCAACGCATTCTCAGGGCGCTAACATCCACACCATATCAAGGCAAAAGAATCCTTCCCTACACCTTCCTCTTCAGCCACCTTTGCGTATCAGAGAATATAAGAAACCGAGTACTAGTTCCACTTGTGTCCTTCATACCGTATCCGTGGACGAAGCAGATTATTTGACTGTACTTTTCTTAATTAACTTTTTTAGTCGGTTAATAAGGTAGGTAGGTATTTATGTATTTTCCTAGATGAAGTATGTAGTTATATCTTGTTAGCTACTAGTTACTAGCGCAGGTTTTTGGACTGTGTGGTAGTGGTGGAATGGGAGGGGGCGGTGTAGTTTGTTGAATTTAGTGAATTTCTGAACTAGCTGGATAAGGTATTGATTGGTGAGCTGAGGGAGGATTTGGTAGGGATAGGTTGGTAGTCGGTGGTCTAGCAGAGGAGAGATTGGATTTGGGTATGGTTTTATATTGTGAATGTCAAATCTCTCATCAATAATCTTTCGCTTTCTTCCCCGCTCGACTATAGAATTACTTTATGAAGATTCACAGTGCTAAGTATCGAAAACAAAACCGTACCCAATATCGAAAGCAGAAAGTAAACTTGTAGAAAAACAGACGAAGCAGGGGTTTCTAAGGAGGGTGAATGGAATGAAATGAGGAGTTGAACATGAGAATTTCTGAACGATAAGGTAGGAAGATGATTTCCATTAGCTCCGAGAGTACGTACCAGTTGTATTCACGTATCATAGTATTATAAGAAATACCCATAATACCATCAACGCCAATCATTCCAATAACAATTTAATTCAAAACGATCCCTCCCACCACAAGATCCATACTTTACCCTCACACTGGAGAATCTATACTCGTCAAAACCCCCTGTCGCCCTGCCTGCCATTAAATAAGCATATACCCATCTCTGCCTTTCTCTTTCTCGCAAATGCGTCATCGGATGTATGTAGAATTGTGATATCGACAATCAATATTAATCTCCTGTTGTTTTTTTGATGTTTTGTTGATGTTCACTAACTTGATGTTATTGCCGACTCTTGGATATCTTTATGGTAGCATTT